>ERZ827423.3263-NODE-3263-length-11400-cov-7.374879_pt1 | contig 11400 bp, 11 predicted proteins | sample MGYA00519775_ERZ827423 | MGnify/ENA primary metagenome ERZ827423 (study PRJEB31778, sample SAMEA3449296) | human gut metagenome | biome: human gut; feature: human-associated habitat; material: faeces | place: United Kingdom | collected 2010/2012 ...
CAGACCGGCGAGCCGTGGCACCTGTCGTGCCACGGCGGTAAAACCCCGGCCAAGTCGCATGTCCCCCTACGCCCCTGCGCGCATAGCGCGCAGTCCGAAAGGGGCTCAGCCCCTTGGGAGGTTGGTTTCTTCGAGGGCCATAAGGCAGGTCTGCTTGGAGCGCTCGATGTGCTTGCGCATCAGGCGTTCGAAGCTTTCGAGGTCTTTCTGCTCCACGTAGTCCACCAGCTTGTAGTGCTCGGCGTGGGCGGCGGAGCGGCGGTTCTCCTTGGAGATGGACATGGCGGAGAAACGGCGGATGTACTCGTCCTGCCCCTCGATGACCCGGAGAATGCGCTTCATGCCGGAAATAGAGGTCAGCCGCGCGTGGAAGTTCCGGGCGCGGGGAGAAAGCTCCGCGATCATGTTTTTTTCGTTGTAGGGATCCATTTCGTGCAGCATGGCGCGCAGCTCGGCAATGTCCTGCGGCGTGGCTTTTTGGATAATGGCGGGAAGGGTCAGCATTTCCAGCGAGTTGCGGATGGTGTAAATCTCCATCACGTCCTCCATGGTGAAGGCGCGGACGATCACGCCCCGGCGCATGACGTACTCTACCAGCCCGTCCTGTTCCAGCTTGCGAAGGGCCTCCCGGAGCGGCGTACGGCTGATGTGCATACGCTCGGCGTAATCCGTCTCCACAATGCGCGACCCGGCGGGAATTTCCCCGGTGATAATGGCGTGCTTGAGGGTTTCGTAGGCGATTTCGCGAATCGGTTTGCTTTCACCCATCCGTTCGAAGCTGGTCATAGCGGCTCCTCCTCCGTAAATTGCTTTTCTTTTGTATTTTTGTATCGTATCACGAAGGCGGATTTTCTGTCAAGCGTCCGACGATGGTTTTTGTTGGCATGTCAACGGTTTGACACGCTTCGGGGGCGAATGCTATAATATCTGGACGGCGGACGAAGGGCCGTCGAAAACGCTTTGCGGTCAAATACCGTTTGACAGGATAAGGGAGTGCTTCCGATGGCGGAACAGATCTGCACCCGGTGCGTGATGGACAGTTCGGACCCGGGGATCGAATTTGACGAAAACGGCGTGTGCTCGGCTTGCAAGCAGTACATGCACAACCGGGAACTGAGCGGCTATCACCCCGGCGAAAGCGAGAAAAAGCTGCAGGAAACCGTGGCCATGATGAAGGAAAACTCCAAGGACAGCGACTACGACTGTGTGCTGGGCATCTCCGGCGGCGTAGACAGCGCCTATATGGCCTATCTGGCCCATCAGCTGGGGCTGCGGGTGCTGGCCGTCCATGTGGACTCCGGCTGGAACAGCGAGGTAGCCGTGCGCAATATCGAAAAAATGTGCGAAAAGCTGAATATCCAGCTGCACACCTACGTGATGGACTGGCCCACCATGAAGGAACTGACCCGGGCGTTCATGCTGTCCGGTCTGGCCAATCTGGACGTGCCGCAGGATCACCTGTTTGCGTCCGTGGTGCCCATGATGGCGAAGAAATATCACGTAAAATACATCTTAAACGGGGCCAACGTGGCTACCGAGGGTTCCATGGCTCCCTTCTCTCAACAGCACACGTACCGGGATTCGTGGCACATCAAAAGCGTGTACCGCAAGTGTGGCCGGGGCAAGAGCCTGAAAAAATACCCGCTGATGTCCTTCCGTCAGGCGTGGTTTGGCCTGCCGGGGGTACAGCAGATCAACCTGCTCAACTACGTGCCCTATTCCAAAAAAGAAGCCATGGCTACGCTGGAGCGGGAGTTCGGTTGGGAATACTATGGCGGCAAGCACTTTGAAAGCCGCTTCACCAAGTATTTCCAGTCCGTTTACCTGCCCCGGAAATTCGGGTACGACAAGCGCCGCTCTCACCTGAGCTGTCTGGTGCTCAACGGCGAAATGACCCGGGAGGAAGCGTTAGCCGAGCTGGCCAAGCCGCCCTATCCCGTGGAACAGCAAAAGGAGGACGAGGAATACATCCTCAAAAAGCTGGAGATCGACCCGGCGGAATGGCAGAAAATTCTGGACGCTCCGCCTACGCCTGACAGCGCGTACTTCTCCCAAATGGGGCTGCTTCGGCTGGCACAAAAAATTCTGGGCAAGAACAAGCTGGAAAACATCCGTAAGAAGCAGCAGAGCGGAAAATAATTCCAATGACAAAGCTAAAAAGGGCGCGCCCCTTCCCGGTTTTGTGCCGGAGAAGGGGCGCGTTTGTTTATTCCTTTTGGGCTGCCAACGCGGCAAGTGCTTCGTGCACCAGCTGGGACAGTCGTTCCGGGTCGGCCCGGCCCCGGGTCAGGGCCATGGCCTTGCCCATAAGGGCTTTTTCTACCGTGAGTTTGCCCCGCAGATAGCCCTTCACCATGGAGGGATTGTCCTGAAGCGCCTGCGCCGCCGCCTGACGAAGGACGCTTTCGTCCGTCAGCAGGAACAGACCGTGTTCCCGGGCGTAGGCTTCCGGCTCCACGTCTTCGTCAAAGAGAACGGCGAGGATCTTTTTGCCGGTGGAGCTGTTCACCCGGCCATCGCTGAGCAGGTTGCTCAGCGCCGCCAGCCGGTCAGGCGGAATGGGCAGGCTGGTTTCGTTCCGCTCGGTTCCGGGCGGCTCCCGCAGGGTCAGCTGCGCGAAGACCTCGCCCAGCAAAAGATTGGCCAGCGCCGTGCAGCTCCGGGCGTGGATGGCGGCCTGCTCATAGTAGGCGGCAAGCCACGCTTCCTCCGTCAAAAGCTCCGCTGCTTTCCGGGACAGGCCGTATTTCTGCTGGAAAAGGGCGCACTTTTCATCCGGAAGCATGGGCAGGGAAGCCCGGAGCCGTTCCAGCTCCTCCGCCGAAAAGACCACCGGCGGCAGGTCGGGTTCCGGGAAATAGCGGTAATCGCCCGTCGTCTCTTTTCGGCGCATGACGATGGTCTTCCCGGTGCGCTGGTCAAAGCGCAGAGTCTCCTGCAGCACCGTGCCGCCCGCGTCCAGAATTTCCGCCTGCCGGGCGTATTCGGCCCGAATGGCCCGTTCCACGCTCTGGAAGGAGTTCAGATTCTTCATTTCCGTGCGGGTGCCCATGGGCTGGCCCGGACGGCGAAGGCTCAGGTTCACATCGCAGCGGAGGCTGCCCTCGTTCATGCGGCAGTCGCTGACCCCGGCGGCGGTCAGGATGGCCCGCAGCTTTTTCAGATAGGCGCTGGCTTCCTCCGCCGTGCGAAAGTCCGGCTCGGTCACGATCTCGATCAGAGGCACGCCGCAGCGGTTCAGGTCGATAGCCGTTACGCCGGGCCGGTCGTGCAGCAGCTTACCCGCGTCTTCCTCCACGTGGATGCGGGTAATGCCGATGCGTTTCGTTCCCCCATCTGCGAGAATTTCCACAAATCCCGCTTCGCACAAGGGGTAGAAAAACTGGGTGATCTGATAGGCTTTGGGCAGGTCGGGATAAAAGAAATTTTTCCGGTCGAAGCTGCTGATCGGGTTCACCCGGCAGTTCAGGGCAAAGCCCGCCAGCGCGGCCAGCTCCATGGCCCGGCGGTTCAGCACGGGCAGCGTGCCCGGCAGCCCCATGCACACCGGGCAGACCAGCGTGTTGGGCGGTGCTCCGTAGCGGTTTTCGCACCCGCAGAACGCCTTGGTGCGGGTCTTCAGCTCCACATGGGTCTCCAGACCCACCACCAGTTCATAGCGGTTTTCCGTCATGCCCGCGCTCCTTCCTGCCCGGCCGTCAGGCGTTCATAGGGATAAGAACCCTTGGGGAGCGGACATTCCGTTTCATACCGGGCCGCCAGCCGGAACAGCAGGGGCAGCGATTCCCGGCCGCCCATCAGCGTCATGCCCATGGGAAGCCCCTCCGCCGACAGGCCGCAGGGCAGGCTCAAAGCCGGAAGCCCCGCCAGATTGGCAGGCACGCTGTACAGGTCAGACAGATACATCTGGGCGGGGTCGTCCTGCTTTTCGCCGATGGGCCACGCCGTGGTGGCCGTGGTGGGGAACAGCAGCGCGTCCGCGGATCCCAGCACCCGTTCCAGCTCCTTCTGCAAAAGGGCACGGGCCTGCACGGCACGGTCATAGCTTTCGACCCGTTGTTCTTCGGTCAGGCTGTACGCGCCCAGCAAAATGCGCCGCTTGACCTCCATGCCAAAGCCCTCCCGGCGGCTTTCCCGGTACAGCTGGTGGATTTCCTCCGCCGGGGCACGATGGCCGTAGCGAACGCCGTCGTACCGGGCCAGATTGCTGCCCGCTTCTGCGCAGGAAAGCACCAGATAGGCAGGCAGTCCAAACGGCAGCGACGGGAGGGAGACCGTCTCGATCTCCGCGCCCAGTCGCCGAAATGCTTCAGCAGCGGTGCGAACCGCCCGTTCCACGTCCGCGTCCAATCCCTGACCGAAGGCCTCCTGCGGCAGGGCGATCATGACGTTTTCCAAGGGGCGTTCCAGTTCGGAGGTAAAATCAGCCGCCAGCGACGGGTCTGATGTCATATCGCGAGGATCGCTCCCCGCCAGCAGGTTCATGACCAATGCCGCGTCCCCGCAGGTCTTGCACAGCGGGCCGATCTGGTCAAAAGAGCTGGCCATTGCCACCAGACCGTAGCGGCTGACGGTCCCATAGGAGGGCTTGATCCCGGCCACGCCGCACAGCGCCGCCGGCTGACGGATGCTGCCGCCCGTATCGCTGCCCAGCGCCACCGGCGTCATGCCCGCAGCCACGGCGGCGGCGCATCCGCCTGATGACCCGCCCGGCACCCGGCTTGCATCCCACGGATTGCGGGACGGGCCGAAAAAGCTGGTTTCGGTGCTGCTGCCCATGGCGAACTCATCCAGATTCACCCGGCCCAGCAGCGGCATTCCAGCCTCCTGCAGCCGCCGCACCGCCGTGGCGGTATAGGGCGAGCGGTAGTTTTCCAGCATCCGACTGGCGCAGGTGCAAAGTCTGCCCTCCACGCACAGATTATCCTTCACGGCAAAAGGAACGCCGTCCAGCCGGGACAGGGGCTTTCCCTCCCGGCGGCGGCGGTCGGACGCCCGGGCTTCCTCCCGGGCCGTATCCCCGAAAACCTCCAGAAACACGTTCAGTGTGGAGTTTTGCAGGGCGATATTTTCCAAATAAGCGTCTGTAACGGCTTCAGACGAAAAACTCCCGTTTTCCAGCCCGCGCGCCAATTCCGAAACAGTCAGCGCGCACAGGGCGAGGGAGCGGCGGTTCCCTACCATGAGCAAACAGTCCTCCTTTAATCTTATGCCAGCGCGTGCGGCACGGTAATCAGCCCGTCTTCGGCGGCGGGGGCGTTGGCCAGCGCCTGATCCCGGTCAAGGCTGGCGGACGGCTCGTCAGCCCGAAGCGCGGCGCAACCTGTCTCCCGGCGGAACTCTGTCCCGGCGTTCTTTCCCGTAAGGGGCGGCAGCGCCGCCGAGCGCAGCACCGAGGGCCATTGCCGCCGGAGGATTTCTTCCTCCTCCGGGGTCATTGCCAGCATTCCCGCATCGTCCAGCAGACGACTCCATTCCGATTTCATAGATAGCGCTCCTGTTCTGGTTCCATCCTGATTTTGACAACAGCATTGAAGCCCGCAACGCGCTGAAAGCATGGAGCGGGCCGCTAAAAGGGTGCGCAGCACCGAGGGTTGAGGACACCGCGCAAGCGGTACCGCAAACCCGAAGCCCGCAACCAAGGGAGGCCGAAGGCCGACTAGCGCCAGAAATGGCTGAAAGCCATGAAGCGCGTAGCCAAGCACAAGCATAGCGCAGGGCTTGGCCGCCGTACGCAGGGGAGCGGGCCGCTAAAAAGAAGGCCCGGGGCTTTCATTCATCCCGGTCCGTCCGGCACTACTATACCATGTTTGCGCTGGCAATTCAACCGGCGGCCTGCCGCAGTACGGAAGGCCGCCTGCGGGTTCAGTTTACACCATTTTCGTTGCGAAGCCACGAAAGCACGTGTTCTGCCGAGCGGCGCAGCGCTTCCAACTGATCCGCAGCGCCGAAGTGTTCCACCGAGAAAGAACCCTTGTAGCCTCCCTGAATCAGGGTACGGGTCAGTTCGTCCAGTCCCAGCCAGCCCTCGCCCACAGGGCAGGGGTACATCCGCTCCCCCGACAGATCAGCCAGCCAGTTGTCGTCCTTGGCGTTGGCAAAGGCCGCATCCCGGCTGCGATCCTTCAAATGAACGTGACACACCCACGGCCCCAGCAGGTGCAGACCGTCCATGGCGTCTTCCATAGAATAGGCAAAATTGCCCGTATCGAAGGTAAAGCCCAATCCTTCCACATTCTGCAGAAAGAACCACAGTCCCATGGACGTGGAGCAGGGCGAAGCGGCGTTATCGTAGTCCTCGATTGTGACCGTCACGCCGTATTCCCGGGCCGCTTCCACCATGCGGCACAGTTCCTCCGCCATGCGGCGGCGGATCAGATTGGGGTCGTCGCCCTTTCGGATCAGTCCGGGCACGCACAGTGCCCGCTTCGCTCCGAAGGACGCCGTCCGTTCCAGATGGCAGCGGAACTGCCGCTCGTTTTCTTCCGGGGTGCTATGACCGAGGTCATAATCCTCATAAACGGATGCGACCTTCAACCCGCAGTCGTCGAACCATTGCCGCCGTTCCTCCGTCAGCTGCCGGCAGCCGCATTCCAGCCCGTCGTACCCCATGGCCTTCACCTGCCGCAGAACTTCCGGCTCCGTCAGGCCCCGCTGCGTGCAGGCTTCCAGTATATGAGCGTGAAAAGCGTTCAGTTGAGCCATAACAAAAGTTTCCTCCTTATGATTTGTGTTTTATGGGTATTTCTCCCGCGTTCAAAAGCCGTTCCTCGCTGCTTTTTCCTGCAAAAGCACTGATTCAACGGCATTATAGCATTTTTTCGACCGAATGCCTATGATTTTGCCTGCAGGGCGACGTCATTGGTCTGGTTGACGGCAACGGCGCCAAAATGGTATCTTATAATTGCGATGCTTGGGGTAAGATGATCAGCAAGACTGGCACCTTGGCAACTACATTGGGCACGCTGCAGCCCTTCAGGTATCGCGGGTGTATCTTTGACGAAGAAACCGGTCTGTACTATCTGCGTAGCAGGTACTACAATCCGAATCTGTGCCGTTTCATCAATGCGGACGATGGAGAGGCATATGTTGATGCTATCACTACCAAACAGTTTGAGGAACCTGTTAAGGTATACAACTTCGAAGTTGAGGATTTCCACACCTACTTCATTGCACGGCATAGTGTACTTGCGCACAATATGTGCAAAGTACCTGGCAAAAGTGGTAAGCAGGCGCGTCTGAAAGAGCTGATGAACGACGATAAGTTGCCGAGGCATATCCGTGGAGAACTCAAACGCGACTTCAATGCCATTCAACGCGGCACTCATCGTACATTCGAGTCCCACAGGGATATGATTTGTTTCATCGCATAGGCCAAAGTGCTCGAAAGGGCTACAGCTATGCTCATTCCAATCTAAATATGCGAGCACAGCATCTCCTGCACCACAAAGTCTTTGGATATAAGTAAAGTGTATCTATCCCAAATGAGCTTGTATATAATTAAGTGAACGGAGGATCATCATGAATAAGTTTGAAGGTTTAATGAATGCCCACCCTCGCAAACGCTATAAGAGTTTTGTGACCACCGTTGCTGACACGGAGATGGTTTGGTTGGATTGTGACCCTCATCAGCTTGTACTAACCGAACAATGCCCCATCTCCGTATGGCCGGAAGAAATGTTTGCTTCCGCAGTCTGTTCTGATAAAGCAGTATTCTCCATCGAAGTTCATGAGTTCTGCGAACTAATGATGGCATGTCCTAACAGATCAATCCGTGTCTTTCCCAATGGTACAGATTATGTAGATACTACTGCTGATGCATTGCTTGCAGATATCGAAGAAGAACTGGATTTGCTAGAATAACCTATATCAATGGGAGAACGTCCGCCGCTAAATAAGAGTTTCTATTGATTGGAGGCTATTTCATGAGTGCCATTTTTCTTTCAACAGAGTCGCAGTCTCCCGCGGCTCAAATGATAATTGATTGCTTTATAGAAATCCAGCAGAACATGGATATAGTATCGTTGGATAAATATACCGATGCCATATCGACAATCAGTATTATTCCCTTCTGTGTTGATGAAGAGTTCAAAAACACATTTGCTTGTAAGGAAAGAAAGTATATTGGCTGGAAGCGAAAAGAAGCAGATATCAGACTATTTATTCCATTTATCCCTTTTGTCCAAGCATCAAAAGAAGAAAAACTGTCAATCTGTAAGGGAATCATAAAGAAGTCCCTTACAGAAATTCACGCCAGATGCATGGTTAAAAAAGTACGATTCGATCTTGAAAAATTGCTGTGCGATATTTTCCCTAGCAAATGATCTCTATCAAGTGCTCTCATTGCAACAATAGCATTAAGGATTTGGGCGGAGCTTCGAAAGAAGTTCCGCCTTTTCTATGCCTTAAAACAAGAAAGGACGTGACAAAATGATCACTCGCATTTTCGGTGCCGTCACTGGCGGCCGCCTCAACCTCCTGGCATCTGCGAATTTTTCCGCTTCCATCCTCGCGAGCATCCCCAATGAAACCTTGCTCGTCATTACATTCATACGCCTACCTGTACAACCTGCAGGGCGACGTCATTGGCTGACCGAATACCTATGTTTTTGTCTCATTTTGCTATTCAGCCGCAGCCGTGTTATAATGCATGGGGAGAGTGGATTGAAATATCCTTTCCGACAAGTGGAGCGGATTGAACGATCCCTTTCCGACAAAAGGAGGAGCTTTCGATGGAAAAACTGGAACCCTGCGCCCCTTGCTGGTGCGGCAGCGGAAAAGCATATAAGGATTGCCATTGCGCCTTTGACGAAAAATACGAATCCCTGCGCCATCCCGGCGTTCACCTGCCGCCCCGGCGGCTGATCAAAAACGAAGCCCAGATCGAGAAGATCCGCCGCAGCGCCAAGGTGAACATCGCCGTGCTGGACTATGTAGCGGAGCACATCCGCCCCGGCGTTTCCACCGAGGAGATCGACCGCTGGGTCTACGAGCAGACCGTGCAGGCCGGGGCCATCCCCGCGCCGCTGAACTACGAGGGCTTCCCCAAGAGCGTCTGCACCTCCATCAACGAGCAGGTCTGCCACGGCATTCCCTCCCCGGAGGACATTCTCTGCGAGGGCGACATCGTCAATGTGGACTGCTCCACCATTCTGGACGGCTACTATTCCGACTCCTCCCGGATGTTCATCATCGGGGAGACCACGCCGGAAAAACAGAAGCTGGTGGAAGTCACCCGCCAGTGTGTTCAGGCCGGACTGGAAGAAGTAAAGCCCTGGGAGCCCATCGGCAACGTGGGCGAAGCGGTGCACAGCCTGGCCCGGAAGAACGGCTATACCGTCGTCCGGGAAGTGGGCGGCCACGGCGTGGGCGTGGAGTTCCACGAGGATCCCTTCGTCAGCTATGTCACTCGCCGGGGCACGGGCATGATCATGGCCCCGGGCATGATCTTCACCATCGAGCCCATGGTCAACATGGGCACCAACCGCATCTACATCGACGCGGACAACGACTGGACCATCTACACCCAGGACGGCAAGCCGTCGGCCCAGTGGGAAATTCAGGTGCTGGTGACGGAAACGGGCCACGAAGTGCTGGCCTGGTAAGCCTTTCCCCGCCTTATCATCCGTTTCCAAAGAAGCGATCCTGTTTTTTCATTTTCTGCCAACGAATCACGAAACGAGGAATACGCACATGAAAAAAGTGCTCATCATCGGCGCGGGCCCCGCAGGGCTGACCGCCGCCTACGAGCTTCTGAAAACCGGCGAATACGACGTGACCGTGCTGGAGCGCAGTCAGGACATCGGCGGCATTTCCAAAACCGTCCGCTACCGGGACAACCGGATGGACATCGGTGGCCACCGCTTTTTCAGCAAGGACGACCGGGTGATGCAGTGGTGGGCGGACATGATGCCCCTGCAGGGCGCGCCCGCCATGGACGACCGCATCCTGAACCGGGAGGTGCCCCTGACCCCCGGCGGCCCCGACCCGGAGAAGGAAGACCGGGTCATGCTCACCCGCAACCGGGTCAGCCGCATCTATTATCAGCATCACTTCTTTGACTATCCCATCAGCCTCAAGTGGGAAACGCTGAAGACCATGGGCTTTGCCACCACCATGCAGGTGGGCTTCAGCTATCTGGCGGCCTGCATCCACAAGCGGCCCAACGACAATCTGGAAAATTTCTACATCAATTCCTTCGGCAAAAAGCTGTACTCCATGTTCTTTGAGGGTTACACCGAGAAGCTTTGGGGCCGTCATCCCCGGGAGATCGACGCCAGCTGGGGCAAGCAGCGCACCAAGGAACTGAGCATCATGGGTATTTTCAAGGACATGCTCTCCAAGGTGTTCATGTCCAAGGAGCGCCGCCAGCAGCAGGTGCAGACCTCCCTCATCGAGGAGTTCCGCTATCCCAAATACGGCCCGGGTCAGCTCTGGGAGACCACCGCGCAGGAGATCGAAAAGCTGGGCGGCAGGGTTCTTAAGGGCTGCGAGGTTCTGGGGGCGCGGACGGAAAACGGCAGGGTGGTCAGCCTGCGCGTCCGGGACGGTCAGGGCGAGCACGACATGGAGGGCGACGTTTTCTTCAGCTCCATGCCCATCAAGGATCTGGTCGCAGGCATGAACGACGTGCCTGCCGACGTACAGGCGATCGCTGCCGGTCTGCCCTACCGGGACTTCGTCACCGTTGGCCTGTTGGTGGATCGGCTGAATCTGAAAAACGAAACGAAGCTGAAAACGCTGGGGAACATCGTGCCCGACTGCTGGATCTACGTACAGGACGCGGATGTGAAGCTGGGCCGCATTCAGATCTTCAACAACTGGTCGCCCTATCTGGTGAAGGACCCGGAGCACACGGTCTGGATCGGTCTGGAATACTTCTGCAACGAGGGCGACGCCTTCTGGGCGGCTTCGGAGGAAGAAACCGTTCGTCAGGCGGTCGACGAGCTGATCCGCATGGGGGTCTTGGAGGACGAGACCCACGTTCTGGATTCCCACCGGGAGCAGGTACAGAAGGCCTATCCCGCCTATTTTGACACCTATGACGACATCGGCCGGGTGATCGAATATCTGGATTCGTTTGACAATCTCTACTGTGTGGGCCGGAACGGGCAGCACCGTTACAACAACATGGATCACTCCATGGCCACGTCCTTCGAAGCCGTCCATGCGCTGGAAGCAGGTATCCGCGACCGTTCCGCCATCTGGAGCGTCAACACCGAGCAATCCTACCACGAGTCAAGGGGCTGAGCCCCTTGACCCACTCACCGCGCCCTGTGGGCGCGGGGCTGCTTGAGGGAAAGCAGCTTGGCTGCGGAGTTACCGCCGCTCGGCGACAGGCCTCGCGGCTCGCGGGTCTGGTGCAGATTCCCGCCAGCTGCACAGCAAAGACCGCCATTC
>ERZ827423.3265-NODE-3265-length-11394-cov-5.629421_pt1 | contig 11394 bp, 7 predicted proteins | sample MGYA00519775_ERZ827423 | MGnify/ENA primary metagenome ERZ827423 (study PRJEB31778, sample SAMEA3449296) | human gut metagenome | biome: human gut; feature: human-associated habitat; material: faeces | place: United Kingdom | collected 2010/2012 ...
TTTTTGTTCCAATTCAAAGTTCCGAAAATGGAGGAATACTCTCATTTTCGGAACTGCGGAAGTGGAGTGAAAAGGCGGCTGAGACTCGAAGACGCAATTGTGCGGTGTTGCCTTAAGGAATCTCTGATGAAATCGGCAAGGGCCGTGAGTGGAGATTTCATCAGAGCTTCCCAAAAAACCGCCGGGAGCAATCCGTTTCGGACTGCTCCCGGTTTTTCTGTCAATATCCAAACATCCGGCTGACCACGTTGCCGTCGATGGCGTTCAGGGTCAGCATGGGCTGGGTCACGTAGGTCGCGCCCTTTTTCATGGCGTCCGGGGCGTCGTCTCCGGGTTCGTACCAGTTCCACGTTCCCCAGAAATCCCACACGGGGACGATCGTCCCCTGCAAGGAACCCTTATCCCGGACGCGCATCAGCGACAGGGAGACCTTCGTAATCTCCACGTCCATGTATGTCTCGTCGCCGTTGATCTTGTCGATCTCCACGAGACTGCGGGCTTCCGACGGGCCGATGATCACCACGGGCAGCATGGTGTTTGCTATGGATGCAATGTCCTCAAAGGGCATAAGGGCGGTCTGCGTTTCCTTGACAACCGGCTCGGTGCTGGGAGAATCCCACTCGAAGGAAAGAATGCCGTCCCTCCCCACCGTGATCCAGACGCTTTCCATGTACCAGGAAACGGTATCCGCGTTGGTCTCCTCTGAGCAGCGGTAAGTCCAGTACTGATGATCCTCTCCGATGGCGGGATCGCTGAACACACGATCCTCCCAGATGCCGGGAATGGGCACGCCGTTTACGCTGGGGGTATAGTAAAGCTCCCATGTGCCCTTCCGCTCGCCCTCTCTGGGCGTCTGCGCGTCGGCCAGAACCATATCGCTAAGACCCAGCTCCTGCATTACCGCGTCCGCCCTGGCAATGGCGTCCTCTTTGGAAATGCTGCCCCAGTCGGTGCTGCGGTAATACTTGAAGTCGCTGTTGACAATCGTCGCGTTCGTCAGGTATCCGCCGAGGCGGTTCATGATGTTGATTTCGTACTTGGCTCCATCCACGGTGGCATCGCCGCTGACCTCATTGGGCGTTCCGGAATCCTCAAAGCCATGGATGATGGGCTTTTCCTCCGGTGCTTTTGCCATTTCCGCAGTGTAATAGGCGATGATCTCCTGACGGCGCGCTTCCAGCTGCTCCGGCGTCTGTTCCGGGGCGTCCGGGTCGGCGTGCCATTCGGGGGAGTTGACATAATCAATGGAATCCTGACACTCCTGCTTCGTCATGACAGTGCTGTAGAGCGGCTGTCCCTTCAAAAGCACCCGCAGTAGGGTGTCCACGTCCTCCTGTGTAAAATCTCTGGGCGTCACGGTAGCAGTGGGAAGCGCCGTCCCCAGCTCCGCCACCACCTGTGCATCGGCGTGGATGGTAAGTCTTCCCTCCTGACTGACCCAGTCCCCGGTGAATTTCTCCGGGAAGGTGTACTCCGTCTGCTCTTTGGCGCTCTGCTCCAGGAGCATCGCCTGATTGACGGTGGTGGGTTCGGCGGGTGTCCGGCCTTTGCCGCAGCCGGGCAGCATGACAAGCGCCAGAGTGAAGGCGGCGAACCGCAGTGTTTTCTTTTTCATGGTAACACGTCCTTTCTTTGGATGGTTTCAGCGTACCACAATCCGCATGGAAAGAGGTTACCGGCACGTTACCGTTTGATTACCGATAACGATTCGGGCGGTCGTCCCCTCGCCAACAGTGCTTTCCAGCGTCAGCGTTCCGCCGTGGACGGCGGCGATCTCCCGCACCAGCGCCAGCCCCAGACCGAAGCCGCCGTTTGCCTTGCTTCGGGAGGGGTCGCCCATGTAGAAGGGGTCGGTCACTCTTTCCAGGTCTTTTTCCGGGATGCCCCGGCCGCGGTCGGAAACGGTGAAGCCCGTCTGCGACGCCTGAATCCGGATGATCTGCCCCGGCGCGGACGCCTTGGCGCTGTTTTCCACGAGATTGACAAGGGCTATGCACATCAAATCCTTGTCCACGGACAGAATATCCCCGTTGCAGGTGATTTCCAGAGAAGTTCCGTACTTTTCCATGACCGGCCGGGTCAGCTCCCGCACCTGGGTCAGCAGCTCCGGCACGGATACCGGCGCCATCTTTGCGTTCTTTTTCATGGAAAGCAGCGTCAGGAGCTTTCTGACCATGGTTTCCAGCCAGTGGAGCTGGGCGTCCATACTGGTGAGCAGCGCTTCCTGCTTTTCTTCGGGAAGGTAGACATTTCGCAGAGTGTTCACGTTCAGGAGCAGAGACGTCAGGGGTGTTTTCAGCTCGTGGGTGACCGCGCCGACAAAGAGCTTCTGCCGCTCGTTCTGCTCCCGCAGGGTGTCCACGTGGGTCTCCACCGCCAGCGCCATCCGGTTGAAATTCCCCGCCAGAGTGCCCACTTCGTCCTGAGAAACGACAGGGACGCGCCGGCTGTAATTCCCGTCCGCGATGCTGCCGGCGGCTTCCGAAAGCCGGGAAAGCGGGCGAAGCGTCCGGGAAATCAGTCCGTAAACCGCCGCAAGCCCCAAAAGGCCAATGGACAGCGCCAGCAGCGCGAAGCGTCCACTGAGCTGCCAGAGCTGGGCGTATATATAGGTGGCGTCCGCCACCAGATACACGCTGCAATCCATCCCCCAGACATCCGTGACCCTGCCCAGAATCAGAAAATGCCTGCCGCCCGCGCAGGCTCTGGCTGATTGCGTACCGCCGTAATGGACATCCAGATAGCGTTCCGGGTCGATCTGGGCGGACGCGCTCAGGCGCTCCCCATTGACTGTGAGGGCGCTTCCCGGCACGCTGCAGGAACGGAAGCAGTAGGTCAGCAGCACTTTCCGGGCGAGAGGGTCAAGGCCGTCGGTGGAACTGCGGTAGACGGCTGTCCCGAAATCATCCACCAGATCATTCAGGGTTTCCTCCGTACTTTGGAGAAGGGCTCCATAAGACTGCTCCCGCACCTGCCAGAGCATGGCCGCCGTCAGGCTCACCGCCACGGCCAGCAGCAGCGCCGCGCAGAGCGCTGTCAGTTTTGTTTTCAGCTTCATCGTTCCTCCAACCGGTAACCGGCCTTTGAGATGGTGCGGATTTCCTCGGACAGATTCAGCTTTTTCCGCAGGTTGGCAATGCGCACGTCCACGGTGCGGATGTCCCCGAAATAGTCCTGCCCCCAGATCTCGTTCAGGATGCGCTCCCGGGAAACCGTGCGGTTCTTGTTCTTCATCAGCACCGCCAGCACGTCAAATTCCAGCGGCGGCAGGGGGATCTCCTCCCCACTCCTGCTTAAGCGGCGGTTGCCGTTGTCCAGGGTCAAGTCCCGGAAATGATAGACTTCCCTGAATTTTCCGCTGCGCCTGAGTACCTTTTCCATGCGCACCATCAGGGCGAGCATGTCGAAGGGCTTGGCGATGTAATCCTCCGCGCCGCCCCGCAGTCCCTGCACTTCATGCCGGGTATCGTTCATGGCGGTCAGGCAGATGACGGGGATTCCGTATTCCTGTAGTTTGGGCAGCAGCGTAAAGCCGTCCACTCCGGGCAGCATCATGTCAAGCAAGGCTAAATCGTAGTCGTGGCTTGCTTCCAGCGCGTTCCACGCGGCAAGGCCGTTATCAAAGGCGGTCACGGTATAGTCCGCGCATTCCAGATTCAGCCGCAGCACCTGGGCGATGGCCGCGTCGTCCTCGATGATCAGAATATGGTTGCTCATGGGATTCCCCTCCATCCGGCGTTTTCGTCATTATAGCACAGCGCCGTGCCCGTGTGTTTACCAAAATATTACTGTTTTTGCGATACTGCAAAAACCGCCGTTTTTGCAAAACGGCGGCTTTCCAGGTGTTTTCGATTTATTACGTTCCGTTTCCGCGAAGCTCGATGATCTGGTCACGCAGTACGGCGGCATACTCGTATTCCATCATCTTCGCCGCTTCCTTCATCTGCTTTTCCAGGCGGGCGATCTCCCTTTCTTTCTCTGCCTTGGTCATCTTCACGCCGGTTCTGCCCTTGCGCTCGGCGGTGGGAGACGAAATCTCGATCAGGTCCCGCACGGACTTGATGATGGTCTTCGGGACGATTCCGTGGGCTTTGTTGTAAGCGTCCTGAATCTCCCGGCGGCGGGCGGTCTCGTCAATGGCCGCCCGCATGGCGGGGGTGACCGAGTCGGCGTACATGATGACCCTGCCCCCGGCGTTCCGGGCGGCGCGGCCAATGGTCTGAATCAGACTGGTCTCGCTTCGCAGGAAGCCCTCCTTGTCCGCGTCCAGAATGGCCACCAGACTGACCTCCGGCAAATCAAGGCCTTCTCTCAGCAGGTTGATGCCCACCAGCACGTCGAATTTTCCCATCCGCATGTCCCGGATGATCTCCATCCGCTCCATGGCGCCGATGTCCGAGTGCATGTAGCGCACCTTGATGCCCGCCTTTTGCAGGTATACCGTCAAATCCTCCGCCATCTTCTTGGTCAGCGTCGTCACCAGAACCCGCTCGTTTCTGGCTGTGCGGGCGTTGATCTCCCCGATCAGATCGTCGATCTGCCCCTCGATGGGACGCACCTCCACCTCCGGATCCAGCAGCCCGGTGGGACGGATGACCTGCTCCACCGTCTGGCCGGAGCGGGTGCGCTCATAGTCGCCGGGGGTGGCGGAGACGTAGATCACCTGATTGATCTTCTGGTCGAATTCCGGGAAGTTCAGGGGGCGGTTGTCGTAAGCCGAGGGCAGGCGGAAGCCGTAATTCACCAGCGCGTCCTTCCGGCTCCGGTCTCCGGCATACATGGCGTGGCACTGGGGCAGGGTCACATGGCTCTCGTCGATGAACATGAGGTAGTCCTTGGGGAAATAATCCAGCAGCGTGGTGGGGGGCGTCCCCGGCGCACGTCCCTGAATCACCCGGGAATAGTTCTCGATGCCGTTGCAGAAGCCGATCTCCGTCAGCATTTCCAGGTCATAGGCCGTCCGCTGGGCAATGCGCTGGGCTTCGATGAGCTTGTCGTGGGCGCGGAAGAAGGCCACCTGATCGTCGCACTCCCGCTGGATTTCCACCATTGCCCGCTGTAATTTTTCCTTGGACGCTACATAATGGCTGGCGGGGTAGATGGCCACGTGGTCAACATACCGCTCCGCAATGCCGGAAACGGCGTTGATCTCGCTGATTCTGTCCACCTCGTCCCCGAAAAATTCCACCCGGATGGCCCGGCCCGACCAGTAGGCGGGGTAGATTTCCAGAGTGTCCCCCCGGAGGCGGAACTTGTTCCGGGAAAAGTCCAGGTCGTTTCGCTCATAGCGGATTTCCGTCAGCTTTTTCAGCACGTTGTCCAGCGGGTACTCCTGTCCCACCCGCAGGGAAATGACCATGCTCTTATAGTCGATGGGGTCGCCCAGACCGTACAGGCAGCTGACCGAGGAAACCACGATCACGTCCCGCCGCTCAAACAGCGCCGAGGTCGCCGAGTGACGGAGGCGGTCAATTTCCTCATTCACGGAAGCGTCCTTTTCAATATAGGTGTCCGTGTGGGCGATGTAGGCTTCCGGCTGGTAGTAATCGTAGTAGGAAATGAAGTATTCCACCGCGTTTTCCGGAAAAAACTCCCGGAATTCCGAGCAGAGCTGAGCGGCCAGCGTCTTATTGTGCGCCAGCACCAGGGTCGGGCGGTTCAGCTTTTCAATGACCGAAGCCATGGTGAAGGTCTTGCCGGAGCCGGTGACGCCCAGCAGCGTCTGCTCCCGCAGTCCCCAGTTCACGCCGTTGACCAGGGCGCTGATGGCCTCCGGCTGATCGCCGGAGGGCTTATAGTCCGATACCAGCTTGAATTTGTCCATAATAACTCCCTTCATCCAGCCGGTAGCCCGACTGCACCATGGAAACATAGTCCCCGTCCGCCACCACAATGTGGTCGGCCAGCTGAATTTCCACCGCGTTCAGGGCCATGGCCACCCGGCATGTGGTCTGCACGTCCTCACTGGAGGGTACCGCAATGCCGCTGGGGTGGTTGTGCGCCAGAACCACGGTGGTGGCGTTGGCGGCCAAGGCCGTCTCTACGATCTTCCGCACGGAGATTCCCGCGGAGTTCACGCTCCCCTGCCCCACCTCCTTGCAGCCGAGCACCTTGCATTTGGCGTCTAAGCACAGCAGGAACACCGTTTCCACATTCCGTCCGAAGAAGAACGGCACCAGATATTCTCCACAGGCCTGTACCGTGGGCAGAATTTTCTCCCGCATGGTTCTGTCCACCTGATAGTACCGCGCCACGTCGTTCATAAGGCTGAGCAGCAGCGCCGACTGGTCGCCCACGCCCTTGACCTTCCGCAGCTCCTCAACCGGCGCTTCCAGCACCTGATACAGGCTGCCGAAATGGTCGAGCAGCGCATGAGCAATGGGGTTGGTGTCCTGCCGGGGAACGCTGAAAAACAGCAATAGCTCCAGCACCTGGATATCCGTGAAGCTCTCCAGCCCCTCCTCCAGGAAACGCTGCTTCAGCCGCTGGCGGTGTCCGTCGTGAATCGACATAATTTTCACCTCGTAGTTCTTCCCCCTTGCTATTTTGTCCCGTTTCCGCTAGAATGAGAATTGAAAAGAACGTCGAATCTTGCCGGGAAAGTTTTCACCCATTCTGCGCATGATAAGACTGCTAGGAGGATCGTCATGGAAGAAAAGAAAGATACGCTGGGGATGCTGGATCTGGTGATTCGCCCCGGCTTCTGCGTAAGAAATAATCAGATCGTCAAGGTCAATCAGGCTGCCGAGAGCCTTTTTATCACCCCCGGCACCGATATCCGCCCGCTGCTTCTGACCGGCGCTGAGGAATACGCCGCGTTCACCGGCGGGTGCCTGTATCTGACGCTGAGCCTGTCCTCCCACAGCTGCGGCGCGTCGGTCACACGGGTAGAGGACACGGACGTTTTTCTGCTGGAACAGGAATCGGACAACAGCGAGCTTCGCTCCATGGCGCTGGCCGCCCGGGAGCTGCGGGAGCCGCTGACCAACGTCATGATCACCGCCGACAGTCTGTTTCCCCTCTGCGCCACGGAAGACAGTCCCCATGCGGCGGAGCAGGTCGCCAGGTTGAACCGGGGGCTGTTTCAGATCCTCCGGATCATCGGCAACATGTCCGACGCCGAGCGCTGCGCCGCCGTCTCCCACCAGGAAACGGTGGACATTCCGGCGCTGTTCGCCGAATTTTTTGAGAAGGCGGAGACGCTCATTTCCCATACTGGCATCACCCTGACCTATGAAGGACCGAATCAGCCGATCTACGGTCTTGCCGACCGGGAGCAGCTGGAACGGGCGGTGCTGAACATTCTGTCCAACGCCATCAAGTTCACCCCGAAGGGCGGAACCGTTGCGGCCAAGCTGACCCACAGCGGCCGGATGCTTCGCCTGAGCGTGACGGACAGCGGCTCCGGCATTGCCCAGAACGTCCGCAGCAGCGTCTTCTCCCGGTATCTGCGCCAGCCCGTCCTGGAGGACAGCCGGTACGGCATCGGCCTCGGCATGGTGCTCATCCGCACCGCCGCCGCCCACCACGGGGGAACCGTCCTCATCGACCAGCCGGAAGGTGCGGGTACCAGAATCACCATGACCATGTCCATCCGTCAGAGCAAGCAGGCAACGCTTCGCTCCAACGTCCTGCGGGTGGACTACGCCGGAGAGCGGGATCACGGGCTGATCGAGCTTTCCGAGTGTCTTCCCACAGAATTGTACGAATAATTTCTCCGTCCGGTCTGCTGAGCAGACCGGACAATTTTTATAGATAAGATTTCAGATACTGTCCAGTATAGCTTTCGGGAACCTGCGCCACTTCCTCCGGCGTGCCGGCCGCGACCAGGGTTCCGCCGCCGTCGCCGCCCTCGGGGCCGAGGTCGATGAGATAGTCCGCCGTCTTGATCACGTCCAGATTGTGCTCGATGACCAGAACGGTGTTCCCCGCCTCCACCAGCCGCTGCAAAACCTCAATGAGCTTATGCACGTCGGCGGCGTGGAGGCCGGTGGTCGGCTCGTCCAGAATATAGATGGTCTTTCCCGTGGAGACCCGCGCCAGCTCCGTCGCCAGCTTCACCCGCTGGGCTTCGCCGCCGGAGAGGGTGGTGCTGGACTGCCCCAGCTTCACATAGCCAAGGCCGACCTCCACCAGCGTCTGGGCTTTTCTGCGGATTTTGGGCAGATTCTCGAAGAAATCCACCGCTTCCTCCGCGGTCATGTCCAGCACCTGGGCGATGTTTTTCCCCTTGTAGCGGACTTCCAGCGTCTCCCGGTTGTACCGTGCGCCGTGGCAGACCTCGCAGGGGACGTAAACGTCCGCCAGGAAGTGCATTTCGATTTTCACCAGGCCGTCGCCGCAGCAGGCTTCACACCGGCCGCCCTTGACGTTGAAGCTGAACCGTCCCGGCCCATAGCCCCGGATTTTCGCCTCGTTGGTGGACGCGAACAAATCCCGGATGTCGTTGAACAGCCCTGTGTAAGTGGCGGGGTTGCTGCGGGGGGTTCTGCCGATGGGGCTTTGGTCGATGTCGATGACCTTATCCAGATACGCCATGCCGTCGATGCCGTCGCAGAGGCCGGGGCGGGTGCGGGCATGGTTCAGCGTGGCAAGCAGGGTCTTGTTCAGAATTTCATTGACCAGACTGGACTTTCCCGAACCGGATACGCCGGTGACGCAGACAAAGGTACCCAGAGGAATCTCCACATCCACATTTTTCAGGTTGTTCTCCCGTGCGCCGCGAATGCGCAGGAAGTTGCCGTTCCCCGCCCGCCGGGTAGCGGGAACCGGGATTTTCTTCACGCCGGACAGGTACTGTCCCGTTACGGAACGGGGACAGTTTATGATATCCTCCAGCGTTCCCGCCGCCACGATCTCGCCGCCGTGGCTGCCCGCCCCGGGGCCCACGTCTACAATAAAATCGGCGGCGCGCATGGTGTCCTCGTCGTGCTCCACCACGATCAGGGTGTTGCCCAAATCCCGCAGATGCTTCAGCGTTCCCAGCAGCTTATCGTTGTCCCGCTGGTGCAGGCCGATGGAGGGCTCATCCAGAATATACAGCACGCCCATCAGAGACGAACCGATCTGGGTAGCCAGCCGAATCCGCTGACTCTCGCCGCCGGAAAGGGTTCCCGCCGACCGGGACAGGGTCAGGTAGCTCAGTCCCACATCCGTCAGGAATTGCAGGCGGGACTTGATCTCCTTGACAATCTGCTCCGCCACCATGGCCATACTGCCCTCCAGGCGGAGATTTTTCATAAATTCCAGCTCGTCCCGGACGCTCATGCGGCAGAAGTCCATAATGCCGATGCCGCCCACCGTCACCGCCCGGGCGATCTCCGATAAGCGGTCGCCGTGGCACTGAGGGCAGGGGGCAGTGGCCATACACTCCTCCAGCTCCTTCCGGGCAGCGTCGGACTGGGTTTCCCGGAACCGGCGGGAAATGTTGTTGAGAATGCCCTCAAAGGGCTGCTCCAGCACGCCCATGCCGTTGCCCCGGTTGTAGGTCATGCGTAGCTTTTCCCCCTTGGTGCCGTAGAGGATCACGTCCATCACGTCCTCGGGCAGATTCTTCACCGGCTCCGTCAGGGAAAAATGATATTTCTGCGCCAGCGCCTCAAAATACATCCGGAAAATGGAATCCGTCCGGGCGCTCTGCCAGCCGGACGCCTGAATCGCGCCGTCAAAAATAGACTTATTCTTGTCCGGAATCACCAGATCGGCGTCGGCGATGAGCTGGAAACCCAGACCGGTGCAGCTGGGGCAGGCCCCCGCCGGGTTGTTGAAGGAGAACATTCTCGGCTCCAATTCCGTCAGGCTGATGCCGCAGTCCTCGCAGGCGTAGTTCTGGGAGAAGCTCAGCTCCTCCCCGGTGGCGGGCAGCTCGATGGTGACAAGGCCGCCGGAGTGGCTGCAAGCCGTTTCGACGGAGTCCGTCAGGCGGCGGCGCAGGCCGTCCTTCAGCACAAGCCGGTCGACCACCAGCTCGATGGTGTGCTTCTTGTTCTTCTCGCAGGGGATGTCCTCGGTTAAATCATAGAGAATGCCGTCCACCCGCACCCGGGCGAAGCCGGATTTCCGGGCGTCCTCAAACACCTTCTTGTGTTCGCCCTTTTTCCCCCGGATGACCGGAGAAAGGACGATAAACCGGGTTCCCTCTCCCAGGGCTTCCACCCGGTCCACGATCTGGTCGATGGTCTGGCGGCGGATCTCCTTACCGCACCTGGGGCAGTGGGGAACGCCCACCCGCGCCCACAGGAGGCGGAGATAATCGTAGATTTCCGTCACCGTTCCCACGGTGGAGCGGGGGTTTTTCGAGGTCGTCTTCTGGTCAATGGAAATGGCCGGGGAAAGACCGTCGATGGAATCCACGTCCGGCTTGTCCATCTGTCCCAAAAACTGACGGGCGTAAGAGCTCAGGCTCTCCACATACCGCCTCTGCCCCTCGGCGTAAATGGTATCGAAGGCCAGACTGGACTTGCCGGAGCCGGAAAGTCCGGTGAAAACCACCAGCTTGTCTCTGGGGATGGTCAGGTTCACGTTTTTCAGATTATTCTCCCGTGCGCCCTGGATGATGATCTTGTCATTCATATTTTATGATGCTCCTGAATGGGTAAAAAGTCTGTACCCGTTAGTATATCACAGATTCAAAAATCTCTCAAGATATTTTACAAACAAAATTTCGTTTTCCGTCGTAGGAAGCTCTGAATAAATTGGCAAGGACTGGCAGCGAGAGATTTTTCTCTAGCCGAAGTTTTCAAAGGCGGAGGAATACTGTATGTATTTCCCGCCTTTGAAAACGCACGGATAGAGGAAAAGATCCGCTGTCCAGCCGCCGACAATTTATTCAGAGCTTCCTCTATTCCGGAATTCTGTTTTCTTCGCCAGAAACGCCTTGATTTTCTCTGCTTTTTTCGGCAATATAACACATTTATTCATGTTGCATTTTCCTATGGTGGAGTGATATAATGGGTGTGTAAGTTTGCGTCCGAGATACAGCCGGGGGCAGAAAAAAAGAAAAAGTGAGGTATTCATCCGATGATTGCTTACGGTGAAAACATTCAGGTTTTCTGCGGCAATTCCAATCCCCAGTTTGCGCAGACCATCTGCAAAGAGCTGGGCGTGCCCATGGGTAAGGCCATTGTGACCCACTTCGCCGACGGAGAGGCTTCCGTCACCCTGGAGGAAACCGTCCGCGGTTCCGACGTGTTCCTCATCCAGTCCACCTGTAAACCCGTCAATGACAATCTCATGGAGCTGCTGGTGATGATCGACGCCTGCCGTCGTGCGTCCGCCGGCCGTATCACTGCCGTCATCCCCTACTTTGGCTACGCCCGCCAGGATCGGAAGGCCAAGTCCCGTGACCCCATCTCCGCCAAGCTGGTGGCCAACATGCTCACCGCCGCCGGTGCT
>ERZ827423.3269-NODE-3269-length-11376-cov-6.484145_pt1 | contig 11376 bp, 9 predicted proteins | sample MGYA00519775_ERZ827423 | MGnify/ENA primary metagenome ERZ827423 (study PRJEB31778, sample SAMEA3449296) | human gut metagenome | biome: human gut; feature: human-associated habitat; material: faeces | place: United Kingdom | collected 2010/2012 ...
ATGAGCTGCCGGCCACGAAAATCGAGGCGGAGGAGATAGACAAGGCATTGGAAACGGCTCAAATCGACACAAGGCTATACACCGACACCATCGGCACGGAGGCATCGTTCAAGGCGTTGTCGGGCAGCGGTGTGAACGCCCTGCACATAGCCACCCACGGCTTCTACTGGACGGAGCGCGAGGCGGTGCAGCTGGACGGTCTCGCATTCCTCGGTGCGGACATGCCCGCCGCCGTCAAGGAGGACAAGGCATTGACGCGCTCCGGGCTGCTCCTTGCCGGGGCGAACACCGCACTGAAAGGGTTGCCGCTGCCCGAGGGAGTGGAGGACGGCGTGCTGACGGCCAAGGAGATAGCCGATATGGACCTGCGGCGGCTTGACTTGGTGGCGTTATCGGCCTGCCAGACAGGGTTGGGCGAGATAACGGGCGACGGAGTGTTCGGTCTGCAGCGCGGCTTCAAGAAAGCCGGGGCTAACACCCTGCTGATGAGCCTGTGGAAGGTGGACGACACTGCCACCCAGTTGCTGATGACACAATTCTACAAGAACCTGCTTTCAGGTATGGGCAAGTACGAGGCGTTGGCCGCCGCACAGAAATACCTGCGCGAGCTGGAAGTGGAGGTGAAAATCACTCCTGACAAGACCAATTACCAAAGACTGAAGGACGAGAGAGCCGGCAAGCAGGAAGAAGCGGAGTATAAGACTGTGCGGAGGTACGCCGAACCGAAGTATTGGGCGGCTTTCGTGCTGCTCGACGGCGTAAATTGATGGAGGCCATGGAATTGAGGATAAACGGCAGGATGTGCAGGAGTGTGGCGGAGGTGCGGGAAGTGGCTTCTGCCGCTTTCTGCAGATTCTTAGATAGTTGGTTTGACGGCAGGGATTACGTGACAGGGCATACTTCGGGCTCGACAGGTAAGCCGAAAGAGATACATTTGAAGAAAAGCGATATGGTGCAGTCGGCAAGAAGGACAAACGATTTTTTCGGTATCGGGCGCGGCAGTCGTTTCCTGCTGTGCTTGTCGCCTGACTATATTGCCGGAAAGATGATGATAGTACGCGCCATAGAGGCGGGAGCGGAGATAGTGGAGGAAAAACCGTCGAACCGTCCGCTCGACGGTTATGAGGGATTACCGTTCGATTTCGTTGCCGTCGTTCCTTCCCAAGCGAAACATTTGGCTGAACATCCTGAGAAATGGCGGTATGTGAGGACTGCGATTGTAGGTGGCGGGGCTGTGCCTGACAGTCTAAGGCTCGCCCTTGCGGAAAGCAGCGTTGACGCTTATGCCACATACGGCATGACAGAGACATGCTCGCACGTGGCGTTGGCAAGAATATCCGCAACGCCGCAGCCCTTCATGGCGTTGCCGCGCATAACGTTCTCAACGGACGACAGGGGATGCCTTGTAATCGACGCTCCGCAAATGTCGTTCCGGCGGCTTGTCACCAACGATATGGTGGAACTCGTGGATTCCGCTTCTTTCTATTGGAAAGGCCGTTATGACAATGTGATAAACACAGGCGGGATAAAAGTGTTTCCAGAGGAACTGGAACGTCTTGCCGCTCCGTTGCTCGATTGCCGTTTCTATATATCCTCGCGGCCGTCGGAGAAGTGGGGCGAGGAAGTTGTCCTCATTTTAGAAAGGCAAAGCCTAACGGAAGAAGAAAAACGGTTGCTTATGCAACGTTTGAAGCAGGTGCTGCCCCCATATGGCGTGCCTAAGGATGTAATTGCGGTATCAGGGTTTAAAGAGACTTCTTCGGGTAAAATAATCAGGGAACGGTGTGTTAAATAATGTTATTATTTGGATTGATTCCAAAGAAAGACATCAGGATATTTTCATAAACGGCGGCATATTGTTTCCTTTGTAGCCGAAAAAGATTGATATATGAGATTATCCGATTTGAAGACCGGGGAAACCGGTGTGATTGTCAAAATTCTTGGACATGGCTCTTTCCGCAAGCGCGTTATGGAAATGGGTTTCGTTAAAGGAAAAAAAATCCTTGTGGAGTTGAACGCTCCGCTCCGCGACCCTATAAAATACAAGATACTTGATTATGAAATATCGCTCCGCCGGGCGGAATCCGACTTGATAGAGGTGATAAAAGAACCTGTCGACGAGGATTTCACTCCGCCGCAGGATGTGGCTTTCATCAGCGAGGACGGCGACGGTTTCATTAACACTTTCGATAAGGAAAGGCGTACAATCAATGTAGCGTTGATAGGCAATCCGAATTGCGGAAAGACCTCGCTTTTCAATTTCGCTTCCGGTGCCAAGGAGCATGTTGGCAATTACAGCGGTGTCACGGTCGATGCCAAGACCGGGACAATGAAATACAAAGGCTATCTGTTCAACATCGTGGATTTGCCGGGTACTTATTCGCTTTCTGCCTATTCTCCCGAAGAACTTTATGTGAGGCGTTATCTTCACGACGAAGTGCCGGATGTGATAATCAATGTGGTGGATTCGTCGAACCTTGAGCGTAACCTTTATCTCACCACGGAACTTATAGATATGGACCGGAGCATGGTGATAGCTCTGAATATGTACGACGAGCTTGAGCGCAGCAAGGTGGAGTTCGATTATGAGAGCCTTGCAAAAATGATTGGCGTGCCGATGGTGCCTACCGTGTCGAAGACCGGCAGGGGGATACACGAGCTGTTCGACACGATAATCGAGGTTTATGAGGGGCGCAATGAGGTTGTAAGGCATGTGCATATCGGATTCGGCAACGATATAGAGTCGGCTGTTAAAGAGATACAGACTGCTTTAAAGAAAGAGAATGAGCTTGATATGCACTTTTCCGCGCGCTATCTTTCCATAAAGCTGCTTGAAGACGATAAGGAAGTAGTGTCGATGCTAAGCAAATTGCCGCATTATAAGCAGATACGCGAGTTGCGCGACAGTCTTGTAGCGCGGATTGAAGAGACGCATAAGGAAGATATAGCGACCACTATCGCAAGCTCTAAATATGGGTTTGTTTCAGGAGCGTTGCGCGAGACTTTGAAAGAGTCGGAGAAAGAAGAGTCGAAGGCCACGGCGACAATAGACTCCATAGTGACAAGCCGCATTTTCGGTTTCCCGATTTTCATTTTCCTTATGTGGTTTATGTTTTGGGCTACATTTGAGGTCGGGCAGTATCCTATGGACTGGATTGACGCTCTTGTCGGATGGATTGGCGATATGATAGGCACTTATTTGCCCGACGGACCTGTTAAAGATATGCTTGTGGATGGCGTGATAGGCGGAGTAGGGGGCGTGATTGTGTTCCTTCCGAATATCCTGATACTTTATTTCTTCATCTCGTTTATGGAGGATTCTGGATATATGGCACGAGCGGCATTCATTATGGACAAGATAATGCATAAGATAGGGCTTCATGGAAAATCGTTCATTCCGATGATTATGGGGTTCGGCTGCAATGTCCCTGCCATTATCGCTACCCGTACCATCGAGAGCAAGAGCAGCCGGTTGATAACGATTCTGATTAATCCTTTCATGTCGTGCGGGGCGCGTCTGCCGATTTATCTGCTTCTTGTCGGCGCATTTTTCCCGAGCCATGCCAGCTTGGTATTATTGGGGTTGTACGCTTTGGGGGTTATAGTGGCTGTGATTACCGCCAAATTGCTGCGCAAATTCCATTTTAAGAAAGACGAGACACCGTTTGTAATGGAGCTTCCGCCTTACCGTGTCCCTACAATGAAAGCCACGGTGCGCCACATGTGGGCGAAAGGACAGCAATATCTCAAGAAGATGGGAGGAGTGATTCTCGTGGCAAGTCTCGTGATTTGGCTGCTGAGTTACTTCCCGCGTCCTGATGCGGAGCAGTTGGAAGAAAGCCGTATCGAGTATGCAAGCACCCATCTTGGAAGTGAAAATCTTGATGATGCCGCAATCGAGAAAATAGCGGCTACTGAAAATTCATATCTCGGACGAATTGGCAAGTTCATACAGCCTGTGTTTGAGCCGCTTGGGTTTAATTGGAAAATGACCATATCGTTGCTTTCTGGAACAGTGGCAAAAGAAACAGTGGTGTCGACTATCGGTGTGCTTTACAGCGGCGACGACGCTGCCGATGAAGCTGCATTGTCGGAACGCATAAAGGAGGTGAATCCGCAGACCGGCCATCCTGATTTCACGCCGTTGGTGGCGTTCTGCTTCTTGGTGTTCGTGCTGCTTTATGTCCCATGTATCGCTACGGTGACGGCGATAGTCAAAGAAACAGGAAGTTGGAAGTATGGAGCGTTTACTCTTTGTTATAACACGATTGTCGCTTGGCTGTTCGCTTTCGTGATATATCAGATAGGCACTTTATTTATATGACAAATTGAGGAGAAATCGTTAACTTTGCGGTTGCCTATTTTGATGGGCAACCGTTTTTTTAGAAATAAAATAAGAAACAGATATGGAAAAGAAATTCAAGCGGACGCTGGTTACCACGGCTTTGCCGTATGCTAACGGACCTGTTCATATCGGCCATTTGGCCGGCGTTTATGTCCCTGCCGACATTTATACACGTTATTTACGCCTTAAAGGGGAGGATGTGATAATGATTGGTGGTTCTGACGAGCATGGTGTGCCTATCACCATCAAAGCAAAAAAAGAGGGTGTCACTCCGCAGGACATAGTGGACCGCTATCATAAAATCATAAAAGATTCGTTTGAGGAATTCGGTATTTCGTTTGACATATATTCGCGTACTACATCGGAAATCCATTGTAAGACGGCAAGTGACTTTTTCCGTGAACTTTACGACAAAGGAGAGTTCATAGAAAAGACTTCCATGCAATATTACGATGAAGAGGCGCATCAGTTCCTTGCCGACCGTTATATTGTCGGCACTTGTCCGCATTGCAAGAACGACCATGCCTACGGCGACCAGTGCGAGGCGTGTGGCACGTCGCTGAACGCTACCGACTTGATAGACCCGCGTTCGGCAATAACCGGCAATAAGCCTGTGCTTAAGGAAACAAAACACTGGTATCTGCCGTTGGACAAGTGGGAGCCTAAATTGCGCAAATGGATTCTTGAGGAACACAAGGAATGGAAGCCTAATGTCTACGGACAATGCAAATCGTGGCTTGACATGGGGTTGCAACCCCGCGCGGTGAGCCGCGATTTGGACTGGGGCGTGCCTGTCCCTGTAGAAGGAGCGGAGGGAAAAGTGCTTTATGTGTGGTTCGATGCCCCGATAGGCTATATTTCCAACACAAAGGAACTTCTGCCTGACACGTGGGAGAAATATTGGAAAAGCGATGACACGCGTATTATCAATTTCATAGGAAAGGATAATATTGTATTCCATTGCATTGTCTTTCCTGCAATGCTGATGGCGGAAGGCTCGTATCAGTTGCCGGAGAATGTACCTGCAAATGAATTTTTGAATCTTGAGGGTGATAAGATTTCCACTTCGCGCAACTGGGCTGTATGGCTGCACGAATATTTGCGCGATTTGCCCGGCAAGCAGGACGTGTTGCGCTATGTCTTGACGGCCAATGCTCCTGAAACCAAGGATAACGACTTCACATGGAAAGATTTCCAAGCGCGCAATAATAACGAGCTTGTGGCAATACTCGGTAATTTTGTTAACCGTACAATCGTGCTTACGCATAAATATTACAATGGTATTGTTCCGGAAGCAGGGGAACTCACGGATTATGACCGGGAAACTTTGAAAGAGTTTGCCGATGTGAAGAAAAATCTGGAGAAATATCTCGATACTTTCCGTTTCCGCGACGCGTTGAAGGAGGCTATGAACCTTGCGCGTATCGGTAATAAGTATCTTGCGGATACCGAGCCGTGGAAACTGGCAAAGACCGATATGGCAAGAGTCGACACAATCCTTAATCTGGCAATGCAGATTACGGCTAATCTTGCTATAGCTTTTGAGCCGTTCCTGCCGTTTATGTCTAAGAAATTGCGCGGAATGCTCAATATGGAGGCTTGCGACTGGAACCGTTTGGGTGATGTCGGCATCATTCTGGCAGGTCAGGTTATAAATAAGGCTGAACTGCTGTTTGAAAAAATAGAGGATGACGTTATCGAGGCGCAGATAAAGAAACTTCAAGATACGAAAGAGGCTAATAAAATAAATAATTTCCAGCCGGTGCCTGTCGCTGATAATATTCCTTATGACGATTTTCTGAAATTGGATATCCGTGTCGGAAAGGTTCTGGAATGTACGAAAGTGCCTAAGGCTGACAAACTGCTGCAATTCAAGATTGACGACGGTATGGGTGGACGCACCATTGTTTCAGGAATAGCCAAATATTATAAGCCTGAGGATTTGGTTGGAAAGGAAGTTTGCTTTGTCGCCAATTTCGAGCCGCGTAAGTTGAAAGGTGTTATGTCGCAGGGCATGATTCTTTCAGCGGAGAATCCAGATGGGTCATTAGTGGTGATTGGGCCTCACGGCGAAGTGCGGCCGGGTTGCCAAGTAAAATGATTTTACAATCGGGAAAGTGCGGTTGTCCAATATAGAGCTGCTGAGAATCGTCAGTATGGCGATGGTGCTTGCCGTTCATTTCACTGGAGCGGCGTTCGGATTGCCGTCGCCTGACGACTTGTCATCGCCTACGGCAATGATGCTCGGTAAGAATGTAGTTGAGACCCTGACTATTGTCGGGGTCAACTGCTTTATTTTGATTTCCGGCTTTTTCGGCATAAGGGCGACATGGAAAGGTTTGCTTGGCTTCACATTTACTTGCTTGTTCGCTTCAGTTGTAGTGTTTATGCTCTATTGTGTGGAGAGCGGATTCTCATGGGGTTTCCTTTGGGAGTCTGTATGCATCTATTCCTGCACCGATTTGTGGTTCGTGCCTGCTTACTTGGTTCTGTATCTCTTGAGTCCGGTTCTGAATGCCGGCTTGAAGTCGCTCGACAGGCGTAAGTTGTTCCTGTTTCTTGGCGGATTGTTGTTTGTCAATGTTTATCTGGGATGGATGCGCGGTGGTAAGGTCAATCCGTATGGGTATAATGAAATGCAGATGATTCTGATGTACTCCATAGGTTGGCTGTTGCGGCGTGAATTGCCGGCATTGTCGGCAATATCTGTTAAAGGGTGGATTGCCGTTTATTTGGTATGTTCTGCCGGTACGTTTTTTACAGCTTTCTTTTTGCCTTCGCGCGAGACGTTTGCCTACAATGCGCCGTTTGTCATTATGGCATCAGTGAGCTTTTTCCTCATTTTTGCGGTTATGCGTCCGTTCCATAGCAAGGCGGTAAATTGGGTGGCCTCATCGGCTTTTATGGTGTATTTGTTGCACAAGCCGCCGTTTATATGGAATAAATTACGCGGCTACTTGAATATGTTTTATGACGATTATTCATATCCGGTATTTCTTTTGTGTGTCGCCGGACTTTTTGTAGGTGTGTTTGCCGTTAGCATATTGGTTGACAAAATGCGCCAATATGCCTATCCTTTGAAAAACCGGTAGAATTATTTGTTTGCGGTTTTTGACAGTAATGGCAGGATTTGCGGCATAATTCCGGGATTCGCCACTACGACCGATATGTTGCGGTCGTTTCTGAAAAATTCATATTTTGCTCCGGCTTCTTCAGCGATTAGGAGTGCGGCGCATACGTCCCATTCGTGCAGGTTGAGTTCCCAGTATGCGTCAAGGTAGCCGGCTGCCACATAGCTGATGTCTACAGCCGCGGAGCCGAGCCTCCGCAGTCCGCGCACCAATGGCAAAACACGCGCCACGTTGTCCATATTGTTGTCTGCCGTGCGGTCTTTGTCAACAGGGAATCCTGTAGTTACAACCGCTTTGTGGATGTCGGTGTTGCAGCTCGTTGATATTTTCTTGCCGTTTAGGAAAGCCCCTCCGCCCCTGACAGCGTGGAAAAGTTCACCGAGATAGGGAGCGAATACTACTCCAATTATCGTTTGCCGTTTGTGTTGTATTCCTATCGATACGCAGAATTCCGGCAGTCCGCTGCTGAAATTCGTGGTTCCGTCCAATGGGTCGATTACCCAGCGGTAGTCGCTTTCGTTGCCACTCTTTCCGGATTCTTCCGACAGGATGGAGTGGGCGGGATATTTTTTTCTGATATTTGAAATTATTATTTCTTCGGAGGCTTTATCGGCGGCGGTCACTATGTCGCTGTCGTTGAATTTCGCTTTTATGTCGAGATTCTTGCCTCTGAAATATTCTAATTGCACCCTTCCGGCCTCTTTTGCCCAAAGGGTGCAATCGTGTAGCAATTCATTGATTTCCTGCATTTCCGTCACTATGCTTCCGGGTCGATTACCGGAATGTTGCGTTTGAACACTTCCTTGAAAGAAATTAGAGTTTCTGTGCGTGCCAATCCGAGATTTTGCAGTTTGCCGTGGATAATGCTCATCAGGTCGTTGTTGTTCTTTGCATACAGTTTGATGAACATGTCATACTGTCCTGTCGTGATGTGGCATTCTACAACTTCGGGGATTGTCTTCAGTTTCTCAATCACTTGGTCGAATTGCGAAGGATCTTTAAGGAAGAACCCGATGTAGGCGCATGTGTCATAGCCTACCGATGAAGGGTTGATCAATGATTCGGAGCCTTTGAGCACTCCCATGTTGATGAGTTTTTGGATGCGCTGATGGATAGCGGCACCGGATACGTTGCATTCACGTGCGATTTCAAGATAAGGTTTTCGTGCGTTTACAGATAGCATCTGTAGGATCTTGTAATCTAACGAATCTAATTGAAAATTTGCCATGTATTATAAAAGTTAGTATATTAGTACCTTGTTAAAATTTCACAGTAACAAATATAAAACAAAAAAACGGATTTATGATAAAATTAAAAGAAAATAATTGCAAAGACGGCTTTTTAGATAAAATTAAGAACTTGTATGAGGCTTCTTTTCCCATAGACGAACGCCGTGACTTTCAGGATATAATTAAATTGCTTGATGACAAGAAATCGCCATTCGAAATAATCGCTTTTATTGAAGATGGGGAATTTTCAGGGTTCTTAAGTTTCTGGAAATGGGACGATATGCGCTATTTTGAGCATTTCGCCGTCGAGCCGTCGATGCGTAACGGCGGGCGTGGGGCTAAATATCTGTGTCAGGCCATAGCCGACGATTCCACTCCTGTCGTTCTTGAGGTTGAGCCTCCTGTTGATGAGATGGCTCGCCGGCGCATAGGTTTTTATGAGAGGAACGGGTTGCGGTTGTGGAACGACTTGTATTATTTGCAGCCTGCCTACGGTGAGGACCGCAGTCCGTTGGAACTGAAACTTATGACAGCAGGCGAGATTTCTTTCAGCGGGGAGGACGATGAGAAGATATTGCGCATAAAGCGCGAGGTTTACGGACAGAATCTGTAATTTTACGGTGAAATTGTTTTTATCGGATGAGAAAAGGTATTGTTTTGTTGGTTTGTGTGTGCGTGGCTGCGATGGTAGCCGCGTGTGCGGGCGGTAGTAAAGCGGATATAGAGGATGCGCGTGTAATCACCGTGAGCATCTTGCCGCAGAAATATTTCTTGGAAAAGATTGTCGGCGACAGGTTCGATGTCAAGTGCATGCTCGATAAGGGCGGTAATCCGGAGACATACGAGCCGTCGATGTCGTATATGATGAACCTTGAGAAAAGCGACGCTTATTTCCTGATGGGCAATATCGGCTTCGAGTTGAGCATCCGCAGCAAAATCAAGGAATACAATCCTGATATAAAGGTCTACGACGTGTCGGAAGGAATAGAGCTGATAAGTGGCTCGCATCATTTCGATGCCGACGACAAGGAGGGTATCGACCCCCATACGTGGACTTCCGTTGCCAATGCGCGCGTGATAATAAAGAATATGCTGGACGATGTCGTGGAACTTGACCCGGAACATAAGGCGGAATATGAGAGCAACTACCGTGACTTCGACCGTGAGCTGTCGGAGTTTCAGGACAGCATAGCCCTACGGTTGCAGCCTGTGAAGGGCGAGGCTTTTGTCGTGTGGCATCCGTCGCTGAGCTATTTTGCGCGTGATTACGGTTTGGAACAAATCAGCCTTGAATACGACGGCAAGGAAGTGCCTGTAAAGTATTTGGAGAAGAAAGTGGCATACGCCGTGTCGCGGAAGCCTTCGGTGTTCTTTTTCCAAAAGGGGATGGATACCAATCAGGCGCAGACCGTCAACGCCCAGATTGGCACTCGGCTTGTCGAGATTAATCCGCTTGGATATGATTGGAAATATGAAATAAGGAAAATTGCAGATGCGCTCTCCCGATAATGATTTGATAATCGCTGCCGGCCATATCACTGTGGAATACGGTTCGGCGTTGGCTCTCGACGATGTTTCGTTAGAGATAAATGCCGGCGATTTCGTGGCTATTACCGGACCTAACGGCGGTGGCAAGAGTACATTGCTCAAAACTCTGTTGAAGCTGATAAAGCCCACATCAGGCACTGTTGAATATTATGAGAACGGTGCGTCGGTCGAAAGTTTGCATATAGGCTATCTGCCGCAAAAAAGCAATATCGACAATCGTTTCCCGATTACGGTGGAGGAGGTGGTGGCTTCCGGCTTGTACGGCGACAGCCGCAACTGGCGTGGTAAGTTTTCGGATGCCGTTCAGGAAAAGATTGATTCCACACTGCGGCTGATGGGTGTGGCGGATTTGCGCAAGCGTGTGATTGGAAGCCTGTCGGGTGGACAGTTGCAGCGCACTCTTTTAGGGCGTGCTGTGATTTCCGACCCTGGCATAGTGGTGCTTGATGAACCGCTGTCGTATGTCGACCATAATTTCATAGAACAGATTTATAAAATTGTAGAAGACATATCGCATCATGCAACTTTGATACTCGTTTCGCACGAGATGACGGTAATATCCGAGATGGCAAACCGCCATTGGATTGTCGACCACACCCTCCACGAGTGCCACGCCTCGCATCACTACCTCAAGACCGAATGCGATTGATTATTTGATTGTTTTTCTGTTCTCAAACTTCGCAACTTTGAAAACAGCAGGAAGATGGTGACGATAGCACCCATACAGTTGGTGTATATCTGCCGGAGGCAGAATATATACGGACAGGTGTGGGGCTATTGTTTTATTCCTGCTGTGGTAGCGAAGACCCGAGAACAGAATAGAACGAAATACAATCCCCACACCTTTTTTATGCCCGATTGTTAACGTTCTGCCCGGGGGATTGGCAGGCAGCCAAAAACAAAGTGCCTATGGCAGACGAAACAGACAGACCCAATGTCAGAGACTCGGATGAATTCGAAGCCCTGAGAAACCTTTATGCTTCTTACCGTTTCGAGATAGACAATCTTTGGAAACGTTCGTCCATTCTTTCCGTATTTGTCGGCTTGTTCTTCGTTGGTTACGGTCGACTTGCACTGCGTATGCTCGACAATCTTGGCAACGAGGAAAAGTTGGCTGACTCGG
>ERZ827423.3271-NODE-3271-length-11368-cov-4.983824_pt1 | contig 11368 bp, 9 predicted proteins | sample MGYA00519775_ERZ827423 | MGnify/ENA primary metagenome ERZ827423 (study PRJEB31778, sample SAMEA3449296) | human gut metagenome | biome: human gut; feature: human-associated habitat; material: faeces | place: United Kingdom | collected 2010/2012 ...
AGACAGACAGACAGACAGACAGACAGACAGACAGACAGACAGACAGACAGACAGAGCATAATTAAACTGCTGCTGTATGTCAATGGTTTCGTCCAAGTTTCGCTTAAAGACCTCGGCGTATGGTGTGGCGGCTGTACGCCATCTATGGCGAATCGAAAATATTGGGAAAGCGGAACATATCCATGGGTTAGCTCTAAAGATATGAAATCTGTCTGTTTGGAAGATACGCAAGACCATATCACAGATATCGCTTTGCAGGAAACCTCCATCAAACTACTTCCCAAAAATATCATCGCTATCGTCGTCCGTTCGGGTATTCTCAAGCACACATTGCCTGTTGTATATATTCCGAATCAGGTCACCATCAATCAAGATATTCGTGCGCTTATCCCTGCAGATTATCTATTGCCCCGTTTCGCTTATCATTTGCTTTCCGCTTATAGTCAAGAAATTCTCGCCAAAGCAAAAAAGCAAGGCGGAACTGTTGATTCTTTGGATACCAAGCTACTAATGGATTTCAAAGTAACGGTTCCTTCACTCGAAGAGCAAAAGCGCATCGTTTCCATTCTCGACCGCTTCGATACCCTTTGCAACGATCTCTCTGCCGGATTACCTGCCGAAATCGCAGCCCGTCAACAGCAATATGAATACTACCGCGATAAACTGCTGACCTTCAAGGAACTGACCTGAACAAAAGGAGTTCTTCATCATGCCGTACTTCAACATCGTCGCCGAAACCACGGAAAACACCGTCGTCACGACCTACGAACCCGCGCAAAAGCGTTCCGACGCTTATCAGAGCGAAGCCGAGCTGGAAGCGGAGTTTATCCGTCAGCTTTGCGAGCAGGGCTATACCTATCTGCCCATCCACAAGGAAGCGGATTTGCTCGCCAACCTACGCGCACAGCTCGAAACGCTGAACGGCTTTACCTTCACAGATGCGGAATGGTCGCGATTTCTGGCGGAATCGGTCGCCAATTCGAACGAGCATATTGTTGAAAAGACGCGCAAGATTCAGGAAGACAACGTGCAGGTGCTGACACGCGACGATGGCACAACGAAAAACGTGACGCTGATTGACAAGCGGAACATCCACAACAACCGTTTGCAGGTCATCAACCAGTATACGGTCAAGCAGGGCGACGGTGCACGGCATGATAACCGCTATGATGTGACAATTCTGGTCAACGGTCTGCCGCTGGTACACATCGAGCTAAAGCGCCGCGGCGTTCCCATTCGGGAAGCCTTCAACCAGATCGACCGCTATCAGCGCGATTCCTTCTGGTCAGGATGCGGACTGTTTGAGTATGTGCAAATCTTCGTCATTTCCAACGGAACGAATACCAAGTATTATTCCAACAGTACCCGCAACAACGCCATCAAAGGCGCAAAATCCGCTTCGACCCGCAAGGGAAAAACCAGCAACAGCTTTGAGTTCACGTCCTTCTGGGCGGACGCGCAAAACCGTCCCATTCCCGATCTGGTGGACTTCACGCGGACGTTCTTCGCACGGCACACGCTGTTGAATATTCTGACCAAATACTGCGTATTTACATCGGAAAAGCTGCTGCTCGTCATGCGTCCATATCAAATCACGGCAACCGAGCGCATTTTGAACCGCATCGAAATCGCCCATAATTATAAGAAATCCGGCACGATTGCGGGCGGCGGCTATATCTGGCATACGACCGGTTCCGGCAAAACGCTGACCTCCTTCAAGACGGCGCGTCAGGCGTCCATGCTGCCGTATATCGACAAGGTGCTTTTTGTCGTAGACCGCAAGGATCTGGATTATCAGACCATGAAGGAATATGATCGCTTTGAAAAAGGCGCGGCGAACAGCAACACCTCGACCGCCGTTCTCCGTCGTCAGCTCGGCGACCCGAACGCACATATCATCATCACGACGATTCAAAAGCTGTCAACGTTCATCCGCCGTACAGCCGAACATCCGATCTACAATCAGCATATCGTGATGATCTTCGACGAGTGCCACCGCAGTCAGTTTGGCGATATGCACCGAGCTATTAAACGCTGCTTCAAGCATTATCACCTTTTCGGCTTCACAGGTACGCCGATTTTCCCCGCCAACGCCGGAAAGCCGCAAAGCAAACACATCATTCGCCGCGCAGACGGCACGCCTATCCTCCCCGGCAGAGGTGAAACGCCCCTCGTTACGACCGAGCAGGCGTTTGGCGACCGGCTGCACACCTATACCATCGTAGACGCAATCAACGACAAAAACGTTTTGCCGTTCCGCGTGGATTACATCAAGACGATGGACAAGGATGACAACATGACGGACGAAGAGGTTTGGGATATCGACCGTGAACGCGCTTATATGGCGCCGCAGCGCATCTCGCAGGTCACGCAGTATATCCTCGATCACTTCGATCAAAAGACCTATCGCGGCGATAAAACCTATGTGTTCAACACCCTGACCAACATCAGCGACGTCGCTTCCTCCGCGTGCGGCAAAGTCGAGGAGGTAAAGCAAGCGCAGCGGCTGAGCGGCTTTAACTCCATCTTTGCCGTCGCATCCGTTCCGATGGCGCGTCTGTATTACAATGAATTCAAGCGTCAGATGGCAGCCGATCCAACGAAAAAACTCCGCATCGCGACGATTTTCAGTTACGCCGCCAATGAAGCCGTGGAATCCGACGGTATATTGGGCGAAGAAAATTCCGAAGATACCAACGGTCTGGATCAGAGCAGCCGCGATTTTCTGGATGAAGCCATTCGGGATTACAACGCCATGTTCCACACCAATTACAGTACGGATGCCGACAAATTCCAGAATTATTACAAAGACGTTTCCCTGCGCATGAAAAACAAGGAGCTGGATCTGCTGATTGTCATCAACATGTTCCTGACAGGCTTTGACGCAACCACGCTCAATACGCTTTGGGTTGATAAAAACCTCAAAATGCACGGGCTGATTCAGGCGTTCAGCCGCACAAACCGTATCCTCAACAGCATTAAGACATTCGGCAATATCGTCTGTTTCCGCAATCTGCAAAAGCGCGTGGATTCCGCCATTTCGCTCTTTGGCGACAAAGAAGCAGGCGGCGTTGTGTTGATGCACCGCTTCGACGATTATTATAACGGCTATGTCGATAAAGACGGCAAAGACCATCCGGGTTATGCCGCGATGATCGAAGATTTAGAAACCAAGTTCCCGCTTGCCGAGCCGCAGATCATCGGTGAAAAACGCCAGAAGGATTTCATCCTTCTCTTTGGTTCTATTCTGCGTATGCGCAACCTGCTTTCCTCCTTCGATGAATTTTCTGGCAGGGAAATTCTTTCCGAACGCGATATGCAGGATTATCTCGGTCGCTATCAGGATCTGCGCGATGAATGGATTCATCAGCCTAAAGTCGGCAAAGAGGATATTACAAACGACATTGTCTTTGAAATCGAATTGATCCGTCAAATCGAAATCAACATTGACTACATTCTGATGCTGGTCAAAAAATACCATGATTCTCATTGCAGCGATGCGGAGATTCTGGTTTCCATTCAAAAAGCCGTCGATTCCAGCCCCGAACTGCGCAGCAAAAAGCAGCTCATCAATTCGTTTATCGCCGGAATCAACGACGTTGACGATGTTCTGAATGAATGGAATGACTTCGTGTCCACTGAACGCGAGAAAGAATTGATCGCGCTTATTCAAGAGGAACACCTCAAAGAGCCGGAAACGCGCAAATTCCTTGAAAATGCTTTCCGCGACGGTGAAATCAAGACCACCGGCACGGATATTGATAGCTTGATGCCGCCCGTTTCCCGCTTTGGCGGCGGACGTGCGCAGAAAAAGCAAGGCGTTATTGATAAGCTCAAGGCATTCTTTGAGAAGTTTTTCGGTATCGGGCGGGCGAAGTTCTGATACACACTATGCCAGCGCTCTTAGGAGGTCGATTCCATGACCACCTTCACCCTTCATCTTCCCGCTGCCGATGTCGCTTTAATCCGCCAATACGCCACCGAAAAAGGTCTTTCCGTTTCCGAATTGATTCGTCGTTGTGTGCTTGAACGGATCGAAGATGAATTTGATCTTAAAACCTATCGAAAAAGTCTGGAAGCCTACAAAACCTTGCCCAGCACCTACACGCTGGATGAAGTCGAATCTGAAATTCTGAATCCATCGAGGTGATCCCCATGAGCACCTATACCCCGCCCTATCAACTGACGGACGCAACCCTCCGCCTTTCCACCGAAATTGCAGCGACGGTCAAGGAAATCACGGTACGCGGCAATCTGTCTGCTCAACCACAACTGCATCGCGCCAACCGCATCCGTTCCGTTCATTCTTCGCTGGCGATTGAGCACAACAGCCTGACGCTCGATCAGGTGACTGCGCTGCTGAACGGTAAGCGCGTTCTCGCCCCGCAGCAGGAAGTGTGGGAAGTGCAAAATGCTTTTCGAGCCTATGATTTGCTTCCGACGCTCGATCCGTACTCCATCGACGATCTGCTCAAAGTCCATCGCGTTATGATGGATGGGCTCGTCATGGGCGCAGGTACGTTCCGCAATACAGGTGTCGGCGTTTATGCAGGGGATCAGCTCATTCATGCCGGTACGCCCGCCCAATATGTCCCGGAAGCCATGCAACAGCTCTTTGAATGGCTGCAAAACACGACTGCGCATCCGCTCGTCGCTTCCTGCGTCTTTCATTATGAGTTTGAATTCATCCATCCTTTTGCGGATGGAAACGGCAGAACAGGGCGGCTTTGGCAAACGCTGATTCTGCGCAAATGGGAGCCTATCTTCACCTATCTGCCGATTGAATCCATGATTCTGGAGCATCAAGCCGACTATTATGCCGCCTTGAATGCCGCCAACACACAGGGCAGCGCAACCGTATTCATCGAGTTCATGCTCGAAATGATTCTTGAAGCGCTGAAAAACGTCTATGTGAAGCAGCATATCAAGTCGCCGGAAGATCAACTGCTCGTTCTGCTCAAGTCCGATCCGCGCATGACCATTCCCGTCATGGCGGAGCATCTCGGTCTGAGCGATCGTCAAATTCGCCGTCTGATTGCATCTTTGAAGGCACAAAACAGGCTTCATCGCGAGGGTTCCAACAAGACCGGACGCTGGGTCGTGTCCAGGAAGTCCCGATAAACGTCCGCATAAATGTCCGCATAGAAACTTTCTTTTCTTTCGTGACTCGTCATACGCGGTAACAACTTTTTCGTTCGTCCTTCATCTTTTGGCTTGACATTCGTGCTGTCTCCCAGTACAATGGACGCATAGAGACCCCCTCAAATTGCCCCCATTTTCGAGGTCAATTTGACACGCTACTTTTCCGCTACCAAAACAATTTCATTTTCAGGATAAACGAGCCGATTTTCCACAAAAATCGGTCGAAATCCGCTGATTTTCTAAACAAATACGTTTAGAAAATGGTTCCCTTTGCCGAGTGGGAATAAAACCACAAGCCCTGAAAGTCAAGCAATAGCTCGATTTTCAGGGCTTTTCTTTATTCTTTGAGTGCAAAATGAGTACATTTTAATTGCCACCGTCAGATTTCACATCGTACTCTTCTCGTTTTTTTCCTCGGGATTTCTCTGACGTTTACGCTTTTCTTCCAGCATTTCGGCAAATACAGGGCCATAATCTTCCGGATCGTAATCTCCATCCGTATCGATGTCATAATCAAAGTCCATCGGGAGAACCAGCGGCTTCAGCTGCATCAGCATTTGTGTTTTTTCCATTTTCTGCTTTCTCTGCTGAATAACTTGCTCCTGTTCTTCTGACGGATGTTCTTTTCCTTCCCGAACAGCCTGTTCATACGCAGAAACAACGGCTTCATATTCAGAAAAGAAATTCATAATTCTAGGATCATTCGCCGTCAGCCAGCCCTGTTCCATCGCAATTTTCGCATTTGGGGATTCCACATTAAAAAAGCGTGCAATACTCGGATTGACCTTCATTTTTGCCGTAGACGGCTCAATCTTTTGCTCTCCGTTCTTTTCTCCTTCAATTGTGATAATCCCAGAATGGAAAAGCATCATCAATAGACTTATCACTTCCGGAAAGCGTCCAACCGGAAAAACAACATCATAATCTCCACTGATTGCACTATAGGTCACATTAAGTGCTTTAGCTATGCGTTCGATCTGTTCCGGTTTGGGAACCATTTTTCCCGTTTCATATTTACGAATTGAAACGGGATGAATCCCCGTTTCTTCAGCCAGACGGTCTTGCGTCATCCCTCTATGCTTTCTACAGAACTTTATCCGTTCTCCAATATCCATGTTTCATCCTCCTCATAACGAGATCACTACATTTTTATTATAGCATTTTCTTTTCTTATTGACCATAATGAATTTTATTGGACGGATTCTCATCTGTAGGAGTACTTTGGAATGGGGAGGCGTTCAAAAAAGCTGGAAGACGAGCTGTGGTTTTGTAGCGGCGGATGTGTGCCGGGAGCTGAAGCTTGGGAACAGTATCGATGTTAATTGGGTTCTTCTTTTCAGTTCACGACCGATATATTTTTCCTTCTTTTATTTTGTAGACTTCATCACAGGCTTTTGAGATATCTGTTGCACTATGACTCGCAAGCAAGATGCACTTTCCCTCTTTTTTCAGCTTTTGTAATAGCTGATGGACGTCCTCTACGCCGTCTTGATCCAGACCATTAAACGGTTCATCTAAAATCAGATAATCCGGATTTTCCATGATTGCCTGCGCAATTCCCAACCTTCCGCGCATCCCCAGTGAATATTGTCCAACAGGTTTAAGATTATCTGGGTCAAGTCCCATTTCCGTTATCACTTTTCGGATATGTTCGTCAGCAGCTTTTCCCGAAACTCTTGAAAGGATTTTCAGGTTGAAAAAAGCATTATAGCTCGGCAAAAAGCCTGGATTTTCAATAATGACGCCCATTTTATCTGGAAAATCAATATCTTTCCCGACTATGCAGCCATCAACCACAATCTTTCCCTTTGTGGGTTTAGCAAATCCGGCAATGCACCTCATCAAAGTTGTTTTTCCGCTTCCGTTCACACCCACCAGCCCATAAATTTTCCCCATCTCTAATCTTAAATTGACATCATTCAAAACGGTTTGTTTTTTATAAATTTTCGTGAGATTCCGTATTTCAATCATGCCTTTTCCCCATTTCAATTCTTATTTGCTGCATAAATTGGCATTTCCATCCGTTTCGCCACAACAACCAGTACGCCAGCCAATGCCGCGTCAATCAGCATGTATCCACACATCATTTTGATATATGCGCTCCACTCCTGTTTAGGATGCGATACAACAATCAGTCGAAATAGCGCCCACATTTTAGGCAGAAAAAAGTCTGGCGTATCAACCATTAAGATGGTATCCAGCATCAAAACGACGCTATACAAAATAACGCCCTGCGGCCCGTATCCTAACAAGCCGCATAGCAGAATACTCCATGTCATGGTTAGCCAAAACAAGAAAATCGGTACAATCGACAAAAGGCTTGTCTGAATCGGCGTTAGATTCTGGCGAATCCATGCCGAAACGTAGCTGAGTTCCGGCATTTCTCCTGCCGCTATTCGGACATTGTCACTCCATCCCTTGCCCTGAACAACAACGGGGATGAGCATCAATGTAGTCAACGCAATCAGCACTACAAGCATCAATACGACCAACAGCAGACAATACAACATCTGTGCTACAATCCAACGCACTCTTGTTGACCGTATCAATGTATATTGTTGAAAAGGGATTCTCCTCGGCAGTTCAGACACCATAATTAAAAATGTTACACTGGTCAGATTAAAGCTGTTAAACCCTGTCATTAAAAACCATGCAATGCTTTCTTCCATGTTCATTGTGTAATTTTTACGCGCTAAACCCGTCGCATAACCGCGAACCGTCAAGAAGCAGCAGCACACGATAAAAACCATCATCAACAGCGTTCTTGGCGTTCGCCAGAAAGCATCCAGATTTCCTTGAATCATCGCCGCCGTTGATGAAAGGATATTCCCTCTTTTCCGTTTATCCATTGCAGGCAATCTCCCTCAATTTTCTGATATACAAGAACACACTGACTCCCGCTAACACGGCATAAACAAGAAACGCCTTTCCTGCCAGAGCCCATGTTAAACTGTCGTTATAGAGTGAAGCCGGAAATGGAAACGTTCTTCCAAACACCGCATGTGGCAACCCGCTCATCCACAAATAATATATACACGACGGAATAACCAGCACCATCAACTTGTCCCGCACATATACCGCAGTCGTGACACCTACGATTGCCCATATACCGCCCGAAAATGCAATCATCAGTGTCATCCAGATATAAATCGGGAGTCCACACAGGATATATTGCCACGAGTTATAAATACAGCTGTCCGCAAAATCAATGACCAGATAATCGTATATGTTCACGTCGCATGGTTTCGCAATGATATTCCACAAAACGGCCTGTGCCGCAAATGCGCCGCCGGCAACGATCGCGCCGCTTAAAAATGCTGCAATCAACTTACCTTTCGCATACTGAGCCACAGAGCTTTTGAAAATTCTCTGTTCAGCAAACAGCGTTCTGATTTCTTCTACTTGCAAAGGTGCAGCCGGAATACTGGCAAGGAACGGCATCAGCAGCATAATTCCGCCAAAGAAAATCCCGCCAATCGTAAGTTGGAGAGCCGATTCCCGATACGCAAAATCCCAGTCCCATATTTCAATCCATATAGGTATTGAATATCCATTAAAGCACAGTAGCATCACCAGCAATGCCAGATAAATTTTGCCATCACTGAAAATGAGCTTCATTTCTTTTTTCATACGCGGTCTTTTTCTCTCCTCCTTGAAATTTTTTGAGGTCTATGTTTATTGTACTGAATCCCACGTCACAATTTTCGGCACAACACGGCGTTTCGCACTTCTATCGTTGTAATCCATCAATTCACCCTTTTGAGCTTCAAAAACAACTTCCGCTCTTTCAATGCCATCATCCACAATCTCACCACCGGCGCCATACTTCGGTTCAAACTCCTTTTTAACATTCCGCGTATATCCACCCTTCACATACCAAACCGGAAGCAGCCAAAACACATCTTTCTCTTGTGGATCCAGATACGGAGCATAAGCAAGCTGTACCTTGTCAATGTTCCGCAGGTGTCCCGCTTCGATTTCTGTTTCAATCGCTTTTTTTGCATCTCCAAAGGAAAGAATCGGAACATCCTCATACGGAGTATCTACAACTTGAAGAAGAGTTGCCCACAGCTTAAAACTGTCTGCATCCCATATTGCTCCGCTTACGCCTGCCGCATCCGGCCATGCTTCCTTTCCTCGAGTGTTATAACATTCTCGGCACGATTGATATTGAACGCCTGCAAATTTCTGATACAGTTCAATGCAATATTCTCCCGTTTTGCTGATAGGCTGAGTATACACCCGCTCTCCATTGGTTTTTTTATACTTCCAAACACGGTCATACACCGTTATAGGCCCCAAAACAAAATCATCTTTTCCATAGCCCGTTAAGCCTTTTAACTTGTTTTCAAGCATTTCAATCGCTTGCTGCGCGGTTAAAGGGTGATCTTCCGCTTGAATCTGGGGAATTTCACCGTCTGCAAAGTAATATCTGTTCTTGTAATCCTCATTGTTTCCCAGAATTTCCGGTTCTCCATCCTTCGATATGACATAAAGCTGCCCAACTTCATTGTAAACAACCTCAGAATACGGCAGCAGCTTTAAGCCATTTACAGGTGAAGTACCCGTTACCCGAATAACCGGAAGTTTTTCTACATCCGGCACATCAATTTGAGCATCAATTTGAATGGTTCTCCACTTTGTTTCATAGCTTTCCGTCCATCTTTCAGGCGTGTTTTCCTGAACTTCTTTGATGGATTGCCATTCAGCTTTCGCTGTTCCTCCGTTCACCCCAAATAGTGCAACCAGTGCAAGAGCCGCCATCGTCCATGTGCGCTTTTTCATCGTATTCTCCTCTCTATTGCAAAAGGGAGCGAATACCGCTCAGCATTCGCTCCCTTTGTCAATCAGTTCAGTTCACCTTGAAATAGCCAGAAATGACAAATTCTTCGAGGCCTTCATAAGTGTTATAAATCTTCATCAAAACGAATTTCGCTCAGCTCTGCATTTTTCGCATATATTTTCAAAAATCGTTGAGCCTGCTCATAAACCTGTGTATGACTCGATATCACATAGCACCTCATTTCAGGCTGTGAAAGTCTAAAAACTTGTTCTCCGAGTCTAAGAGAGATAACAGAATTCGAGACTTCCCTTTCCTCACTTTTAGTTGTCTCTAAAATAACCTCTTTGAATAAAGCCGTTTCTTTATCTGCACTTATATATTCAGAAATTCTACTCCACAATTCACTTCCGTCTTTCTGTGAAAACAATGGTGAATTTGGAAACCTGCTTGAATTTTCCAGTACGTACAGATTTGTTCCATGTTCATCATTATAATCTGACACTTTATCAGCTATTTCAAGAAGTACCTCCCAGTTCAATTCTTTTTCAGGAACAGACAATCCCATTTCCTTCCATAGTTCCAGATTCTGTACCTTGAATTCTGTCCTGTAATTTTTTATCGCGCATCCGTACACATCATTTCCAAACTTTATGGTGCTAGGCACATCATCAATCTCTATCGGAAGTATGTCTCCATTTTCCGCCGCTTTCTGCATTTGTTTATACGTCATAATCTGAATATCTGCTGGTTCATCCTGTACAGAGTACTTTATTTCATCTCCATTTTGAACGTATTCTTCTATCGTACACCTCATTCGTTCGGATTCTGCCGTATATTCGATTACAAGTTCTTTCTGCGCCAATGCACAGTTGCATATCAACAGTAAAATCCCAAATGCCATTATTGGTATACGAACAAATACCGCGCTTTCTTTTTTCATAGGGTTTTCTCCTTTTTTCTATCTACCTATATAGACACATCTTCCTGTCATTTTATCTCCATTTTTTGAAAAAATTTATTTTATCCGTGTAACGCTTTTTGCTACTTTCAAAGCGTCTTCTTCCACTTCTCCGTCGAAAACTACTGAGAGGATTCTATTTTGTTCATTCCATGAAACAATCGTTAAGTCTGCTTTTACCGAAACCAAAGCAGTATTTCCATGAATCTCCGTATAATATACTCGCGCGTTTTCCGTATCAATATTTGATTCCGCATCTTCTGTCATTTCTTCAAAAGTCAAGTATTCATTATTCTTATTTTCAAAGCTGATTAAGAATATTTGCTCTGACAAGTTCTCTACGCTTATAACCTCGAACCCATCTGGAATATACGTGGGATAGTACATTCCTTCCCATCCATTAGAAACATCAAAGGCTTTTTGCTCATCTTCTCGCAGCCCAATCGCGGTATATTGCCCATGATCTTCCGCGAACATCGAAAACA
>ERZ827423.3272-NODE-3272-length-11366-cov-33.930687_pt1 | contig 11366 bp, 10 predicted proteins | sample MGYA00519775_ERZ827423 | MGnify/ENA primary metagenome ERZ827423 (study PRJEB31778, sample SAMEA3449296) | human gut metagenome | biome: human gut; feature: human-associated habitat; material: faeces | place: United Kingdom | collected 2010/2012 ...
ACCAGTTAAAACAAATTGGTAAGGAACTTAATATTGAAGTTTATTCTGAAGGTAAAGGTAATCCTGTAGAAATATCTAAGAATGCTATTAAATATTCTAAAGATAATGGATATGATTATGTTCTTATAGATACTGCTGGTAGATTACAAATAGATGAATCTTTAATGGAAGAATTAGATAATATTCAGAAGGAAGTTAATCCTGATGAAACTATTTTAGTAATTGATTCGATGATGGGACAAGATGCTATCAATGTTATTAATGGTTTTAATGATAAGATTAAACTTAGTGGTGTTATTTTAACTAAACTTGATGGTGATACTAGGGGTGGTGTTGCTTTATCTGTTAAACATCTTACTAATTTACCAATTAAATTTATTGGTGTTAGTGAAAAAATGGATGGTCTTACTCCTTTCTATCCTGAAAGAATGGCCTCTAGAATACTTGGTATGGGAGATATTTTATCTATAGTTGAAAAGGTTCAGGATGAAATAGATGAAAAAGAGGCTGAGAAAACAGCTAAAAAAATGATGAAAGGTAATTTTGATTTGGAAGACTTTTTGAATCAACTTAATCAAATTAAAAAGTTAGGACCCCTTGAGAATATTTTAAAGTTACTTCCTGGGGCTAAAAAGATGGGACTTAATAATGTTAATATTGATCCTAAAATTATGAAAAGAACAGAAGCTATTGTTTTATCTATGACTCCTGAAGAGAGAAGAAATCCTAGTATATTAAAGGCTAGTCGTAAGAAAAGAATAGCTGATGGTTCTGGGACTACTGTTACTGATGTTAATAGATTGCTTAATCAGTTTGAAGATATGAAGAAAATGATGAAAATGATGAGTAATGGTAATTTTAAAATGCCATTTTAGGGGATATTATGAAAGGACTTACAATTAAAGAACCATGGGCTAGTTTGATAGTTAATGGTTATAAGAAATATGAGTTTAGAAGCTTTAAGACTAATTATAGAGGTAAGATACTTATTCATGCTGGTCTTAATTTAGAAAGTGATAATGCTTTGAAGTTTAAGGATTATAATCTTAATTATGGTCATGGTGAGATAATAGGAGAGGCGTATCTTACGGATTGTATTTTAGTTACCGATGAATTTGAAAATGAGTTATATAATATTAATCCTTTGGTATATGGGAAAAGTAAACATGCTAGAAAATATGCTTGGAAATTGGATAATGTTATAATGTATGAAAAGAGAATTCCTTATAAGGGAAAACTTGGAATTTGGAATTATGATGGTAATATCTAAATTTATTCTAAAATTAGACTTCTTTACTATTTACATATCTTATGTGAACATATTATATGTGTAGATAGGAGGATAATTTATGAATTTTAGTGATGGTTTTAACCAAGGTATGTATGATGGTGATATTGATATTAATATAACTAATACTAATCAAAATGTGAATGATAATACTAATATGAATTATAATAATGTTGGTGGTCCAATGATGGGTGAATCTGTAATGGGTGGAGTTACTTCTCCAGTTATAGAGACTCCTAGAGAAAGAGTTGTATATAGAAATATTTATCATACTGTACCTCATGTATGTCCTATAAATACTAGAATTGTCAATAATCATATTTATAAACATACTTATCAACCTAGATATAGTTGTTGTGAAGAAAATACAGTTACTAATGAACAATGTGGTAGCTGCTGTCAATTTAGATAGTATTTATTATTAAGAGCTTATGCTCTTTTTCTTTTTGGCAATCTTTTGTTTGTGAGTACAAGCGTTGCAAATTTACTTTGTGAGATATTGATAAATATGTATTTTATATTATGATATTTAATATTTTTAAAAATTAGGTTGACTTTGTTACTATGATAGTTTATACTTTCTGTGCAATTGCAATATATTTAAAAAAATAATTTTTGGCCGGTTTTTTGGGAGGTTTTAATTGAAAAAAATTGTATTTTTGATTGCTGTTATTTTTACTATGATTCCGTTTTTTGTTAAAGCTAATACAGTTAATCTTGTTAGTGATAGATATGATAATATATATGTTTATTACTATGATGCTGAACTTGGTAGGACAAGGTTCTTGGAAGGTAGTAAATATTCTTTTAACGGTAAGGTAGCTTATTGCTTGGAAATTGGTAAGCGTATTAGTAGTATGAATTATAATATATATGATTCTTTTGATAATATTAATATTAATAATGAGGATTTGAATTATATTAAACTTATCTCTTATTATGGTTATAATTATCCTGGCCATCATACTGATAAGTTTTATATGGCTACGCAAGAACTTATTTGGACAAGACTTATTAGAACTAATGTTAAATGGGTTAATAATATGAATCCAGATTCATTTGTTTATATTGAAAGGGAAAAAGAAGAAATTTATGATTTATATAGAAAGCATTATAAAAAACCTTCTTTTGATGGTAAGGAAATTGATCTTGTTTTAGGTGATAGTAATGTTATTAATGATGAAAATGATACTTTGTATTTATATGATGTTAAAACTAAAGGTGTTTCAATATCTGGTAGTAACTTGATTATTGATAGTGATTTTGATAGTGGTGAAATTGTTTTAGAAAAGCCTAAATATACTAGTGATAATTTTCTACTGTATACTTCTGGAAGCTCACAGAAAATGATGACTGTTGGTGATATTAATACACCTACTAGTAAGGTTAAAGTTAATCTTATTAGTGGTAGTGTTAGTATAAATAAACTAGATAATGATACTGAGAGTGATTTGCCAATAGGAGAAGCTAGCCTTAAAGGAAGTATTTATGGATTATATAACAATGATAATGTGTTGGTAGATAAATTTATTATTGGTGAAAAGGAAATGATTTCTCATTTACCAATTGGACATTATTATGTAAAAGAAATTAAACCAGGTAATGGATATCTTTTGGATGATAATGCTTATGATGTTGATATTACGAAAGATAATTTGAATATTAGTCTTACTGTGTATGATGAAGTAATAAGGAGAAAAGTTGATTTATTTAAAGTTTATGGTACTAATGAAACAGGAATTATGACTGGTGAAGATGGAATTAAGTTTATTGTTTATGATAAGGATAATGTTTTATATGATACTATTGTTACGGATAGTGATGGTTATGCTAGTATTATTCTTCCTTATGGGACTTATACTTTTCATCAAGATAATTCTACTCCGGGTTATTATAAGGTAGATGATTTTAAGGTTACTATTGATACTTTTGATAGTAGACCTATATATAAACTTTTATCGGATAGTGAAATTACTTCTAAAATTAAAATAATTAAGAAAGATATTGATACGCTTGATAATGTTGTTAATAGTAATATTAAATTTAAAATATTTGATGTTCAAAATGATTCATATGTTTCTTTTAAGCTTACATATCCAGAAGTTAAAGTAATAGATGAATTTGAACTTAATACTGATGGTGTGTTTGTAACTCCTGATGCTTTGCCTGCTGGTGAATATATTTTATATGAAGTTGATGATTATATGGAAGGATATAAGTATAATAGTGATGGTATTAGGTTTACTATTGATGATTCTTCGGATTTTATTAATGATGATGATTATGGTATTTTATTAGAGGTTCCTTTTTATAACAAGAGAGTTAAGGGTAATATTATTGTTAATAAATATGGTGAAGATGTAATATATGATAATGATACTTTCTATTATAAAGATATTTATTTGGATGGTGTATATTTTGAATTGTATGCTAAGAATGATATATATGAAAATGGTAAACTTATTTTTAATAAGGATTCTTTAGTGGAAAGTTGTGTTACTGATGATGGGGGATTATGTAAATATAGTGATTTACCATTAGGAAGTTATTATTTGAAAGAGGTTAAATCTAATTATAATAATGTTATAGATAATGATATATATGATATTGAACTTAATTATAAGGATCAATATACTGAAACTATTAATTATGAACTTGATGTTTTTAATCATTTGAAAAAGGGTAAGGTTACTGTTAATAAATATGAAAGTAATAGTAATATTAAATTAGCTAATACTTTGATTGAGATTAGAAGTATGGATGATAGGGTTGTATATAAAGGATATACTGATCATAATGGTCAAATAATAGTTGAGGATTTGCCTTATGGAGAATATTATATAGCGGAGGTTGAGGCTAGTACTGGTTATAGGGTATTAGATGATAATATATATTTTACATTGGATAAAGATGATGTTAGTATTGATATATATAATGAAAGAATAGTTGTTCCTAATACTGGTATTAATATTGGAATTATTAATGTTTTGATTTTGATTACTATTATTTTATTTACAATTATTTGTATTATTTTTGGGGATAATAAGAAAATAGTTTTACTTTGTATATTTATTATTGGTGCTTGTTCTATTTATTTAGGAAGATATTTTTATAGATATTTTGGTGATACCGCTAAAAATGATAAAGCTGTTAAGGATTTCTTTGATAATAATATTGATGATGAATATGATGAGGAATATAAATATACTTCAGTTATTGAGATTCCTTCTATTAATTTAAAACGAGGTATAGTGGATATTAATAGTGATTATAATGATGTTAAATATAATATTGAATTTATGAAGAGAGATGATAATAAAATTATATTTGCTTCACATAATGGTAATTATTATTATTCTTATTTTGGAAAATTAAAGGATATGGAACTTGGAGATGATATTAACTTCTATGATAATAATAGATTATATAAATTTATTTATAGTGAGAGTTATGTTATAAAGAAAGATGGTTATGCTGATATATATTGTGATCCTACAAAAAAGTGTATTGTTTTGATTACTTGTCTTGAGGAAAATGATGATGCACAAATTGTATATATTGGTTATTTGAGTAGAGTAGAACCTTATGAGAATGAGGAGTAGAACTCTACTCTTTTTTCCTTGCTTTTTTATATGTATCGTGTTAAAATTATTATAGGTGGTAAGGTAGAATGGCAACTAAAAAGGATGTTAAATGGGATAAACTTAATGACTATATTACTTATCGCATTATTGATAGTACTCTTTACTTAATTGAAAAAGATGATTATATCAATGATGATAGTTGGAAACTTATTTGTAAAAAGATTAAGTTGTTAATTGAGGACAATAATATTTCATATATTAATATATCTTCTAAAAATATAGATAAAAATAGAAAGATTTATCAGGAACTTGGATTTACAATATCTTATTATGATGTTAATAAACTTAATATGATATATGACGGTATTAAGGATAAAAAGTTATATAGAACATATGGTATAATAACTAAGAATGATTTTTTGAATAGTTTAAAAGATGATAATAAAATATCTTCTAAAAATGAAACGATTGTGTATTCTAATTCTGGTTTTGTTAGTAATGTATTACTTTTATTTGGTGGTATTTTATTACTTTGCTATTTTTGCGTACAAGGGGCTATTTATTTGGTTAAATAGAAAGGATGATTTTGTTATGATTGATAGTATATTAACTATATTGAGGGCACTTATTGATATTTCTCTTGTGTGGATAATTGTTTATTATGTGCTTAAAAATATTAAAAATAATGTTAAAATGGTATTGCTTTTTAAAGGTGTTTTAGTTGTTCTTATTGTTAAGTTTATTAGTGATACATTGAATTTGGTTACTATTGGACTACTACTAGAATATGTTATTATGTGGGGTCCTTTGGCACTTATTATTATCTTTCAACCGGAAATTAGAAGTATGTTAGAGCATATAGGTAGAAAACAATTGTTAGGTAGACATAAGGTACTTACTCTTGATGAGAGAGAGAAACTTGTTTATGAAGTTATGTCAGCGGTTGATTATCTTAGAAAATCTAGGATTGGTGCTTTGATTGTTATTGAGAGAGATATTAGTTTGAATGAGTATATTGAAAGAAGTAAACCTTTATATGCTGATATTTCTTCGGAACTTCTTATATCAATATTTTTCCCTAGAAATCCTTTGCATGATGGTGGTGTTATAATTCAAGGTAATAAAATTACTTCTGCCGGGGCTGTTTTTCCTATAAGTATTAATACTAAGATTAGTAAAAAGCTTGGTACTAGACATAGGGCTGCTGTTGGTATTAGTGAGGAATCTGATGCTATAGCTGTTGTTGTTAGTGAAGAGACTGGTAAAATTTCTATAGCTATTGGTGGTAATTTGAATTATAATCTTTCGTTAGATGATGCAAGAATGATTTTGGTTGAAGAACTTAAGCCTAAAAAAGAAATCCTTTTAGATGATGAATTTGAAGATGAAGCGGAGGATGATAGTAATGAAAAAGCTTAAGAAAGTTATTAAAGTTATTAAAAAATTCTTTAGGGGAATTGGTAATTTTATTGATAAAGTATTTGTAACTCCTATTACTAAATTGGTACTTCGTATTGGTGAAAAGACTGATAAAAATACTGGGAAGTTTGAAAAATGGCTAAATAAGAAGAATACTTTGGTTTTTATATCATTGTTTGTTGCATTGTTCTTTTATGGTTATGTTAATAATCAGGCTAGTACTGTTATTGATAGTGCTGCTGAAGTTTTATCTAATCAACCTGTAGAGGCTACTTATAATAAAGAGGCTTATGTTATTGAGGGTATTCCTGATACAGCAGATGTTACTTTAATAGGTAGAACAGTGGATTTGTATTTGGCTAAACAATTGTCTACTGGTAAGGTTACTGTTGATTTATCTAATTTAAGTGTTGGTACACATAAGGTTGATTTGAGTTATAAGAATTCTATTAATTCTGTTAATTATAAACTTGATCCTTCTTCTATTACTGTTAATGTATATTCTAAGGTATCTGCTACGAAAAATATTACTGTTGATGTTATTAATAAGGATAAACTTAATAGTAAATTATCTATTCAGTCTATTACTTTGGATAAAGAAGAGGTTATTATTAAGGGTACTGATGATGAAAAATCTATTCATAATATTAATAATGTAGCTACTGTTAAGGCACTTGTTGATGTTGGTGGTATTGAAGAAGCCGGTGTTAATAAGATTGATAAGGCTAAATTAGTTGCTTATGATAAATATGGTAATGTTGTTGATGTTGAAATTGTTCCTGAAACTGTATCTGCTACTGTTAATGTTGAGTCTTATAGTGGTAGTGCTAAACTTAAAGTTATTCCTAAGAATATTGATAAGATAGCATTTGGTAAAGCTATTAGTTCTATTACTGCTTCTGTTGATAGTGTTAATATTTATGGTGATGAAGATGTTGTTAATAAATATGCTGAATCTTATATACCTATAGAAATTGATGTTAGTGGTTTATCTAGTAATAAGACTTATACTGCTGTTATTCCTAAGCCTGATGGTATTAGAGAAATATCAGAAAAGACTATAACTGTTAAAGTTTCTCTTGGTGATGAAGAGAGTATGGAAGTTAATGATGTTCGAATTGATGCTATTAATCTTGGACCTAATTTGAAAGCTGGTGCTATTGGAGAAAATTCTTCTAAGACAACGGTTATTATTAAGGGTACTAAAGAAGTTCTTAATAGTATTGATCCTACAACTATTAAGGCTACGGTTGATTTATCTGGCCTTGGTGAGGGTGAACATTCTGTTTCTGTAAATGTAACTGGTGATGATGTTAAAGCAAGTTATTTTGCTAAGACTTCTAAAATTAAGGTAAGAATTAATAAAAGTTAATATCTAGTTTTGTCTAGTTTTGTCGAATGTAATGCAAGTTTTGGAATTATATGCTAATCTTATATTAAAGGAGATGAAGAGTATGCCAACATATGTGTTACTAGAAGATATTTTTGAAGAGATGAGTAGAAATATTTCTTATATTAAACTTAATACTTATTTAAAGAAAGAAAAGAAAATTTAGTTCTTTTCTTTTTTTAGAATGATTTTGGTTTATATAATAATGTAATGTAAACTTTATATATATAAGTTGTAAAAGTTATTGGTTTATTGTATAATTTATTTATATGAAAGTGGGTGTTAATATGGAAAAGGATAATGAAAGTAAAAAGACTACTAAAAAAGGTAGTGAGGGTAAAAAAAAGAATGCTAATAAAAAAGCTACTAAAAATACTGAGGAGGTAGTTAAACTTGAAGTTATAAACAATAATAAAAATACTAAGAGATTTGAAATTAGTGAAGGCTTTTATTATTTACTTGGTATTGTTCTTTCTTTAGTACTTATATTTGCTACTAATGAACTTCTTAGTACTATTAATTATTTGTTTGTAGTTATATTTGCTATTATTTCTATTGTACAAATTATTAATTTTATTATGGATAAGGAATATTTGACAAGAAATTATTCTAGTATGATTATTAGTGTTATGTGTGCTTGGATGGCTATGTTTATATATAAATATGGGGATTTCTTGTTTTTAGAGATGTTACCTGTACTTGTATCTTTGCTTTTATTTATTATGGCTACTAGTAGTTTTACTAAGTATTTTGATCGTAAATTAACTGGTAATTTAATTGTATCAGTTATATCGATTATTCTTGGTGTACTACTTATATTTGTATCTAAGAGTATTATGTATATATTATTTAAGATTACTGGTATATATATTTTTGTTATGATTTTGTTAGATTTTATTGATTATAAGAAAAAAAGAAATATATAGATTATGGGTAGATAATTTTTGGTTATCTACTTTTTTTAGAAAATTACTTTGCAAAAGTTATAATTTGTGGTATAATTATGACTTGTGGAAAAAAGAAGGTGTTAATTTATGAAAATTAAAAATATTGCTATTATTGCTCATGTTGACCATGGTAAAACTACTTTTGTTGATCAATTACTTAAAAAATCTGGTACTTTTAGAGAAAATGAAGAAGTTGCTGTTAGAGCAATGGATTCTAATGATATTGAAAGAGAGAGGGGTATAACTATACTTGCTAAGACTACTTCAATTCATTATGATGGTTATAAGATTAATATTCTTGATACTCCTGGTCATGCTGACTTTGGTGGAGAAGTAGAAAGAATTATGAATATGGTTGATGGTGTTATGCTTTTAGTTGATGCTTATGAAGGTACAATGCCACAAACGAGATTTGTTCTTAAGAAGGCTCTTGAAGCTGGAGTTAAACCTATAGTAGTTATTAATAAGGTTGATAAACCTACTGCAAGAGTTGATAAAGTACTTGATGAAGTTATTGATTTATTTATTGAACTTGGTGCGAGTGAAGAACAACTTGATTTTAAGGTTGCTTATGTTAGTGCTCTTAATGGTACTGCTAGTCTTGATCCGGATATTAATACACAGAGTCAAAGTTATGATGATATATTTAAGTTAATTATTGATGAAATACCTGATCCTAAGGCTGATATTAATGGTGATTTACAATTCCAACCTGCACTTTTAGATTATAATGAATATGTTGGTAGAATTGGTATAGGTAAGGTTCATAGTGGTACTATTAAAGTTAATGAAATGGTTTCTTGTGTTAGACTTGATGGTAGTATCAAACAATTTAGAATTCAAAAATTATTTGGTTTTGATGGTCTTAAGAGAGTTGAAATTAATGAAGCTGATGCAGGGGATATTGTTGCTATAGCAGGTCTTATGGATATTTCTGTTGGTGAGACTGTTTGTAATGTTGGTAAAGAGAAGGCTCTTCCTATTCTTAGAATTGATGAACCTACTCTTAAGATGACTTTTATGGTTAATAATAGTCCTTTTGTTGGTAGAGAAGGTAAAATTGTAACTGCTAGAAAGATTGGAGAAAGGTTATTTAAAGAGACTCAGAAGGATGTTAGTTTGAAAGTTGAAGAATCTGGTAATGAGTCTTGGGTAGTATCTGGTAGAGGTGAACTTCATTTATCAATTTTAATTGAGAATTTAAGAAGAGAAGGATTTGAACTTCAAGTATCTAAACCAGAAGTTATTATTAAAGAGATTGATGGTGTTAAATGTGAGCCTTATGAAGATGTTCAAATAGAAGTTAGTGATGAATGTGTTGGTAATGTTATTGAGGCACTTGGACTTCGTGGTGGAAAAATGGATAATATGTCTAATGTTAATAATTTAATTAGACTTAATTATACAATTCCTTCTAGAGGATTAATTGGATTTAATACTAACTTTATGACTTTGACTAAAGGTTATGGTATTCTTAATCATACTTTTAAAGAATATTTACCAATAGAAGATATTAATTCTACTGAGAGAAAGGTTGGAGTACTTGTATCTACTGAATCTGGTAAAGCTACTGCTTATGCTTTAGGACAATTAGAGGATAGGGGAGTAATGTTTATTGAACCTGGTACTGAAGTATATGAAGGTATGATTGTTGGTGAGTGTAATAGAGAAAATGATTTGGCTGTTAATGTTGTTAAAGGAAAACAACTTACTAATACTAGAGCATCTGGTTCTGATCATACTGTTGTACTTAAGAGACCTAGACCTCTTACTTTGGAATATTGTTTGGATTATATTAATAGTGATGAGCTTGTTGAAATTACTCCGGAGAATATTAGACTTAGAAAATTTATTTTAAATACTGAAGCTAGAAAGAAGTTTGATGCAAAGAAATAACTTCTTTCTTTTTTTGTGTAAAAAAAATACCTAGATAGGTAGGTATTTATTTTATTCCTTTACTTTTATATTCATCATATAGTTCTTTGAATCTGGTAAAGTGAACTATTTCTCTTTGCCTTAAGAATAGTAGCGGTCCTATGACATCTGGATCATCTGTTAAATTAATCAGATTTTCATAAGTGGCTCTGGCTTTTTGTTCTGCTGCCATATCTTCTGATAGATCTGCTATTGGATCTCCAGTTGTGGCGAAATATGATACGGTAAATGGTACGCCGTTTGAATCTGTTGGATATAGTCCATAACCATGTTCGGTATAATGGGATGCCAATCCAGCTTTTTTTAATTCTTCTAAAGTTGCTCCGTTTAATAATTGATATATCATAGCAGATATCATTTCAACGTGAGCTAATTCTTCTGTTCCTATATCGGTAAGTAAAGCTTTACCTTTATTATCTGGCATGGTATATCTTTGATTTAGATAACGAAAAGCTGCTGCTAATTCTCCATTTGCGCCACCATATTGCGTTACGAGATATTTGGCCATTTTTAAATCTTTCTTTTTGATGTTAACGGGATATTCTAATGATTTTACGTATTTCCACATTATTTTTGCACCTCCCATGGCCATGGTGAATTATTCCATAACCAAGTATTTGTTTGAACTTGACTATTTAGAGTCATTGGTCCATATTTACTTTCATAGATGGTTATTAATTCTTTCTCTTTCTTTAAATAACTATTATATTTGTTTAAGGCATTGATATCATTTGGATATAGATCTAAGTATAGTCCTAATTCGATTATAGCAAATCTATTTTCATCTATTTGTAGTATTAAAT
>ERZ827423.3276-NODE-3276-length-11355-cov-2.606106_pt1 | contig 11355 bp, 11 predicted proteins | sample MGYA00519775_ERZ827423 | MGnify/ENA primary metagenome ERZ827423 (study PRJEB31778, sample SAMEA3449296) | human gut metagenome | biome: human gut; feature: human-associated habitat; material: faeces | place: United Kingdom | collected 2010/2012 ...
CGGAGACCACCCGCAGGAAGGCGATGCGGTCCCGGTGGGCCTTGTTCATGTTGGCCTGGATCTTAAAGACAAAGGCGGAGAAGTCGTCGTCCATGGAGTCGATGACCGTCTCCCCGGCCCGGCGGGGCAGGGGCGGCGTGGTCATGCGCAGGAAGTCCTCCAAAAAGGGCTCCACGCCAAAGTTCGTGAGAGCGGAGCCGAAGAACACAGGGGAGAGCTTGCCGTGGCGCACCCGGTTCAGGTCAAAGTCACAGGAGGCGCCGTCCAGCAGGGCGATGTCCTCGATGAGCTGGTCCCGCCGGGCCTGCCCCAGCATGTCGGTGAGAACCGGGTCGTCCAGATCAATCTGCGTGGTCCCGGACTTCTTGGCGTTGGTGTTGGAGGAGAAGTGCAGGATCTCCTGCTTGTTCCGATCATACACCCCTAAAAAGTCCTTGCCGGACCCGATGGGCCAGTTGACGGGATAGGTGTCGATGCCCAGTTCCTTTTCGATCTCCTCACACAGGGCGAAGGGGTCGCGGGCCTCCCGGTCCATTTTGTTGATGAAGGTAAAAATGGGGATATCCCGCATGACGCAGACTTTGAACAGCTTCCGGGTCTGTGCCTCCACGCCCTTGGCGCCGTCGATGACCATCACCGCGGAGTCAGCGGCCATCAGGGTGCGGTAGGTGTCCTCGGAGAAGTCCTGGTGGCCGGGGGTGTCCAGGATGTTGATGCAGAAGCCCCCGTACTGAAACTGCAGCACGGAAGAGGTCACGGAAATGCCCCGCTGCTTTTCAATCTCCATCCAGTCGGAGACTGCGGCCCGGGTGTTCTTTTTCCCCTTCACCTGGCCGGCCTGGGCGATGGCCCCGCCGTAAAGCAGGAATTTCTCCGTTAAAGTGGTTTTGCCGGCGTCGGGGTGGGAGATGATGGCAAAGGTCCGACGGCGTTTGATTTCAGATTCGAATTGAGACAAGGTGGTAACCTCCGAATAAAAGTTCAAATGGAGAGATTCCCCAGAGAAAGGAGACGGGAGAGGCCGCCGGGCATTTGAGGTGGGCAGGGAGCTGACTTTCTCCAGAGGGAATCGTTTCTATAACATCTCATTTTAGCATGCAATCGGCCGGACCGCAAGAGAAAAACCACCTTCTCCAGGGAGTCCCGCGGCAGTTTTTGTTCTGAGCGGGCAGGTGATTTTTCCCAAGGGCCTCTGAGGAAAACAGAGAGAAAGAACGTGCGTGGAATGGGGCTCATTCTACGCACGTTCCTGGGAAACAGAGGATAAAATCACGTTGTGCAGAAAAGACCGTCAGGGGTCTTCTTTGCCCTCGGGCAGAAGGGTTACCAGGGCCTCCTCCAGACGATGGTGCTGAATTTGGGTCATTTGAATCTGGAGACGGTCGGTCTGCAGGAGAATGTTCCGGCCGTCCTGGGGGACAGAGCCGTACAGACCAAAGACATAGCCGCCAAAGGTGTCATACTCCTCCAGGGGCAGGTCTACCCCCAGGGTTCGGGCCACATCGTCCAGGGGGGCCGAGCCCTGAATCCGCCAGGCGCCCTCTTCCAAGGGCTGGATTTCGGGCAGTTCCCCCTCCTGCTGAATCTCTCCCACCAGCTGTTCCAACAGGTCTCGGATGGTGACCACTCCCAGCAGACCGCCGTATTCGTCCAGAACCACGGCGTAATAGGTCCGGCGCTGCTTCATCTGCTGGAAGAGAACGTCTGCCTTGAGGGTCTCTGGGACAAAGAACGCGGGCTTTACCACGGTGTCCAGGATTTCCTGGATGGGACGGTCCTGGAGGCGGAAAAAGTCCCGGGCGTCCAAGATACCCACCACCTGGTCCACCGAGCCGGCACAGACGGGATAGCGGGTGTGCCGGGTTTTAAAGAGGATCTGCTTCCATTCCTCGGTGGTCTGGCTTGTCCAGAGCAGGTCCAGTTCCGTGCGGTGGGTGGCGAATTCTCCCACGGTGAGGTCGTCAAATTCAAAGACATTCTGAATGAACTCCTTGGTGGCGGAGTCAAAGACCCCCTTCTCACTGCCCCGGTCCACCATCATTTTGATCTCTTCCTCGCTGACCTCCTCCTCGTCGGCGTTGGGGTCCACCCCCAGCAGACGGAGGACGCCGTTGGTGGAGGCGGTGAGCACCGTGACCACCGGGGCGAAGATGGCCGAAATGGCGGAGATCAGGGCGGACAGCCCCATGGCCAGGGACTCTGATTTTTTCATGGCCAGCCGCTTGGGCACCAGTTCCCCGAAGACTAAGGTGAAATAGGAGAGCAGCAGGGTGATGAGAATGACGGAAAGGGTGTCTAAGGTCTTTTCCGGGATGGGGACCCCGGCGCGCAGCAGAAGGGCCACCAACCGGTCCGAGAAGTGATCGGCGGCAAAGGCGCTGCCCAGAAAACCGGACAGGGTGATGGCAATTTGAATGGTTGCCAGGAACTGGGCCGGGCGGCTGGTGAGCCGGGCCAGCCGCAGGGCGCGCTTGTCCCCTTGGGCTACCAGCTGCGCCAGCTTGTTGTCGTTGACAGAGATCACCGCGATCTCCGCGCAGGCAAAGACGGCGTTAAGGGCGATTAGGATGACTTGCAGCAATAAGGGCCATAGAACAGCCTGCATGGTTGGAATTCTCCTCCTCAAAATTTCTGGGGGTTTCCCAGGATATGACTGAATTATACTATGCCCCTTGTCCGGGGTCAAGATGGGGCGGGGGTATTTCTGGAAAAGAATGACAGATGAAAAGGAGAAAACAGGCTGGAGAGGGACTATTGGGGGGTGGACATGGGGTCGGGCTGCATCTCCGGCAGGTTGTCCCAGTAACGCTTGGGCATGTGGGACATGCGGCACTTGGGGTTGTGGCGGGCGGGAATGGCGATGGTCTGATAGAACCGCCGCCAGAGAGCCTGACATTGCAGTTCGGCCTGGTCCGGTCGGTCCAGGTCCAGATGGTCCACGGGACGGATTTTCCACTTGCGGTCGGCGTAGAAGAGGCCTTCCCGGTGGGTTTTGTCGTGGAGGAGAAAGGCTTCTTCCGGCAGCCGCTGGCAGAAGTGAGGGCGGAGCAGGGGGAGCACCCGGTTCTTCGGGGCAATCTGGCCCACCAAGACACCGCCGTAGTCTGCAAAGCGGACGAATCCCTTGAGCTGGTGGGCCTCATGGGTCAGGTGCTGGATGGCCCGGGTGAGCAGGAGGACCCGGTCGTCGGTAAGGTCCTGGGGCAGGGCCTGGTGAAAGGCCAGATAGATCAGGTCGAACATAGTTCGCTCCCGCTGGGGCAGGCAGGTAAGGAAGCTGTACGTGATCAGCCGGCGGAAGGTGGAGGAGACGGTTTCCTCCAGGCTGCGGTAGACCGACTTGGCCAGGGCCTGGTCGGTGGGAGTTTCCAGAATGGGGTACAGGGAGATCTGCTCCACGCCAGGGGAGAGAAAGTAGAAGGGATAGACCTTCTGCCGGAAACTCTCTCCGACGCAGGTGAGAAAGCCGGCGAAGGAGCCGTCATACAGCATCGCGCATGGGGGCCAGGTGGACATCAGAACCTCCTTTCAGGCGGGGAAAAGGGAGAGCTGTTCGTAGGGCGCGGGCAGAGCGGGGGCCTCCAGGAGGGTCAGGGCCCGCAGGACCCCTGCCGGGGTAACCCGGAGGGCGGGGGTCATTTTGCCGGAGCAGGTGATGAAATACTGGGCCCGCTTCAGAACCACCCCCAGCTTGCCCAGGGCGGTGTGATCCAAAGACCGCCACCGCCGGGCGGAGAGAATCCGCCGGGCACTGACCACCCCGATGCCCGGGACCCGCAGGAGGGTGTGATAATCCGCGGTGTTGACCTCCACGGGAAAGTATTCCAGGTGGGACATGGCCCAACTGCATTTGGGGTCCAGCTGGGGGTTTAGGGTGGGGTGATCGGGGGAGAGAAGCTCGTCTGCCTGGAAGTGGTAAAATCGAAGCAGCCAGTCTGACTGGTACAGCCGGTGCTCCCGCAGCAGGGGTGGCCGGAAGGACAGGGGGAAGGGGAGCAGAGGACTGTGGGTTACAGGAACATAGGCGGAGAAAAAGACCCGCTTGAGGCCGTATTTCCGGTACATCCCCTCCGAGAGCTTGAGAATGTGATAGTCTGTCTCATCCGAGGCCCCCACGATCATCTGGGTGGACTGCCCCGCCGGGGCGAAGGCCGGGGCGTGGCGAAACTTCTGGCGTTCTGCCTTGGACTGTAAAATTTCCTGTTTGATCTGAGCCATCGGCTGAAAAATAGCGTCGGTCTTTTTGTCCGGTGCTAAAAGCGCCAGGCTTTTGGAGGACGGGAGCTCGATGTTCACCGACAGGCGGTCAGCCAGCCGCCCCAGCCGGGCGGTGAGCAGGGGATCGGCGCCGGGGATGGCCTTGGCGTGGATGTAGCCGGAGAACCCGTAGTCCTCCCGCAATAGGGTCAGGGTTCGGATCATCAGTTCTGTGGTGTAGTCGGGGCTGCGGACCACGGCGGAGCTGAGGAAGAGCCCCTCAATATAGTTGCGGCGGTAGAAATCAATGGTGAGGTCCGCCAGCTCCCGGGGGGTGAACATGGCCCGGGGCAGGTCATTGGAGGTCCGGTTCACACAGTATTGGCAGTCGTAGACGCAGACATTGGTGAGCAGAAGCTTGAGCAGGGAGATACACCGGCCGTCGGCGGAAAAGGAATGGCAGCAGCCGGCCGCGATGGTTTTGCCCAGGCGGCCGCCCCGCCGGTCTCCTCCGCTGGAGGTACAGGCCACATCATACTTGGCGGCGTCGGTGAGAATGGTGAGCTTTTCGGCAAGGGTCATAGGGGACACCTCCTGAAGGGAACGGCTAAAAATCGAACGTATGTACGAATAGTATACCAGCCTGTCAGGGGATGTCAAAGGAAAAGGATGGCAAAAAAACACCGGAGGAAACTTCCTCCGGTGTTGGGTCCGCGTTTTGGGACTGATTAGGCTTGGTTGTTGGCAAAGGCGGCTGGAATTTCGTGCTTGATGCAGCGGCGGCCCTCCTTGGACCAGATATTGCCCAGACATTTGGTGCAGCCGACGCAGGGAGAGTCCTCGCCCTGCTCCAGGTGGCGGACGAAGTCAGGCTGACAGATGAAGGGACGGGAGGCGGAGACGAAGTCGATGCCGGCGTCCAGGATCTGCTGGGCGGTCTCAGGGCCGCGGACCCCGCCCACCAGGATCAGGGGGATGGAGACCGCCTGACGGATTTGTACGGCCCGGTCCAGATAGAAGGTGGGGACCTTTTTCTTGCCGAGGCCCAACCAGTTGTAGCCGGACAGCTCAATGGCATCGGCACCCAGGGCTTCAAACTGGCGGCAGAAGTAGAGAATATCCTGGGCATAGGCCTCGTCAGCCTCTCCGGCGCAGTTGGTGTTGACCTTCACCAGGATGGGATAGTCCTTGCCCACGGCCTGGCGGATGGCGGAGAGACATTCCCCGGCGAAGCGGAACCGATTCTCTGCGCTGCCGCCGAATTCGTCGGTGCGATGGTTGGTGTTGGGGTCCAGGAATTGGCTGAGGAGGTAGCCGTGGGCGCAGTGGAGCTGGATGCCGTCAAACCCCATCTCCTGGGCGGCCTTGGCTGCGTCCACAAAGTCGTTGCGGATTTTTTCCCGATCCGCCGCGGTGATCTCCGTGGTTTCCATTTCGTTGGGGGCTTTCATCCCGCCGGAGGGGGCCAGCAGCTTGCCCCCTGCCACGTGCTTTTCCGGCATGAAGACATTCATGCCGGCGTGCATGAGCTGGAGGATCAGGCGCCCGCCTGCGGCGTGGACGGCGTCCAGCACTTCCTTCTGGCTGGCCCGCTGTTCCGGGGTGGCAAAACCCACCTGGATGCCGGTGGAACGGGCCTCCGGGGAGATGTAGCTGTACGCGGTGATGATGGCGCCGGTGCCGGCTGCGGCGATCTCGCGGTAGAGTTCCACCTGCTCCGGGGCGCAGGTGCCGTCCCGGCGGCCGAAGGGGTCCTGGGTGGCGGAACGGATGACCCGGTTGGGCAGGGTCAGGGTGCCGATCTGACCGGCGGTGAAGAGTTTAGAAGCCATGGAAACGTCTCCTTTGTCAAGTGTCATGAGGCTTTGGGTACCATTACAGTACAACTTTTTCATTATATCGAAAGGTGTCGGAAAATACAAGAGAAAAGAACCGGGCGACCGGCGCAGGTTACTTATCGTAGCGGAATGCAGAAACGATATAGGCAATTCTCGATGCCCCATAAGGTAAAATACCGCCCATAACCAGCCAGATAAAGGCATATTCCCGAGTCAGGCCGAAGGCAATCATGCCAGCGATAATTGTCATAAATGATGCATGTAGCGCAACCCGAAAGGCTTTCGCGGCACATTTTAACTCGATGTATTGATTTCTTTCGTCCTGCTCTGCAATCAAATCCTCCTCCGTTTTCTTAGGTCTAAGGGCAAAAATAAGGGCCAGCAGAACAAGGATAACGAGAGCAACGCCTGCCGTGGCTTTTTGTGGGGGTGTGAGTGTAGTAATATCGCCGAGATAGAAGCTGAAGAAAGCAGCTAATACCAATAGCACACCGAATAGTTTGCTTTTTCCATTGAATAATTGCATGTTTATAGTTCCTCCCCTTCTTCTTCACCGTCAATATGTAGCGCCATGACCATGTGATAAAGAGCGGCAAGGAGGCAGATTCCGATGAATATGATCGGCCTTAACATACCGTGCGTAGCGTCGGTGAATATACAAAACCTTGATATGGCAATACCAACGCCAAGAAGCAGGAGTAAAATGCCCCGTACAAACATTTTTTTATCTTTGATCCTCATGTTGTCCTTCCTCCAACGTCACATTTTCTTTCAAACAGCACAATTCCTCCACTGTCGTGTTGAATAAGCGCGCAATTTTGTAGGCCAGTACCAACGACGGGTTATATTCGCCCCGTTCTATGGAATTGATGGTCCTCACTGTTACGCGCACCTGGTTGGCAAGCTGCTGTTGTGTCAACCCGGCGGCAGTCCGTAAATCCTTGATGATCGTTTTCACACTCCTCACCTCTGAGATAGGAAGCTTACTTCTTAGGAAGTTAACTTCATATTATAGCAAGGCAAGGGGAATGTCAAGAGAAAAGAAGTTAACTTCTTATTGCTCACGGGGAAACGAAGGAATGCTGTTTTGTGAAACGGCTGGAGTTTCTCCCGGCAGGACCTATTTTGAACAGAGAAATCAGGCCGGGAAAGTTCCGATTGACAGGGTTGGGTTTGAGGGGATAGAATGAAAAAGAGAGAAAAGAGAGGGGGCTGCTGATGGAGCAAAAGAAAACCCTGGGGCTGATGACAGTGACCGGGTGCTATGTGCTGTGGGGAATCTTGGCCATTTTCTGGCGCTTTCTGGCCCAGGTAAACTCGGTCTATGTCCTGGCCCAGCGGATTATCTGGTCCCTGGTTTTTATGGGGCTGTACCTGCTGTTTACCCGACGGGGGCGGGAGGTTGCGGCGGCTTTCCGAGACCGAAAAACCATGGTCAACTGCCTGCTGTGCGGGGTTCTCATTACCCTCAACTGGGGTATGTACATCTACGCGGTCAACAGTGGGCATGTGCTCCAGGCCAGCATGGGCTATTTCATTGAGCCGGTGGCGGTGGGTCTCATCGGGGTCCTTGCCTTTCGGGAAAAACCCAGTCCGGGGGAGAAGGTCACCTTTCTGTGCGCTGGGGCGGGCATCGTGTTTTTGACGGTCCGCACAGGGAGCCTGCCTGTGCTGGCCCTGATGGTGGCCATTCCCTTTGCCATTTACGGGGCCCTGAAGAAGAAAATCACCTTGACGGCCCAGACTTCGCTGTTTATGGAAACCCTGTGGATGACTCCGCTGGCCCTGGCCTTTTCCGGCTGGTGGACGGCCCACCAGGGGGGCACGGCGGCTGTGCTGGGGGATGCGGCCCTGTGGCTGCTGCCGGCCAGCGGGGTGGTGACCTCGGTGCCCCTGCTCCTGTTTAACCTGGGGGTACGGGAGATTCCCTACTACTTCTCAGGCATTCTCATGTATATTAACCCCACCCTCCAATTCCTGGTGGGCCTGCTCTACTTTGGAGAGGCGCTGCAGGTGGATCAGCTTATCGCCTTTGTCATCATCTGGGCGGGCATCAGCGTCACCATGGTGGAGAAGGGGCGGCGGATTCGCCGGGAGAGAGCGGCCTGGAAGGAGGGGGCGTCAGGGGGATAACCGAACGGGCACCGCCTCTCCCAGGGTCAGACTGTCCGGGGTGACGGTACAGCAGCGGGCCAGAACGGCAACCCCCGCCTGGGCCGCCTGGCGCAGAGCTTGTCCAAAGGCGGGGTGGGTGTGGTCGTTGGGGGCGAAAAAGTCCGCCTGCTCCATTTGAATGACGAAGCATACGGCCCCCTCATAACCTTGGGCCAAACTGTCTGTCAGGCCGTGGAGATGCTTTATGCCCCGCTGGGTGGGGGCGTCAGGGAAGTAGACGGCCCCGTCCCTCTCCAGGGTAACCCCCTTGACCTCGACAAAGCCCTTGCGGGGCCCGGCCTCCCAGTAAAAATCAAAGCGGGAGTCCCCGTGACGGCACTCCGGTTTGAGTAAGGTGAGCTGGGGGACAAAGTGGCCGGCGGCGGCCCATTCATAAAAGACCTGATTGGGAGCCTGGGCATCCATGTTGATGAGCCGGGCTCCTTTCTGTACCGCGATGAGGTCATAGGCGGTCTTTCGGTTGGGGTTGGTGCTCTTGGTCAGCCAGACCTGGGCCCCGGGGAGGAGAAGCTCCCGGCAGCGGCCGGTGTTTTTGACATGGACGGTGGTCACTTCCCCCTCCAAAAGGACCTGGGCCACAAACCGGTTGGGCCGGGAGAGAAAGACAGCAGAGGTGACGTTGGGGTAATGCAAGGGGGACCTCCTTTCGGAAATGGGTGGAAAATGTCCCAGGGACATGCTACACTAAGGAAAAACCGATGGTGAGGGCATCATACCGCAACCGATGGCCCTCGTCAAGAAAGCGGGGCGATTTCGATGACGGACTATCTCTTGGCGCTGGATCAAGGCACCACCAGCTCCCGGGCGATCCTGTTTACCCGGCAGGGTTCAGTGGTGTCTTCGGCACAGATTCCCTTCTCGCAGTATTATCCGCAGCCCGGCTGGGTGGAGCACGATCCTTTGGAGCTGCTGGACAGCCAGCTCCGGGCGGCGGCCCAATGCGTGGCCCAGAGCGGCGTGCGGCCCGGTCAAATTGCCGGGGTGGGGTTGGCCAACCAGCGGGAAACCGCGCTGATGTGGGAGCGGGAGACCGGCAAGCCGGTGGGGCGCGCCATTGTCTGGCAGTGCCGGCGGACCGCGGCGTTCTGCACCCAGCTGCGGGAGCAGGGGTATACGGAGGCCATTCGGGCCCGGACCGGGCTGCTGCCGGACGCCTATTTCTCCGGCACCAAATACCGGTGGCTGCTGGAGCACACCCCCGGCGCCCGGCGGCGGGCGGAGCGGGGAGAGCTGCTCTGCGGTACGGTGGACAGCTGGCTGCTGTGGAATCTCACAGGGGGAGCGCGTCACGTCTCGGATTACTCCAACTGCTGCCGGACCATGCTCTTTGACATTCACCGCCGGTGCTGGGATGAGACCCTGTGCCAGTTGCTGGACGTTCCCATGGGCTGGCTGCCCCAGCCGGTGGAAAACAGCGGGGACTTGGGAACCATCGCCTCGGGGGTCCCTCATTTGCAGGACCTGGCGGGGCTCCCCATCCGGGGGGCGGCGGGAGACCAGCAGGCAGCCCTCTTTGGCCAGGGATGCTTCCAGGCGGGCCAGCTGAAAAACACCTACGGGACGGGCTGCTTTACCCTGATGAACATGGGGGAGACCCCGGTGCTGTCGCAAAATGGCCTGCTCACCTGTATTGGATGGGGCCTGGAGGGGAAGACTACCTATATCCTGGAGGGGAGCGTGTTCAACGCCGGTTCCTCCATTCAGTGGCTGCGGGACGAGCTGGGGATCATCCGGCAGGCCAGCGACTGTGACAGGCTGGCCGAACAGGTGCCGGACAACGGCGGCGTGTACCTGGTCTCCGCCTTTACCGGGCTGGGGGCGCCCCACTGGGACATGTATGCCCGGGGCACGGTGGTGGGACTCACCCGGGGAACCACCCGGGCCCACCTCTGCCGGGCGGCCCTGGAGGGCATTGCCTACCAGACGGCGGACCTCATTGCCGCCATGGAGCGGGACGCCGGGCGGCCCATCCAGTCCCTTCGGGTGGACGGCGGGGCCAGTGTCAGCGATTTTATGATGCAGTATCAGGCCGATCTGCTGGGAGTGCCGGTGGAACGGCCGGCGGTGGTGGAGACCACCGCCTGGGGCGCGGCCTGCTTGGCGGGCCTGGGCGCGGGACTGTGGCACAGCCCCCAGGAGATTGCCCGGGAGGGGGCGCCGGGCAGGGCTTACGCGCCCAAAACCGACCGGAGCCGGGAGTATGCCCGCTGGCAAAAAGCCCTGGAGCGGGCCAAAGCGTGGGAGGAGGCGTGAGAGAACAGATGACAGCATTGGAGCGGTTTTTGAAGTATATTACCTTTGATACCCAGTCCGAGGAGGGGTCGGAGGCGACCCCTTCCACGGAGAAACAGCGGGCGCTGGGCAGGGTTTTGGCCCGGGAGCTGGCGGAGATGGGCCTGGAAGGGGCCTGCCTGGCGGACAACGGCGCGGTCTATGGGTGGCTCCCGGCTACCCCCGGACGGGAGGACGTTCCGGTGATTGCCCTCATCGCCCACATGGACACGGCGCCCCGGGTCCCCGGGGGACCGGTGAAGGCCCGGGTTGTCTCCTATGAGGGAGGCGTGCTGGTCCTGAATGAGGAGAAGGGGATTGCCCTGTCTCCGGCGGCGTTTCCCGACTTGCTGGAGCAGGTGGGCAAGCAGCTGGTGGTCACCGACGGGACCACTCTGCTGGGGGCGGATGACAAGGCCGGCGTGGCGGAGATTTTTGCCGCGGTGGAACGTCTGGTCCGTGACCCGCGGCTGGCCCATGGACGGGTGGCGGTGTGCATCACCCCGGATGAGGAGGTAGGCCGGGGGGCGGACTATGTGGACCTGGCGCGGCTGGGCGCCGCGTTTGCCTATACGGTGGACGGGGGTCCGCTGGGGACGCTGGAGTATGAGAACTTCAACGCCGCCGCTGGGACGGTTCTCCTCCACGGGGTGAACATCCACCCGGGGGAGGGAAAAAACAAGATGCGGAACGCCTGCCTGATGGCGTCCTGCTTCTGCTGCGCCAGTATCGTTTCGTTTTTGTTCAGAACCCGTATTTCCCGGCAGGACACGGCGTCGTATTTTGTGTCGTACACCTTTACCGTGCGCATATTCAGCGACGCTTCCAGAATGTGAAATCCGTTGATGCGCTCTGTACCATATGTCTCGTTTGC
>ERZ827423.3280-NODE-3280-length-11340-cov-27.739211_pt1 | contig 11340 bp, 10 predicted proteins | sample MGYA00519775_ERZ827423 | MGnify/ENA primary metagenome ERZ827423 (study PRJEB31778, sample SAMEA3449296) | human gut metagenome | biome: human gut; feature: human-associated habitat; material: faeces | place: United Kingdom | collected 2010/2012 ...
AGCCCTTGGCGCGCCTTTGGTGACTTTCCCCGCGACGGGAAAGTCACCCGGGTGCAGGGCGGAGCGCCTGCAGGTGGACGCAGGGGCTACCAGCCCCGCATAAACTTCCGGGGCATGGGGCGGAGCGCCCTCCCCTTTGAGGGCGTGGGAGCGCAGAGGGGGCGCAGCCCCCTTGCAAAGAAGCGGGAAACTTGCTATAATAAGAAGGCTGTTTACAATTTCTTAAAAAAAGAAAAGGCAGATTCAGAGGGGCGCACTCTCTGCCCGGAAGGCCGGAGACCGGCCTTTGGGCGCTCACGATCCGCTTGATGGAAGCATCCCTTCCGTCCCGCCCCTCTTTGAGCATAGCAAATTTTTTTGGAAGGAAGGAATCACTTGAAGAACAAATACTGTGACAAGCAATTTTGGAGAACCATGCTGACCCTGGCAATCCCGATTGTGCTGCAGAACCTGATCAGCATCGGGCTGAACATGGCCGACACGGTCATGATCGGCAAGCTGGGCGTCGATGAGCTGGCGGCGGTGGGCACCGCCACACAGCCAATGGAAATTCTGCTGTGCGTGTTTTTGGGCATCGGCAACGGGGCGTCCATCCTTGTTTCTCAGGAAATGGGCCGCCGCAATGCGGATGGGCTGCGCATGCTGGTGCGCACGACGGTATGGTTTTTGTATCTGTGCGCCATCCCGGTCACGATACTGGCAATGTTTGTCGGCCCGGCGCTGCTGCGGCTGATGCAGGTCCCGGCAGATGCCTTTGATTATGCGGTGCTCTACCTGCGGATCACGGCGCTGGGCACCCTGGGCAACCTTGGCTATAACATGAACGCCGGTATTCTGCGCGGGCTGGGGGACAGCCGGTCCACCTTGCTGTTGCTGCTGATCTCCTGCCTGACCAATATTGTGCTGGATGTTGCCTTTGTGGCGGTGCTGGGCATGGGTGTGGCCGGTGCGGCGCTGGCAACTACCATTGCGCTGTATCTTTCCTGGCTGACCAGCATCCTGTACGCCCGCCGCAATTACGAGGGTTTGCAATTTCCCCTGCTGCCCCATGGCTATGATAAGGCGCAGCTGGCGGCTATCCTGAAAGTGGGTGTGCCGCTGGGGCTGAATAACTCGCTGTACTCGGTGGGGCATGTGGCGGTGCAGGCTGTGTATAATATGCAGGGCTCGGTGTTTGTGGCCGGGTGCTCCATTGCAGGCCGCGTGACCGGCATTGCCGGTATTGCCATCACCTCGTTTTCTTCTGCCGCGGTGGTGTTTGCCGGGCAGAACCTGGGGGCCGGCAACTACCGCCGTTTGCAGCGGGGCGTGGTGCAGATCACCTGCGCTGCCGGTGTAGTTACATTACTGATTGGCCTGGTGGCTACTGTGTTCTGCCGCCCGCTGCTGGGGCTGTTCAGCAGCGACCCGGCGGTTCTGGATGCCGCAGTGCGCTATACCTGGTGGGTGCTGCCCTTTATCTGGACTTATGCGGTGTTCAACTGTATGATGAGCTTTGTGAACGGTACCGGCGCGGTCAAATATACCACGGTGGTCAACCTGCTGATCCTGTGGGCCGTGCGCATCCCGGCGGCGTATATCCTGCATGCGCTGGGGTACGGCACTTCCTCCATGGCCTGCGTTTCCCTCAGCTATGCCGTGGGCCTGGTGGCCATGCTCGGTTATTTTTTGACCCCGGAATGGGGCAAACTGCGCCGCAAGGCAAAGGAACTGGGGGATGCGGTGACGGCGGAAACAGAACCGACACTGTAAAATATAAAATCAATAAAAGTCTGCGGAGAACTCCCAAAATGACAGAACGAATCATCGGCAACCAAATCCGGCTGATTCCCTATTATCGGAATGATGCGGTGTCCCTGCCGTGGTATCGGGACAGGGACGTCTGCAAGCAGGTAGATAACCGGGATGCACCATACGATATGGAACTTTTGCACCGCATGTACGATTATTTGAGCACCCACGGAGACTGCTACTATATCGAATACGAGGGCGAATTGGTCGGGGATGTTTCCCTGCAGGATAATGCGGAAATTGCCATTGTGGTAAGCAAAGCGTTCCAGAACCAGCACATCGGGCGGCGGTGCGTTTTGGAGATGATAAAGCTGGCAGGGGAAAAGGGGATGGAACGGGTAAAAGCCAATAGTTACCCTTTCAACACGCAGAGCCAGCGGATGTTTTTGTCCGTTGGGTTCAAGAAAATAGATACGGAATGGTATGAATATCGACTTTGAAAAGATTGTGGGGAATGGGCGGAGAAGAAGATAAAGCGGGAAGTAAATAGGTCAACAGGAATCATGATTATTGGTCCGTCCGGAAGTGGAAAGACAACACTGGGGAAAGTGGTTGCTGAAAAATTGGGATATGCCATAACATAATGAGATATACGACAAGGCCCCGTTTGCGTAAACAGCAACTACCCAAAAAATAACCCGCCAGCAAGCAGCAACAGAAATACGCTGCCGCCCGCTGGCGGGTTTGCATGTTTTACAACGCTTTACTTCAAATCAATACCGGTACACAATGCCCTGCTTGACGGCGTTGGATGCCTGCTGCCCGGCCAGGCGGCTGGCGAGGGCCAGCGCAAAGGGGATGGCCGCACCCAGCGCTTCGCCGGTAATGATGTTGCCGTCCAGCGTGATGGGCAGGCCGGTGTACTCGGCCCCGGCGGCGGTCAGTTTATCTTCCATGCCGGGGTAAACCGTTGCCTTTTTGCCCTGCAAAATGCCGAACGCCGCCAACACAGACGGTGCGGCGCAGATTGCGGCCACGACCTTGCCTGCGGCGGCAAACTCGGTGCAGACCTTGCGCACCGTGGCATCGGCTTTCAGGTTGTCCACACCCGGAATGCCGCCGGGCAGGATGGCGGCATCAAAAGCGGAATAATCCAGCTCTTCGGCCAGGGCATCCGCCACAACGCTGATGCTGCGGGCGGACTTGACGATCTTTTCGCCGCCCACGGCAGCAATCGTTACTTCCACACCGGAACGGCGCAGCAGATCCACGCACAAAAGGCCCTCGCACTCTTCCAGGCCGGGCGCAAAAAAGATAACAGCTTTGCTCATACAAAACACTCCTTTACAAAATAATACAATTTGAATAATATAAAACAAATATGACTAAAACTCTTCTGAATAATACAATCTGGAAAATACAAATAAAATATACGAATTAAAATGGGTGGAACCGCGCGACCAGCAGGCCAATGAATGGTAGGGGTGCGGCCCGGCGGCGCAGCGCCGTGATAAGCCCCACCAGCGAAAGCACATCTACCAGCAGCGTCAGGCTCAACGCAACCTGCTCCAGCACCGGAACAAACCCAAGCGCGGCACAGATGGTTGCCAGCATCAACACCATCAGCCCTTGGTTCAGGTGGAACCGTACAAATTCATCCTGCCGCCATTTGGTGCAGGCGGGAATTAAAATCAAAATGCTCAGGTAGCACAAAGCACCCATCCAGCGGGCCGTGCTGCTGACGGCGGGTTCTTCCGGCTGGGGGTGTTCCGCTTTGGCCGGTTCAGCAGGGGCAGCCGCGGGGGTGCTGCGCTTTTTCTTTTTACTCATACTTGCCACCAAACAAAAAGTCCATGCATGCAGGCACCTGCTTGGCCCAGCAGGCTTCGCAGTGGGTGCCGTCCGGCTGCATATAGGGGTCAACGGCGGCGCCTTTGCCCAGCAGCGCGCGGCATACTTCCAGCGCATTGGCGGTGTATTCGCCCAAAGCACCGGGATTATCGCTCTCTTTTTCGCCCCAGCTCAGATAAACACGGGTGCCGGGGTGGATCGTGGCGTTGGCAATCTCCTGCCGCAGCTCCGGCATGCACAGCCGCACCGAGGGCGACAGGCATGCTGCTTTGGAAAACACTTTGTTGTAAGCGGTGATGGCGTACAGGCTCATCAGGCCGCCCATGCTGCTGCCGCCAATGGCCGTGTTGGCGCGGCCAGGCAGGGTGGGGTAGCGCTTGTCCATCATCGGCTTGAACTCTTTGGTCAGCCACTCCATGTATTCATGCCCAGTGCCCGCAATGCCGCCGAACCAGTCCGACTGGTAGGGACAGTATTCTTCCAGCCGCTTGTTGCCCTCGTGGTTGCACTCCGGTGCGGCAATGATCCAGTTGGGGTGGGCGTCACAGTATTCTTTCAGCCCCCAGCAGGTGCCGTATGTGGCGGTGGAGTCAAAAAACAGGTTGTGGCCGTCAAACATATAGAGTACGGGATATTTTTTGCCGGAAGTCTGCCAGTCATCCGGCAGGTAAACAAAAGTCCGGCGGGTCAGCCCGTACGGGGTAATGCTGACATCAAACGTTTCAACCATACAAAATCCCCCAATTCCAGCAGGGCAAACGCCCGGCCAAAAGATTGGTATTATTGTACCGCAAAAACCGATCTTTGACAACCGCCCGCAATCTGCCCGCTCTTGGTGGAAAACTATTGTCATGATTTGTGTCTTGACACATGACAACTTCGGCGGTACAATGCTGAAAGATATCTGAGAGGAGCAAGAGTATGGGAAAGCTTAAGGAATTTTTGAAGCGCAAGGACGTTGTGTTCTCGGCGCATCGCTATGGCATCGATGCTATGGGCGCTATGGCTCAGGGCCTGTTTGCCAGTTTGCTGATCGGCACCATCATTAAAACGCTGGGCGAGCAGATCGGCCTGCAGTTTTTGGTGGATGCCGGTACTTTCGCCCAGAGCGTGGCCGGGCCTGCCATGGCGGCTTCCATCGGTTACGCCCTGCACACCCCGCCGCTGGTGCTGTTCAGCCTGATCGCTGTGGGAAGTGCTGCCAACAGCCTGGGCGGTGCAGGCGGCCCCCTGGCCGTATACTTTATCGCCATTGTTTCGGCAGAGTGCGGCAAGCTTGTCAGCAAAGAGACCAAAGTCGATATCATCGTTACCCCGGCGGTCACCATTCTGGTGGGCACGGGTCTGAGTGTGCTGTTTGCCCCTGCCATCGGCGCGGCGGCTTCTGCGGTGGGCAGCGTGATCATGTGGGCCACTGAGCTGCAGCCCCTGCTGATGGGCATTTTGGTTTCGGTGCTGGTTGGCATTGCGCTGACTTTGCCCATTTCCAGCGCAGCCATCTGCGCGGCGCTCAACCTGACCGGTCTGGCGGGCGGCGCTGCCGTTGCGGGCTGCTGCGCCCAGATGGTCGGCTTTGCCGTGATGAGCTTTAAGGAAAACGGCGTGGGCGGTCTGGTCAGCCAGGGCATTGGCACCAGCATGCTGCAAATGCCCAACATCCTGAAAAAGCCCCGCGTGTGGCTGCCGCCGATCATTGCTTCCGCCATTACCGGCCCCATTGCCACCTGCGTGTTCAAATTGCAGATGAACGGCCCGGCGGTTTCTTCCGGCATGGGCACCTGCGGCCTGGTGGGTCAGATCGGCGTGTACACCGGCTGGGTGGCCGATGTGGCATCCGGCGCAAAAGCGGGCATCACCGCCTTTGACTGGGCAGGCTTACTGCTGGTCAGCTTTGTTCTGCCCGCCGTGCTGTGCGCGGTGCTGGGCGCGCTGTTCCGCAAAAAGGGCTGGATCAAGGACGGCGACCTGAAGCTGGACTAAGCCAATGGACGTTCAGGAAGTGTGGGCGCTGCTGGAATAGCACCAGGGCGAGCAATTTTATACCGCAAAATGCCTGCCGTTTTGCTATATCATCCGTGGCGGCGGCCCTGCAAAAGATTGCGACCCGCCAGGCAGCGGGGGAGGCCATCACCGGCCCCAAAAAGATTGGCTGCTATGGTGCCAGCTACTTATACCCGATGTTTTAAGGCAACACCGCACAATTCCCGCCTTGCGGCTTAAGCACCGCTCCGGCAGCTGCGGCACGGCATCTGCGTTGCCAAAATGCTCGATAAGACATCCAGTATTATCTGCGCTTTTGGCTTGGCATCTGCCGCACCTCGCTCGCCGTATCGGCACTTAAAATTATGCGGTATTGCCCTAAAGCATATAGAGGGGAAAACACAAAATGAAGTACAAAAAAGCAATAACCGCCCTGGCACTGGCGGCCCTGCTGCTGGCCGGGTGTGCCGCACCGCAGGCCGTGCAGGCACCCGCCCCGCAGCAGACGGCGAAAGCAGCCGAAACCCAGTCCGGCGTTACCTTTACCGATGCCATGGGCTACCCCGTTACCGTGCAGAGCTGGAACCGTGTGGTCAGCCTGTACGGCAGCTTTGCCGAAGCATGGACTCTGGCAGGCGGCACGCTGACTGCCACAACGGAGGATGCCATCAAGGAGCGCGGGCTGGACCTGGGAACAGATATTGCCGTGATCGGCACCAATCAGGACCCCAACACCGAGGAAATTCTGGCCCAGAACCCGGACTTTGTGATTTTGAATGCCGAGGTCAGTGAGCAGACGGCCCTGCATGAATTTTTGCAGGAGGCGGGGGTGCCGCACGCCTATTTCAAAACCAATACATTTGATGAATACCTTGCCATGCTGCGCACTTTTTGTGATATGACAGGCCGCGAGGATTTGTATGAGCAGAACGGCCTTGCCGTGCAGCAGCAGATCACCGATGTGCTGGAACTGGTGCAGAACGCCAAGCTGCCCGCCCCCAATGTGCTGTTGCTGCGGGCGTATTCCTCCGGCTGCAAGGCAAAAGGCAGCGATAACATGACCGGCGCAATGCTGAAGGACTTGGGTGCGATAAACATTGCCGATGCGGACGACAGCCTGCTGGAAAACCTGAGCATGGAAAACATCATTGCGGATGACCCGGAAGACATTTTTGTGGTTACCATGGGGGCCAGCCAGCAGAAAGCGCTGGACTGGCTGGCCGAAAACCTGCAGGCCAATCCTGCGTGGTCCGGCCTGAGCGCCGTGCAGAGCGGCCATTATTATCTGCTGGATAAAGCGCTGTTCCACTATAAACCCAACGCCCGCTGGGGCGAAAGCTACCGCACCCTTGCGGCGCTGCTGTATCCCCAGCTGGCTGATCAGCTGGAGGCCCTGGCATGAAACAACCCGCAACACTGCCCACCCTGCGCAGGCAGGGAGCCGCGCTGACCGTTTTAGCGCTGGCCGTGGTGCTGGCAGCTTTGGCCGGGCTTTGCTTTGGCAGCCAAGGCTATACCCCTTTGCAGCTGTGGCAGGCATGGTGCAGCGGCGATCCCCAAAACGCCGTCTACCGCGTTTTGCTGCATGTGCGCTGGCCCCGCACCCTGGCCGGGCTGTTGGCAGGCAGCGCGCTGGCGGCAGCGGGCGTTTTGCTGCAGGCCGTGCTGAACAACGCCATGGCAAGCCCTAACGTGATCGGCGTGAACGCCGGCGCCGGGCTGGCGGCACTGTGTGCTGCGGCTTTGTGGCCTGCCCACCCCAACGCGGTACAGCCTGCGGCGTTTGCCGGGGCGCTGGCCGCCGCCCTGCTGGTGTATGGGCTGGCGCTGGGGGCCGGGGTAAGCCGCACCACGCTGGTGCTGGCGGGCCTTGCCGTCAGCGGAATGCTGACCGCAGGCATGAATACGATCAAGCTATTGTACCCGGATGCGATTGCCGGGGCATCAGACTTTTTGGTGGGCGGCTTGTCCGGCGTAACACTGTCCGGGCTGAAAGGCGCTGTGCCCTACCTGATCACCGGGACGCTGCTGGCTCTGCTGCTGGCGGCAGACCTGAACGTGCTATGCCTGGGAGAACAAAGTGCAGCTTCCTTGGGGCTGCACATCGGAGCAGTACGCTTTTTGGGCATTCTGGCGGCGGCGCTGCTGGCGGGGGCAGCTGTCAGCTTTGCAGGGCTGCTCAGCTTTGTGGGGCTGCTGGCCCCGCACATTGCCCGGCAGCTGGTGGGCAATAACCATCGCATTCTGCTGCCCGCGGCCATGCTGCTGGGGGCGGCTTTTGTTGTGCTGTGTGATGTGCTGGCACGCTGCCTGTTTGCTCCGTTTGAACTGCCAGTGGGCATTCTGCTGTCCCTCATCGGCGGGCCGTTCTTCCTTGGCTTGCTGCTGCACGGCAGGGGGAGGCGAATGTATGATTGAATTACAGCATGTCAGTGCGGGCTATGGCGCACAGGATGTGGTGCGGGATGTGAGCTTTGCCGCCCCAAACGGCCAGCTGACCGCGTTGATTGGCCCCAATGGCAGCGGCAAAACCACCCTGCTGCGCGCCATGACGCGCACGCTGCCCTGCCGCAGCGGCAATATTCTGCTGGATGACCGCTCCATCGCCAGCTATGGCCGCAAAGAGTTTGCCCGCACAGCAGCGTTTATGCCGCAGTCCCGCCCGGTGCCGGGAATCACGGTGCGGGCGCTGGTGGCACATGGGCGGTTCCCGTATCTGGGCTTTTCCCGCCGGATGACAGCGCAGGATACCGCTGCGGTGGAGCAGGCCATGCGCCGGACCGGCACGCTGGATTGGGCAAATCGGGATGTGCGGGCGCTTTCCGGCGGCGAACGCCAGCGGGTGTACCTTGCCATGGCGCTGGCCCAGGGCGGAACCACCATCCTGTTGGATGAGCCCGGTGCCTTTCTGGATGTACGCGCCCAGTTTGAGCTGCTGGATCTGCTGCGCAGCGTGGCAGCGGGCGGCAAAGCCGTGGTGCTGGTTATGCACGAGCTGCCCCAGGCCATGCAGTATGCGGATCGCATTGCCCTGTTGGGCGGCGGCCGCCTGCTTGGCTGCGATACCTCCGCTGCCCTTGCTGCCACCGGTGCGGTGGATCGGGTGTTTGGCGTCCGTTTGTGCCGTGCGCCGGATGGGGTGTGGTATGTGAAGGCGGAGGGGTAAGCAAATTCTGGTTCGGCAGAGTGCTGAAAAACGTGAATCACCCGTAGGGGGGCACATCGTGCGCCCGCCGCCGCATCGCTCCAATCATAACACCCACAACCCAATACAAACAAAACCGACCGCAAAGGCGATAACTCATTCGCCCCTGCGGTCGGTTTGTTTATGCGGCTTTAACGGTTATTGTTTGGTGAGGGCGAACGCGGCAATCATGTTAACCACGCCGCTGAATGCCAGCATGATACCGGCAATGCGCATCATCAGCGCGGTGGAAGCGCCCGGCGCAAACAGGGCGTATACACCCAGCAGCACACAGGCAATGCCGATGATCAGCGGCACCCACCACAGGGTGTCGCCCCAGCGCTTGCGGTTGACTGCGGTCTGGATACTGGTCATGCCCTGAATCATCAAAAATACGCAGATGATAAGCCCCACGATCTCCACCAGCGTGTAAGGCCGTGTAATGAAGAACAGCCCCACCATAATGCCCGCCACGCTGACCGGCAGCAAAGGCGAAGTCATAAAGGTGGCGCGCTGGAAGATGACGGAATTGACCGCACCGGCAGCACCGGCCAGCAAAATCAGCCAGCCAATCAGCGAACAAAGCGCAACCGTGGCGGCACCCGGCTGCATGATCAGGTAAATGCCCAGCACAATGCTGACCAGCGGCATCAAAATCAGTTCCCAACGGATCTCTTTCATAAAAGCAGTCCCTCCTTGCGGATAGCCTGGGCCGGTGTACGCTGCGCCATGCAGGGCGCACCTGCCTTCTATCTTTATTATATCACATGGGCATATTATATCACATGGGCATGCCTGCGTCATCCTTGCGGCGCAGGCGAGGAGCGTTATCCTGCCGGTCAATTTCACTGTTTTGTGTGGAAATTCTGCTTCCGCCCTCTGCCAGCCCCAAAAGATCGGCGGCTTCGGTGGGGTCCAGCTGCTGCACGCTTTCCAGCTTGCGGGTAATAGCGCGGCTGCGGGTGCCGATCAGCTCTTCCAGATCGTTGCCGGTCTGGTTCAGGTGGCGCTGCATGGATTGCAGTCCACTGCCGAACTTCTCGAACTCCGTTTTTACCGCGCCCAAAATCTGCCATACCTCGCCGGAGCGCTTCTGGATGGCCAGCGTGCGGAAGCCCATCTGCAGCGCATTCAGCAGGGCCGCCATAGTGGAAGGCCCTGCAATGTTGATCTTGTAATCCCGCTGCAAAATTTCCGGCAGACCACAGTTCACCACCTCGGCATACAGCCCTTCAAACGGCAGGAAGAGAATGCCGAATGCGGTGGTGTACGGGACTTCAATGTATTTATCGTGGATGTCCTTGGCTTCCTGCCGCACCACGGTTTCCAGTTGGCGACGGGCGGCGGCTACCGCGGCGGGGTCGCCGCTGGCCTGGGCGTCCTGCAGGTGTGCATAGGTATCGCCGGGGAACTTGGCGTCAATGGGCAGCCACACGGTTCCGCTCTGGCCCGGTAGCTTGACGGCATATTCCACCCGGTTGCTGCTGCCGGGCACAGTAGCCACATTTTCGGCGTATTGGCCGGGGGCCAAAATTTCTTTCAGGATCGCCCCCAGCTGTACTTCGCCCAGAATACCGCGGGTCTTTACGCCGGAAAGCACCTGCTTCAGGCTGCCCACATCGGCGGCAAGGTTCTGCATCTCGCCCAGGCCCTTGTACACCTGTTCCAGCTGGGTGCTGACCGCCCGGAACGATTCGCTGACCCGGCGCTGCAGCGTGGCTTCCAGCTTTTCGTCCACCGTGCCGCGGATTTCATCCAGCTTTTTGTTATTGTCGGCCCGGATGTTTGCCATGCCCTGCAGCAGGGTTGCTCGCACGCCGTCCAGCCGGTTGGCGTTGGTGTCTTCCAGATTTTTCAGGCGGGTTTCCAGCACCTGCAGCTGAGCCAGCAGGGCATCGTTGGCAGCGCGCTGGCGGGCGGCACCGGCGCGGTCGATGGCGTCCAGCCGGGCGGTGGCGGCCTCCTGGCTCTGGCGCTGGCTTTCGGCCAGCAGGGTTCCCATGTCCCGCGCGCTGGCGGAGGTTGTGCGGGTCACTTCGCCCTGCATCACGCGCAGCTGGTCGGCCAGCACTTCGGTTTCGGCCTCTACTTCATCCCGCACAATGCGGGCAATTTCATCGGTCTGGTCCTCGGCGGTGTTCTGCTGGCCGCTGCGCAGCAAAAGCAGAATCAGCAACACATTGGTCAGTACCGACAGCAACAGAAGAATAATCAATAAAGGCTGCATCCCACAAGGTTCCTTTCTCACTTGGCTGTTTTGGTTCAGCTTTAGTATAGCATAGGAAACCGCAAGATACAACCTTTTGTTGTGCAATGCTTGCGATTTAAAGAAGGAAAATGGGGCGGTTAAAAGCAGGAGTTTATGGAGTAGGGCGCCCCCATAGGGGCGCATATTGTGCGCCCGTCGCCTTGCGGAGAACGACGTGACGGAATATATGGCAAGGTGCGCTATGCGGGATGATGCCCCACTACTGCGTGCTTTCAAGGCTTCCGGTACTGTTTATCAATTCTTATATCACAATCGTAAGCAATAGCATTTGATATAAGGCAATACCGCATAATTCTAAGTGCCGATACGGCGAGCGAGGTGCGGC
>ERZ827423.3281-NODE-3281-length-11330-cov-3.224922_pt1 | contig 11330 bp, 8 predicted proteins | sample MGYA00519775_ERZ827423 | MGnify/ENA primary metagenome ERZ827423 (study PRJEB31778, sample SAMEA3449296) | human gut metagenome | biome: human gut; feature: human-associated habitat; material: faeces | place: United Kingdom | collected 2010/2012 ...
ATGAGCAAAAGCTGATCGTTTTTAAAGAGAAGCCCAAGGTTATGGCCGAGTGAAGGCGGAGTTGTGTCGGAGGTATATCTCTCTTTTGTGTTTTTAAAGCCATAGAAGAACATCGGCATTGACACAATAACGAGAACAACTGCGCAAATAAAATATGTCCATTTAAGTGTGTTTGCGTTTGCTACGGAATTAGCCGCTATAAGCACACCGTCGGCATCCTTATATTTTGCGGTTACAGCCGAAGTAATTACGGGTACAAATACCGTTACGGCGCCTGCGCCTATGGTGCAGCAAAGACGCGCAACAGTAAGAAGATTGCCGCGAATGGTTGTGTTATTTGTCATAGCCGTTGAAAGGCCCCAATAAGGAACATCGGCTACGGTAAATACCATTGACCAAATGACATAGATAACCGAAATAATGATGAATGATTTTGCCGTGCTGTTATAGACAGGCAGGAAGCAGGCTATGGTAACCAAGCCTATCGGAACAGCCATCCATTTAAGATACGGGCGGCATTTGCCCCATTTGGTTCTTGTTCTGTCAACAATAGAGCCCATAATCGGGTCATTGAGAGCATCATACACCCTCGTGAAGAGCATAAGAAGCGCTACTGCGGTGGCGCCTGTCGTTTTGCCGATCTTGGCGTCCGCCATTAAAAGTGCATCGGTCATAAATATGGTAAGATATGAGCCGATGATGGTGCAGATAAAGTTTTGGCCTATACCGGTAATACTGTACGCAATAGCTTCGCGCGGCTGCAAATTACCGTCATTCGGCGTGGTGCCGAACAGCTTATGCCAAAAACCTCTCTTAACAGATTGATTTTCCATTAAGTTAACTCCTTTTCCTTTTTTACAACTTTATACAACTTCAAAAGTCATAAAAAATATTATAATCCAGAAACTTAAAATAGTCAATTTGAATACAACAAATTTTTCATCTTTATTTGATTAAAGACACAAAACTCGTTTGTGACCGTTATTTTTTCACATTTGGAAATGATATGCCCTTTTTGGCGGTTAAACCGCATATTTCTATTTGACTTATTTCTCTTAAACATTTATTATATATAGTATAATTATTTGTATTTGTCTGAAATCGGAGGATGACGGCGTGAAAAAATCAAACAGTTTACTGAAAAAATTACCGGGGTACATAGGCTACGGCGTAGGTGCCGTGGGGCTTGACCTCAGCTACGGAATGTTCTATTCGTTTTTGTCTTACTACCTTTCAAGCGTACTCGGACTTAAACCCGCATTTCTTTTGATACTCACCCCGATAGCACGTATTTGGGACGGTATTAACGACCCGATGATGGGAACGATAGTTGACAATACGCGCACAAAATTCGGTAAATACCGCCCGTGGATACTCATAGGTGCATTCTCGAACGCGGTGGTTCTTACACTCCTCTTTACATCCTTCGGTATGAGCGGAACAAAGCTCTACATATATATAGCCGCCATGTATATTCTTTGGGGAATGACCAACACCATGGCGGATATTCCCTATTGGTCGATGATTCCCTCATTTACAAGCGAAGCTAAAGAGAGAAGCTTAGTAGCAACAATTGCGAGAACCTTCTCGGGTCTCGGCCAGGGAATCATAACAATATTGACTCCCATAATTCTTCCTCTGCTCTCAACAGGCATGACCACAGAAAAGGGTTACAGCGCAACCGGATTTTCGCGTTGGGCTATGATATGCGGAATAGCACTTATACTTTTTTCGGCTACATGCGTATTCAATACAAAAGAGACAAACGTTGTCTACAACGAAAAGCAAAAATTCAGCTTCAAGCAGATATTCAAAACCGTGGCTCACAACGATCAGCTCGTCGTATTTATGATATTCGCCATGCTTTCAAATGCAGGCTGGTACCTGACAAGCTCCACGGCTGTTTACTATTTCACCGATGTTTTGGGTCAGCCTAAGGGTCAATCGCTTTTCCAAACAATCGGCGCAGTCGGCTCGGTAGTCGGCCTTTTGGTAATACCCATGCTCTCGGAAAAATTTACCATGCGCTCAATATACACCATATCGCTCTCGATGACTATTTTGGGATACGCCCTGATGTTCCTCTTCGGCCCGGTGCTTAAAATCGCAATAGCACTTGATATTTGCTATATTTTGGCCTCGGTGGGCATAAGTTCGATGTTTGTTTCGCAAACTGTATTCCTTGCGGACATAGTCGATTACGGCGAGTACAAAAACGGTTCGCGAAGCGAGAGTATAACCTTCTCTATGAAGGGCTTTTTACAAAAAATGGCATACACCATTCAGACTGTTATTCTTTTCGGCGGTCTTGGTATATTCGGCTACAACGAGCAAATTAAAGAGGGCGTTATAAACAACGCCACCAAAAATGCGATAGGCACAATAGCCTTCGGAATACCGCCGATACTTATAATAATTTCAATGATAGTTTTCCGCAGCAAGTTTAAAATTCACGGCGAGCTTGCCGAAAAAATTCATAGCTATATTACTGAAAAAAGAGCTGCTGACGGTGACGAAAAATGAGGATTCTCATTATAAGGCACGGTGACCCCGACTACGAAAAGGATTCGTTGACTCAAAAGGGGTGGCACGAGGCCGAACTTCTTGCGGACAAAATGGAAAAGACCGACGTTACGGCTTTTTATGTCTCTCCGCTCGGCAGAGCGCAAGACACTGCAAGCGTTACACTTAAAAGGCTCGGAAGAAGCGCAAAAACTTATCATTGGCTCAGGGAATTTCACGCGCCGATATATGACAAAAAGACAAAAAAGCTCCGCGGTCCGTGGGATCTTATGCCGTCATTTTTCACTAAAGAGGATGACCTTTACGATGTGAAAAAATGGGCGGACACCGAGTTTATGAAGCAAGGCAGAGTAAAGCAGGAGTACAGAAAAGTTTCTCAGGGTCTTGACAAGGTACTTAAAGCGCACGGATACGAGAGAAAAGATAAATACTACAAGGCCGTAAATGCAAACAAAGACACAATAGTGTTCTTTTGCCATTTCGGCGTGGAATGTGTAATGCTTTCACATCTTCTCAACATTTCGCCCGTATGCCTGTGGCAGGGCTTTTGCGCTGCTCCGACCTCAGTCACTACACTGTACACAGAGGAGCGAGAAAAAGGCATAGCGGTATGGCGCTGCAGCTCATTCGGAGATATTTCTCATCTGTACGCAGGGAACGAAGAGCCTGCATTTGCCGCGCGGTTTTGCGAAATCTACGACGATATGTCGCAAAGGCACTGATAAAAGCTATAAAAATGGGGCTGTAAAAATTTCTCGTTTTTACAACCCCGTTTTATATTGCATTTTATCTTAACTTATTTAAGCTTATCTATCATAATATGAGCCGCCTTGTATATATCACCGCAGCCGAGAGTCAGGACAAGGTCGCCGTCCTCGGCATTTTTAACAACATAATCGGCAACCTCCTCAAATGTATTAAACCACACGGAACCCGGGATTTTAGCGGCAAGCTGAGAAGTGTATACATTATAGGTATTGACTTCACGTGAACCCATTATTTCGGTCATAACGCAATGGTCGGGTATGCTGAGTACCTTTGCAAAGTCATCCATCAGCATATATGTGCGCGAATAGGTAAACGGCTGAAACACCGCCCAAACGCTGTGGTATCCCATCTCCATGGCGGCGTCAATGGTAACCTTGAGCTCAGCCGGGTGGTGAGCGTAGTCATCTACAAAAGTAACGCCCTTATATTTGCCGAGCAGCTCAAAACGTCTGTGAGCACCGCTGAATGCATCAAGTCCCCCGCGGCAAGACTCGGCGTCCGCGCCGGAATACATTGAAGCCGCCAAGGCTGCAAGTGCATTAAGGACATTGTGGAGCCCGGGAACTCTGAGCTTTATGTGGCAGAGAAATTCACCCTTGTGCATAGCGTCAAATTCATAATAAGCGCCGTGTACGGGAGCGATATTTTCGGGATAATAATCATTTTCTTCAGCCATACCGAAGGTAATAAGATCCTTACCGGAAATGCCCTCCATAGCCTTTAATGTGTTGGCATCATCGCCGTTGTAAATTACCGCCTTTGTCGCCATAGAAGCGAACTTATGAAAGCTATTAATCAGATTATCAAGTGTTTTGAAATAGTCGAGATGATCCTCGTCTATATTGAGTATAACGGCAACATCAGGTGACAAGTCAAGGAATGTATCGACAAATTCGCACGCTTCACAGACAAAATTTTCACTCTTGCCCACTCTGCCGCTTGAGCCCATCATCGGAAGCTTTCCGCCGATTACGGCAGACGGGTCAAGCTTTGCGGTTATCATTATCTGCGTAGTCATAGATGTAGTTGTGGTCTTGCCGTGAGTTCCGCAAATGCCTATGCAGTTTTTATACATTCTCGAAATTGCGCCGAAAAGCTTCGAACGCTCAAAGGTCGGTATTCCGCTTGCCTTAGCGGCTACAAGCTCCGGATTATCTTTAAGCAAAGCCGCGGTATAAACTATCATCTCGGCACCTTTTATATTTTCCGCCTTTTGACCCATGGTAACGGGGATACCGAGCTTACGTATTCTATCAAGCGTATCGCTCTCGTTATTGTCCGAACCGGAGAGTTCATAGCCCCAGCTGTGAAGTATCTCGGCAAGCGGGCACATACCGCTGCCGCCTATCCCAATAAAGTGTACTCTCTTTACTTCTTTTAAAAGTGTATCTATGTCTTTCATAAAAGTCATACCTTTCGGTTTATTGTGTCAGTATTTCCGACTAAAATATATTATATTGCATTTCGGCAAAAATTTAAACCCTTAAATTATCTTTCACAATATATTTTCGGCATTCATATTATAGTGTATAGATATCCATCCGAAAAAGGAGGGAAATAAATGAAAAAAATCGTTATTGCCGGCGGAGACAAAAGGATGAGCTGTCTCGCCGAGCTGCTTTTTAACAGCGGGTATTCTTTCGCGTCATATGCGGTAAACGGCGGTCTTACCAAAGACGAGTTTCTTTGTTATCTGCGCGAAAACAATAATATACTGCTGATACTGCCGCTCCCCGTAAGCCGCGATAAAATTCACCTGAACACCGGCAAAGCGTTCGAAGACGTCAGGCTATCGGAAATCGGCGAATGTCTCGGAAAAAGCGATACGGTAGCAGGAGGGATCATCGGCGACAGTCGCACTGTTTTGTCGTCAAACGGCACAAAAGTATATGATTACTATGATGAGGAATTTATTACGGACAATGCCCGTTTGACCGCGCAATGTCTTAAATTTGTGTTAAATGAAAACGGAATATATGATTTCAGCGGCAAAAAGACGGCGATTACCGGATACGGCAGAACCGCGAAGGCTATTGCCGAATTTATGAAGGAAAACGGCGCAAAGGTACTGATAACGGCAAGAGACCCTCACGCACTCGCAGACGCGGTAAAAAAGGGATACAGCATATGCCTGCTGAGAGATTATGACTGCATAGCACACGACGCGGATATTTTAATAAACACCGTTCCCGCTGAAATAATAGATAAAAATATTTTGAGTCGATTGAGAAAAGACGTTCTGCTTATAGATATAGCTCCCCCCCCGTTCGGAGTGGATATCGGGCTTGCCGACTCTTACGGGATAAACGCTGTCAGAGCATTGGGGCTTCCCGGAAAATACGCCCCCGAAGAAGCCGGCAGGCTGATATTTAAGAAAGCTCAACCGCTTCTGTAAGGAGGGAAAAAATGTGCTGAACTTAGGATTTGCAATGTGCGGTTCGTTCTGTACGTTTAAAAAGGTGATCCCGATTATGGCTAAGCTTAAAAGCGACGGGTTTAACGTAGTGCCCATAATGTCAGAAACAGCATTTACGACCGATACACGTTTCGGCTCGGCTAAAGACTTCGCCGACGAAATAACCGAAATAACGGGAAATGATATTATAAGTACTCTGCCGAAGGCTGAGCCGATTGGCCCCAAAAAGCTGCTCGACTTACTTATTATCGCGCCGACTACGGGAAACACTCTCGGGAAAATGGCGAACGGCATAACTGATACGACCGTAACGCTTGCAGCTAAAGCGCACCTTCGCAACAGACGTCCGGTGGTAATAGCCGTTTCCACAAATGACGCGCTCGGTGCCACCGCTAAAAACATAGGTCTTTTAATGAACTGCAAATATATTTACTTCGTACCGATGAGGCAGGATGACTGCATTAACAAGCCGAATTCCATAGTTGCGGATTTTGAAAAAATACCCATAACCGTTTTGGACGCTTTAAACGGCAAACAGACCGAGCCCGTAATAATATCGTAAAGCCACACAAAGAGAAGAATGGCACAACTAAAATATCCGCATTCGTTAAATATCGAGTGCGGATATTTTTTCGACAAAAAAACGGACCGTAAAATTTTTACAGCCCGTTTTTTAAGGGATTTAATAAGAAAAAATACTGTGTAAAAAATTACTTCTTACCGTTGAAAATGTCAAGAACGTCCATATATCCGTCGTCGCTTCCGAAGCCCTTGCCGTTGTCGGTAGTGCTGCTTACATCCTCAAAGCCGTCATCCTTGCCTCCGAACGAAAAATCATCGGTCTTGTTGGGCTTTTTAGGCATACCGTTCTCATCCGTACCGAAGCCTGTTGCGATAACGGTAATTGTCATCTCGTCTTCTTTTTCTTTATCGAGATCTACGCCGAAGATGATGTTAGCATCCTCATCAGCCGCTGCACGAACTATACCTGCCGCGGTGTCGATATCGTCAAGGCCGATATCCTCAGAAGCGGAAATGCTTATTATAACGCCCTTAGCGCCGTCGATTGTGGATTCAAGAAGAGGGCTTGAAATAGCTCTCTGAGCCGCCTGCTCAGCCTTATCCTTGCCTTTGGCGGTACCCACGCCCATATGAGCATGGCCCGCATCTTTCATAACTGCGGTTACATCGGCAAAGTCAAGGTTTATAAGAGCCGGCTTAATAATAAGGTCGGAAATACTCTTAACGCCCTGGCGAAGAACATCATCTGCTATATCAAACGCATTGAGAAGAGTAATCTTCTGCTCGGATACCTGCTTTAATCTTTCGTTGGGAATAACAACAAGGCTGTCTACATGGCCTGCAAGCTCTGCAATACCTGCCTCTGCCTGCTGCATACGTACCTTACCCTCAAAATCGAAGGGCTTTGTAACTATACCTACGGTGAGTATTCCCTTTTCCTTAGCAATCTCGGCAATAACGGGAGCTGCGCCTGTGCCTGTTCCGCCGCCCATACCTGCGGTAATAAATACCATCTGTGTATCATTGAGCGCTTCAATAATTGCGTCGCGGCTCTCTTCGGCAGCTTTCTGACCGATTTCGGGCTTTGCTCCGGCGCCTCTGCCCTGCGTAATCTTTTCGCCTATCTGAATTTTCTGACCGGCTTTTGAAAAAGCAAGCGTCTGCTTATCGGTATTTATAGCTATAAGCTGAACTCTGCCGAAGTCATTGTTTGCCATACTGTTGACAGCATTTCCGCCGCCTCCGCCAACGCCTATAACTTTAATATTAGTAACGTCATTAAATTCGTTGTCCATTTCAAAATCCATTTGAGAACATCCTCCATTATGTAAAGTCTTTTATTTCACACCTAAATAAAGTTAAACTCATACCTATTTAGGTTAGTATATCATATTATTCCGTTATTTTCAACGTTTTTTTGCATTTATATTGTATATAATTACGGAGATATAAACGGAACCGTTGTGTTATCCTCACGCTGAGGACTGAGATATGCCTTTTTATCGATTGTGAAATCTATACTGCCCGTAAAATCGGGATTATCACTGTCAAGCCTTGTCAGGGCAGCTTTTACAAAGTCCATTTTATCGTTCACGGAGGACGAAAGTCCCAAAAGCACGGTAACGCGCTCCTTATATACCAATTTAATATTGGAATGGTTGCTCACATCTATACTTGTTATTCCGCTGAGTTCATTTGATTCAAGCAATGTCAGCACATTTTTTATAATGCCGAGGTCGTCGTTATCCTGAAATTCCACGGTTTCCCCCGGTACCGCCGAAATCACCGGTGAGGAATCAATTATGATAATACCATCGCCGATAGTCATAAGTCCGTCCTCAAGCACTTTGCCCTTGTCGGAAACCAACGTAAAGCTGTCGCCGTTGTCTATTGCAAGCTTGGCGGTTGCAGCCGTGATTTTTATTGTTATTGTCCCCGAAAGATTGCGTTTTATTTCGGCCGACTCAACATAAGGAAGGGTGCATTCGATTCCGGAGGCTGTTTTTTTCTTGCTTGTCATAAACATATTGTCGCCTATATTTATCTGCGACGCAGCTATAACATCCTCATTGTTGTATATCTCGTCACCGGTAACCGCAACATTGTCTATACGGAAAAAGACCGTAAGCGAAAGAGTTACTGCGACGGCAATTATAATTATAATACCCAGGATAAGGGCAATCAGCTTTTTTATCCTGCGTTTTTTCATTTTAATGAGCCTGCTGCGACGGCGCATTTCATCGCGCGAGAGCTGCTGCCTGCCGCCCTGCGTGCGCTCATTTGCCCTGCCGTATGTTATATCGGTCGTCTGCCTCCTGCGAGTGTGGGTCGGTGCAGTCTTCTGCCGACTCCCCCGCGGGTTTCCCGACGTTTTCGGCGAGCTGCCTTGTCTCTTGTTTTTCGGTCCCGTCATTTTCATTTATCCTTCTCACGTCTGCTCCGAGCAGTTTCAGCACCTTTTCAGGAGCTTCATATCCTCTGTCCAAATGCTGCGTACCTGTAATAACCGTCTTGCCGTTTGCGGCGAGACCGGCCGTTATAAGCGCAAAGCCTCCGCGAAGATCCGGAGCTACAACATTTGCACCCGTCAGATACTTTGAACCCTCTATAACCGCCATTCTGCCCTCGACGCTTATTTTTGCGCCGAGCCGCATAAGCTCAGTTACGTGTTTAAATCTGCTCTCAAATATATTTTCAATTATTACGCTCGTGCCGTCCGCCACAGACAGCATAGCTCCGACTATTGCCTGAGCATCGGTCGGAAAGCCCGGATACGGCATGGTGCGTATCATTTTTACTCTTTTAAGTCTCGGCGGTGCAGACAGACATATCCATCTGCCGCTCGTCGTTATATCACAGCCCGCTTCGGAAAGCACCGGAATCAGCGCGCCGATATGTGCCGGAATTACGTCCTTTATGCAAATTCTGCCGCCGGTTGCCGATGCGGCTATAAGATAAGACGACGCCTCTATGCGGTCGGGTATAACGGTATGGCATGTGCCGTGAAGCCTTTTAGTGCCCTCTATTACTACCGTGCTGTCGCCGGCGCCGGAAATTTTAGCGCCGCAGCCGTTTAAAAAATCGGCAAGGTCGCTGATTTCCGGTTCTCGCGCCGCATTTGTAATAACAGTGGTGCCGTCCGCCGCGGCGGCGGCTATCATTATGTTTTCCGTGGCTCCGACACTCGGAAAAGAAAGCGTAATATCGGCACCGTGAAGACATTTGCCGAGCGAGCAGTACAGTCTGCCGTGCTCTTCGGTAATTTCGGCACCGAGCTTTCGCATCGACGATAAATGCAGGTCAATAGGTCTGAGGCCTATTTCACAGCCTCCCGGCGAAGATATTTCCGCTTTTCCCGTACGTGCGAGCACAGCACCCAAAAAGACTATCGATGAGCGCATTTCACGCATTAAATCATCGGGAATTTCACTTACGGTAATAACGGACGAGTCAACCTCTACCGTGTGACCGTCGCGTATCACCTTGCAGCCGAGATGCCGAAGTATTTGAATAGCGGCGTCTACATCCGAGAGAGCCGGACAATTATGTATTTTGCATTTGTCGCCGGTCAAGACCGTAGCCGCTAAAATCGGCAGCGCGCTGTTTTTCGAGCCGTGAACTTCAATTTCTCCGCAGAGCCTTCGTCCGCCCTCTATTATTATCTTATCCAATACATACACACCCCTTAAAGAAAAAAGGTAACCCTTTTTCATATTATGCAGGGCTGTATGTTTTGGAAACGACAGCTGTTATTTTTTCTCCGCTAACTTTTCTATTATATCACAAATCATCGCAGAAGAGTTTTCAACCGCCATTTTTTTTGCATTCCTGCCGAGTCTTACAAGAGTCTCGCGGTCTGCAACAAGTGAGTCAAACTCGGATATGAGTTTTTCGGGGGTTAAATCCTTTTCCTCAATAACGCGCGCGGCATCGTTTTCCACAAGAGCCATGGCGTTATGGTATTGATGGTTTTCGGCAACATTCGGTGAGGGAATAAGTATTGACGCTCTGCCGACTGCTTCGATCTCGGAAAGTGATGACGCACCGGCTCTGCCGATAACAAGGTCGCTTGCCGCAAGACAGACATCCATATCATCTATATATTCGCGTATTACCACGTTGCTTGCTTTGTTCTCGTTCACGCCGAGCTCTTTTAGCTTTTCGGGAACCCATTTACCGTATTTTCCGGTAGAATGCATAAAGAACAGATTTTTATTTTGCCAACGCTCGGCTATCAAGGCAGTCATATTTTCATTTATCGCCTTTGCACCCAGACTGCCGCCCATTGAGAGCACCATTATGCTGTCGGGCGAGACACCGAGCTTTGCACGTGAAAATTCCCTGTCCGCTTCTATGATTTCGCTTCTTACCGGAAGCCCCGTAACTACCGGCTCATTTTTACATTCCAGGTGTTCCTCAGCCTTTTTAACCGTGAGCATTACCTTGTCCACCGTTTTGGCGAGAGCCTTGTTTGTAACGCCGGGATAGGCGTTTTGCTCATGAATGGCTGTCTTTACGCCAAGCTTACAGGCCGTTCTGACAACGGGACCGCTGACGTATCCGCCGAAGCCTACTACAACGTCCGGTTTAAATTCTTTGATTATTTTTTTGACCTCTCTCGAGGAACTTATCATAAGAAAGAGTGTTTTAATATTTTTAGCTATATTTTTAGCGGAAAATTTTCTCTGGAAGCCGGTAATTTCAATGGTTTTAAAGGCGAAACCCGCCGCAGGTACGAGCTTTGACTCCATATGCTCCTTTGTACCTATAAAAAGTATGTCGGCATCCGGATGGCGGCGTCTGAGCTCGCCTGCGGACGCAAGTGCCGGATTTATATGTCCGCCGGTACCGCCGGCAGCGAATATGACTTTCATCTGTTTACTCCTTATTCTTAGGCTTTTTATTTTTCTATTCGCGAATACCTTGATACCGACAGCACTATTCCCATTTCAACAAGCAGCATCATAAGTGATGTGCCGCCGTAGCTGAAGAAGGGTAAGCTTATGCCTGTATTCGGCAACGTATCAGTAACAACGCCGATGTTAAGCGCCGTCTGAAGTCCCACCTGAAAGACAATGCCCATTGCAAGCATGGCACCGAA
>ERZ827423.3289-NODE-3289-length-11304-cov-5.792693_pt1 | contig 11304 bp, 11 predicted proteins | sample MGYA00519775_ERZ827423 | MGnify/ENA primary metagenome ERZ827423 (study PRJEB31778, sample SAMEA3449296) | human gut metagenome | biome: human gut; feature: human-associated habitat; material: faeces | place: United Kingdom | collected 2010/2012 ...
CGCGCCTGTATTCGTTTTCTACGGGCAGGCGGGCGCCAAAAAGGAAACCTCCCGCCCGCACGGCAACGGCCTGTTTTATTTTTCGGCGGGCATACCGTGCTTGACCCGCTCGCTCTCCTCGGCCCGCTTCGCGTCGTTCCACTTGTCCATGGTGCCCACAAGGTAGCCGGTAATCCTGCGAATGCGCTCAAAGCCCACGCCCTTGCCGATTTCGGTCTGTCTTTCCATCTGTTTATTCATAACTGTTCTCCTTTTACTTTTTTCCAATAAACGGGTATTCGTCCCGCAGCGCCGCCAGTTTTTCCGGCGGAATGGGTTCGCCTTCGCGGCGCCCGCAGCGCGGGCACACGTCGCCGATAATGCCGACATATCCGCACACCGGATCCCGGTCCACCGGATGGTTGACCGAACCGTAGCCGACGCCCATGTCGTGCATATGGCGTATAACGGCCATAAACGCCTCCAGGTTGTCGGAGGGATTGCCGTCCATCTCCACATAGGTGATATGCCCCGCAGGCGTCAGCGCATGGTATGGGGCTTCCTTCTCAATCTTTTCAAATGCCGTAATAGGATAATACACGGGCACATGGAAGGAATTTGTGTAATACTCGCGGTCGGTCACGCCGGGGATAATGCCGTAGCGCTTCTTGTCCATGCGTATAAACCGGCCGGACAGGCCTTCCGCAGGCGTTGCGAGCAGGGAGTAGTTCAGGCCGGTCTGTTCGCCCTTGCGCTTGCAGAACTCGTTCATGTGCCGCACAATCTCCAGTCCCTTTTCCTGCATCTCGTCGCTCTCGCCGTGGTGATGCCCGTACAGGCTGACAAGCGTCTCCGCAAGCCCGATAAAGCCGATCGAAAGGGTGCCGTGCTTAATCACGTCGCGCACTTCGTCGTCCGGGCCGAGCTTGTCGCTGTCCAGCCATACTCCCTCGCCCATGAGGAAGGGATAGTTGCGCACCTTCTTTTTGGCCTGTATCTCGAACCGGTCGAGCAGCTGCCCCGCCACCAGCTCCAGCATTTCGTCGAGCGCGCGGTAAAAGGCCGGCGCGTCGCCCTTCGCTTCTATGGCAAGCCGGGGCAGGTTGATCGAAGTAAAGGAGAGGTTGCCGCGACCGAAGGTCGTCTCCTGCTGCGGATCATAGCGGTTTGCGATCACACGGGTGCGGCAGCCCATGGTCGCCACCTCCGTCTCGGGCCGGCCGGGCACGTAATACTGCAGGTTGTAAGGCGCGTCCAGGTTGACAAAGTTGGGGAAGAGCCGCTTTGCACTGCAGCGGCAGGCGAGTTCAAACAGGTCGTAGTTCGGGTCGCCCGGATTGTAGTTCACGCCCGCTTTGAGTTTGAATATCTGTATGGGGAAGATCGGCGTCTCGCCATGGCCGAGCCCCGCTTCGGTCGCGAGCAGGATATTGCGGATGACAAGCCTGCCCTCGTCGCTGGTATCGGTTCCGTAATTGATGGAGGAAAACGGCGTCTGCGCGCCTGCGCGCGAGTGCATGGAGTTGAGGTTATGCACCACGGATTCCATAGCCTGATAGGTGCGCCGGTTGATCTCCTGCGCGGATTCACGCAGGGTGAAGTCCAGTGCCTGACGCGCTAGGGCCTCGTCAAAGCGCGCCTGCAGGCCTTCGCACAGCGCACGTACATACGCTTCGTTACGGCCCAGCGACGGCCCGCCCGCCTTTTCCGCAGCGGCGTCTACAATCTCCGTCGCGGCCTGCTTGTCCACCGCGGCTTCCGGCGCGAGTATGGAGAGCGCCTTGCGCAGGTTTTCGATCAGCAGCCGGCGGTAGGTTTTTTTCACGCCCTTGGCCAGCGCATAGTCAAAATTCGGAATGCCCTGGCCGCCGTGCTGGTCGTTCTGGTTGGACTGGATGGCGATACAGGCCAGCGCCGCATAGCTCTGTATGTCCTGCGGCTCGCGCAGGTAACCGTGGCCGGTGTTAAATCCGTTGGTAAACAGGCGGTCAATATCAATCTGGCAGCAGGTCGTTGTCAGCGCGTAGAAGTCGAAGTCGTGTATGTGAATCCATCCTTCCTCATAGGCGCGCGCCTGCTCGGGGGTGAGCAGATAGGCCGTGTTGTAGGATTTCGCCGCCGCACTGCCCAGCTGCAGCATGCTGCCCATAGACGTGTTGCCGTCCACGTTCGCGTTGTCACGCTTCAGGTTGGAGCGGCGCGCGTCGGCGTTGGTGATTTCGTCGCAGGCCTGCATGAGCGCAGTGTTGGACTCGCGCACACGGGTGCGCTTGGCGCGGTAAAGGATATAGCGTTTGGCGACGTCCTCCAGCCCGTTATGCATCAGCACACGTTCCACTTCGTCCTGAATCTGTTCTATTTTGTAGTTGTCCTCGCCCGTTGCAAGCAATGCGTCGCCCACCTGGTTTGCAAGCCTTGCGGCCAGCGCAGCGTCTTCCTGTCCCGACGCGGCAAGGGCTTTGAGTATCGCGTTCGCGATCTTGGACTCGTCGTACAGCACGACCCGTCCGTCCCGCTTTGTGATGCTCCTGACTCTTGTGTTCTCCATGTGCGTATATCCTCCCGTTATAACTCTGTCAGTACAGGCTCGCCCGCGGCCCGTGTCGCGCGCATATCCAGAATCCGCTGGTTGCGCGAGCCCCTGAACTTCAAATCCAGACTTTTTTCCGCAAGCAGGAACGGGCCGTCGATGAGGTAATCGGTCTGCGCGAGCAGCTCGGCCCAGGCGTTTTCCGCCGTGGCGTTGGCCGTCAGGTATTCATAGGTGTAGCCGGTATAGGTCACCACGTCCAGTTTGCCCGCCGCGTGAACGGCCGTCGCGAGCGCGGCCAGCGGCGCGGCCTGCAGAAAGGGCTCGCCGCCGCTGAAGGTGACGCCGCGCAGCAGCGGATTGCGCAGAATCCGGTCGTACAGCGTGCGGACGGAAACCTCCGTGCCGCCGTCAATCGGATGGGTCTGCGGGTTGTGGCAGCCGGGACAGTCGTGCGGACAGCCCTGCGTAAAAATGGCAAACCGGTAGCCGGGCCCGTCCACGATGGACTCCTCCACAATGCCCGCCACCCGCAGCATTCTCTCTGTCATCGTTTTGCTCCTACTACATGTGGTACTTATCGTTTATATTATCCTACAATATATTCATAATGTCAAGATGCTTTTTTATATTATACTTAATTTGTATATATGACGAAAAGCAGCGGCTTATCCGCATCGTATTTTGTACACTTGGCCGTATACCGGCCGCCCGGCAGCGGCGCGCGCTCCGCGTAGTACAAGCGCACTCCGCATAACCCAGGCGTTCTCCGCATAATCCAGGCGTTCTCTGCAAACCCCATGCGCGCTCCGCATAACACAGGCGCGCTTTTCGCGGCATGAAGCGCCATGCTGATCCATTGGCCGCCGCTGCCGGGACACCGCGCGCCATCGCGACCGACGGCGCAGGCGCCGCAAAGCTGCTTGAATGCGTCGTCCACGCCGCGGCAAAACGAAAACGCGCCGCGCCCACAACGCGCATTTTCACAGGCCCCGCCGCGCCGATCTGCCGTACGCCGCCCGCGCCGGCGGCGCCGCACAGCCCGGAGCCAATGCCCGCACGCCGAAGCCGACAACGAAACCGGCAATTTGAATCGGCCCTGCAGGGCCATGATTGGAAAGCGTCTTAAGTCGCGCCGCAATCCATTTCGCTTGCGCCGTTTGCCCTGCAGCCCGTAAACGGCGACCGCGCGGACAGGATCTCTCTATGGTTGGTTGAGGCCCTCCGTCAGCAGCACGCATTGCCCGATGCCCGCGGCGCACCCTCCCCGCAAAGCGGTGACCAAAAAAGAAAGCGGACATGTGGAACATGTCCGCTTTTTGCACAACCAAATACGCATGCGCTGAAAAACCAAATGCAGGGCAAAACGCAAATGACTCCTGGCCGAGCGCCGCGGCTATACGCCGCCCGCGCGCGATTTTCCGCGTCCGCGCCGCCGCGCTGTACACGATGCGTCCGCACCGCCTTCCCGCCAGACGCCAGACGCCAGCGTACAGCGGCTCCATACTACTTCAAAAAGCCGTTTACAATTTCCGATTCGGCCTGTTCATAAGTGAGCCCCAGCGTCATAAGCTTCATAATCTGCTCGCCCGCAATCTTGCCAATGGCGGCCTCGTGAATGAGCGAAGCGTCCACATGCCCGGCCTGTATCTCCGGGACGGCCTGCACGACCGCGCCGTCCATAATGATCGCATCGCACTCCGAATGCCCCATGCAGGCGTTGTTGCCGTGTATCTTGGAGAGGAATTTCTGGACCGATTCCCCCTTCGCCACCGAACGGGAGGTTATGTTGGCGCTGGAACCCTTTCCGTTCAGATCCACTGCAAAGGTGGTCGTCGCCGTCTGCGTTCCGCTCGTCATAAGCTTTTCATGCACGACAAGCGTCGCGCCGTCGCCGACCGTACCCTCCGTAACCCTGTCGGTGGAGTCGACGCCTTCAATCTGGACGGTGTCCATTTCCAGATAACTGCCCTCTTCAAGGTGGACGCGGGTCACGGGGTTGAGCACACGCTTGCCCGAACCGCCGCCCTCGCCATAGTGTTTTTCCACGTATTTCACCCTGGCGTTTTTGCCCACGTGAAAGGTGTGTATGCCGTCGTGCTGGGACAGGTGCAGCCCGTCGTTGTGGATCCCGCAGCCGGCGACAATCTGTACGTCGCTGTCCTCGCCGATATAGAAGTCGTTATATACCAGGTCCACAAGCCCGCTCTGTTCGACCACGACCGGAATGTGTACAAATTCGCCCTTTGTGCCGGGCGCGACATAGATGTCGATGCCCGGGTTGTCCTGTTTCGGGATAATTTGTATGTGTTCGGTGCTGGCGCGGCCCGCGTTCTTTCCGTCGACCCGGATATTGTATGCGCCGGCCGGTTTTTCGCCGGTAAGTCCGGCGATTACGCCCAGCATTTTCTGGATGACAGCGTTCATATGCGCACCTCCTCGCGGTAATAGCGGCAGGCATTCGACTCCTTGAGCAGGCCCGGAAGAATCTCGTCCTTTGTCCCGGTCCCCGTAATTGTGCCGCCGGAGACGACGATAATCCTGTCCGCAATCTCGATAATGCGCTCCTGGTGAGAGATAATGATAATGGTTCCGTTTTTCTCATCACGCATTTTCTGGAACACGCGGATGAGGTTATGGAAGCTCCACAGATCAATGCCGGCCTCCGGCTCGTCGAACAGGTAGAGCTTGGGTGCGCGGGCGATCAGCGTCGCGATCTCAATGCGCTTGAGCTCGCCGCCGGACAGGCGCGCGTCGATCTCGCGATCGATATAGTCCATCGCGCACAGCCCGACTTCGGACAGATAGGCGCAGGCCTCGTCTGTTGCCAGAGTGCGTCCGGCCGCAAGCCGCAGCAGGTCGCGCACATACAGGCCTTTAAACCGGACCGGCTGCTGGAAGGCGAAGCCGATTCCAAGCCTGGCCCGCTCGGTCACGCTGAGGCCGGTGATATCCGATCCGTTAAACAGAATCTTGCCCTCCGTCGGCTTTTCAATGCCCATAATAATTTTTGCAAGCGTCGATTTCCCGCCGCCGTTGGGGCCGGTGATTACAATGAAGCCGTTGTCCTCCACCGTGAGGTTTATATCGTGCAGAATCTCTTTGCGCGCATGGTCCGAATCCATAGCAACGCCAAAGGAAACGTTTTGAAGCTCCAGCATGGAATTTCCCTCCGTCTCTCGGGATGAAGTCTATATATTTCCCGTTTCAATAATACACCTTTTAGGTATGCAATGTCAACAATTTTATAATATTTCTTAAAAAACCAGAGGCCCGGCGGATATATCGCCGCCGGGCCTCTGCAAAGCTGTCTGTTTGATTATTCCACGTCGAGCGGCACGCGCCGGTCGGGCGCAGGAAAGGCCGCGTCCAGCCGCGCCCAGTCCTCCTCCGAAAGCTGCAGGGAGCGCGCGGCGGCGTTTTCACGGACATGTTCGACGCTCGCCGCCTTTGGAATCGCCATCACGCCCGGCCGCCGCCAGAGGAAGGCGAGCAGTATCTGGGCAACGGTCGCGCCGTACGCCGCCGCCGTCTGTTCCAGCAGCGGGTGCCGGAGCAGCCCGCGTCCCGTCCGCGCCACGGCGCCGGCCTGGGCAAGCGGACAATAGGCCATCACGCCGATCCCGCGCTGCGCCAGCAAGGGCAGCAGCGCGTATTCTATCCCGCGCGAGCCGAGGTGGTACAGGACCTGGTCTACGGCGCAGTTTTCACCGCCCGGCGTCTGAAGCAGTTCCTGCATATCCTCCACGTCGAAGTTGGATACGCCCCAGCGCCGGATTTTCCCCTGCGCGACAAGCTCCTCCATGCAGGCCACCGTCTCTTCCAGCGGTACATTGCCGCGCCAGTGCAGCAGGTACAGGTCCAGGTAATCCGTCTGCAGGCGTTTCAACGAGGCGGCGCAGCTCTGGAAAATGTGTTCCCTGCCCGCGTTCTCAGGATGCACTTTGGACACAAGCTGAAAAGTATCCCGCGGCAGTTCGCGCACAGCCCTGCCGACCAGCGCTTCGGAACGGCCGTTGCCGTAAATCTCCGCCGTGTCAATCAATGTCAGGCCCAGCGATACGCCGGTGCGCAGGGCCTGCGCCTCTGCACCCGCCTTATCGGGCGAATCGCCCATGAACCAGCCGCCCTGGCCCAATATGGGCAGAGTCAGGCCGTTTGCGTTTATCGTATTTTGCATGATCGTTCCCCCCTCGGGTCTGGACCGCCTCATTCTGCGGCGGTCCCGGTTTCATCTGCGGCCCGCCGTACCGCGGGCGTATACCCTTGCGAAGCGCGGTCTGTCTGTCAGGGCCAACGCCCGCCCGGCAGCGCTTCGCACACGGTCGGCAGCAAACGCCGCGCATCAGCATTTCGCCGCCGCCGGGACCTGCGCCCACGCAGCAGCGCTTCGCCGCCGCAAAGCAGTGCCGCATGAATAAACGCGCCGCCCCAGCCATAGCGGTACGCCGGCGGCCATCCGGCTGCCCGCGCCCCTTACTGCGCGGTTATGATATAAAATTTCGCTTCGCGCGCGGCCAGCTCCAGCGTGAAGCCCTCCGCCATCAGCGTCGCGCCGTCGCCCTCGGCGACGACGCTCCCGTCGTCCGTATCCGTCACGGTGTAGCGCGCCGCTTCATCCAGCCCCTTGAGCGTCAGCGCCTGCGTGGGCTGTTTGGTGAACTGGCGCGTGTATACGACGAGCAGGCCGTCCCTGCCCCCGTCGCGCATAAGCTCGTAGGCCTGCCAGGAGGTCTGGTCGTTGACCGGCTGAAGCAGGCTGTAATAATCGCTGTCCCCGCCGTAATAGACGCGCAGGTCCGCCGCTTCGTTGATGCGTTCCACAGCATGCTGCAGGTCCGCTCCCAAATCATCCACAATTGAAATCCCCTGCGCCATCAGGCTGCGAAATATATACTTGTCAAACCAATCGTCATAGCCGCCGCCGAACCCGGTCGCAGTGGTTGGAAGCCAGTACAGGTAACCCTGGGTGTGGTATTGGATGCACTCAATATTCGTTTCCGGATAAGGGTGCACCTGGTAATCGGTGCGCCAGAGGTAAAAACTGCGCTTGAGCATTTCAATATCTATGCGCCGTCCGCCTGAGGCGCAGTTGTCGATCTTCAGGCCGGGGAACTTCTCCAAAAGCGCGTCGAAGAGCCGGTAAAGGTTGGTGATATAGCGCATTTCCGTCATACCCGTGCGGCCTGGCTCGTCATTGTCCTGCCAGTAGGCCAGCGGCTCGATGTTGAAGTCCTGCCGATAGATGTCCACGCCGTTGTCCTCAATAAAGTCGGACAGGAACTGGAGCATCCACGCATAGCCTTCTTCCGTGCTCAGGTTGAACAGGACCTGGTCGTTTTTCTCCAGGTCAAAGAACAGGTCGCGGTGCTCGGTGTACATTTCACTGCCGATCCGGGCGCGCTCCGGTTCGCACCAAAGGGTGAAATCATAGCCCTTTTCATGGATGTAGTCGGAAACCTCTTTCGCATTGCCGTCCGGCCACAGGTTGGGGTTGGGCGTCCAGGTGCCTACCTTACTCGACCAGCCCTCGTTCGGGTCGTCGAACGAGAATCCGGCGATCCCGTCCACAAGCTCCAGATCGCCGAACCAGGCAGCGTCCACCCACAGGTTGTCGGTCTTTGCGCCGGCTGCGGAAAAAGCGTCCACGCGGCTTTTCAGGTACTCAGTCGTGCGCCCGCCCCAGCAGTTGATGCTCAGCGGATAGCCGTCCTCCCGGATGTTCTGAGGCAGTAAAGAGAATGGCGGGCAGAAAGCTGTCCGCCATATCCTTGTAACGTCCCGACAACGATTGATTACAGGTATGCCTTTTCAAACAGGGCGTCGGCCTCTTCACGGGTCGGGAGAGAGGTTGATGTGCCCTGGCGCGTCACCGAAATGGTCGCAACGCAATTGGCGAACTTAATTGCGGTGAGGATGTCCTTGCCCTCGGACAGAGCGGTCGCAAACGCGCCGTTGAACGCGTCGCCCGCACCGGTCGTATCGACGACCTTGGCTTCAGGCGGGGCCACGGTGTACTCCACCTTGCCGTCGTAGTAGAACGCGCCCTTGCCGCCAAGGGTGATCAGCACGCTCTTGGCGCCGCGGCCCATGAGGATCTGCGCGGCCTTGCGCGCATCGTCTGTTGTCTCGACCTTGTCCAGGCCGGAGAAATAAGCGGCCTCGGTCTCGTTAGGCGTCAGGTAATCCACGCCCTCGAAAATGTTCTCCGGCATCTCGCAGAAGGGGGCCGGATTCATCATAATCGTCTTGTTGTATTTGCGGCCCAGGCGCACAAACTCCTGAATCGCAGCCGCGTTGGTCTCAAACTGGGTAAGCAGGATATCGGACTTGGCGATCTCCTCTTCTGCGCGCGCGACCTCTTCCACCGACATGGTGCCGTTCGCGCCCAGGCCGATGGCGATCCGGTTCTCGCCGCGTTCGCGGTGAACGAGAATCACCGCCGCGCCCGTGCCTTCGGTTTCCGACTCATATACGTACTTTTCCGAAATGCCGACCTTGCGGAAGTTCTCATGCAGCGCGTTGGCAAAGTCGTCCTTACCCGTCTTGACGATCATAGTCGTGTCCGCGCCGCACTTGGCCGCCGCAGTGGCCTGGTTGGCGCCTTTGCCGCCCGGGCCGGTCTTAATCTCATACCCGAGCACGGTTTCTCCGTCCACCGGATAGCGGGGAACGTACGCCGTTACGTCGTAAATGAAGCTGCCCATGACTGTGACTTTTCCCATTGTGCACTCAACCTTTCGTAATATCTATTTCCAAATACCATGTATAGGGTTCGCCTGCTTTCAAAACGGAGTACTGGCTCCGTTCGCGCGCCGTGTCGGGCCGGTCGAACGAACCGGTGCAGACTTCCAGCGCCGCGTTGTGGAACATGCTGAGCCCGCCGTTGCCGTCGTTCATCCAAAGCCCGGCGTAGGGCACCTTGTCTTTGGGGAATGTGAACATCAGCCGCGTCCCGTCGGAGGGATACTGGTAGCCGAGCCAGCCCTCGGGCACAGCTTCGGAATAGTAGAACTTCCACGCGTCGCCCGCGCCCGCGCCATAGGCTTTGCTCATGTCAAGACGCGTCTTGCCGTCGACGCCATAGGGAAGCGTGCAGACGTCGCCGCGCTCGCCATATTTCTCCGCATTGTTGGAAAAGACGATCTCCGCCTTCGCGCCGTCGGGATAGGGGCTGAGCACATACCCGCCCTCTTCCGCAGCCGCCATGAAATGCGCGGCCCAGATGAAGTCGAAGTCATGCTCTCCGGTATTGGTCGCGGTAAATTCAATGCGCAGCCCGCCGCGCGCGTTGTCGGTAATGCGCTTTTCAAAGGTATAGGGCAGTATGCCCGATTTCATGTATGTACAGACGGCGCCGTCGCGTTCGGTAAATTCATGCGGAACGCGTGCAACCTCGCCGTGGTCCAGATACTCCAGGCCCTTCAGCGGTCCGTCAGGATAGGCCCATGGGTCGATGGTGGGGAACATGTCGTCGTATGCGGCGCATTCCGCCTCTGTGTAAGAGGTGTCCAGGCCCAGCTTGCGGTATTTTTCTTCCTTGCGCTGGGCAAGATAGTCGCGGCCTGTCTCCCGGAGCACGAGCGACGTAAGCTTACCGCCCTGGGAGGGCAGGAAGGTGGCCTCCAGCTTGTCGGTCACGACGATTACGGATTCAATATCTTTGTACATGCCTTTTTTTACTTGAATGCCCATTGTCTTTCGAGGCATAAACGCCTCTTTTCCTCCTCTCGGTTCGAGATTTTATAATGGAACATATTGTATTAGTTATCATACCATAAGTTGGAGAAAAAATCAAAATATTTTGCGCTGCAAATCAAAAATTACCGCAAAAAGAACGTCCCGCCTGAAAAGGCGGGACGTCTAACACAAAATAGCTTTCAATTTTATAGAAATTGTTTGAGCTCCTGGATATTGTTCTCCTGCGTCTGCAGCAAATCCCGTGCCAGCTGTAAGGCCGCGGCGTCCGCATCCGGATTGTGCTTTATAGTCTTTGTAATTTCTATTACGCCCATCATATTCCCCTGCATCATCATCTCCGCGATGTGTGAAGAGGTCTTGTCTATCAGCGTGTTCATCTTCGTGGAAACGTCCGACGCCATCTTCGCCATCGGTCCGATTGAATCGGGCTTTGCCGCCTGCCGCGCGAGTTGCTGCGCCGCGCGCTCGTTGATTTCGGCGTACTGGGTATGCTCCGCGCGCAGATGGGCGCGCATGTTTACGTCCTCTACCGTATCCATAATGTTGTCCAGCGAATGCAGGCCCATCTGTGTGCCCTTGTACACAGCGTTCAGCACGACTGCCGTCTCGTTCATAACTGCGCCTCCTTTTCTTTCAGTATTTGCAGAAAACGAAGCGCTATGCGCATGCAGCGTTATTTTGCAGAACCACTCGTCATTGCTTTGCTCCGTGATTGATCCGGCCGGTTTTACGCGCTGTGCGCGAACGCGCATAGTCCTGCCGCAATCTTTGGGCACGCCGGTTTTTGGGGTTGTCTGCCGCCGTACGGATCGGACCGAACCCCGGCCGGCTCCCCCCGGCTGCCATGTGCGCATGCCCCGCCGTACGGGCCGGCCCGTCGCGGCCGCAGGCGCATGGTCGCAGACGTGGGGCCGCAGGCGCGTGGCCGCAGGCGCGTGCCCGGAACTCTTTTCCCGGCATACTGCGCCCGGCGCGGTAAAATACAATACAGACCGTATAATTCTTGATAAATATTACAAAAAACGGGCTGCGAAGTAAATGAACAGCACCCCAATTGTTGGACAGTATGATATACTGAATAACAAGAGGGGTGC
>ERZ827423.3290-NODE-3290-length-11301-cov-2.647341_pt1 | contig 11301 bp, 7 predicted proteins | sample MGYA00519775_ERZ827423 | MGnify/ENA primary metagenome ERZ827423 (study PRJEB31778, sample SAMEA3449296) | human gut metagenome | biome: human gut; feature: human-associated habitat; material: faeces | place: United Kingdom | collected 2010/2012 ...
CGTGATGTGTACCTGTTCTCCAAGGACGACATCGAGATCCGCGACTTCACCGTCGTGACCGATTTGGACAGCGAATATGTGGACGCAGACCTGAACACCGAGGTGGAACTGCGCAGCTTTGACGATGCGGACACCGCGGGCATCACCGTGGAGGCGCAGCTCTACGACGCGGAGGGCAACCCCGTGGGCGAGCCGATGACGGCGGAAGCGCCCGCCTTTGCGGAAAACAAGGCGGTTGTGAACCTGACCGGCCATTTTGAAAACCCGCTCAAGTGGAACGCCGAGCATCCGAACCTGTACCGCATGACCATCTCCCTCAAGCGCGGCGGCGAGCCGGTGGAAAGCACGGCGGTCAACGTCGGTTTCCGCAAGTTTGATGTAATCAACCGCGGCACCACCAATGCACAGATGGTTTTGAACGGCGAGCCGGTCTACTTTAAGGGCGTAAACCGCGGCGAGATGTCGCCGGAGACGGGCCGCCACCTCTCCCACGAGGAGATGGAGACGGACATCAAGCTGCTCAAGCAGTACAATCTGAATTCGGTGCGCACCGCGCACTATCCGGACGACCCGTATTTCTATGAGCTGTGCGACAAGTACGGCATCTATGTCATGGACGAGGCGAACAACGAATCCCACAACGGCCGCAGGCTGAACCCCGGCGTACCCGGCGACATCCCCGGCTATGTGGTCGCCTGTAAGGAGCGCGCGGTCAGCATGTTGGAGCGCGATAAGAACTATCCCTGCGTGCTGATGTGGTCCCCCGGCAACGAGGTCGGCACCGGCAAGTCCCTGGAGGGGATGCTCCAGTACTTTGACGAGAACGACCCAACCCGCCTGATCCACTACCAGGGCTGGAACGACAGCCCGTATGTTGACATGAAGTCGCAGATGTACCCGTCCTATACCGGAAGCCAGAGCGTTGAGCAGAACGGCCAGCGCAGCACGCTCCCATTCGTCATGTGCGAATACGACCACTCCATGGGCAACAGCACAGGCGGCTTGAAGGACTATTGGGACATCATCCGGCAGTACCCGAACCTCCAGGGCGGCTGGATCTGGGACTGGGCGGACCAGTCGATCAACACCCAGATCCCCGGCGCGGAGCCCGGCGAGACCTTCTGGGCGTATGACGGCGCTTGGGACGTCTACACCGGAAAGAACAATTTCTGCGGCAATGGCTTGGTGGGCCCGGACCGGTCCATCCATCCGGCGATGTATGAGGTCAAGAAGGTCTACCAGTCCTTCCAGATGACGGCAAAGGATCTGGAAGCGGGTGTGATCACCATCACCAACGAATACATCGATACGAATGCGAACGAGTACGATATGACCTGGGAGCTGGTCCGCGACGGCGAAGTCGTTGCGAAGAACACCCAAACCGCAGACGTGCCGCCGCAGGAGACGGTGGACGTCGCGCTGGAAGGCTACACCGCACCGGCGGATGTGCAGCCCGGCGAGGAATGCTTCCTGAACATTTGCTTTACCACCAAGGAGGACTGCTGGTGGGCGGACGCCGGCCATGAGGTCGCAACCGAGCAGTTTGCATTCGACGTGGCCGAGGACAATCTGCCGGAGATCGACGAGAGCAGCATGCCTGCGTTCACCGAAGGGCAGATCCAGGAGAGCGATACAGCGCTCACCATTGCAAACGATACCTTCAGCGTAACCTTTGACAAGGCGAGCGGTAAGCTCACCTCCTATACGTCCAACGGCGAAGAGCTGCTGGCGGAGCCGCTGGAGCCGAACTTCTGGCGTGCAGTCACCGACAACGACGTCAAGACCTCCCACGACGCAAAGTGGCAGGACGCGGTCAAAGACGCGGAAGTCACAGGCTTTAACGTCTTCCAGGAGGAGAAAAAGGTCATTGTCACAGTGAATATGACCATGCCTTCGGCGGCGGATTCGCAGTATGCCTCCACCTTCACCGTCTATTCCGACGGCAATGTGGTGGTGCGCAGCACCCTGATGCCGGACAGCTCCATGAACAACCTGCTGCGCGTCGGCATGCGTTTGCAGATGCCCGCCGGCTATGAGAACATGCAGTGGTATGGCCGCGGCGAGGCCGACAGCTATTGGGATCGCAAGTGGGGCTATGACGTCGGCGTATACAACAGCACGGTGGGCGAACAGTTCACCAGCTTCCTCAAGCCGCAGGAGATGGGCAACAAGGCGGATACCCGCTGGCTGGCCATCACCAACGATTCCGGCGACGGCCTGCTCTTCGACGCGCAGGAGGTTGTGGAAGTCAGCGCCCTGCATTATACCCAGGAAGACCTGGAGCAGGCGCGGTATCTCTATAACGTAGAGGGGACCGAGAATACGGTCGTCACGATCGACCAGCATCAGATGGGCCTGGGCAGCGCAAGCTGCGGCCCGGAGACGCTGGAGCAGTACACGCTGCCGGCCGACCAGGCCTACACCTACCTGTTCCGCATGAAGCCCATCCACAACGCGACCACGGAACAGCTCATGGCGGATAGCAAGGCCGCGCTGCCGGACGACACCACGCTGGTGACGGACATCCAGATCGACGGCGAGTCCATTGAAGGCTTTAACAGCGACATCCTCACCTATACCTCCCGCAAGAGCCCGTCCGCGGGTATCCCACAGGTCACCGCCACCGCAGCCAGCGACGACGTGACCATCACGGTGCAGCAGGCGGAGGCAGTCCCGGGCCAGGCGGTTGTGACGGCCACCAGTGCGAGCGGCTTCCAGCGCGTCTATACCGTGGACTTTATCTTCAATGAGTATGTCTACCTGTCCGACCTGGAGGAGACCTCCGAGACGGTCGGCTACGGTACCTTTACCAAGGACGCCAACCTGAGCGGCGACAAGATCAGCGTCTATCAGGATGGCAGCAAGGTCACGTATGACAAGGGCATCACCGCACATGCGGCCTCCGAAGTCGTCTATGACCTCACCGGCCTCGACGCAGAGCGCTTCCAGGCATGGGTCGGCATCGACGGCATCAACCGCAACAACAATGTGCGCGGCGTGAAATTCCGCGTGCTGGTCGACGGCGATGAGAAGTTCGTGTCCAACGAAATGAAGGGCAGCGGCAGCAACGCGGAATATGTGGATGTCGACATCAGCGGCGCCACGACGCTGACCCTGATTGCCGATTTGACCACCAGCTCCACGGCAACTGCCAGACCGTCTGGGCGGATGCAAAGATCAAGGTGCGGGCAGAGAGCGAAGAGCTCTTCCTCTCCGACGTCCAGGAGGAATCCGCCGAGGTGGGATATGGCGAGTTCACAAAGGACGCAAACCTACAGGGCGGCGAGATCACCGTCTATCCGGACGGCGTGAAGACCTCGTTTGAAAAGGGCCTTGCCGCGCATGCGGCCTCTGAGGTTGTCTATGACCTGACGGGCCTCAACGCAACTCGCTTCCAGGCATGGGTTGGCATCGAGGACAAGGACCGTGGACAGGACGTCAAGGGCGTGATTTTCCGCGTGTTGGCAGATGGGAACGAAATCTTTGCTTCCAGCGAGATGAAGGGCAGAAATACCAACGCGGAATATGTGGACGTCGATGTGACGGGTGTGACGAAGCTGACCTTGATCGCAGAACTGACCAGCAGCAGCAACGGCCGCTGCAACACCGTCTGGGCGGATGCAAAGCTGCTCGTGACAGGCGCAGAACCGTCGAAGCCGCAGTTTGAGGTCGCAGAGGGGTCGGATGCGAAGATCACCACCGACGGCGATACGAAGATCCTCTACAACGTCCCGGCAGGGGCGACGACTGAGGATGTCGCCGCGATGCTCAAGCCTGTGCAGGGCGGCACGCTGGAATTCATGGAGGCGACCGGCGGCTCCATCGACGAGGGTTCAACGCTGGTCTCCGGCTACATCGTGATCCTGCGCATGAACGGCACGGAAGAGGACCGCATGAGCGTGGCGCTTCTGGGCGACATCAACCCGGACGGCGCGGTCAACGGTTCCGACGTGGAGCTGGTCCGCCAGTCCATCGTGGGCAACCGCGACTTGGAGCAGGTGGAAATGCTCTCCGCCGATATGAACGGCGACGGCGTCATGGATGCGCACGATCTGTTCCTGATTAAACAGCAGGCCAATTAATTGGCACGGATTTTTCGCAATAGAATCTCCCCCCGGCGGCCTTTTGCAAGGCCGCTTGCGGGGGCCCCAGCGCTGGGGATAAAGCGCCGGTAACCCTGGAAAAACAGGCAATCAAAACGGCCCCTTGTTGTAGTTGCTTCTACAACAAGGGGCCGTTTTCCTGTGTACATACAAAAGGAACTATGGGCCGTGCGGGAGCGCTCCGCCGGGAACAGCGCCCTCTGGCGCAGCTTTCTCCGCACAATGTAAAAATTTTGGTCTGAAAAGCGCATCAAAGGGCCCGCTAGGAAAGACGCCCGGTTTCCCGTGCGGGAAAAAGGGCTGCGCCCAGGAGCGAAGACCGCCGTGCCGTGGGAGGGTTATCCTTCCTCCAACCCCATCACATCGTCCACCGGGAGGGAGAGGACCACGCCGTGCGCCTCGGTCCTGAGGCCGCAGGCTTGGCTGATCGCAGACATGATTTCCCCTTTTTTGTCCCGCGGGACGACAATCATCACAAAGTCCTGTTCCTCCTGGATGGGGATTCCGAAGTGCTGGCTGGCGCGCTCTGAGTTCCGCCGGCGGCCCTTCATAACCGTGCCGCCCCGCGCTCCGGCGTTCCTGGCCGCGTCGATCACATCGTCGCTGCACCCGCTCTCCACAGATACCCAAATCAAAGAAAATTCCGACTTCTCTTTCATTTCTGCTTCGTCTCCTTTTTGTATGGCTTCCACCGCGCTGCGCGCCTCGTCGTTCAACATCTGTAACACATGGGTTTGAATCCCGCTGACTGGAACCGTGATGGCGATGCCGCCGCCCTTATGTGCAAAGGAGCCGTGCTGGTGCAAAGACGCCAAAAGCGGTTGGACCAGGAATTTGGGGACAAACGCTGTGGTGATGATCCGCGTCGTGCCCCCCAGCCCAAAGAGATCCAGAATCTCCGATGGGGCGGTCCCCTGCCCGCGGGCCTGGAAAAAGATCGGGATGTGCATGGTCTGCAAGATCTCTTCCAATCGTTTTTCCTCTTCTTCCCGCGTGATTGTAATGAGCATCCGAAAAAGAATCCGAAGTTTCTCCTGTTCCGGCATACTTATTCCTCCTCCAGTTCAATGACGATATCATCCGACAGCTGTGCGGAAGGCTGCGGGACGGTTTTGGATTTGTGAGCATAGACAAGCCCCATAATTTGAATGGCGATCAACGGGGCCAGGGCCACCAAAGCGACAATCCCAAAGGCATCCGATACGACGTTGCCGCCGATGGCGGTGCAAGCCCCCATGGCCAGGGGCAGTAGGAAGGTGGACGTCATGGGCCCGCTGGCCACGCCGCCGGAGTCAAAGGCGATGCCGATGAAGACCGGCGGGACAAACCGGCAGAGGACCAGCGCCAGGATATACCCGGGAATGAGGACCCAATAGATGCTGATGCCCGTCAGGACGCGGACCATGGCCAACGCAACCGCGCAGGCCACGCCGATGGAAAGGGCGGCGTTCATCATCCCACGGGAGACGGTCCCGCCGGTGAGGTCCTCCACCTGCTCGTTGAGCACCTGGACGGCGGGCTCCGCTTTGACAATATAATACCCGATCAGGATGCCGATGGGGATCAAAAGCCACTTGAGGTTCCCCTCGCCAAGGCCGCTGCCCAGCAGGCTGCCCACGGGCGCGAAGCCGACGTTCACGCCGGTCAAAAACAGGACCAGGCCCAGGTAGGTGTACAGAAAGCCCACGCTCATGCGGAACACTTGCCGTTTGTGGTAATGGCGGGAGAAAAGTTGAAACAGGATAAAGACCCCCGCCACCGGTAAAATACTGATGAGGACCTCTTTGGCATACTGGGGGATAGCCAAGAGAAATTGCATGGCCACGTCGTGGGTGGTATGCACCGGCGTGATCTTCACCGCCTCATAGACCGCGTCCGTCGGGTGGTAGAAGATGCCCAGCAGCAGGACCATGAGGATGGGGCCGATGCTGCACAGGGCGATAAAGCCGAAGCTGTCGTTGGCGCCTTCCTTGTCGCTGCGGGCGGCGGATAAGCCGACGCCGAGCGCCATGATGAAGGGGACGGTCATCGGCCCGGTCGTGACGCCTCCGGCGTCGAATGCCACCGCGATAAATTCCGAGGGGGCGAAGAAGGACAATAGGAACAGCAGTACATACAGGACCGTGAGCATTTTTGCAAGGCTGATTTTGAACAGGATGCGGAGGACCGCGATGGTGGTGAAGACGCCCACGCCGATCGCCACGGTCCAGATCAGCACCTGGTTGGGGATCGAGGCCACCTGGTTGGCCAGCACCTGCAAATCGGGCTCAGAGATGGTGATGATCGCGCCCATCGCAAAGCACACGGCGGCGATCCACAGGATGCTCTTGCTCTTTACCAGCCTGCCGCCGACGCCTTGGCCGAGCGGCGTCATTGCGATTTCCGCGCCCAGCTGAAAAAAACCCATGCCGACGATCAGGAGGACTGCTCCTGTGAGAAACAGCATGAGGGTTCCGACCTCCATGGGCACGATCGTAATACTCAAGAGCAATACGATGGCAGTGATCGGCAGCACGCTCGCCAGGGACTCCTTGATTTTTTCTTTCAGTTTCTCATTCATTTTGCGTAAGCAGACCTCCTTTGTTCGATGATTGACGCATTCGATTGTTTCCCGGGGGAGCAGGAAAGAAAATCCCCGGATGCAGCGCAAGCCCTCAGTGGGACTCTATAAAGTTGCGCAGGATCTTTGTTTTGATCCGCAGATAGGCTTCGGCGTCCTCCGGCCCGAGCAGCTCCAGCGTTTTGGCGACCGAATCCACCACTTCGGCGCGCTTTTTCTGGATCATCTGCACGCCCGCGTCCGTCAAATAGACCAGGATTTTCCGATTGTCCTCCGGGTCTGCGTTCCGCGTGACCAATCCCTGCTCCTCCATGTGGTTCAAAAGGGCGGCGATGCGTGCAGTGCTGACCACCAGGCCCTTGCTCAGGTCCTTGGGATGCACCAGCCCGGCATGCACCATCAGATAGTTCAGGACAAACCATTCCCCTTTGGACAAGCTGGACAGCTCCCGGCAGGCAGGGACCTGCAACAGTTGCCCTTGTAATGCAATCCACTCGTTTGCGAGAGACTTGTAATCCATTCTGCTCACCCCAGTAAAATAACTAACTATATTAGTTATTTTACCGGAATCCCTTTAGAATCTTATGAACAGGATGTAAACTTTTTGCTAGGAATTTTTGGCAGGCGGCACGTGGGCAGAAATTTTTTTAGACGGCGCTTTGCATATGCGCGCTCTATGGCTTGGATAGCCGCTTAGGGGAAACGGCCCCGTGTTTTTCCGCCGCCCAGAAAAATTTTTGTCCGGGGCCATTTCCCTCTTGACATGGAGTCCACTCCAGATGGTAAACTAGACAAGCTGGTTCCTGCGAAACCGCCCGGCAAGAAGCCGGGGAAACCGGCCGAAGCCGGATTTTGGGCCAGCGCAACCATTTGCCGCTTCTTTTTGGGAAGGGGCATTGCACCATGCAACAACATCGATACCAGGAAGGTATCTGCTTTCAGGAGAAAGCGGGTGCCTTCTTTTTTTATCGAAAGGAGCTTTTATGACGCTGGAACAATTTTTTCATGCGCATCCGCGGGCGGCCGTCGCCTTTTCCGGCGGGACGGACTCAGCGTTGCTGCTGTGGGCGGCCAAAACCTATGGGTGCGATGTGCATGCGTACTATATGAAGACCGCCTTCCAGCCGGCCTTTGAGCTGGCGGACGCCCGGCGGCTCGCCGGAGAGCTGGACGTCCCCATGACGGTCATCGAGACGGACATCCTAGCTGTGCCCGGCGCGGCGGCCAACGGGCCGGACCGCTGCTACCACTGCAAGCGGGCCCTGTTCTCCCTGCTGCGGGAGGCCGCCTGGCGGGACGGATATGACCTGCTACTGGACGGCACCAACGCCTCGGACGACGCGGGGGACCGGCCCGGCATGCGGGCCCTGCGGGAGCTGGAGGTGCGCTCCCCCCTGCGGGAGTGCGGCCTGACCAAGGACGAAGTGCGGCGCCTGTCCAGGGAGGCCGGGCTGTTTACCTGGGAAAAACCCGCTTACGCGTGCCTGGCCACCCGCATCCCCACAGGGACCCGCATCACAGCGGGGGACCTGGCGCGGGTGGAGCGCGCGGAGGACGCCCTTTCCCGCCTGGGGTTTGCCGATTTCCGGGTGCGCCTGCGGGAGGACGGCGCGCGCATCCAGGTGACGGAGGCGCAGATGGCGCTGGCCCGGGCAAAATGGGAGGAAATTTTGGAGCAACTCAAACCGGATTTTACGGACGTCCTGCTGGATCAAACGCCGCGGCAGGCGTCCCGATGAGGAGGGAACCCGATGGACAATAAGCAGGAGATTCTCCGTCTGCTCCGCAGCGTGGCGGACGGGACGACGGCGCCGGAGGACGCGCTGTTGGAATTGAAGGAGTCGCCCTTTGAAGATTTGGGCTATGCAAAGGTGGATTTCCACCGGAGCGTCCGGCAGGGGGCCGCAGAGGTGATCTATGGGGCGGGCAAGACCCCGGAACAGATCGCGGGGATTGTTTCCGCGATGGGGGAGCGGGGCTGCCGCAACATCCTCATCACGCGGGTCTCCCAGGAGGCCGCGGACCGGGTGGCGGAGTCGGTCCCCCTGGAGTACCATCCCCTTGCAAAGCTGGCCGTGGCCTTTCCCGCCGAACGGAAGCAGCGCGGCAACATCGTGGTGGCCACCGGCGGGACGAGCGACATGCCGGTGGCGGAGGAGGCCGCCCTCACCGCGGAAGCCATGGGGAACCAGGTCACTCGCCTTTATGATGTGGGCGTCGCCGGGCTGCACCGGCTGCTGTCCAATTTGGACGTGTTGATGCGCGCCCGCTGTGTGATCGCCGTGGCCGGGATGGAGGGCGCGCTGGCCTCGGTCGTCGGCGGGCTGGTGGACTGCCCCGTGATCGCCGTCCCCACCAGCGTGGGCTATGGGGCCAGCTTCGGCGGCCTATCCGCACTGCTGTCCATGCTCAACTCCTGCGCCTCCGGGTGCAGCGTGGTGAACATCGACAACGGCTTCGGGGCCGGGTATCTGGCGAGCCGGATCAATCAGATGGAAGGTTTGGAGGATTGAGGAAATGAGAACGCTATACATCGAATGCAACATGGGAGCGGCGGGCGATATGCTGCTGGCGGCGCTCTATGAACTGTTGGAGGATAAATCCGCATTTTTAGACACGATGAACGGCCTGGGTTTGCCCGGCGTACACCTGGAAGCCGTGCCCGGGACCACCTGCGGGATCGCCGGGACCCATATGCGCGTCACGGTGCACGGCGAGGAGGAACATGAACCCGCCGCCGGGCACGGCCACGGCCACGCGCACGGGCATGACCATGCCCATCCGCACGAACATGCCCACGCTCATGCGCACCACCATGCCACGCCGGGGCATATCGCGGAGATCATCGACGGACTGACGCTGCCCGATGCGGTCAAGCAGCACGCGCGGTCGGTATACGATGCGATTGCGGTGGCGGAGGCCAAGGCCCACGGCTGCCCGGTGGGCGACGTCCACTACCACGAGGTGGGGGCTTTGGACGCGGTGGCCGACGTCACGGGCGTGTGCTACGCCCTGCATCTGCTTCAGCCGGAACGGGTTGTGGTCTCCCCCATCCATGTGGGGAGCGGCACGGTGCGCTGCGCCCACGGCGTGATGCCGGTGCCCGCCCCCGCAACGGCGAACCTCCTGACGGGCGTGCCCATCTATGGCGGCGCGGTGCAGGGGGAGCTCTGCACACCCACCGGGGCGGCCTTGCTGACCCACTTTGCCGCTTCCTTCGGCCCCATGCCGGTGATGTCCGTGGAGGCGGCCGGCGTGGGGATCGGCACGAAGACGTTTGAACAGGCCAACTGCGTCCGGGCCTTCCTGGGGGAGACAGTGGACGAAACAAACGGCGAGATCGTGGAGCTAGTGTGTAACATCGACGATATGACCCCGGAGGCGCTCGCCTTTGCCAGCGCCCGCCTGCTGGACCTGGGGGCGCTGGACGTCTATACGGTGCCCGGCACCATGAAAAAGGGACGGCCCGGGCATGTGCTCACCGTGCTGTGCCGCCGGGAGCAGGAGGGGGAGATGGCCCGGCAGGTCCTGGCCCAGACGACCACAAACGGCCTGCGCGTGCGGCGGTGTGGGAAGTATTTCCTGACCCCCGGGGCGGGCGAGGCCGCGACCCAATGGGGGCCGGTCCGTGTCAAATGGGCGCGGGGCTTTGGCGTCACCCACTGCAAGCCCGAGTACGACGACGTGGCAAGGCTGGCGCGGGAGCACGGCGTCCCCTTCCAGCAGGTGCAGACGGACGCGGTCCGCAACCTGCCCGCAGAGGGGGAGGAAACGCGATGAAGCGTGCATGCAAGATCGTTCTGTCCCTGCTCCTGGTGCTGGCGGTGCTCTGCGGCTGCCAGAGCGGGCAGCAGCCGGACGCCCCGTCCGGCGGACAGGCGGCGGAGGATTCCGTGGTCATCGCCCTGGACACCAATTCCGAGCCGGAGGCCGGGTTTGACCCCGCCTATGGCTGGGGCGCGGGGGAGCATGTCCATGAGCCCCTGATCCAAAGCACCTTGACGGTCACCGACGCCGGCCTGAACATCGGCTATGACCTGGCGACGGGCTACTCGGTCAGCGAGGACGGCCTGACCTGGACGGTGACCATCCGCGATGATGTCTCCTTCACCGACGGCGAACCGCTCACCGCCGAAGACGTGGCCTTTACCTATAACACCGTCAAGGAGGCCAGCTCGGTCAACGACTTTACGATGTTGGACTATGCCGAGGCGGTGGACGATACGACGGTTCTGTTCCACATGACCACGCCCTTCTCCATCTGGCCGTACACCATGGCCATCGTGGGGATCGTGCCCGAGCACGCTTATGACAGCGCCACCTATGGCGCGAACCCCATCGGGTCGGGCCGCTATCTCTTAAAGCAGTGGGACCGTGGCCAGCAGGTCATTTTGGAGGCCAACCCGGACTACTACGGCGAAGCGCCCAAGATGAAGCGGGTCACGATCCTGTTTATGGAGGAGGACGCGGCGTTTGCGGCGGCCATGGCCGGGCAGGTGGACGTGGCGCATACCGCCGCCTCCTATGCGGATCAGGCGCTGGATGGCTACAGCCTGATGTATCGCGCGTTCCATGCGCTTCAGTCGCCGATGAGCGCGCCGGACGGCACGCCCACCAACGCGGTGCACGGCTTTGTGA
>ERZ827423.3301-NODE-3301-length-11271-cov-6.157186_pt1 | contig 11271 bp, 10 predicted proteins | sample MGYA00519775_ERZ827423 | MGnify/ENA primary metagenome ERZ827423 (study PRJEB31778, sample SAMEA3449296) | human gut metagenome | biome: human gut; feature: human-associated habitat; material: faeces | place: United Kingdom | collected 2010/2012 ...
AGACTCTAACTTGAATCCCGTATTTTCCATTTACACAAAATATTTTATAGTGCCAGTTGGGAAATCCAGCTATCCGTTTTTTTACTGCAAACATCTGTTGTAATTCGGTCTTTTACGTTTGAGTTTTCCTGCATGGTATATTTACGGCGCAACTCTTCTGTTTCCGCACCTTTTAATATATGAGGAAAAACAAAGCCACCCCGAGTCGGAGGTGCCGCCACTTCATCTAACACATATTGTAAAGGAGGGATAATGGGAACGATTACCTCTGAACCGTCAGCACTTCTTCGGGAAGTTTTCTTTCGGTTGAAACGGAAAGCCTTGCCATCTGTCTGATAATAATAACTGTCGTAAGTCAATCGTCCTGCATCTGCCATGTTAAAGCCGTTGCACAGGTACTGGGCAAGAAACAGTCCCAATGAGTAGTGGGCACGTTTGGTATATTCTTCCGACCAATGTTCGGGATATTTCTTTGAGACAAAAAGGTTGTAGAGCTCCGTCATCTGACAGACATTCAGGAAGCTCTGTTTTCGCTTCGCACTCTTGGGTATGCTCACAAGCCCTTTCTCCTTCTTGTTAGAAAAAGGATAAGGAACGTCTTTGAGATAACCTTCATGTACACACTTGTTCCATACGGCACGACAACAACGGAGATAAATCCCGGCGGTAGTATCGCTGATTTTCCCGACTATCGCCCCATTCTCGTCTTTTATTCCATTATGCATACCGTCTTTCCACTTCTGAATTTCTGCAGCACTGATGCAGAATCCTCTAATCATATTGGTTCCGAGAATTTTTCTGAATGACTTGAGTGCGCACTCGTAGCTCTCTGCTGTGGTAAAACGTGCGCCACCATCGTCTGTCCGTAATTCATGGATGATTTGTTCCCATACACCAACAAAGGATTGTGACTTGGTCGTATCTTCTTTGGATGGCATCACTCCCTCACCCATGATACATTGGCGTACCATTTCAAATGTCAGAATGCCACCTTTATTTAGGTTCATCAGAATTTCTTTGTATTTGTGAACAAAGCTATCTTTCCACTCTTTTTGCAGTTTGTAGTTCTCGCTCTTGCATTTGGTTGCATTACAAATGTCTGAGAACTTTCTTTCAGTGAAAGAACTTCCGACAGTAAGATAAAAGAATTTGCGGTCTATCGTGAAACGGAGAGATAATGGAAACTCGCACGCGTTTTTCCTGCGAGTACGTGAATCCAACACGACAGAAACAGAACAGTTCCGTTCCTTGAAAAGCGACAGGGACTTTGTCAGTTTTTCCATTGCATTCATTGTTTATGTTCAACATAACCTCTGAATACAGACGCTTTGCAATGTGAGGCATACATATACAAAACACTGCATATAACCACAGAGTCCCTATCCCTAGGCGGATAAAAACATTGTCGTTATATGCAGCGGTGCAATCTCGTCGTCTTCTGTCGCTGACTGGTAACCGGGCTTATGCTAATCGGTCTCAACCCCTGAAGCAACTCTCGCGTTTCGTTTGTCATAGAGTACCCCCCCGACTGGCACTCCCTCTACGCATTGATTCATCGGAATGGGATAACCCTCCCACGGCGGTTAGGCAAACTCACTTTTCTTTTTCAAGAAAGAGCACCACCAAGGTCATGGCTTGCCACAAATGCATTACGCAATACAAAAGTACAATATTATTCTATAAATCAAGGTGTAAATGGAATATATTTGAGTTTATTTAACCGCCAAGTATTGTCACATTAACAGAATATCTTAATGAGCTATGTTATAGAATGGCATGGGATTTCATAGAAATTCTATGTGTAAACCGAGCTAACTCAAACCGTTTGTTTACGCATTGTTTATGCAGATAAAGAAAAAAGCACTTGCGATTTCTCGTAAGTGCTTGATTTTCTTCGTGGACCAGCCAGGGCTTGAACCTGGGACCTCCAGATTATGAGTCTGTTAATATGCGATTTTAAGAAGTTTTATAAAATTTTATTTTGTGGTTTATTTGCTTGATATTCAAGCATTTACTATCTTTACGATAGAATTATGAAATTCTAAGAAACCTCATTAAATACGGTTTGGTGTTCGCATCGTGTTCGCACGGTGTTCGCAAAGATGACAAAACGAAGGACTATGAAGAATTACAAAACTTCAATAAACTGTAATCGTGTAGGTGTATGTTCTATCACCCTTGTGCTTGACAAACGCACTAATAAGGAAACGGCTGAATATCCGATGGCTGTCTGTTTTACGATAAACAGGAAACGGTATTACTATAAGTTGACCGATATGCCTTTTCAAACTGAAAAGCATTTCAACAACGTATGCAGCGTTACCAGTTCACGAAGTTCGTTCATGAATGAATTTAAGGAATGGCAAAAGATACTTGAAAACTATCGTGATAAAGTTCTAAGATTAAGCAAGTCGCATGAATTGAATCTTGATTTGATTAAGACAATGCTGTCGGGGGCGGAATACAAGAAAGAACATACTTTGTCATTCATCGGGATGTGGGAAGGTATTATTGAAAAGCGTAAGAAAGATGGACGAATTGGAACTGCGGAAAATTACCAATGGGCATTAAACTCGTTCATTAAGATTATCGGCAATATTGAGGGCTTCAAAGTTGACAAGGAAGTAATTGCGAAATGGAGCGACGGAATGAAGAACGGAATAAATGAGAATGGTGTGAGAGTAGGAAAGATTGCCGATGCCACACGTGGAATGTATCTCAGGGCTTGCCGCGTTGTTTGGAACGAGTGCATAAAGCAAGGTTATCTTTCAGCAGATAAATATCCTTTTTCAAACAAGGATAACGACCTTGTTTCAATACCTCGCGGAAAACGCAGGCAACAATCTTATTTGACGATATACGAAATGACGCAACTTTACAATGTGTTTGTAGAAAAGCGTTACCCCGAAACTTGGGACAAGGACTATAAGGCACGTGCGCATAACTCGTTAGGCCTTTTCCTTGCACAATACCTATGCAACGGTTTCAACCTTGCGGATGCAGGGCGATTGACGTATAACCGCACTTATTTTGCCGAAGGCGGCAGGGCGTTTGAGTTTATGCGAAAGAAGACATCGGCAAGAAGTAACGGTATGTCTGTTGTCATAGTTCCCATCATAAAACCTCTTCAAGTTATCCTTAATGAAATCGCCGCTAAACCAAAGAGAGGTGCATACGTTTTTCCGCAAATATTACACGGTGAGGAAGATGAACTGATTAGACGCAAGTTGACGGTTCAAGAAAACTCCAATATCAAAGACAGAGTTATCCGGATTTGTAAGGATGTGTTGAAATGGGACAAAGAGCCGTCGGGAACGTGGGCACGGCACTCCTTTGCCACCAACCTGAAGCATCTTGGAGTAGAAGAATTGTACATTTCCGAAAGCATGGGGCACTCACAGGGAAATAATGTTACAAGCGGCTACCAAGATATGTATCCGCTTGAAACAAGATTCAAATACAATTCCAAGTTATTAAATGTTCATGAAGAGGGAGATAATATCGACGTAGACAGTATGTCGCCTGAACAGATGAAGGCGTTGCTGAAGAAAATGTTAGGGCAAACCACGTGATAAACGAATTACATTTTATATCTTTGTACGTTGAAAGCCAATTATAAATACCGATTATGACCAAACAGGAAATTTCCGAATACATACGAATCCAATACCCTCGTGAAAATGAAGGATGTGATTGGAAAGAATACAAAAATCTCAAGAACAGTCTTTGCGGACATGAAAGCGATGATGTGGTGTCGTATGTGTCCGCCATTTCCAACATGAACGGCGGTGCGGTAGTAATTGGAATACAAGATAAGACCTTTGATGTTATTGGTATTAAAGAATTTGGAACTTACACAATAGAATCTGCAAAGTCGACTATTGTTCGTCAATGCAGAAATCTTCCGTCTGAAGACTTGAATATTGACGAACTGAAAGCCGAAGATACTGGCGAGATTGTTTGGATTGTAACGATACCAAAGCATAAGCCGAGACTACCTGTTTATGCCCACAACAAGGCTTGGCAACGCATTGGTGATTCGTTGGTTGAGATGACAGGTTGCAAACAATCTTGTCCGAACTTATTATCACCGATGATTGGAGTGTCACCGTTGTTGACGGAGCGACTTTTGACGACCTTGACCCTGAGGCAATAGAAAAAGCACGTAAGGAGTATGTAAAAAGAAATCCTTTCCGCAAAGCAGAAATCTCAGTATGGGATGACGCGAAATTCTTGGATAAGGCAAAAATAACGATTAACGGTAAGATTACCCGTGCGGCGTTGGTGTTGTTGGGTAAAGAGGAGAGCGAACATCTGCTTAGTCCTTACGTTGCCTGCATACGCTGGTCACTGCGTGAAGCTGGTTCGACACAAAACAAAGATTACGAAATATTGCCGATGCCTATGCTCCTAAGCGTGGACAGGCTTTACAACAAAGTGCGGAACGTTAAATACAGGCTTGTGCGCCCTGACTCTCTTTTCCCTGACGAAATGTTGCGCTATGATATGTTCAATATTCGTGAGCCATTGAATAATGCAATAGCCCATCAAGATTATACGAAATGTGCGAGAATAGAAGTCGTGGAGTATGAGGACGACCACATCATATTTCAGAATTACGGAACGTTCTTGCCAGAAAGTGTCGAGAACGTCGTAACGAAAGACTGCCCCGAGTCTGTTTACCGCAACCGCTTCCTCGTTGAGGCGATGCGCAACCTGAACATGATTGAAACCGAGGGCGGAGGCATAAAGAAGATGTTTGTGAACCAGCGCATAAGGCTGTTCCCGATGCCAGAATATGACTTGTCAGGTGGCAAGGTACGGGTAACAATAATAGGAAAGGTGATTGACGAGAACTTTGCACGCATCTTGACTGATAATCCCGAACTGCATCTTGACGACATCATGCTGCTTGACAAGGTACAAAAGAAGAAAGCCATAACCGACGAGCAAGCCGCTTACTTGAGGAAACACAAGTTTATTGAAGGGCGCAAACCGAACTTCTATCTTGCCCATAAGGTGGTGTCAAAGACCAAAGACGCGAACCTTAAAGGGCAATATATAAAGAACAGAAGTTTTGACGATGAATATTTTATGAAGCTCGTCCTTGAATATTTAAAGAAATTCGGCAAGGCTTCGCGGAAAGACATTAACGGATTGCTGTTCAGCAAGTTGTCGGATGTCTTGACAGAAAGGCAAAAGAGAAACAAGGTTGACTACCTCTTGAAGAAGTTAAAGGAAAACGGCAAGATTGAGTTTAACAAGGAACGGCTATGGAAACTGGCTGAATAATTCTGCAAGTTTTCTGTGTATTTTCCGTGAAAATTCCGCGGATTTTCCGCAAATTTGAGGGTTAAAATATTGATTATCTGATAATTACGAATATTTGTGACTGTGGCGTTTTCCGCAAAAATTCCGTAGATTTTCCGCAAAATTCCGTGACTTTCAAGCTCGTAAAACACAAACAAAAGACAGCAATGAAATTAAATGACAGAAGTTTCAAGGTCTTCATATACTCCGGTTTGGGAGTATCTATCCCGATTTTGGCCGTTGGGGTAGCCATGCTGTTGTCAGGTTATCGTATCTCTCCCGAAGCAAAGTTCTGGCTTTGGCTCGTTGTCGTACTATCTGCCGTCGTCATGGTGTTTTCCCTCATAAGGTTGTTGTGCGATTTCATTCCCGTGGAGAAAATGTCAAGACGGTTGCGTAAGAATGATGTTTCTGTACAGGATTATTCATTAAAAACAAACGAAATTCAGACTAAAGTCCAAGAACAAAATGAAGAACATACAGACCACCACAGCGCGATGAAAGCCTACTTCATCAGGCAGTACGTAAATAAAGCGTATGTTGACGAGCCTGTGTTTGAAACATACGAGGAACTGTTCAAGGAAAACAAAGGCGGCAAGAATGTTGTCCTTGCCTTTTATTGCGGTGCCGACACAAACATGAACTGGCTGATTTCAATTCCTTCCTACACCGAAGCGGTAAGGATGTTCGGCGAGGATGTCGTCGGGAGCAAGAACAATTACAGCGTGCAGAAAAGCAATTTGGTAAAGGAAGAGTTGGACGATAAGAAGCTGACGGAAATAAGAACGATGAAACAGCTGATGAAGAAAATCATGGCAAGCAAAAGAAAGTAACCTCTTTACAATTCTTATATTGCAACTGCCTCCTTTGGTTTATACCATTGGAGGCAATTTTGTTTTTGAACAATACAGAACTTTATGGAACACCATTGAACTTTCCATAGAACACAGTAGAACGTCATGTTACTTTATTGCAAATCCTTGTGTTTGTGGATTTTACCGTCGGTTTTATAACATTGGAATAAATATCTTTGCATTGACGGCTTTACAATAAAAACCGCCTTCTGCAAGGCGGAAACAACGCCGGTCAAAAGGATATTTATAAAAGATGACGTATTACAAAACAAAACATGGTAAAATGGAAGACGAAAAAGCACCTTTTGGAACTCAATTGGTCATCATTACGAAGGCCGACCTTGATGAGCTGATTAGCAAGGCCGTAAATGGCAACATCGCACAGAAAAACGCCGACGCTCTTAACTGCGAAAAACGTAACGCAACATTGCCTGACAAGGAAAGATTTATAACACGGGACGAGGCCGCACGACTATTGCACGTTGACCTTAGCACCCTGTGGCGATGGAACAAGGCAGGCATCTTACGTTCAAAGAAAGTAGGACAGCGCAGGGTGATGTACAAATATTCTGATGTTCTTGATTTGTTGGATGGCAAAGCGTATGGACAGAAAGATTAAGAGTTTCGCTGTCTGCATCAGCAATGCGGAGGCCGTAAGTTGCCTTGACGACGCAATGGCCGGGCGGTTGTTTAAGGCCCTGTTTGATTACGCCTCAAACGGAATTGTACCGAAGTGGAACGACAAAGCATTGACGGCCGTGTTCAGTATGTTCAGGTCGCAGATAGACAAAAGCATTGAAGCGTATCAGGAAAAGTGTGAGAAAAACGCCATGAACGCAAGGAAACGGTATGCCACGGTGAATATAAACAAGCCGGAAGCCGCTGAAGGCGGTCGCTTGCCATCGCATACAACCGCATCCCAATGGAACAAAACGATTGCCGCCGCAAGCGAATGTATCCCCAACGTGGATAATTATAATAGTAATTTTAAAGAAGAAAAATTAATTTATAATACTCTTGAAGACCAGAAAATAATTGTTCAAGAAGATATAACCAGTCCGCCCGAACACGACAAAACATCCCAAATCGACCGTTCCTTTGACCATGTATGGGCAATGTACGACAAGCCGATAGGCAACAAAACACAACTTGAAAAGCAATGGAACGGACTGTCTGACGAGGAGCGTGAAGCAATAATTGCCTATGTGCCTCGATACGTCGCGGCACGTCCCGACCCGAAATACCGCAAGAACTTCTGCAATTTCCTTGCCGGCCGCACATGGGAAACAGGACAGATAATGCCAACGACTTATGGAAAATATAAACGGAACGCCGATACAATATCCAAAGAGAGAGAATGCGCAAGGAACGATGCGACAAGCCTCACGGAAGAGCTTATCGCCAAATGCGATGCCGACGGCGCGGAAAAAGTATGACGAGCTTAGACGTTTGTATCCTACAATCAAGGACTTCATGCTCGCCAACAGCCCTGACCGCCAAATGGAAGTATGCAACAATCCCGATAAATGCCACTTAGGCAGCTCACCGACTTTATCGCATCTGAACGCCTGTTATGGCGAAACGGCGGCCGAGGCGTGGCTCGTTCCCCAGCTTTATGAGCTTGGCGACTTTGAAGGATTGAAGGGACAGGCTGACAGGCACCAGCTTGCCAAGACCTCGAAAATCATCGTCACCGAGTTCTATTACCTGAAAACAGACGAACTTTTGTTGTTCTTCTATCGTTTCAGCGCAGGCAGGTACGGCCAGTTTTACAGCTATTTCACGCCTTCTGTCATTATTCGCGGACTGCGTGATTTCCTCAAAGAACGTGCAAGGGCTTTCGAACAATATGAACAAGCTGTGCGTGAACGCACATGGCAGGAAGCAAAGCGCAAGGCCGTTACATACGAGAAGTACATTGCAAACAGGCAAAGGCGTGAAAGCTCTGTTGCCATAGGGGAAAATACAGCGGAATAAAAGCGGTATTTTCAGGGCTGGCAAGTTTATGTTTTCGTCCACGAAAACCGTCCTGTTTTTATACAGCCCCTTCCTTACTTGAAATTAGTTACAAACCAAAAACATATCACAACATTATGGCAACAGTAAAACTAAGATTACGCCGCTCAACGGTGGCAGGCAAGGAGGGCACGCTTTACTTCAGGGTTACGCACGGGCGTATATCACGGCAGATAAACACCGGGTACAGGATATTCGCTTACGAATGGAACGGCAGCACGCTGAAGCTCCCCGATGCGGACGGACAACAGGAACGCAGGAGTTATCTCTTTTCGATAGAAGAGAAAATAAAGAGGGATATGGTACGCATCAATGGAATCATACGGCAAATGGATTTGTCAGGCAAGGAATATACAGCCGCGCAAGTAGTTGACGCATTTCTTACGGCAGATGGCAACGGAGGGGAACTCAATGGGTTTGTGCGCACCCTCACTTTAAACCTGAAACGCATCGGCAAAGAACGCCTTGCCGAGACATATACGACAACGGCAAACAGCTTCATGCGGTTCTGCATCGGGCACAATGACTTGCATTTCAATGAAATAAGTCCCGAACTGATAAGGGAATATGAGGCATGGCTGAACGAGCAAGGCCTTGTGCCTAACACCACGTCGTTCTATATGCGCAACCTTCGGGCAATCTACAACCGCGCCGTGGAGCAGGGACTGACCGCCGACCGCCAGCCTTTCAGACACGTATATACAGGCATTGGCAAGACCGTCAAGCGCGCCGTGCCTGTGCAGGTAATACGCAGAATCAAGGGCCTCGACCTTTCGTTTGACCATATGCTGCAACGTTCGCGCGACTTCTTCATGTTCAGCTTCTACACGCGCGGCATGCCTTTTGTCGACATGGCAAATCTGAAGAAAACCGACCTCCGCAACGGCGTGCTTGCCTACCGCCGCAAGAAGACCGGCCAACGGCTTTACATCAAATGGGAGAAGCCCATGCAGAACATCGTCGACCGATACCAAGACGCCCTCTCGCCTTACCTTCTGCCGATAATCACAACGCCCGGCAAGGGCGAGCGGCGGCAGTACCTGAACGCCATCCACTTAATAAACCGCCACCTGCGCATCATCGGCGACATGGCCGGAAGCCCCATTCCGCTTACCACCTACGTCGCCCGCCATTGCTGGGCAAGCATAGCCAAGAGCCGTAACATACCCATATCCACCATCAGCGAAGCAATGGGGCACGACTCGGAAAGCACCACTCGCATGAGACCTCTGCAAAACATGTGGTAATTTTTGCTATCACCCAAAGTCAAGTTTCAAACTCAGTCACAAGTGGCATAAATCCGTAAATATGGGAATTGACATAACTTCCACAATCCGTATATCCCCTTAATTGATGCAATTGGACACAATAATCCCCGGGACGCGGTACAAGTTGTATGCGATTGCCTCCATGATGTGTTGTGCATGCGTCTTAGCCAATCCGAAATATCTTGCAACACCTGCCCCGAACCACCTGTGCATCGAGCCGAACGTCCTTTCCACGGCATAGCGCAGCTTGCTTACGGCTTTGTTTACGGCCCTCTCCCGTTCCGTCAGCCTGTGGTTCTTCTGCGCCTTGTGCATGATGCGGCTTTTCAGTTTCATGCCGGAAAGCACTTTCCTGTTCTCCGATGAGTCGTAGCCTTTGTCGGCCATCACGGGGGTGCCCTGCTTCAATCCGGCTTTTCCTATTGGCGTTGCAAGGTGCTTTATGTCGCTCTCGTTGGCCGCGGTCGTCTCTTCGGCCATGACAAGGCCGTCCTGGTTGACGACGGTATGCCGCTTGTAACCGAAATGGCACTTGCCGCCTTTCTTGACCCAACGGGCTTCCGCGTCAACGCCGTGGCGTGGCTTCTCGACGAGCTTGGCGTTGGCAATGTCCGCAACATCGCCCTCGTGACGGTCTTCGACAACCTCATACTCCTTTTGCCCGCGCGGACGGCGGGGACTGTCTGTCACGCTGGCGTCCACTATCACACCGGAAGTGACCATCACGTGGCGGGCCTCAAGCTGGAGGTTAACCTCACGGAGCAAACTGTCATAGACATCTGACTTGACCAATGCGTTACGGAACCGGCACAGGGTCGTGCTGTCTGGAACGGCGTCGTCCATGCCAAGGCCGGCAAAGCGGCTGAAGGAAAGACGGTCGTTCACCTGCTCCTCTATCTCGCCATCGCTCAGGCCGTACCACACACGCATCAGCTCCATACGGAACAACACCATGCTGTCGTAGCACGGACGGCCGGTCCGGGAAAAGCCCTTGGCATAGGCCGGCTCTACCAGACGGCGCAGCGGACGCCAGTCTATCACTGCGTTTATCTGGTTGAAAAACTCTGATTTCACCTTGCGGCGGTGCATTTGGAGGTCGCCAAAACTCAGTTGGGAGGTCTTTGCGCGTTTCATGTGTCAAAGATAATGATTCTTCTGCATTTATACAACTAATTACTTGATCTGTTTTGCAGAGGTCTCCGCATATACCTCGCCTCACTCGACACCTCCGTTGTTGACGATGCCAACAGCAAGGTAATCGGTTCGATATGACCGACAAATACAAACAGGTTTATTCGCCAATAAAAACAAAAGGGCAAAGCATAATTATACGCCTTGCCCTTACAGTTTTTTTCTTATGAGAGTTAATTACCTGCCCTTGTACATCTCATCGTAATACCGTTGGTAGTCGCCGCTCGTCACGTTGTCCATCCACGCTTGGTTGTCGAGATACCAGCGGACGGTTTTCTCTATACCTTCCTCGAATTGCAGGCTCGGTTCCCAACCCAATTCCCTTTGCAGCTTGCGGGAGTCAATGGCGTAACGTATGTCATGGCCCTTGCGATCGGTAACGTAGGTGATAAGGTTCATGTCCTCGCCCTCTTTCCTTCCCAACAGGCGGTCAACGGTCTTTATTACGACCTTGATGATGTCGATGTTTTTCCACTCGTTGAAGCCGCCGATGTTATATGTATCTGCTATTTTGCCTTTATGGAAGATGAGGTCAATTGCCCTTGCATGGTCCTCCACATACAGCCAGTCCCTTACATTCTCGCCCTTTCCGTAGACCGGCAGCGGCTTCCTGTGGCGGATGTTGTTGATGA
>ERZ827423.3302-NODE-3302-length-11270-cov-4.920553_pt1 | contig 11270 bp, 9 predicted proteins | sample MGYA00519775_ERZ827423 | MGnify/ENA primary metagenome ERZ827423 (study PRJEB31778, sample SAMEA3449296) | human gut metagenome | biome: human gut; feature: human-associated habitat; material: faeces | place: United Kingdom | collected 2010/2012 ...
ACATTTGAACCACAGGTCGTAAAAAAACGTCAGAAAGATATTTCTGATATTGATCAGAAGATCATTTCCATGTATGCCAAAGGAATGACTACCCGACAGATTTCCGAAACCATCGAAGATATTTATGGCTTTGAGACCTCGGAGAGTTTTATTTCCGATGTAACCGATAAGATCCTGCCACAGATCGAAGACTGGCAGAAAGGAGAAAAAAAGAACAGTCTATGCTTCGAAAAATAAAAAAAACGCGCCCCCTCCTGAAACAGTTCCAGAAGCTGATTGGAACCGTAAAAACTCGAAAGGAGAAACAAAATGGATTTAAGAAAATACAGCGTATCTGAATTTTCTGAGATGCTGGAAAACGAAATGAAATTGAATAAAGAAAAATGTGAGAAAATCGCAAAATACTATGAAATGAAAAGAGACATTAAAAATGATCTTGAAATTACGTACAAGATCGTAGCTCCGGTGGAAAAAAATGTATATTATCGCAGACCACTGGAAATGGCCTACAATTATGAAAGCACTCTTTGGGGCATGAAGGAAGCGCAGATCAGCAGTTTTACCGGAGTCAAAAATAAAGAGTATTTTGTCAATACTATTAATTATTGCAGAGCGAAATACATTAAAGAAGCAATCGAGGAAATAATTAAAATCAAATCAATTCCTGAAGAAAATGAATTTTCCATATACAGTGAGCAGGAATTTGTTTTAGACTCATGGATGGATTATCCTAAAGTATACTTATTAGAAGAATGGCCAGAAGAAGATTGCCATTACTTCCATAAGATAATTCCATCAGCTGCAGGATTCATGCATTTTGTGATGGACGGTAATACCATAATGGCCGGAGAAGAATACATTAAAAGCAACATAAGAAAAATATAAAATATACGGTTCTGTGTCAATCATTGACACGGAATCAGCAAAAAATTTTATAAGGAGAAATCGTTATGGCATGGTATAATGGAACATTCAGCTGCGGTCATGAAGGCCGGGTAAACATAATCGGAAAAATGTCAGAGAGACAATGGAAAATTGATAAATATTTTTCCGGAGTGTGTGAGGAATGCAAGAAAAAAGAAAGGGAAGAAGCATTGTATTATACTCCATTGGAGTATATAAGTCAATATTTTTTGGAGACTGTGAGAAAAAGTCTGTAAATAAGATTCTTCTATGATATGCAAGGGTGGCAAGCCTGAAAATCAGGCTTCTCACCCTTGTTTTATATATAACAGTTGTTGAATGGCATGTCAAGAGCAGGCGGTTTTCCGCCCGTCTTATTCGCCCGTTTATTCGTTACTCTGGGAGGCGTCCTTCGTACATAATACTCAGTTCACCATACACCTGTGCCCAGTTGCGGATCGTACTGGTCCATTTCTTCGTAGCTTCAAATGTGGCAAGATACAGTGCCTTTAATAGAGCTGTATCGCTTGGAAATACGCTTCTCTGGCGATTCAGTTTCCGGTAGGTAGAATTCAGGGATTCAATAGCATTTGTAGTATAAATCACCGTTCTGACCGTCGTTGAAAATTTAAAGATCGGCGAGATTGCGTCCCAGTTATCCTTCCAGCGCTTCATGGAATTCGGATATTTCGGTGTCCATTTTTCTGTTACACGCTCTAAGGCTGCCAGAGCTTTCTTTTCATCTGTGGCCTGATAAATGGTTTTCAGATCCGTAGCGAAGGCTTTTCTGTCTTTATCCGGGACATATTTCAACGTGTTTCTTACCTGGTGTACAATACAGCGCTGGTATTCCGTCTTTGGAAAAGCTGCTGCGATCGCTTCTTTGATTCCGGTTAAACCATCGGCACAGATGATTAATACATCTTTGACACCACGATTTTTCAGTTCATTCATAACGGAAAGCCAGTATTTTGCGCTTTCGTTATCGCCAACACTGATGGTTAAAACTTCTTTTTTTCCTTCCGTGTTGATTCCCAGAATCACGTAAGCAGCAAGCTTTCGGATCACGCCATTATCCCTTACAGAATAATGGATTGCATCAATGTAGAGAATGGGATAGACCTCGTCCAGTGGCCGGTTCTGCCAGTCTTCGATCTGTGGCAGGATCTTATCAGTCACATCAGAAATAAAGCTTTCAGAAGTTTCAAAGCCATAAATATCTTCGATGGTTTCGGAAATCTGCCGGGTAGTCATTCCTTTGGCATACATGGAAATGATCTTCTGATCAATATCGGAAATATCTTTCTGACGTTTTTTCACAACCTGTGGTTCAAACGTTGATTTGCGATCCTGTGGCACTTCGATTTCCATCGAGCCATACCGGCTGTTGACCTGTTTCCGCTTATAACCATTGCGATAATCATCATTATCTGAGCGTTCGGATTTTTCGTAACCAAGATGATCATCCATTTCAGCTTCCATCATTTCCTTAATGGTGCCGCCTAAAAGATCCTTGAGCGCATCCTGAATGTCTTCTGCAGACTGGATATCGTACTCTTCCAGGAGCTGATGGATGATGTTTCGTTTTCCTTCTGTCATTTGTACACGATGTACAGGTTTCTTTTGTCTTGCCATAATAAAAGGCCCTCCTAATGATATTTATTTTATCATAGAAGGACCTTATGATGGTTATTTTACAGAAAAAGTTTCACAGGCTCCTTTCCGCCTTTCCTCTACATTCCGTATGGCAGCTACCCTTTTTCATTCGGCTTTGTTAATGCCACCGCTCAATGAACCGACCAACCTCGAAAAATGATAAACAATATCAGCCTCCTCACATCTCCAAGCCTTACTTTTCATCCACCAGTGGAGTATTATATACAAATTGTTCAAGGCAGACTCCCTGCGAAGCAAGTTTTTGCCGAAGCAAATTAGCATCCAGATCGCGTGGCGATTTATGCTTTACCACACACAACGCTGCCGCTGTTCCTGCTGCTTCACCGATTGCCATACAGGTACTAGAGATTCGAATTGCAGATTCTGCATAAAAATCTGCAGAAATGCATCGACCTGCAACAAGGAGATTTTCAATCTTTGCCGGAACAATACACCTATATGGTATTCCATATGCCTGACCAGGATACTTAATAAAACGCATATCATATCCCCGCCCCATAGGATTGTGAAGATCTATGGGATAACATCCCAGTGCAATAACATCTTCAAATTCTCTGCACTCCAGTAAATCGTCCATTGTCATTTCATATTCGCCGACAATTCTCCGGCTGTCTTGTACTCCCACTGTTCCCGCGCTGTCAATCAAGTATACATTTTCTGCTCCAGGATATTCTTTTCTAAAATATTCCACAATTTTAGGAATCTGGCGTCTACATTCAATCTCCGCCTTTGTCAAATCATCTGGATTGAGTCCGTTTTTATCCACTGAACGTGTCATTTCACATCGGTATTCGCCTTTACGCGGTGTTCCGAATATGCAAACATGTCCATATATAAATTCTGGTGCTTCCCAGAACAGGAAATATGGTTGTACCTTTCCTTTGGGGTATTTGGAGAATTTTTCAATCTGCTCTTTTCCAACTTCTGGCATTCCACCAATCCGAAACATCGTTGTAAGTGGCTGAGTTTTTCCATCCTCATCACGTCCCATCTTATACGACGCTCCTGCCAGGTAGGCTACGTCACCATCCCCAGTTGCATCAATAATCACATCAGCAAGAATTGCCTGACACCCTGCCTTATTTTCTATTACAACACCCTTGATTGTTTCTCCATCCATAATTGCCCCTGTAATCATGGTATGGTATAAAAGATTAATTCCCCACTCTTCCATAATTTCATCTGCAACACGTTTGTACACTTCTATATCAAAGGTAGCAGCATCATTTTGACCTGTCTTATTTAACTCTTCTGGACTGATTGCACCATCTTCCTGAATCAGCCGTTCAATAAACTCCCACACAACACCTTTGATTACCTGGCGACGATTCACAGTCGGATCATCATCTTCACTATCCGAAAAAATAGAACTCCCAGCAAATGTTGTCACAAGTCCAGTGGTTGCGAGTCCCCCAAGGCAATTATTTTTTTCTATTATCATTACACTAACTTCGCCCTTTGCTGCCCCAAGCGCTGCTCCAATTCCAGCCGGTCCACCTCCACATACAAGAACATCTACTTTTGCCTTGACTGGAATTTCCTGTGCATCACGGTGCACTTTAAATGTTGTTTTATTATAAAATATTCCCATCTATCATATTCTCCTTCAGTTTCTCTGATTTCATTTATTTTACAGCTCCATCTGTCAAACCTCCGACTATGTTCTTCTGCATAATGAGGAAAAAAAGCAGGCATGGAATCAGTCCCAGCACCATTCCTGCAATTGCAATGTTCCATTCAGAAGTATATTGTCCAAACAGATTCACCTGTGTCATTGGAATTGTTTTTAAGTTTGGGTTTCCTGATAAAATAAGCATTGGCATCAAAAAATCATTCCATATTGATAAGGCATCCAAAATACATACCGTTGCAACCGGCGTCCTCAACAAAGGAAACACTATTTTGAAAAATGTATGCATAGGTCTGCTTCCTTCCAGCATAGCAGCTTCCTCCAACTCAATTGGAATTGTTTTTACAAATCCATGAAGCATAAATACTGCAAAAGGAATATACATTCCCCAGTAAATCGGAATGATGCCAATCAAGCTCCTAGTTATATGTAGTTTGTTTGCCAATTGGACTAGAGGAATCATTATTGCATGAAATGGAATAGTCATAGCTAAAACAAACACCATAAAAATAAAGTTGCTCAATCTTGTTTTGGTTCTGGCCAATTTATAGGATGCCATAGATGCTAAAAGAACTGCTCCAATAGTTCCAAAAACTGTAATCACTAGCGACACAAAAAAAGACTTTTGGTAATTTGCAACCTTCCATGCTTTTACATAATTATTCAAGTCCAAACTATTCGGAAATGATACAAATGATGTCATCATTTCTGCATATGGTTTGAAGGAATTGATTACTGCAAATATAATCGGCGTAAGCATGACCAGACATACAATAACCAAAACTATTGTTGCAGCAAATTTACCAACACTGAATTTTGAGCATTCTGAATCTATCATGCTTCTACCTCCTTCCTCTTCATAGCTCGAATCTGAAAAATTGCAATGCACATTACAATCACGCATAGAACAACTGCCTTTGCAGACGCATAACCTGCGTGATTTGACAAATAAGCTTCTTTATAAATATTATATGCAATCAGATTGGTCGAATCTCCCGGGCCGCCACGTGTCATCAGATATGGAATTTCAAACGTCTTAAAAGCCCCCGAAATGGAAAGAAATATATTCACTATAATAGACGGAAGCATCAATGGAAATGTAATCTTAAAAGTACGCTGCCAGTACCCTGCCCCATCAATCAAAGCCGCCTCATAATATGTTCGATCAATAGATTCAATCCCTGCAACATAAATTACCATAAAATATCCAACACTTTGCCAAATTAATGTGATAAGAATAGTTACCATAGCTGTTGCACTATTGCTAAACCAAGTAATATCCGGAAAAAAGCCATCTCCTGCAAGCTCGCTGTATACTTTTGTAAACATAAATTGCCAAATAAACGAAACCATAATCAGGCTAATTACATTTGGCATGAAAATCACGCTACGAATGAAACTCTTCAGTTTTTTGTTTACCCTATCCAAAAGAACAGCTAATGCTAATGCGATACTATTAACTAAAATTGTATAAAGTGCAACAAAACGAAAACTGACTGCCATACTGCTTCGAAATGCCGAATCATTGGTAAATAGCCGTATGTAGTTTTTAATTCCGACAAATTCGTATATAACACTGATTCCATCCCAGTTCGTTAACGAATATAGTACTGTTCCAAGCAATGGCACTAGCATAAATAATGCATATAGAAATAACGCTGGAAGAATAAACATCCAGAAAGATGCTGTATGCACCTGACGTTTCTTTTTTTCTTTCAACTAAAACACCTCTTTATTTTGATTAGAACGCCTCTTGTATTATGCGTGGATATGTTTCCTGCGCCTACATATCCACGCAGATATACCGAAAATAATTTACAGTGTCAGACTTTTCCACAACTCATCCCATGCATTTCTGACATCTTCCTGAGAGGATTCCCCATTAAAATATGTCTGTAATGCAATTCCTGCATCAAATCCCGACGGATAATACAGAAATGGTAGTGATGTAATGTTTCCTTCATCGATATAAGACTTAATATTTTCCCATGCGCTTGACGCTTCTAGTGGAAGGGCTGCATTCTTTGTCGGCATATATATACCGCATTTTTCTGCGTATAACTGTGCAAATTCCTCTCCAGACATCCATTCCATTAATTTCAATGTTTCTTCCTGATTCACTGACTGCGGAGGCATGATGAAGACTGCTGCATTACCTGTACAAAGCTTTGCGTCTTCAGGATTTTCACTTACTGGAACTGCAAACACACCAGTCTCAATGTCAGGGTCAATCATCAGAACGCTAGTCATGCCCCACATACCACATACCATCATTGCACATTCACCCTGTGCAAATAATGTACACATATTGCTGTAATCACTGTCTGACGGCTTATCATTGCAGTTCGCCACCATTAAATCCAGAAAATCAAATGCTCCATCCAATTCTGCATCTGTAAAGGAAGCTTCTCCTCGATTCATTGCATCTGTAAATTCATACGCATCCATAATTTCTCCATGAATTAAACTGAAAGTCTGATTCATGGTCCAACTATCTTTTAACCCCACAGCGAAAGGTGTAATTCCTGCATCTTTTAGTTTCTGGCACACCTCCTCCATCTCGCTAAGTGTAGTTGGAATTTCTAGACCGACTTCCTCAAAAATAGTCCGGTTATAAATAACGCCAACGCCATCCAGTTCGCATGGAACACCATAGATTTCTCCATCATAGGTGATAGATGGAAGAACTCCGTCTACAAAATTATCAACAAAACTATAATCTGTAATTGCCGTCGCATTTCCACCCTTTGCAAAGGATTCCATAACACTATAGGAATTTACCATACATAAATCAGGATAAACACCGGATGCCATCTGAGCTTTGATCGTTGTATCATAATCATTTCCACCCGGACGATCTACCACGATTTCAACATTCGGATTCTCCTTCATATATACTTCAAATACCTCCGGCAACGTATCTGCTATCTCCGGCTTCAATTGCCAAACTGTCAGTGTCACTTTTTCGCCACTATTTCTTACGTTATTTTCACTTTCTGCACTCTCAGTCCCATAAGAACTACTTGTTGTCGATGAACACGCCCCAAGACTCACAACCATTAATACTGTCGCCATAATTAATGCTACTTTCCTCTTCATTCTTCTTCTCCTTCACATTATTTCGTTTTCCACTTGCTATTTTTTTCAATCCTCATTTTCTCCTTTTTTCTTGTTTCAGTTAACGAATTCACAATACTTTGAGGAGCTTTTTCTTTTGTCATAACATACCATGCCTCTTCGAGATTAGCTGCTGTTACCAGTAATGGTTCCACTCCAATCACCTTCGAAACCCGCTTTCCTAGCAATACATTTGCCACTGCATATGCAAGTTCTTCTCCCTGATCGTATGGCATTTGCGCACTCATTCCTATAATCAAGTGCCCGTTTGCAACATCTTGTGCAACTTCTGTGTCCAAATCACCGGTGACTATCTTGATATCTTCTCTTCCGGCATCCATTAACGCAGAAATTGTTTGAATTGCAGGATCTTCCCATGTCACATATATTCCCTGTATATCTGGGTACTCCTTTATCATTTTCATACATGCCCCATAAGCATAATTACGAAGTGTAAATCGTTCGTGTGCAACAATATGCAAATGTGGGAATTGCTCTTGTAACACCTTCTTCGTTGCTATATCTCTATCTCTTCCTGAAATATAGCTGGAAGAGCAGGTCAACAATGCGATCTTCGCAGGCTTTTTATTAAAATAATCATCTAAGAGTTTTGCACAGTTATATCCACTTTTCTGTTCATTACTTACAACGCAACATTCATAACCATCTCGTCTCATTCCCTGAGGAACCCTTCCGATAAAAAATAACCTGATTCCACTTCTGGCAATTTCATTGTACAGCCCTTCTGTTGACTTATCATTTGCCGGAGCACATAGTATAAAATCCGGTTTTTTCTCCATCCATTCCCAAACCTTTTCAATAAAAACCTGATTATTTGAATCGGCATCAAACATTTCTAATAGTTGAATATTGAGCTTTTCAAATACAGTTCGAACCGCCTGGTCAATGAGTCGCATCCAACGTTTTCCGCTGAATTGAAAAAGCAGAACGCCTTTATAATTTCCACTTCGCACTTTCTTAATCTCTTCTTCTGTTAAGTAGAGATTTTCGCAAGAAACGATCTTTTCTCCGTAGGGTCCCCGCCCAATAATCCGCACCGACGCTGAACTAACCGCTTTATTGGAAACACGGACAAGACGTTGATTGGTCATTTGCAATGCATCACATTTCAAAAATAGTTCACTAGTAGCTTCAGCCATTTTTTTGGGATCCACTCCAATTACAGTCAACGCAGGCTGATAAACGCCACTTCTCTGGTTCCACTCCAACGATATAACTGACATATCTTCAGGACAGGTCATTTCTGCTCGTTCCAATTCTTGAAACAACCGCATTGTAATACGATCTGTTGCGCAAATTACTGCAGTATACCTATAAAATAAATCTTTGACCTTCTCTGTTTTTAAATCCGTCTCATAATAAATACTATTTTCCTTCGGATTAATCCGATAATGTCTGTGTGCGCTTTTATATCCACTGTAGTATTCTGCTGATGATGTTCTGTCAGTTTTATCTTGCAACAACAAAGCTATGGACTCATGACCTGAGAGAATCAGCTGCTGCACAGCCTTAAATGAAGCATTTTCATACTCTGGTAACACAATGTGAAACTTCTGTTTTTCCGGAATCTCGCCCACAATCAGACACTTTTTCTTTAACTTAGTTCCATTCCATGGCAAAATCTTCGAAAGTGGAATTACAATTACTGCAATCACATTGCTTTGCCAGTTCAGTGACATCAGATTTTCTGTCTCCCGACCACTGTCCCCACAACTATCAAGTAAAACCACTTTAAACTCATGTTTTTCCAGTAAATAAGTGATTTCATTTGCAAACACAGCATAAAAATCAACAGATAAATCTGGAATAATCACACCGACAATTTGATTTTTTAAAATCCTACCAGCATTTTTTCGAATCGGCTCATATCCAAGCTCTCGGATCGAAAGTTCTACCTTCTCTTCAAGCTTAGGACTAACGTACCGCGTTTTATTCAAAACATGCGATACAGTTGCCACAGAAACACCAGCATGTTTTGCAACATCTTGAATTGTAACCATAGTTTCTCCTTGATTTACGTAAATAGAAGATAAAACATTTACAATATATATTGTTCATTGATATCAACAATTTTATTTTACTTTACGCCTTTTTAACCGTCAATTAGTTCAAACTATTTTCATAATTTATGTATAATTTCTTTTTTATTTACGTAAATAATCCGCCGGCACACAGTAATTTCTCCCCGGAAGCTGCATTTTTTGAAAAAAAGTGTCTCCGACACTTCAACTCCCCTGCCCTCAATCTTGAGGGTTGGGCTTTCTTTTTTCAACTTTTTCCTTCATAATGAGTGTATGAACATATTACAAGAGATTTTCAAACAACACTATGAAGAAATGCTTTACATATTACTTCCAAATCAACATGTAATTGATACTGTTGATCGTATGATTAATTGCGGTGATCCCGCATTCGGTGGTGCCATGTATGGTTGCACAAAATGTGGTGAACTGAAATTCGTTCCTTTTCGTTGCCATACTCGTTTTTGCTCTTCTTGTGGCAATAAGTATTCCATGGACCGCACCAACTCCATGGCTTTTAAACTTATCGCCTGCCAACATCGCCATTGTGTATTTACCATTCCCAAAGAACTCAGGCACTACTTTTTGAAGACCGTTCTCTACTGAACTGTCTCTTTTCTGCTGTCCGAAGTGTCATGCTTCGCATGTTCGCTAAGATGAACAAATCTGAAAACTTTGTTCCTGGCTTTATTTGTGTACTTCATACTTTTGGCCGTAAGGTAGCTTTTGCACACCTTGAAGAACACCTCTATGTCCCATATGCCAATATCGGCATAATATCCCAATGTTTTCCATAGATCCGGATAATTTCATTCTCATCCAGATTTACGTCCGTGGAAATAAGGCAGAGATATTCCTTGCGTTTATTACGATTGCGAACATAAACTACTTTGGCAGGAATGATTTCACCATCCTTTACAACATCAACCATAACGGAGAGCAGATATCTTGATCTTCCGCGTCTCTTTTTGTTCTTGTTGTAGATGGAAGTTAGAGACATATCTTCGCCATTGTAGCGAAAGAACATCTTTGGTGTTTTCTTGACCATGCCGATTACATCGTAACCCATACTTTTTACTGCGTGAAGAGTGCTTGGTGATGAAAACCAGCTATCAAAAAGAACATATTTCGCCGGAATTGTAGCTTTCCTGGCTGCGTCCAAAAGCGTAAGCATAGCTTGTGTTCCTTTTTCCATGGAAAGCTTCCGGCGTTTGTAACCAACAGTTCTTTTATCCACTTCTGTTGCTTCATTGATGCGGTTTTTCCTGTTTTCTGTGGAAAGAAGAACGCTGTTGACCGGCAGGAAAGTGCTTCCATCTGACCAGCCTAAAGTAAGCATTCGAAAACCAAAGCGATATTTATGTTTTGCATGGTCATAGACTTTGGCAAGGAGTTCAACCTTTTTTGAGCGGTTACGCTCAAACATGGAATCATCAATGATAAGAACATTTGCACGATCCTCAGAATCTAAAGGCAGAATGGCATCCCTGATGATTCGGGTTGAAAGTATTGTTGTGAAGCGGATCCAGTTGATCTGAATCATTTTCATAAAACGATATACAGTATCCTTCGCAAAATCAGGAGTGTTCCGTCCTGTGATCAGATTCATATACATACTTCTGTTAGAAAAAATCAACAGAAACAGATACTGGAAGATCTCCATTACTGGAACGCCTTTCTTTTTGTAGGCATTGGACGCTTTCAAAGCTGAAGAAACATGAAATCTGCTTATCATTTTGAGTTGCTTGTGTTATACTTTTATTCATAGCATGAGCCTTCGGAAGTATGATTGTTTCTAGACAACTCAATTATACCAAAACTAGACGGTTTCATGCTATTTTTATGCCAGTTATTATTGAATTTTCAAGGTGCATAGGCACTTATTCAAGTGCGAAGTTTGA
>ERZ827423.3303-NODE-3303-length-11268-cov-6.745652_pt1 | contig 11268 bp, 8 predicted proteins | sample MGYA00519775_ERZ827423 | MGnify/ENA primary metagenome ERZ827423 (study PRJEB31778, sample SAMEA3449296) | human gut metagenome | biome: human gut; feature: human-associated habitat; material: faeces | place: United Kingdom | collected 2010/2012 ...
ATTCGGTTCTTCTGGTCATATTATACCGCGCTTTTTTCTGGTTTGCAAGGGGTGTGGAGAAAAAAACGCTAATCAAAAGGAGTGCAGTGTTGCAGAAAGATACGCTGGAATTCCGGTAACCGGTAATCGATGTTGCCGCGGTAAAAGAAACTATATCGTAAAAGGGCATCAGAGCGAAGCATTCAAATGCTGCGTTCTGATACCCATTTTGTTTCATATTGCACGGATGGATGGATTACAAGAAAAAAACAGGAATTAACGGGTCTATCCCGAATTTTGTGTAAACGTTCTCCGCGAGTGTAAACAGCAGAAACAGGTATGAGGCGGTAGCGGTCTGACCGATACCGCCTTTTGTCTACCATAACGCCGACGGAACCGGAAGTCAAGGGCGGCGAAGCCGGGCTGCTTGCAGCCTTTACCCTTGACGTCTGGATACGGCGGTGTTATTCGGGCATGCGCTCGGCGAAGTAAATCGACAGCTGTGCATGGATCATGCTCCAGTCCCGCTGCCGTCCTGTCCATTTCTTCGTGATGTCCTCCATCGCCAGGTACAGCATCTTGAAAAGGCTGTCGTCCGTCGGAAAGACCGATCTGGTCTTGGTTACTTTCCGCAGCTGCCGATTAAACCCTTCAATCGAATTGGTTGTGTAGATCAGCCGCCGCACCTCCTGCGGATACTTGAAGTACGTGCTGAGATTCGCCCAATTTTCCCGCCACGACCGTGATATCTTGGGATATTTCGTATCCCACTTGGTTGAAAATGCGTCCAGTGCGTCCAGCGCTGCAGGCTCGTCAACGGCAGCATAGACGCTTCTCAAGTCCGCCATTAGCGCCTTGATGTCCTTGTAGGATACGTATTTGCTCGAATTACGCAGCAGATGGATGATGCAATTCTGGATTTCCGTCTTGGGAAATACAGCCCCAATCGCCGCAGAGAATCCCGTCAGATTATCCGTGCAGGCGATGAAAATGTCCTCCACGCCTCGGCTTTTCAGCCCGTTGAGTACCGTTGCCCAGTACTTGGCACTTTCGTTTTCTCCTACCCACATCCCCAGCACATCTTTTTTCCATCCAAATTGATACCCAAGGCGATATAAACTGCCTTTTTCACGATCTGTCCTTTGCTGCGGACGTGGTAGTGGATGGCGTCCAGAAAGGCCACAGCGTAGACCGCCTCCAGGGGACGCTGCTGCCATTCCTTGGCAATGGGGAGAATCTTATCCGTGATCCGGCTGATGGTGGTATCTGATACCTCTATGCCGTAGATATCCTGGATGTGCGTCTCGATATCCCCTGTAGTCATGCCTTTGGCATACATGGAGAGAATCTTTTCCTCAATGTCCTGGCTTACACTGGTCTGATTTTTCTTGAGTATCTGAGGCTCGAATTCACCCTTGCGGTCACGCGGAACTGCTACCTCCACATCGCCGTAGCTGGTTCGAAGCGTTTTGCTGCTGTGTCCGTTGCGGCTGTTGTCGGTATCTTTGTTTCGATAGTCGTACCGTCCGTAGCCCAACTCGTCATCCAGCTCTGCCTCAAGACCGCTCTCCATGAACTCCGCGATAGTCTCCTTAAACAGATCCTGAATGTCATCCATGCTACTGATGTTGCTGCTTAGCAGCAGCTCTCGTATTTTTGCTCTGCGCTCGTTTTCTTCCGGGCTTCGTTTTCTTCTTGTCATCTGTTTTCCCTCCTGTTTGATGTCTCTATTTTACACCTTGCTTTGGAGGTTTACACAGAATTTGGGACGGTCTCTTCGCCTCCGCACCAACTCATTTGTGCGGTATTGCCTTATAAGTAAGTTGATATGAGTCTGAAATGAACTAAATTAGAAAACAGCAAGCAGCATTTACAAATCATTAATTGCCAAATACTGCTTGCTTCTTTGTTAGTGTTATGCAAATAGTGTAGAATATTAAAAAGTCTACTGGCGTAAGGCAAAACTTCGGCATAGTCATTGCCTATTCTTCCTAGAATAGATGAAAGGTGTACACTAATGCATGGACGGCTTTTATTATCAACGTTTCTAGCCGACAACAAGTATTTCATGTGCCGAACTCCGATTCATCCGGATCGTTTGAGGGAGCCAGTCAGCCGCAAAAGGTCATCTCCCATCATGTGCAAGCCGAGTTTTACTGCTAAGCGACCGGAAGAAAGAAACGAATGCCAATATAAAATTCTGCTCTATCGTATGGATAAGCAGTTGATGAGCGCAAATTTTTCAACTGCCATTCATGGCCGGTTACGCATTCGCCAGTTTGGTAAAAAGGTCATAGAAAATGGGATTCCGGTAGCAGGCATAGGCTTCCCGGATGAAATGGCGCGTCTCATCGTGAGCCCAATGGCTGTCGTCCGTCAGGAGGGGACTGTGGACCAGTCTGGTAGGGACCCACTCTGGATTCAGAAGCCATGCGACGGTGGACACGTCCCAGATCTCCTTTCCCCAGGCAAAGTGATCCGGATGATACGCTGAGAAAAGTTCTATGAGGGCATCGCACAGGGCGTTTTTTCCGCCGATGCAGGACTGCAATTCCGGCACGGAAGTCAGCAGATGAGAAGCCACGCCCCGGCAGGGAACGAGGGTCAGGGGAACGCCACTGTCAAACAGCACGCGCGAGGCGTGAAGGTCCTGAGAAAGATTAAATTCTTCCGCCGTAGGATAAGCCAGCACATGTCCGCCCAGCCATACGACCGCAATTTTATGGGCGATACGGGGCTCCAACAGCAGGGCGGAGGCGATGTTGGTGCAGGCGGCGATGGCGCAGACATAAAGAAGGTCGCCTTCCTCTCGGGCCATTGCTCGATGGATCAGATCCTGGACGGCCGGGCTGTCCACCGGCGTGTCCGGGCCGGGCATGAATTGGTCAGCGCCGCGATGGACGAGCCCCTCCGGCACCCGCCGGATCTTGCCAAGCAGACGGACGATCTCGTTATAGCTACGCTCCATACCGTCCTTTGGGCCGGTGGAACGGTCGTTATAAAAAGGGGCGGCATAGATCGCTTCCACATGCAGGCGTTCTGGGGAAAGTAAACTATAGGCCAAAGCAAACTGATCATCCACTTCGTTGTAGGTATCGGTATCCAACACCATGTCCAATTTTCCTTTTGGAAGAGAAAGTCGGCGGATCATTTCATCTTCCGGTATTTTTTCCCAGGATCGATTTTCCTTTGTGAACCACATATTTAAGGCCTCCTAAATTAGAGTAATGGAAGTGCTGTGATTATAAAAAGAATTATGATTGGGTGTCAATAAAATAAGTGTGACACTTTTTGTGCGGAAAAAGCACGGATAGTACAAACGACAGTCTCACTTTTTTCATTGCCTAAAAGGTTTTTTCGGAAGATAATGGAGCTGAAATGAGAGAGAAAGAAAAGGAGGTGCCTGCGCGACAAGGACATCCGAAAAGGAAAGATACTATCCAGAGTCGCCGCTTTTTTATCTGTACGCCAAAGCCGGCATGGCGGGCAGAAAGAAAGCGGAGACGGAGATCTGGTAGTAAATAGAGAAGGGAGAAAGAATAGAATGAAAAAAATCCTTGCATTTTTACTCATGGCAATGATGCTGTTTTCCACTTGCGCGTTCGCAGAGGGGCAGGACACCTTCAACTCTGTGGATAAGGACATCAGCGGTGAGCTGACGCTGTATCTGTATTATGCAGACTCTGCGATCGCGACCATTGACGAGACCGTGCGCCGCATGAATGAAAAATACCCGAACCTTAAATTCAACATCGAACATCGGGCGGATTCCGATGGCACGGCGCTGAAAACCTGGGCGGCGGTAGGTGAGCTCCCGGATATTTTTGAGATCCCCTCCATGGATACCTACAACACGCTGCGGAAAAACGGCGATCTGTATGCCCTTGACGATGCGGTCAAAGCAACGAAGTATTATGACCTCTATATCAACGGCCATGAACTCTACGAAGTTGCCCACACTGATCCGGACGATGGAAAGCAGTATACCTACGGCAACGACCCCACGCAGGTGCTCACTGTTTTTTACAATGTATCCGTGCTGAAGGAACTGGGCCTGAGCGAGCCTAAAAATTATGAGGACTTTAAGCACTGCATCACGGTCCTGAAGGACGCCGGCAAGATCCCCGTCGCGTTGTTCGGGGCGGAGCAGTGGCCCGCGATGGCGATGTACGATCTGGCCTGCGTGGCGGAGGGCGCTTATGAAGCGAGCAATGCCGTGAACGACGGGAAGGTGAAGTACGGCGACGATGAAGCCTATTTCAAGGCTGCGAAAAAGCTGGCCGAGCTCGTGGAAATGGGCGCCTTTGGGACCGGTGCCCTCTCCACGAACGCCTCTCAGGCTTTCGAACTGCTGACCAGCGGTCAGGCCGGATTCCTGGTGAACGGTTCCTGGCACTGGGGAACGGTGGAAGAAGAAGGTAATGGGGACAAGGTCGGTTGGTGCCACTACAACGTCTTTGCGGACGCGGATAAAGCGGAAGAAACGAAGACCCATTGCGTGGGCGGCACGATCAAGCTGAACAATCTGTCCGTCAGCAGCCATCCCGCCAGCGGCCTGGACCCGGAAACCGTGGCCCGGCTTGGCATGGAATTCAGCTATATCGGCGCCTGCGTGGGCGGTGAAAAAGGCTACCGCACGATGGCGATCGGCGATTATCACCTCAAGGGAAGCGCCGGTTATATCGACTTTGATAAGACCTACGCAACGTTTACCACGTTTACGACCCTGCCTCAGGATATGTCCGACGGCCAGCTGGTGGCTGCGCTTGGAAATGCCATTGAAATGATCATTTCCGGCAATTCCACCGCTGAGGACTTCATGGCGGAAATGGCCGACAGCGGCTATTGATCCCATGGCTTTCCCTGTTACGGAGCCGGAACCGTTCCGGCTCCGTAATCTTAGGAAAAACGGCTATTGAGAGTGAAACACACAGCGCTAAAACGGACAGGAGAAAAATGCATGAGTCCCATTTATAAAACGAGGAAAAGCAAAATATGGATCGCTTTTTTTTTGGCCCCTACCGTCCTAATTTTTGTGGCGATCGTCATTATTCCTTTATTTCAGTCCTTTTATTATAGTTTTTTTGAATGGAATGGGATCTCGACCGTGGCCTTCCGTGGGTTGGAAAATTATAAACGGCTTCTGAAAGCCCGGGAAATGGCCGTCTCCATGAAAAACAGCGTTTTATATTCTCTGGAATTGACAGCCTACCAAGTCGGACTTGGAACGCTGTTTGCTTTTATCTTTTCTAGTGTGAAGATCCACGGAAAAACGCTTTTTCGGAATATTTACTTTATTCCGGTCCTGCTGTCGGCGTCGGTCGTGTCGCAGCTTTGGATATGGATCTATCACGGGGATTACGGCCTTATCAATAAGCTGGCGGAGGCGCTTGGGTCCAGCTGGCGGCAGCAATGGCTGACCAAAAAAGGCAGCGCCTTAACGGCGGTGGTACTGGCGGAAAGCTGGAAGGGCATGGGCTACCATATGCTGATCATTTATGCCGCCATGAAAAATATTCCGAAAGACTATTTGGAAGCGTCCTATATGGACGGTGCCTCCCCGGCGCGTCAGTTTTTTTCGATCATACTGCCATTGGCGGCGCCGACGATCCGGATGTCTGCGGTCATGTGCCTGACCTTTGGCTTCCGTGCCTTTGAAATGACGTACCTGATGACCGGCGGAGGCCCCGGCATCTATACTTATAATCTGACGATCCTGATGTACAAAGCCATGTTTACCATGAACGACTATGGTTATGGAAGCGCCATTGCCATGGTGATCGTCGGGTTGTGCGTCTTTTTGATGGCTTTTATCAACCGATTGACCCGCCACTTCGATGAGGTCTATTAAGGAGGAACGGATCCTATGAAACAAAAAGCCAGGATGGTCGGAAAGGGCCTCGTTTATATGGTGCTGATTACTTACGCAGCGATCTCTCTTTACCCGCTGATTTGGCTGTTTTTATATTCGTTCAAAAACAACGAAGAAATTTTTGTGACCAACCCTTTCGGGCTGCCCAGGGTCTGGCGGGGAAGCAACTATGTGGAAGCGGTGACGCGCTTTAACATTATGGCCTATTTTAAGAACAGCATGATTGTTTCCGTTTTGACGATCCTTTTGCTGATCCTTTTTTCCATGATGTTTTGCTATGTCATTGCCAGGATCCAGACGCGTTTTACCAAGTTGATGCATTCCACCATTATGTCCGGGATGTTTATTCCCATTCAGGCGGTCATGATCCCCTTGGTTATCATGGTCAGAAGATTGGGGATCACCAACTCGCTCTGGTCCGTCATTATCCCCTATGTGGCGCTGGGGTTTCCCTTTGCCTGTATGCTTTTGTATGGGTTTTATCTCAGTATTCCCATTGCGCTGGAGGAATCGGCCTATCTGGACGGGGCTTCCTTTGGAAAAACCTACTTTTCCATCATTTTCCCTCAGATGAAGTCTCCGATGCTGGTGCTGGTCATTTACGAATTTATGAGCTGCTGGAATGAATTCAGCCTTGCCAAAGTGCTGCTGACCAAGGACGCCATGAAGACCCTGCCGTTAGGGCTGGCCGGTTTCTGGGGACAATACTCGACCCAATGGGGCGTGATCGGAGCAGCGCTCGTCATTGCCAGCGCGCCGGTGCTGATCGCCTATCTGTTTTTCAGCAATCAAATTTCAGACGCAATGGCGACCTCCGGCATGAAAGGCTGAAGCAGGCGGTTTCGGGCGTATCCTCTGGCACAGTTGTTTTTTCAGGTGTACAATACTTCCGGGTCGAAAGCGACCACCACATTCCGGGAGGGCGACGAGAATGGGCAGAAGTTCCTTAACGAAAAAGGTGTGGCTGCTGATCCTGACCTGCAGCGTCGTGCTGGCGGTTTCCCTCTATGCGGTGTTGAACGGCTATTACCGGCGGGTGCTGCTGCAAAATGCGGAAAAGCAGTTTGAGTATGAGGACCAGCTTTGCTACGACCACATTGAGACCTATACGGCTACCGCAAACAGCTGTTTGAATACGGTCATTTTGCACCTGAATTCCGCCATGGACGCGTCGGACCTGCAGAATCATATCCCTCGCGAAAGAACGGCCACCCAGAAAAAAATCTATCATGCGCTGCTGAATACCTTCAAAATGTTCAGGGGGCCGCTGGAAGTCGCGATCGTTTGGGACAATGGTAAATTTTTTTATCAAAGCTCGGATTATTTTATGGGCGACGGCGAAAAAGAACTGATCCAGCAGCTGGACTGTCTGAATATGAGCAGCAAAGGCATATGGCTCACGCAAGTTGGCGGCGAAAAGCTGATGAGCGGAAACGGCCTCTACGCTGTAAAGCCTTATACGGAAATTGAGACCGGGATCCGTACAGGTTATGTGATCCTCAAAATGGATGAAAAGGCGGGGATCTTTACAAACGCCGACCGAAGCCGCACTATCTATCTGTTCAGCCCGGAGGAAATGCTCATCCAGACCAGCGACCCGTCTGTGCAGGATCATCTGTTAGCAGAAACGGGATATCAAGCCCGGCTTGCCCGTTCTCAGGCCATTTACCGTCAGGTGACCACCCAAAAATACGGGGAAGAAGAACTGTTCACTCAGAAAAAATTGAAAAATGGCTGGCAGGTATTGATCGTCACTTCGCTCCGGGAGACGGTCCAATCCCTAAATAAAACGCAGCTGTTGGTATTTGCCATCGCCGCGCTGGTCATGTGCGGGATGATGTGCGCCGTCGGCAGCTGCCTGCATTATTTTGTTCGGCCGATCCGCCAACTGTCGACCTATATCTTAAATACCCGGGAAGAAGAACTGCCGACGGCGTTTCAGGGGACGTATCAACAGGACGAAGTCGGGGTCCTGATCGAAAATTTCAATCAAATGCTGGAAAAAAATCAGCTGCTGTTCGTTCGCGTGATCGAAGAAGAACAGAAACGAAAAGAACTGGAGTTTTCCCTTCTTCAGGCCCAGATCAAGCCCCATTTTCTTTATAACGCGTTGGATGCTATTTATTGCTTAAACGAAATGGGCCGCTGCAAAGAAGCATCCTCCATGACGAAACTGCTGTCGGAGTATTACCGGCGCGCGCTGAACAACGGGCTGGAAAAGGTGACATTAAAAAAAGAAATGGAATTGACGGAAATTTATCTTCAGATCCAGTCCGTTCGTTACCCCAGTATCCTTTCCTACCGAATGGAATGTGAAAAAAGCATCGAAGCCTTTGAGATCCCAAAACTGACGCTGCAGCCGCTGGTAGAGAATGCGATCTATCACGGCATTAAGCCGCTTGGAAGAAAAGGGACCGTGACCGTTCAGGCATGGCTGGAGCAGGAAACGGTCAAAATACGCGTGGCGGACAATGGCGCGGGCTTGAACGCCGGCCTGTTTGAGCAGTGCGTCAGCAAGGAAAGAGGGTCGGAAAAGGGCTACGGCCTGTTTAATTTTGCCGAACGTTTGCGGTTATGCTACGGAGATAAATGTACCATCACGTTGGAGCAGGCAGATGAGGGTACCTCGATTCTGATCGCTGTTTGCGGAGGTCTCAGGGCGGTAAACGGAAAGGAAACACTGTGATGTATGAGGTTGTGCTGGTAGACGATGAAGAAATTTGTTTGGAGTATATGCAGCAGGCCATTGACTGGCCGGCATATGACTGCCGCATTTGTGCCAGCCATACGAATGGGCTGAAGGCTTTGGAATATATCATTACTAACCGGCCCGATATTGTCTTTTTAGACATTAACATTCCGAATATGGACGGGATCGAAGTGTGCGAAAAAATACGCGCGGCCGGTCTGGATACCAGCATTGTGATCACGACGGCCCATGATGAGTTTTCTTTCGCATACAAGGCGATCAAAATGGATATCGTTGATTATATGCTCAAACCGTTTACCACCCAGGAACTGGAGGATGTGCTGCAAAAAGTCCTCAAACGTCTTCCATCGAAGGATTTTTCGTTCCATTCCTCCGAAACTGCAAAGCCGAAAAAAATGAAAGAACAATGGCTTCTTCAACAAATTGAATATTATATTGCTGCTCATTATACAGAGACAGACCTGACAATTGGAAAGATAGCAGAAGCATTACGGTTTGAGAACAGTTATCTGCGACGAATTTATAAAAGAGCAACTGGGATTACCATCACACAAAAAATAGAAATGCTTCGTATTCAACAGGCGAAGGAATTATTGGAATCCGGCTCTTACAGTAATCGAGAAATTGCCGAAAGGGTAGGCTACTCGGATCAGTATTATTTTAGCAAGCGTTTCAAACAACTTTGCCAGGATACACCGACTGACTATCGGAAGAAAAACTAAAAAAGCAAGAAACATTCCTTAAATTTCTTGGCTCTACTCCCGAATTAGTGGAAACATGATTTAAAAGGGATCAGGAACCGGCAGTTTCAGTTTACCAGCAACCAGGTAGATCATGGCAGCGAAGCCCTCAAAGGTGTTATATCCTCTGGCCTTCCTCTTCGCCGCCTGGATCATGGAGTTGATTCCTTCGCAGACCGCATTGGTTAGGCGCTCATGAAAGTAATGCAGGATTTCCCGTTCGTGGTTCATGAGCGTTTCCGCCGCAGACGGGCGTGATTTATTCGCAGAAATGTCTTGAAAAGCATGTGATATATGGTACAATATTATACGAATAATAAAGAACACCACGCATTCTAATCGAGCCTTTGTCGCTCAGGTACAAGCAATTGGAATAAAATTACAAAGGAGCTACATTCTATGAGTAAGTTCATCATTACATGCCCTGTGTGCCACAACTACGCGGAAGCCAGCACAGGCTTTTTTGCAAGCAAACACATCCGCTGTTCCTGCGGAAACATCATTAACGTAAAGACGGATCGCATGGCGACCATGGTTTGCCCTGGCTGCGGGAATAACGTAGTTTACGATCAGGCGGAAGGCAAGAACGCTAAGTGTCCGGTCTGTCACGCGCAGCTCATTACGGATAACAGCTTCAACAATCTGGTGCATTTCCGCTGCGCGACCTGCGGCTGTCAGCTGCAAGCAGATAAGGCAGCAACGCATATTGTTTGTCCGGTGTGTGACACCGACTGCGATGTGCAGCAGGAGATCAAGAAGGCTGAAGCCCGCGCTGCTGCGGTGCCAACCGTCATCAGTTACGAAGGCGACAACAAAACCTTTGTATGGAAGCACCCCATGACAGATTTTGTGACAGGGAGCCAGCTTATTGTTCACGAAAGTCAGGAAGCAATCTTTTTCCGCAATGGGGAAGCGCTGGATTCCTTTGGACCGGGACGGTACACGCTGGAAACCGGCATTCTGCCAAGGATGGCACAGACGTACCCAGTCCCTGTAGAAGGACAGCCTTTCCATGCAGAGATCTATTTTGTTAACCTGACCACACAAATGGGTATCAAGTGGGGTACGCCCAGCAAGGTTGGCTTGTTTGATCCCGCAACAGGGCTGCATGTGGAGTTGGGCGCATCAGGCTCCTTCAACCTGCAAGTGACTGATCCGCGCCGACTGGTTATCCGTGTTGTGGGAACCACGGGAGCGCTGCGGCAGGCAGATGTGTTCGACCAAAGCGGCATGGGCTACTTCCGCACAGTTGTCATGACGCAGGTGAAGGCTCAGCTTGCGAAGATCATCAAAAGCAACCATCTCAGCGTGCTGGAGCTGGACGAGCATCTGGACGCCATCAGTCATGCTTTGCGGGAAGCCATCAATCCTGAACTGGCAGACTACGGTCTGACCATGCCGGAATTTTATGTAGCGAACATTGTCACACCGGAGGATGATCCTAACTTCCGGCGCATGAAGCAGCAGCATGCCGACATGTATCTCAAGACCCGCGAGGAGGAAATCAAGAAGGCTGAAGCCGAAGCTGCTTTCGAGCGCAAGACCGTGGAAGCCCAGACGGCGGCGCGAATGAAGCTCATCAGTGCGCAGGGCGAGGCGGATGCAGCGCGCATTGCGGGGCAGGCGCAGGCGGATATTTATCGGATGCAGGCGGAGGCCGAGGCGCAGGAAATGCGCATGAAGGGCTACACATATCAGCAGGAGACCGCGCGTCAAGTGGGACTGGAAGCCATGCGCAGCGGCGGCGCAGGCGTAGGCGGCCTTGCGGGCGAAGCCATGCAGCTTGGCGTGGGACTTGGTACCGTTGGCAGCGTGATCGGGATGACGAAGGAAGCCATCTCCCCCATCATGCAGCAGAGCATGAGCACGGGCGGCTGGGACTGCACCTGTGGTCAGAAAGATATTATGAGTAATTTCTGCCCGAACTGTGGTGCTAAGAAACCTGCGCCGCAGATGGAAGTGGGATG
>ERZ827423.3307-NODE-3307-length-11256-cov-4.035086_pt1 | contig 11256 bp, 8 predicted proteins | sample MGYA00519775_ERZ827423 | MGnify/ENA primary metagenome ERZ827423 (study PRJEB31778, sample SAMEA3449296) | human gut metagenome | biome: human gut; feature: human-associated habitat; material: faeces | place: United Kingdom | collected 2010/2012 ...
CACCACCAAGATCGCCCTGGGCTACACGCTGGACGAAATCAAGAACGACATCACAGGCAAGACCTGCGCCTGCTTTGAGCCGACCATCGACTACATCGTGGTGAAGATGCCCAAGTGGCCCTTCGATAAGTTTGCCGACGCCAGCCGCAAGCTGGGTACCCAGATGAAGGCCACCGGCGAGGTCATGGCCATCGCTCCCAGCTTCGAGATGGCACTGATGAAGGCCGTCCGCGGCGCGGAAGTGGGTCTGGACAGCCTGAACCGCAAAAACGATCCTGAGGACCGCGCTCCCATCTGGGAGCGGCTCCGCCGGGTGGATGACCACCGTCTGTTTACCATTTTTGAGGCCCTGAAGGGCGGTACGTCCATCGACGAGATCTTCAGCATCACCCGGATCGACCGCTGGTTCCTTGCAAAGCTGAAGAAAATGGCGGAATTTGAAAAGGCTCTGGAAAAGGACGGCCTCACTGTTGAGCATTATGAGACCGGTAAGAAGATGGGCTATCCCGACGATACCCTCAAGCGTCTCTCCGGCGCTGCCGCGCTGCCCTGTGAAAAGAAAGACGCCGTCTACAAGATGGTGGACACCTGCGGCGCGGAGTTCGATGCCGAGACTCCCTATTTCTATTCCACTTTTGATAAGTTCTGCGAATCCCGGACCTTCCCCCGCAGCGGCAAGCCGGTCATTATGGTGCTTGGCTCCGGCCCCATCCGCATCGGTCAGGGCATCGAGTTCGACTATTCCTCCGTCCACTGCGTCTGGACGCTGAAGGAGCTGGGCTACGAAGTAGTCATCGTCAACAACAACCCCGAGACCGTCTCCACGGACTATGATACCGCCGATCGCCTGTACTTTGAGCCTCTGTTCCCCGAGGATGTCATGCACATCATCGAGGTGGAGAAGCCCGTGGGCGTGGTGGTAGCTTTCGGCGGCCAGACGGCCATCAAGCTCACCAAGTTCCTGGACAGCCACGGTATCCCCATTTTGGGTACCAGCGCTGAGTCCATCGACATGGCAGAGGACCGGGAACGGTTCGATGCCCTGCTGGAGCGGTTCTCTATCAAACGGCCTCAGGGCCGGGCCATCACCGGTATGCAGGAGGCGCTGGACGCCGCTCATGAGCTGGGCTATCCCGTGCTGCTGCGCCCCTCCTACGTCATCGGCGGCCAGAACATGGTCATCGCTCACAATGACGAGGACGTGCGGACCTATATGGAGGTCATTCTCTCCGGCAAGATCGAAAACCCGGTGCTGGTGGACCAGTACCTCATGGGCAAGGAGCTGGAGGTGGACGTCATTTCCGACGGCAAGGACGTCCTGATCCCTGGCATCATGCAGCACATCGAGCGCACCGGTGTCCACTCCGGCGACTCCATCGCTGTCTATCCGCCCTTCTCCATCGGAGATAAGATGCTGAAGGTCATCGTGGACTGCTCGGAAAAGCTGGCCCTGTCTCTGGGAACCCATGGCCTCATCAATATTCAGTATCTGATCTACCAGAACGAGCTGTACGTCATTGAGGTGAATCCCCGTGCCAGCCGCACGGTGCCCTACATTTCCAAGGTCACCGGCGTACCCATGGTGGATCTGGCTACCCGCGTCATGGTGGGTCAGCCTCTGGCCTCTCTGGGCTATGGCACCGGTCTGTACCGCCAGCCCCCCTATGTGGCCGTGAAGGTGCCTGTGTTCTCCTTTGAGAAAATCACCGATGCCAACGCTGCCCTCTCCCCGGAGATGAAATCCACCGGCGAGGTGCTGGGCCTTGGCAAAAATATGCAGGAGGCCATGTTCAAGGGCCTTGTCTCTGCCGGATACAAGGTGGAGAAGGAGACCCGCGGCGGCGTGCTGATCTCCGTGAACCACCGGGATCAGCCGGAGATCGTCAACATCGCCCGGAAGCTGGACGAAATGGGCTACAAGCTCTACGCCACTGACGGCACCGCCAGAGAGATCTCCCGTCTGGGTACCGATGTGGAGATCGTGGGCAAGCTGGGGAAGGACAACCGGGTGTTCCAGCTCCTTGAAAACGGCCGGATCGACTATGTGATCCTCACCGGCTCCACGGAGCCCATCTATATCCGGGACTTCATCCATCTGAACCACCGCTGCGTCCAGCTGGGGATTCCGTGCCTGACCTCTCTGGATACCGCCAACGCGCTGACGGATATTCTGGCCAGCCGCTACAACCAGCGGAACACGGAGCTCATCGACATCTGCCACCTCCGCAGCGAGCGTCAGAAGCTGAAGTTCTCCAAGCTGCAGACCTGCGGAAACGATTACATCTTCCTGGAAAACTTCCACGGCGAGATCACCTGCCCGGAGTCCCTGTGCGTCACCTTCTGTGACCGGCACTACGGCATCGGCGCCGACGGGATCGTCCTGATGGAGCATTCCGACATTGCCGATGCGAAGATCCGGCTGTTCAACGCCGACGGCAGCGAGAACGCCACGGCGGGCAACGCCCTGCGCTGCATGGGCAAGTACCTGTATGACAACGGTCTGGTGAAAAAGGAAGATATGCGGATCGAGACCGGTGCCGGCGTCCGGGAGGTACACCTCTACACCGCCAACGGTCTTGTGACCTCCGCCTGTGTGGATATGGGCCGTGCCTCTCTGGATGCGGCGGCCTTCCGGTTTGCCATCGCGGAAAAGACGGTGGTGGATTACCCGGTGTATATCGGCGGACAGTCCTTCAACATCACCTGCGTAGACGTGGGAGAGCCCCATTGCGTGGCCTTCTGCCCCCGGATCGACGATGTGGATGTGGAGTTCCTCGGTCCCCGGTTTGAGCAGGCTCCCTATTTCCCGGAGCGGATCAACGCAGAGTTTATTCGCGTGGTGAATCCCAGCACCATCAAAATGCGGGTCTGGGAGCGGGGCAGCGGCGAGATCATGGCCAGCGGCACCGGTGCCTGCGCCGCTGTGGTGGCGGCCGTGGCCAACGGTATGTGCGAAAAGGGACGGGATGTGACCGTCCGGGCTGCCGGCGGTGATCTGGTGGTGAACTACACCGACGAGAAGATCACCCTAACCGGCGACGCCAAGCTGGTCTACACCGGCGAAGCGGTGTATTAACGGAAAAACCGTTTTTTGAAAACTGGATCCAATCTGCTTTGACTGCACGAAAAGAGCGGCCTATGCGTTTTACGCATGGGCCGCTTTTTTTGCTGCAAATTTCAAGTGCGCTATTATGGGCCCGAAGGCAGGGCCATGGGCGCATTAAGGGAACGTTTTCCGTCGATTTTGACCGTGATACGGCAGGTGAGAGATAACCGGCAGAGATTTACATAAAAAATATGACAGTCGCACCCGGCTTCGACAGAAACCTGTCCGGCGAATATGCTACCATCACCGTAAGACAAGCCGTTCCCCACCAGATCTGATCGGAGCAGAGCGCCTTCTGAGCTGATTTGACAAATGGGGATAAAATTCGACAAAAGAGGGAATACTATGGATATACGAGCGCGGGACACAGACCGGGAACTGCTGCTGGAATTCAGCGGAGAAATGGACCATCACGGGGCCAGAAATGCCTTGAAGGAAGTGGAGATCGCCATTGATGCGGCCCTTCCCCGAAGTCTGATCTTAGACTTTGCGGGCGTGACCTTTATGGACAGCTCCGGGATCGCCCTGATCCTTCGGTCTCAGCAGCGGATGCAGCTGATGGAGGGCAGCGTTGTGCTCCGGAACGTGCCGGAGCAGGCCCGCCGTGTTCTGGACGCTGCCGGCATCGGGCGGCTGGTTTCCATTCAATAACGGGAGGTTTACATAATGAAAATAAAGACGGAAAATGAAGTCACTTTGCAGTTTCCCAGCCAGAGCAGCAACGAGGGGTTTATCCGCTCCGCGGTGGCCTGCTTCGCGGCACAGATGGACCCCACTCTCAACGAGCTGGAGGACATCAAGACCGCCGTTTCCGAGGCGGCCACTAACGCCATCGTCCATGCGTACCCGGACCGGATCGGCAAGGTGACGGTGAAGGTCCGGATCTGTACCGGACAAGTGCTGGAGATCACGGTGCGGGACTACGGCCGGGGCATCCCGGATGTGGAAAAGGCCCGGCAGCCCATGTTCACCACCGGAGGAGAGGAACGCAGCGGCATGGGCTTCACCATCATGGAGAGCTTTATGGATAGTTTAAAGGTGCGGTCCGTGGCTGGCCGGGGTACCACTGTGGTGATGAAAAAGAAAATCGCCCCCCGGATCAAGCGATGAATGGCGCCATGGAGCTGCTGCGGGCGGCTCAGGAGGGGGACCGGGACGCCTGTGAGCAGGCGGTGCTGGAAAACAACGGCCTGATCTGGAGTGTGGTCCGCCGGTATTACGGCCGGGGAGTGGAGCCGGACGATCTGTACCAGCTGGGATGTCTTGGGTTTCTGAAGGCGATCCGGGGGTTTGATTTTTCCTACGGCACCTGCTTTTCCACCTATGCCGTTCCCAAGATCGCCGGGGAGATCCGGCGGTTTCTCCGGGATGACGGCACCATCAAGGTGGGACGGAGCATCCGGGAGCAGGCACTGACTCTGTATGCCCTGCGGGAGCGGCTGCGGCAGGAGTTGGGGCGGGAGCCGTCCCTCTCCGAGTTGTCGGATCAGACCGGATGGACACCGGAGGAGATCGCCCAAGTGGATCTGGCCACAGAGGCACCGGATTCCTTGCAGCGGGAGACGGCAGATGGCCTTGCACTGGAAGGGCTGCTGGGCACAGAGGCTCCGGAGGAGGGGCTTGTGGAGCGCATCGCTCTGCGGGAGGCGGTGGACCAGTTGCCGGAGAAGGAGCGCATGACGATCTTGCTCCGCTATTTCAAGGGGCTGACGCAGGAGCGGGCCGCCCGGGTGCTGGGGGTGTCCCAAGTGCAGGTTTCCCGGCTGGAACGCCGGGGACTGGAACGGCTGCGGCAGAGCTTTGCGGAGTGAAATAGGGATCATCCTGAAATTCCGTCATGGTGGACCAATAACGCTTTGGCATGTGGGTCATTCGCAGTTTCGGATTTTCCCGCTCCCGAATAGCCACGGTATCGTAAAACCGCTTCCAAAGCAGCCGGTAGGCGGCCTCCGTCTCGTCCGGCGGCGCCATCTGAAAGTCCGCCAAGGGGCGGATGACGGCCTTGCCGGCGGCGTAAAACAGCGCCTCGTGGTGGGTGCGGTCATAAATGAAAAATTTCTCGTTTTGATAGCGGGCGCAGAAGTGGCCCCGCAGAATGGGGAGGACCCGGTTTTTCGGTTCAATCTCACTGCCGAGGATGCCGCCCAGCTCGGAGAAGCGGAGAAAGCCTTTTAAAAGGTGGGCTTCGCCGTTGAGGTGCCGGACGGCTGCCGCTACCGGATGAAGCGTCTCGTCGGAAAAGTTCCGCAGAAAGCCGGGCCCCTCCCGCAGCAGCTTCACCACCAGCCGGTACAGGCGGATCTCACGGTCCTCCATGCAGGTGAGAAACCCCCGGCGCACCAGTTCCTCCCCGTAGGGGGAGAGCTTGTGCAGCTTTCGCAGGACGCGCCCGGCGTGACCGCTGTCGGTTTGTATCGCCCGGATGGGAAACAGAATAGGCGCAGAGTCCTCATCGTCGGTAATGGCGGTGAGGACTTCTTTGTTGGCGTAGCTGTCAAAAATGCAGCAGAGAAAGCCCTCGAAGCTGCTGTCATAGGTGTAGATCATTTCGTTCATAGGGCACCTCCGGACTTAAACGGCATCGTCGAACAGAGAAAGCTGTCGCATCTCCGGCTGGGGCAGCAGGGACTGCTCCACGGCGATGAGGTTTCGCAGAAGGCTGTCCTGCGTGAAGCGCAGACCGTCGGCCATGCGGCCATTGGCGGTGAGGAAATACTGCGCCCGCTTCATGACCACACCTAATTTCGGCAGATTTTCCAGCCGCAGAGGGCCAGCCCGCCGGGCAGTCAGGATGCGGCGGGCGGATACTACCCCCAGACCGGGGACGCGCAGCAGTGCTTCGTAGTCCGCCCGGTTCACCTCTACGGGGAAAAAATCCGGATGCCGCAAGGCCCAGCAGCATTTGGGGTCCAGACGGGGGTCAAAGGAAGGGGCCTGCTCGTCCAGCAGCTCCTCCGCACGGAACCCGTAAAACCGCAGCAGCCAGTCCGCCTGATAGAGCCGATGCTCCCGCAGCAGGGGCGGCTTGGTCTCCTTGGAGGGGAGAAGGGCACTTTCCACCACCGGCACATAGGCGGAGAAAAATACCCGTTTCAGCTGATACCGGTCATAAAGCCCCTGCGTCAGCCGCAGAATGTGGAGGTCGCTGTCCGGCGTGGCACCCACGATCATCTGGGTGCTCTGGCCCGCCGGGGCGAACTTGGGTGTGTGGCGGTACTTGACCAGTTCTTCTTTATTTTGAATACTTCTGACTTGGATCTGCCGCATAGGAGCCAGTACAGCGGCCTTCGTCTTTTCCGGGGCCAGAGTCCGCAGTCCTGTCTCTGAGGGCAGCTCGATGTTGCAGCTCAGTCGGTCGGCCAAAAGGCCCAGCTGCTCCACCAGCTCCGGGGCGGCGCCGGGGATGGCCTTGGCGTGGATGTAGCCGTTGAAGCGGTATTCTTCCCGAAGAATGCGGATGGCCCGGATCATCTGCTCCATGGTGTAGTCCGGATTCCGCAGTACCCCGGAGGAGAGGAACAGACCCTCAATATAATTCCGCCGGTAGAAGTTGATGGTCAGGTCCGCCAGCTCCTGCGGCGTAAACGCCGCCCGCCGGGTATCGTTGCTCCGGCGGTTGACGCAATAGGCACAGTCATAGACGCAGCAGTTGCTCATCAGCACCTTCAGCAGCGTGACGCACCGCCCATCAGCGGAGAAGGTATGGCAGCAGCCGGCAATGGACGAGGTGGTGTTACCGATATAGCCCTGCCGGAACCCGCGGCGGACGCCGCTGGAAGTACAGGCGGCGTCATACTTGGCTGCGTCCGTCAGGATCTCCAGCTTGGCAAGAACGTCCATCTTCACCGTGCCGCAGCGTGGCGGCGGGTATGACGGGTGGGCTGTTCAATATAGTCCACTACCCGGAATACCTGGGAAGCCAAAGTGGATACGCCTACCAGCATAAAGAAAAAGCTCCAACCGATCATAACACGTTCCTCCTATCGAACAAATGTTCTTTACCTGCTTCTATCATACATCGAACAACTGTTCGTGTCAAGAAAAACTTGCCGAAAAAAGAAGAATCCCCTGCCCTTTTTTCAAAAGAGCAGGGGATTTATGAGCTGTTTTGCCGGAAATCGCGATTACTGGCACTGAGCCAGAGCGTTCAGCAGATCGTCAATAGCGCTTTCGGGAGTGGCCCAGCTTGTGACGAAGCGGTACATAATGTGCTCCTCGTCGATGACCCGCTCCACCTGGAACTCAAAGCCCATGGCGGCCAGCTTTTCGGCGGTCTGGATCTTCATGACCGGGAACTGCTGGTTGGAGGGGGAGGGGACCGGGAACTCATAGCCCAGCGCCTTGAAGCCGTCCCGCAGACGGAAAGCCATGTCATTGGCGTGACGGCCGATGTCGAAGTAGAGATCGTCCTTCAGCAGCGCCTGGAACTGTACGCCCAGCAGCCGACCCTTGGCCAGCATACCGCCCCGCTGCTTGATGTGCCAGCGGAAGTGGGGGCAGGGGACCGTCAGTACCACGGCCTCGCCAAACAGCGCGCCGTTCTTGGTGCCGCCGATGGTGAACACATCCGTCAGCGCCGCCAGATCCGCCAGCGTCAGATCGCTTTCCGGGGAGGTGAGGGCGGAGCCAAGACGGGCGCCGTCCAGGAACAGCAGCAGGCCGTGCTCGTCGCAGCAGTGCCGCAGAGCGGTCAGCTCCGCCTTGGTGTAGACGGTGCCGATCTCAGTGGTATCGGAAATGTAGACCATCTTGGGGGAGACCATGTGCTCCGAGCCGTCATGACGGGCCAGAACGGCCTCCACCATAGCGGGAGTCACCTTGCCGTCCGGGGAGGTCTCCACGCAGACCTTGTGGCCGGTGGCTTCGATGGCGCCGGTTTCGTGGCAGTTGACGTGGCCGGTGTGGGCGGCGATCACAGCCTCATAGGAGGCCAGCAGCGCCGTGATGACCGTCAGGTTGGTCTGGGTGCCGCCGACCAGGAAGTGAACGTCTGCCTCGGGAGCGGCGCAGACCGTCCGGATCAGGTCACGGGCCTCCTCACAGATGGGGTCCACGCCGTAGCCGCAGGTCTGGACCAGATTGGTGTCCGTCAGAGCCTGAAGAACCTGGGGATGTGCGCCTTCGCTGTAATCGTTGCGGAAGCTGTACATGAAAAAACCTCTTTTCTGTAATCGGATTGTTACCGCTTGTTTCTTGACTATTATAACGCAAATCGTGTATATTAGCAAGCAGAGAACACAATAGAAAGAAAATGAACGCTCTTGAGGGACGTTCATAAGGAGGCACTATGAAGAAATTGTTTGCGCTGGCGGCTGTGGCCCTGACCCTGTGCAGCCTGCTGACCGCCTGCGGCAGCAAAACAGAAACTGCCAATGACGTGGATCTGACCGGATTTTATAATGCTCTGGCGGAGCAATACGGCTGGGGCGACGATATGATGGACCTGGATGGCGAAATGCTGGAGATGTACTATCTCGGTTTGGGCGATATTGCGGCCAAGCAGTTTCTGGCCAAGGCCCCGGTGATGTCCTACGCCGTAAGCGAGTATGTGTTCCTGCAAGCCGACAGTGAGCAGGATGCTGCGCAGGCGGTGAAGATCCTCCAGACCCGGATCGACAGTCAGGCGGACGGGGATGCCTTCTATCCTGAGACCATTGACCAGTGGAAGGCTGCCAAGGTGCTGCAAAACGGCGCCTATGTGGCAATGATCGCCTCCGGCGAGCACCAGACGGAGATCGAGGACGCCTGGAACGCACAGTTTGGCGCGTAACAGTCTGACGCGGAACAACCAGCCGTGACACCACGGCTGGTTTGCTATGTAGAAACGGAAAAAACGCTGCATTTCAACGTCATTCAAGTAGAAATACTTTGCAGAAAAAGGAGGTGAACAGCCCATGCGTTTCAGCAGCTTACCCTTTTTATTCGGCTTTTTGCCTATCACGCTGGCGATCTACTTCGCCGTTCCCCTTCGGTGGCGGAATCTGGCGCTGCTGCTGGCCAGTCTGGTGTTCTACGGCTGGGGGGAGCCGGTCTATATCAGCATTATGGTGCTGTCCATCCTCATCGACTATACCCACGGCCTTCTGGTGGAGAAGTACCGCAGCCGGGACAAGCTGGCCCGGTGGTTCGTGGCAGAGAGCGTGCTGCTGAATTTGGGTCTGCTGGGCTTTTTTAAATATTGGGATTTCTTCGCCGCCAACCTCTCCCTGATCCCCGGCGTTTCCATTCCCACTCTGGGACTGCCTCTGCCCATCGGCATTTCCTTTTTCACCTTCCAGACCATGAGCTATACCATTGATGTCTACCGGCAGGACGCGCCCGCCCAGCGGAACATGGTGTCCTTCGGAGCCTATGTGACCATGTTCCCGCAGCTGGTGGCGGGGCCTATCGTCCGCTATAAGGATGTTGCGGCGGAGTTGGTCCACCGGACGAACACGGCATCGGCGTTCGCTGCCGGGGCACGGCGGTTCACCGTGGGCCTTGCGAAAAAAGTGCTGCTGGCCAACAGCATCGGTGCACTGTGGGACGCGGAGCTGGCGGCGCAGTCCGCCGGGACACTGACGGCCGTCGGCGGCTGGCTGGGCATCGCGGCCTTCGGCTTCCAGATCTATTTCGACTTCTCCGGCTATTCCGACATGGCCATCGGCATGGGGCAGATGCTGGGCTTTCACTTCCCGGAAAACTTCAACTACCCCTATACCGCCGCCTCCGTGACGGAGTTCTGGCGGCGGTGGCACATTTCCCTGACCACATGGTTCCGGGAATATCTGTATATCCCCTTGGGCGGCAGCCGGAAGGGGACATGGCGGACGGTGCGGAACATCTTCCTTGTCTGGTTCTGCACCGGCTTCTGGCACGGGGCGAGCTGGAATTTCATCCTCTGGGGCCTGCACTTCTTTGCGTGGCTCATGCTGGAAAAGTATCTGCTGCGGGACTTCCTCCAAAAGCTGCCATCGTGGCTGCGGCATTTCTACACGCTTGTGGTGGTGTTCGTGGGCTGGGGCGTGTTCGCCATGGAGAATCTCGCTGTCTGCGTCAGGTATTTCAAAACCTGCTTCGGCAGCGGAACGCTGTGGAGCGCCGCTGACGGCTACTACCTGATAGCCTATGGCCTGACGCTGCTGCTTTTAACGGTTGGCTCCACCCGTCTGCCCCGAAAGGTCTGGGACCGGTTGCCGGAGCGGACGAGAGACCTGCTGGGGCCGCTGCTGATGACGGCGGGTCTGGTGATCTGCACGGCCTACTTGGTAGACGGCAGCTACAACCCGTTTCTGTATTTCCGATTCTGATTCTTCATCTCACCCAAGAAGGGAGGGAACCGCATGGCGAACAAGGGACGACTGACCACGGGGATCTTCTGCCTGTTTCTGGCAGGATTGCTGGCGTGGCACATTGCGCTGCCGGACCGAGCACGCTCCGAAACGGAAAACCGGACGCTGGCCCAGTTCCCGGACTTTTCCTGGGAAACCCTGAAAAACGGCAGTTTTACCGAGGGGATGGAGGACTATTTTGCCGACCAGTTCCCTCTGCGGGATGACTGGACGGGCCTGAAGGCCCGGTGCGAGCAGATGTTGGGCAAGCGGGAATTCAACGGCGTCTACCTCTGCGGCGATACCCTTATCGCCAAGGTGGACGAACCGGACAGGCTTCAGGCGGAAAAGAATTTGGACGATGTGAAGCGGTTTGGAGAAGCGGCTCACGGCCAGGTGCTTTTGGGGTTGATCCCCTCGGCGGCAGAGGTCTGGAAGGACAGGCTGCCGCAGGGCGCGCCCAGCTTCGATCAGGCTGCATTCATCCAAAGTGCGGCGGAGAAAACGGGCCTGCCCACGGTGGATCTGCTGGGAGCCTTGACGGAACACGCGGGGGAACCTATCTATTACCGGACCGACCACCACTGGACCACCCGTGGGGCGTTCTACGGAGCCAATGCGCTGTTGGCCGCCTTGGGAAAGGAGCCATTAAAGGAAACTGACTTTACACCGGAAGTTGCCAGCATGGACTTTAACGGCACCCTGTATTCCACCTCCGGTATCCATTGGCTTGCCCCGGATACCATAGAGTATTGGGCGTCCGAGGACGATCTGCGGGTCACGTCCTGGAAGTCCGGCAAGGATGCGGCGGGGCGGCTGTATGACCGCAGCTATCTGGAG
>ERZ827423.3310-NODE-3310-length-11250-cov-4.808843_pt1 | contig 11250 bp, 9 predicted proteins | sample MGYA00519775_ERZ827423 | MGnify/ENA primary metagenome ERZ827423 (study PRJEB31778, sample SAMEA3449296) | human gut metagenome | biome: human gut; feature: human-associated habitat; material: faeces | place: United Kingdom | collected 2010/2012 ...
AGAACTGAGGACGATAGTTGTTGAAGAAAGGAGTATGACGTCCACCTTCATCCTTTGTTAAAACGTAAACCTGAGCTGTAAACTTCTTATGGCAGGTTACAGTACCGGGCTTAGCAAGAACCTGTCCTCTTTCGATTTCAGTTCTCTGGATACCACGAAGAAGAGCACCGATGTTATCACCAGCCTGAGCCTCATCAAGAAGCTTACGGAACATTTCGATACCGGTAACAACAGTCTTCTTTGTTTCTTCCTTAATACCAACGATTTCAACTTCCTCATTAAGATGAAGAACACCACGCTCTACTCTACCAGTTGCAACAGTACCACGTCCGGTAATGGTAAATACGTCTTCTACAGGCATAAGGAAAGGCTTATCTGTTGCTCTTTCAGGATCCGGAATATAGGAATCAACAGTATCCATAAGTTCCATGATCTTGTCGCCCCATTCACCCATCGGATCTTCAAGAGCCTTAAGAGCGGAACCCTTAATGATCGGGCATCCTTCGAATCCATACTCTTCAAGCTGTTCGGTAACTTCCATCTCTACTAACTCGATAAGCTCAGGATCGTCTACCATATCGCACTTGTTAAGGAATACTACGATGTAAGGTACACCTACCTGACGGGAAAGAAGGATGTGCTCCTTGGTCTGAGCCATAACACCATCAGTAGCAGCTACAACAAGGATAGCACCATCCATCTGTGCAGCACCAGTGATCATGTTCTTAACGTAGTCAGCATGTCCCGGGCAGTCAACGTGAGCATAATGTCTCTTAGCAGTTGTATACTCAACGTGAGCGGTAGAAATAGTAATACCTCTTTCTCTTTCTTCGGGAGCCTTATCGATGTTCTCGAAATCTGTTGCTTCGTTACCAGGAACTCTTGCAGCAAGTACCTTTGTGATTGCTGCAGTTAAGGTTGTTTTACCATGGTCAACATGACCGATGGTACCAATATTACAATGTGGTTTGGTTCTGTCAAAATGCGCTTTAGCCATTTTTTAAGTCCTCCTTTAAATAATTGAACAATTAGTTTTCATTTTAATCAGCTAATTTTAATTATATAAAATAGCTGTATATATTTCAAGCACTTTTTCGTACTCGGATGATTCAAAAGCACGTTAAATTATTTTGCCTTTGCAGCAAGTACCTTTTCCTGAACACTCTTCGGAACCGGCTCGTACTTTTCGAAGAACATGGAGTAGTTACCACGTCCCTGTGTGGAAGAACGAAGTTCTGTAGAGTAACCGAACATTTCAGCAAGCGGAACAAGTGCTCTGACAATCTTACCACCGCCAATATCATCCATAGACTGGATCTGACCACGCTTGGAATTCAGGGATCCGATTACATCACCCATGTATTCTTCCGGCATGGTAACCTCTACCTTCATGATCGGCTCAAGAAGTACCGGTGATGCCTTAGCCATAGCATCCTTGAATGCCATGGAACCAGCAATGTGGAATGCCATTTCAGAAGAGTCGACTTCATGATAGGATCCATCATATACAGTAGCATGAACACCAAGTACCGGGAATCCTCCAAGAATACCGGCCTGAGCTGCTTCCTGGATACCTTCACCGACTGCAGGAATGTATTCCTTCGGAATTGCACCACCAACTACGGTAGATTCAAATAACAGTGTAGGCGGATCATTGATCAGGATGTTAGCCTTAGGATCAAATTCAAACTTCTCACAGTTTGCTTCCATAGGCTCGAACTTAACTTTACAGTGACCATACTGTCCACGACCACCGGACTGCTTAGCGTATTTGGAATCTACTTCAACAGCCTTGGTAAATGCTTCCTTGTAAGCAACCTGAGGCGCACCAACGTTAGCTTCTACCTTGAATTCACGAAGAAGTCTGTCTACGATAATTTCCAAATGAAGCTCGCCCATACCAGCGATAATGGTCTGACCGGTTTCCTGATTTGTATGAGCACGGAAGGTAGGATCTTCTTCAGCAAGCTTTGCTAAAGCTTCACCCATCTTACCCTGGCCTGCCTTTGTCTTAGGCTCGATTGCAAGCTCAATAACCGGTTCAGGGAATTCCATGGACTCCAGAATTACCGGATGCTGTTCATCACAAATGGTATCACCGGTACCAGTAAACTTAAATCCAACTGCTGCTGCGATATCACCGGAGTAAACTTTTTCAAGCTCTGCTCTCTTGTTTGCATGCATCTGAAGAATACGTCCAACACGTTCCTTCTTATCCTTAGTAGCATTCAGTACATAAGAACCGGAGTTCATCGTACCGGAATATACACGGAAGAATGCAAGCTTTCCTACGAACGGGTCTGCCATGATCTTGAATGCAAGAGCTGCAAACGGTTCGTCATCAGAAGAATGTCTTACAACCTCATTGCCTTCCAGGTCGGTACCCTTAATCGGAGGGATATCGGTAGGAGCCGGCATGTACTCAACAACAGCATCCAGAAGCTTCTGAACACCCTTGTTACGATATGCAGAACCACAGCATACCGGAACAGCGGTACATTCGCAGGTTGCCTTTCTTAAAACTTTCTTCATTTCTTCTACAGAAGGTTCTTCCCCTTCCAGATACATCATCATTAAATCATCATCTAATTCACAGATCTTCTCAATCAGTTCAGCACGATACGTTTCCGCATCATCCTTCATATCTCCGAGATCATCTGTAACAGTGATGTTATCACCCTTATCATCATTATAGATGTAAGCCTTCATTTCAAACAGATCAATGATTCCCTTGAATTCGTCTTCCTTTCCGATCGGTAACTGAAGAACAATTGCGTTCTTGCCAAGACGAGTTCTGATCTGGTCTACTGCACCATAGAAGTTTGCACCAAGGATGTCCATCTTGTTGATGAAAGCCATACGAGGTACATTGTAGGTGTCAGCCTGACGCCATACGTTTTCTGACTGAGGCTCAACACCCCCCTTTGCACAGAACACACCGACTGCACCATCAAGTACACGTAAGGAACGCTCAACTTCTACGGTGAAGTCAACGTGTCCCGGAGTATCAATGATGTTGATACGATGCTCTAATGCACCGGGCATGGGCTTGGTTTCTTTTTCGAGAGTCCAGTGACATGTGGTAGCTGCAGATGTAATTGTGATACCTCTTTCCTGCTCCTGTTCCATCCAGTCCATGGTAGCAGTACCTTCGTGAGTATCACCAATCTTGTAGTTAACACCGGTATAATAAAGAATACGCTCTGTCAATGTGGTCTTACCAGCATCGATATGAGCCATAATACCAATATTTCTGGTTCTCTCTAACGGATATTCTCTTCCAGCCAAGTTTTTTCCCTCCTACTAGAATCTGTAATGAGCAAAAGCCTTGTTTGCCTCTGCCATCTTGTGCATGTCTTCTTTTCTCTTAACTGCAGATCCGGTATTGTTGGCTGCGTCAAGAATTTCGTTAGCAAGTCTGTCTTCCATGGTCTTCTCACTTCTCTTACGAGAGAACATGGTCAACCAACGAAGGCCCAGAGCCTGACGTCTCTCAGGTCTAACTTCGATAGGTACCTGATAGGTAGCACCACCGATACGTCTTGCTTTTACTTCCAGAACAGGCATGATGTTGTTCATAGCCTCTTCGAATACTTCCAGAGCAGGCTTTCCGCTCTTCTCTTCAACCTTAGCAAATGCTCCGTATACGATCTTCTGGGCTACACCCTTCTTGCCATCTAACATGATGTTGTTGACAAGCTTGGTAACCACTTTGTTGTTGTATAAAGGATCTGCTAATACATCTCTTTTCTGAATATGTCCTTTACGTGGCACGGTTCTTCCCTCCTTAACAAATTGTTTACGTTAGATCATAGGTACTCACATGTGTTTCCCCAAGTGTTCGCGCTGTTATATCTGTATCACAGAATTCCAACACTTTTCTTAGTTTCGTTTTTGTGGTACAAAGACGATGTCCGCATCGTCTCCAAAAATCCTTGCGGATTTTCATCGAACTCTCGGTCCGACGTTCAAAACGCCCCGGATACTACTTATTTCTTAGCATCCTTAGGTCTCTTAGCGCCGTACTTGGAACGAGCCTGTTTTCTGTTAGCGACACCGGCGGTATCAAGGGTACCACGGATGATGTGGTATCTGGTACCGGGCAGGTCCTTAACACGACCACCACGGATCAAAACAACGCTGTGCTCCTGCAGATTGTGACCTTCACCGGGAATGTAGCTGGTAACTTCGATTCCGTTGGAAAGACGTACTCTGGCGATCTTTCTAAGAGCAGAGTTAGGCTTTTTAGGAGTTGCTGTCTTAACAGCAGTACATACACCACGCTTCTGGGGAGCAGAAACGTCTGTTGCTTTCTTGTGAAGAGAGTTGTAACCCTTCTGGAGAGCAGGTGCAGTAGACTTCTTAACAGAAGTCTGACGTCCTTTTCTTACTAACTGGTTAAATGTTGGCATTCTGTTTCACCTCTTTCTTAATAGTATAATAGACGCACCTTTTCTGGCACGCTTTAATAGTATACTTGTTCCAACTTCCGTTGTCAACTGGTTTTTGGTGAAATTTACAGGGTTTTTCACGACTTTTTCATATTATTATAACCAAAAGAGGAGCAGTACCGTTTCCGATACCGCTCCATGAAGTATTTCCCATAAATTTCCCCCTATACAGGGGCTGCTTATATAAGGAACCGCTACTGTATCTGTGGCAGATATCGTTCCAGCGCATCCTGCCAGGAAGGAAGTCTCTCAAAACCGTTCTCTGTGAGCTTTTCCTTGCTCATGCGGCTGTTCTCCGGTCTCTTCGCCTTCGTGGGATACTCGGACGCCGGTACGGGAGCCACATCCACGTTCATGCCTGCCTTGCGGAAGATTTCGCAGGCAAATTCATACCAGTTACAGATACCTTCATTGGTCGCATGATAAATGCCGTATTTGTCGGTCAGCACCATGTCCACCAGAAGCCTTGCCAGATCATAAGTATAAGTAGGCGAACCAAACTGGTCATTCACCACCGTGAGATGATCATGGGTCTTACCCAGATTCAGCATGGTCTTGATGAAATTCTTACCGTTCACACCGAATACCCAGGAGATTCTTACGATAAAATACTTCTCCAGTGTATTCTGCACTGCCAGCTCGCCCTCGTATTTGGTCTGTCCGTATACGTTCAGAGGATGGCGCTCATCGTCGGGCTCCCAGGCTCTGGTACCTTCGCCGTCAAATACATAGTCCGTGCTGATATAGATCATCTTGCAGTCTAACTTTTTGCAGACATTGGCAATATTCTGTGTGCCATCCGCGTTGACCCTGCGGCAGAGCTCCACGTTGTCTTCCGCTGCATCCACTGCAGTATAGGCTGCACAGTGGATCACAGCATCCGGTGCTACCTCACCGATCACTTTTTCCACACTGGCTGCATCCGTGATATCCATGTCCTGAATATCCACACCGACCGCCTCAATGCCGCGCTTTGTAAGTTCATTTACCACATCATATCCCAACTGACCCTTTACGCCTGTTACCAATACTTTCATAGAATGCCTTCCTTTTCTTTCTTAATGCTTATGGCACCGGTCTCCGGAACCACCACATACATAATTATAACATTACCGTCAGACATCAGCAACGAAATACTTCATTTTTGTATTGTATCGCAAAAAATCCGGGGAACACTCCCCGGACCTTTTTATATCAGCTCTATTTCATTTGTTTCAATTTAAACAGTCATATAGCTTTGCGCTGCCCGCCGGATATCCTCGACAATTCCTTCTGCCTTTTTATCCTCCAGTTCGGTTGCCTGCTTTCTAAGCTTCCACCAGTTCCAGCCGGGATGTGCATTTTCCTGCAATTCTATGATTCTTTTCTGGTATTTTCTGCATAATATAAAATAAATCACCAAGAGTAATAAAACACCAATGCCCAACATTCCGGCTATTGTGTCACCGTAATATCCACTCTTTACTGACTGTGCAAGCGGTGTCGCTTCATCTTCAATTTGTACGATTCGATAACCTGTCAAAATCACAGGTATGGAATATAGCATGCCGCTCATCTCGACCGCCTCCGTTATTTCTTAGTCTCTATCTATAAAGACTACTTATCCATGAAAAACGGCTCACATTTTTCGATATTTTTTTCAGGAATTCCTACCGGTCTGCTTCCGGAAATTTTCATCGCGAAAATTTACTTATTATGGGAAATTCGCTATAATAGTGATATAGATTTTCACACAAAGGAGACTGTTATGCAAAAAAGCTTCATACAACATCTGTTTACTGTAAGTATATTGTCCTGTTGTCTGTTATTCGGAGGATGCAGTCAGAATTCTGCCGGAGATGATACATCCTCCGCCACGACTGCTTCCACCTCCCCGTCTGAAACTGTTACAGCCCTGCCCGCCGATGTTTCCCCGGATTCCGATACGTCTGCCATAGAATCCACTTCGGAGGATACCAGGGCACTCACCCTGTCGGTAGTCAATATGTGTGGCATCGAAGTCGGTATGGTTGCGGTCATTGATCCCGTGACCGGGGAACAGGTAAATCTGGATTCCCTGTCGGATCAGGAATCGATCTCTATGGAAGCAGACTGGCCCTCCTCTGTCAATGAGTTCCAATGGGCTCTCTACAATACTGACGGTGAATTATGCGTTGAGGGGACAACCGATATCAGCAGTGCCCAGACCACAGTGACTCTTCTGCTGACCGGAGACGGTGATCTGGAAAAAGTCGAAGAGCTCTTCGAGTAATCCGCTTTCCAAGGTCTAAAAAACGACATCCACAGGGGAAATCCCAATGGATGTCGTTTTTGTTATCTTTTATTCTTCGATATCTCCTGCATTTTCTGCCTGAGCCTTCAGCTTCTTCTCATTGTGCTTCTTGTACATTTCATATCCGGTTGCACCGAGGATCAGAATGATCAGCCACCACCACCAGGACATCTTTGCATGTTCGCTTTCCACAGCCACATCTGCCAGGGGAACAGCCTCGTCTGCAATATTCACTGCTTCTTCTGCCTTAGGTGCTTCCTCTGCTGTTTTCTGGGTGTCTTCCTCAACATTGGCTGCAAGAGGTGCTGCTTCATCAGCAATCTGCGTCACGCCCTGTGCCGCTGCCTGATTCTGGGTCACTACTGTTGCCTGTGCCACCGGTGCGGGTGCCAGAACAATCGGGTTAACAACAGTCTCTCCGGTATCGCTGCTGCCGCCTGCGCTATCGCCGCCCGCAGGAGCTGCCGGTGTGGGTGCGGGAGTCAGACGCTCGATCACCTTATCCAGCTCTCCGCCTGCCTTATCCAGGCTGTCCAGAATCTCCTTCAGAGTATCTTCTGCATCCTTTTTGTTCTGTTCAGCCACGGCCAGCTTTCCTTCCAGTTCCTTCAGAGCTCCAAGGTTACTGGTTCTGTTACTCTTCAGAGCTTCGATCTCTGCCTTCAGCACATCTACCTTGCCCTGTGCTGCTTCCACCTCACCCTGTGCTGCCTTTGCATCCTGTAACAGCTTCTGATACTTTTCAGTCAGTGCCTTGGCATCATCTACGAATTTACGATAGGCTTCATCCTTTTGGGTGAGCTTAATGTTGCCCTGAATATAGTTCAGGTTCTGGATGATCTGACCAGTCAGCACCTCTGCATTTGCATAAGTCTCAGTTCTGACAGCAGTATTGGTTGTGGTCTCTCCGGTTTTCTCCAGATAATCAATCTCATAGGAATAGCTGGTATGCGCAATGGTATCGGTAGTCTTCACATTGTACACACCGGTTGCGCCACTTGCTTTTGCCTGTGCCAGTGCTGCATCCTGTACCGCATTCTGTGCCTCCGCTGCGGTGGTCTTCTCATCGGTCTTGACACTGACACCTGCTACATAGCGGATGGTTGCCTTGCCAAGCTTCCAGTCATCCCAGTTAGCGCTGACGAAAATACCGCCATCTGCCTCGACTGCCTTTCTGGCTGCATCTTCCAGTTTCTTGTTCGTAGTTTCTCCATTACCAAACAGAGCCTTGATGTCATTCCAGAGGGAGCCGAAGGTACTCTGGTCTACTGTCTTCTTAGTGACCTTTGCATAAGTTGCGGATACGGTACCGGATACCTCATATTTATCTTTAAGTAATACGTTATCCTCGGTCTTATTGGTCGTTAACGTACTGCTTTCACTTATTAAATATAATTCATCACAATCCGTTTCTTTTTTAATCTGATCTTTAATATCGTTTATTTTGTCATCCTTAACATCGTTTTGAACTTCACTCGCGCTGTCCCAAGAACGAACAGTTTTCTTCACATCCACAGTCTTCGTAAAGGTAGGAATGTAGGTTCCATTACCGGTATAAGTATAATCCGTTTTTTCTGTTCCTGTAACGGTTGCTTCCTTACCGTTATTGGCATTTTCCAATTCCTTTTCCTTTTCAGCAGCTGCAGCATCTCTCTCTGCCACTGTCTGATACTGTTCGGAAGAAGTGAATTTTGCATCGGTATAGGTGATGGTGGTCACATCAGCGGTCACGGTCTTGACCAGGTTGCCGTTCTCATCCAGTTTCCAGGATTCCTTCTCGGTAGCCTCATTTACATCAGTATCAACCTCGCCGTTTTCGGTCTTCTGGTTATTGTCAGAAATAATGATACTCTCGGTTCCGTCTTTCTTGATCACTTTCTTTCCATCTACTGCAATAATAGTTCCGTCTTTCAGACCTTTTTCCACTTCGGAAACAGTGATCGTATCCCCGTTTCCCTTCACATACTGATCCGGATTGGTCTCCTGCGCCGTCTTCCAGTTTACTTCCTCAATTCGCTTCTCAAAGATCACGATATTGTCCTTGGAAGTCTGTTTGTCATCCATCACATAGTTGTAATACTTTGTCTGCTTATTACCATTCTCATCGGTATAGGTTACTTCAAAATAATTCTTGGTATTATTGTCTTCACCCTGTCTGCGGACAACCTTAATATCATCGGCAGTGATCTTCTGTACCTCGGGCAGATAGTAGTTCTGCATAATGGAAATGAAAAGCTGATCCTCATTTTTCCAGTTCAGTCCATTGTCGCCCTGAGTCAGGGCTTCCTTATCTGCAATATCCAGAGCACCTGCCGCAGAGGTATCCACTGCACCCTTTGCAGCCTCCAGAGCCTTTGCCAGTGCTTCTGCATTTGTCTTCGCTGCTTCCAGTTCAGCTGCTGCTGCCGCAGCGTTAGCATCTGCACTGTTTACAGCCTCCTCATAAGCCTTTTCATAAGCTGCCACCTTCTGTGCTGCCTCTTCATAAGCTGTCTTGGCGGTATTGTACTCCCCAAGCTTTGCATCGAAATCAGCCTGTGCCTGATCTACGGTAGTCTTTACTTCTTCATATGCCGCATTGGCATCGGTGATAGAAGCAGCATCCTTGATATTCTCGATCTGTCCATTTACCTTATCCTGGGAAGCCTGCATGGCATCCTTTGCTTCTGCCGCAGTCTGTCCTGCATTTGCCGCTGCATCAGTTGCCTTATTCAGTTCTGCGTCGGAAAGCTTATCATTTGCTTCTGCAACGCCAAGTTTGGTATCTGCACTCTCCACAGCAGACTCTGCGTCCTTCAGAGAAGAACCGCCCTCCACGGTCTTATCCTCTACTTTGACATTGGCATCCAGAACAGCCTGAGACAGATCCTTGCCCTGCGTATCCTTAGCTTCCCCTGCCACTACCTGGTCAGCCACTTCCGACTTCACATCAGTAGCACTCTTTTCTGCCGTTTCTACTGCCTTGTCAGCCTCTTTTGCAGCTGCCTGTGCCTGGTCAGCAATACCGGCTTCCGGTGTCACGGTAATGTTCTTATCCTCATTGCCTTCAGGCGTGGTGCCCTCTCCCTCTGCTGCCAGTGCAGTCAGCGGGGAAGATGCCATCAACATTGCGGAAATGCCGATCGCCATAGCACGAATCACTTTTTCGTTCTTACTGTTTTTTCTCATATGATTTTTCCTCTCCATTCTATTTTTCAACAATATGTTCAAATAAATACTGCAGTACCTCCGGCGTGAACTTCTTTGCCGAAATAGCTACTTTAAAATCTCCGTCTTCTTGCTCCTCCTGTCTGGTGACATCTGCATACATGATCATCGTATCCGCTACGATTATGATGTCTTTCCCCTTAAGGTCAGGAGATCCGGCCGGCATCGTAAAAGCTATGCCCAGTGGGCTGACATTGCATGTTTCGACAAAAATGCTCTCTCCCGAATCACATACTACGATAACGCTCTTAGCCTGATAGCCAACACGGTCGATCCTCCTTCGTTCTTCCATCGTCCCCTTCTGCTCCTTTCTTCCGGAGTTGCCGGTAAAACCGCTCCTTTTGTGTCTTTCTAATTATTAAGACGGTTCATCTCAAAAAAAGGGTCAAATTTTTTTATTTAATTTTAAAAAAAGTTTCAAAAAATCTAAGTTTTTAAAATCAAATTAGTGAACGCCGGCATCGTTATCTTTTTTTCTGACAGACAATATGCTATAATACATCCAAAGAAAATCATGACACAGGCTTTTAAAGGAGCGACCCTATGATACAGAAAAAGAAATTCGTAAAAACCTTCCGTAACACCAAAACCGTACAGTTAGTCCTTCTGCTTCTGTTGGAAGCTGCGTATGTTCTGGTGCTGACCCTGAACCCGGCGTTGGGCACGAAGCTTTTCGAAGACCGGACCCTGTTTATTCTATGCACACTTTCCTGGATCCTTGCTTTATTTAATCTGATATGGCTGTTATACGATTTTTATAAATTGCGCACCTTTGCCGAAGAAAGCCACGCGCTGAACCGTGCGGCTTTCCTGGATCATCTGACCGGCATTCCCAACAGGCACGGACTGGATGTGGTCTTTGAGACCTACGATTCTCCGGAATCTCTGGCTCACGTAGCATGCTATATGGTCACCATCACCAACTTAAAGGAGATCAATCAGACCATGGGACATGTGGTAGGCGACCAGATGTTAAAAGATTTCTCCGGCATTCTGGAGAGCGTTGGCGACGCTTTCGGTGTGGTGGGACGTAACGGCGGTAACGAATTCTTAATGATCGTCAATCACGGTTCCCATGATACCATGGACTATTTTATCGAAAGTCTGGCGCAGCAGTTAAAAGAATATAACGAAGAGCACAGCAATGCGCCCATTCAGATCAAGTACGCATATATTTTAAATGAAGAAGCACATGCAGAGTATTTCTCCACTCTGCTTACAGAGACATACAATAAGCTCCACGCTTAAGGAACCCGTTAACCAAGCAGTGAGACGAACGCATGAAAGACATGAACATTCCTTACATTGCCGGTCTTGTGA
>ERZ827423.3313-NODE-3313-length-11243-cov-2.283429_pt1 | contig 11243 bp, 8 predicted proteins | sample MGYA00519775_ERZ827423 | MGnify/ENA primary metagenome ERZ827423 (study PRJEB31778, sample SAMEA3449296) | human gut metagenome | biome: human gut; feature: human-associated habitat; material: faeces | place: United Kingdom | collected 2010/2012 ...
TGCCGGAGATAAGTACACCATGAAGCTGGGTGTCGGATCTCAGGAGAAAATCGGTGTAACACCGGAGAATCTTGCGGCAGACACTGTAGTAGATGATTTCCAGACGGCCATGAGAACACTTGAGACCAGTGCCGTAGCAAGTGGGCAGGGTGCCGGAACTTATAATATGGTAGGCGGATATGAGGCAGCATTAAAGGATATCACAGATGTCAATCCACAGACAACCTTCCATATGACGATCCAGAGAAACAATACCGGATATTTCTTAAGCTATACCAATGCAGCTACCGGAGAGACCGTGACCAACAAATATTACCACGGTGACAACGGTGATGAACTGACCAGACTGGATGAAAACAATATTTATGTAGGTTTCTATGCTTCCAGAAGTGCTAAGGTAAGCTTCAGCAATATGAGCCTGACCACAGTGGCTCCGGAAAACGATGCACCTGCAGAAGCAAGACCGATTACTTATGTAACCCCGAATTTCAGCATTGAGTCTGCCAAGGTTGCCAACAATGCAAACTATGAGATGGTATACTACGGCAATGCCGATGGCGTTCTGAGTATTACGAACAGCAAGGGAGAGGCAGTGGTATCCGGACAGCATGTGGATGCCAAGACCAAGTTCCGTGTCAATACGGTTCTGGAGCAGGGCAGCAATACTTTTGCAGTGGAGTTCACACCGGATGCAGATTACAAGCCTGCAAAGTATTCTCTTTTAAGCAGTTATGATACTGTGAAAATTGATTTCAACGTAACCTATAATGTAAAAGACAGAAGTTATATTTATGTAAGTCCCGACGGCAGAAGCTATGGAAGCGGTGCCAAGGATGATCCTGTAGATATTTATACCGCAGTGAAGAGTGCTGCTCCCGGACGGACGATCCTGTTAAAGGGCGGAACTTATGCACTGGACAAGACAGTCATTGTAGAAAGAGGCGTTAACGGAACCGCAGATGCGAAGATTTACATGATCGCAGATCCGGAAGCTGCCACACGCCCGGTACTGGATTTCCAGGGAAGATGTGCAGGTATGATCCTGGCAGGCGATTATTGGTATTTCCAGGGATTTGATGTTACGAGATCCGCAAATGCGCAGAAGGGTATTCAGGTATCCGGAAGCTACAACACTGTGGACAACGTAATGACCTACAAAAATGGTAATACCGGTCTTCAGATCAGCAGATATAAGAGCACAGATAACTGGGAAGACTGGCCGTCCCACAACCTGATCCTGAACTGTACTTCTTATCTGAATGCAGATGCGGGATATGAGGATGCGGATGGATTTGCGGCTAAACTGACGGTAGCAGACGGCAACGTATTTGACGGATGTATCGCAGCATACAATGCCGATGACGGTTGGGATCTGTTCGCAAAGGTAGAGACCGGTGCCATCGGACAGGTAACGATTCAGAACAGTGTGGCATTTAAGAACGGTTATGTACTGGATGAGAATGGACAGGAAGTAGATGCGGGTAACGGTAACGGCTTCAAGATGGGTGGTTCCAGCATCAGTGGACAGCATATCCTGCGCAACAGTGTATCATTCGGCAATAAGGCAAAGGGTATTGATTCCAACAGCTGTCCGGATATTGAGGCATATTCTTCTACCAGTTATAACAATGAGTCCTTTAACGTGGCATTCTATACAAATGACGCAAAGAATACTGCATTTATAGCAAAAGGAATCCTGTCCTTTAAGGATAGCAGCAATGCAGCAGGGCAGACGGTTGCAGAACAGTTCAAACCGAAAGGAACTCAGGAGACCAGTGCCTACGAAAATGCAATGAACTATTATTGGAGAGGCGAAAACTCTACCAACAGTGAAGGAATAGCAGCTACAGCAGAATGGTTCCAGAACATGGATATGAACAGTGCAATCCACGGAGGCATTCGCAGAAATACGGACGGTACCATCAATATGAACGGTTTCCTGGCAGTGACTTCCGCAGTACCAGCAGGTGTTGGAGCCAGAATGACCGGAACCCCTTCTGCTGTATTTACGGTAGCGGCAGATGTGGTGAACAACGATGATGACGATGACGATGATGATGACAACAACAGCGGTTCCTCTGCAGCACCTGCAGTAGACTGGACGGATGTAAGCAACTCTGTACAGGATAAGGTGGCAGAGATGATGAAAAATCCTGCTATTGCAAGTGTCAACATGAACTTTGTATGCAGCGGTGAAGTCAAGGTGCCTCAGAATGTACTGAATACCATTAAAGGTACGAAGCTGACGGTGGCATTCCACAGCGGAAACGGTGTGGCACTGAGCATCAGTGGACAGGATCTGAAGAATAAAGATCTGTCAAAGATTCAGAATATTGATCTGACAGTAGACCAGACGAGCAACACAATCCCGGCAAATGTGGTATCCGCAAAGTCCGGAACCGTGAACAGACAGCTGGGTATCCGAGATACCGGCAGCTTCGGAGTGAATGTCAACATTCATGTAAATGTAGGCAAGGACAATTCCGGCAAGAGTGCAAACCTGTATCGCTATAATACAAAGAAGGGACGCCTGGAGTATTGCGGATCCTTTACCGTAACTTCCACCGGACAGTCCATGTTCGCATTGAAGCGCGGCGGCAATTATCTGGTAACTGTTACTGACCGCAGACCTTCCGAGAGCATCTGGTATACAGAGGGCGGTTATACGGTAAAGAGTGGTGATACGCTTTCCAAGATCGCTAAGAGAAATCACATGACTCTGGCACAATTGCTTCGCAGAAATGTACAGATTACAAACCAGAATGTGATCAGAGTTGGTCAGAAACTGAATCTGGACTGATCGTAAAAACTGTAAGAGATAGAGAAAAAGGACAAGACGGGAAACTGAAAAACGAGAAAAACGGATGGCTTGGGAGGGCCATCCGTTTTTTGTGTATACGATGAGTCAACTGCAGATTTGTGCTTGCACAAGGATCGGCAGTTGGCGAATGTACATCATCGAGCTGTTAAGCGAGATGGTGTACAAAGTATACAAATCGAGTAGGAGTCAGCCTGCTCGATTGTGGAGAGAGACGGTCTGCGAGGGGGAGGTTGTGTGGCGGATTTAGAAAAAGAATAGGTGTGAAGTCCATTGTGCAGGGCATTCCGATGAGCCTCTGAGAACGAAAATTGTGTCAGCAAAGGCTTCCACAATTTTTGAGTCTCATCTCCATTGCACAATAAGTGCCTTCACACCTATTCTTTTTCTAAATCCGCCCTCAAGACTTTGGGCGCAGACCTGGCGGCTGCTAAACATAAAAATTCAGGAAACTATAGAAAGATAGTTTCCTGGTATATGGGAGAGGGTATTTATATTGAGGGTGGGTTAGGTTAGTTTGCGCGTAATGATTCAATAAATGGTGTCAGGAGGAATTCACCGTATTGAAGCAGGGAGAAGCTTCTCTGGGTGAGACACCAGGAGTAGGTGAGACCGATCTGGGCAGAGGTGATCATCTGGGAGAGCTCGACGTAGGAGTAGTCTGACTTTAGTTCTCCACATTTGATCCCATCGAAAAGGATCTTGCGCAGGATCTTATAATAATTACGATCCGGGTTTAAAATATGTCTGGTTCCGGTAGTAGCTACCTGAAGACCGTAGAGGGACGCAAAGAGATCCATATATGGTGAGTGCTCCAGGTTATTCAGCACAAAATGGTTGAAGGCGAGCAGCAGATCGGCGGCTGGAAGCGTCCGGTCGCAGGTCTGAAGCCAGCTATCATAGTCACTGTCGTAGGAATAGGCGAGGCTGAAGAGAAGTTCATCTTTTCCACGAAAATGGTGGTAAAAGGTGCTGCGGGAATTACCGGAGAGTTCGATGATCTGCGCGATCGTAGTTTCGTCATAGCCCTGTTCTGTGAACAGCTTCCATGCTGCATCCATGATGTCCTGTTTTGCATGTCGTTTGCCGTGCGTTGTCATAATTGATCGTTCCTGCCTTCTTAAAAGTATTGAAGCTATTGTAACACAGGGATGTGGAGAGTGCAATGTTTTGTTTCTGCATACATTTTATTGAAAATGTCCATATAAGGATAATATGGTTGACTTTATTTGAACACTTTAGTAGAATGAAGGGTATAAAAAGCAGAACGTAGTTCGGAATACAGTATCTTTTTAGACCGTAGTACGAAAACGAACTACAGTGCTTTTGGAGGTGTAAGATGGAAAAATTAAAACTTGCAGCCGGCATGACAGGAGAACAGAAGCGTTATGCGGTTGAAGCAGCACTACTTCTGGGATTTCAGACAGAGACAGCTACATTTCCGGTGATCACAGCGGACGGTGAGATTCCGGTGCCGGAGAATATGGAAGAGCTGAAAGCCCTGTGGAAAAAGAGTACAGGGGGAACACCGGAAGAGTACGAATCAGCATCAAAGCATACAGGTCCGATCTTTGATCTGGATTTCCGTAAGGAAAAAGGGCTGGAGACGATGCTTCAGAAAGGGGATTTCCTGAAAGACGAGAATCAGGATCTTCTTCCGGATGTGTTGGATGTGAAGATTGTACTTCCGGAGGATGCAGATGATGCGATGCTCGTTGCAGCATGTAACCTGGCATGGCGTTTTGGTATGGAGACAACCGGATATAAAGGAACTATTACGGCAGATGCAGCTTATACAGGCAACCGGCTCGTTCTGGAAAAAGCAGAGCAGACAGAGCTTGTACGGGAAAAAGAAGGAGAAAGTGTAAAAGTATCTCTTCGCGGTGACGGAGAGGAACTAATCGCATTTACCTCCCGCCTCTGTATGGAATTTCCACAGATCAATGGTCAGAGAAGCTGGAAAGACCTGCTGATGGATATGGTGGATGACTTTGTACTGCGCGGCGCAGATGGCCAGCTTGCAGCTTTGAAAGCGATGCAGAAAGAGCAGACAGGAGAATACGAAGTGTACGGATCTCCGCTCTGGAATGATACACAGAAAAAAGAAGCCGGGGATGCAAAGGTATATAATTACAAATCCGGACAGAAGATGTACGAGAAGGTGTATGAGCTTCCGTGGGAAGTGGAAGTTTTTGAAAAACTTCTGGAAGAAAAGGTTTATCCGCAGATCGGGAAAGGAAGCAAGGTAAAGATTACCGGTGCGGTAAGTGAAAATATAAAAGTACGTCAGAAGATAAAAGAAAAAATCGAAGACAGAATCCAGATGTTAGGTGCCAAGCCGGAGGATACCTCCGTTATCTGTGCATACAAACAGGGATATTCCTGGATCGTTGAAGAGATGCTTCCGGTGATGAAGGAAGCGCAGGCAGATCAGGTTGAGATTTATTTCAAACCGTTCCTGCCGGAAGGCCAGACAGACTGGCTGGATGAGAACGGTGCAACCCCGTCCTATCACAATCTGAATGCAGACACTCCGGACAAGTGGTATGATCTTCCGATCCGCTATCTGCAGGAACTGTATCCGGTAGAAGATATTCTGGTAAAAGAGCTTGGAATTGAAAGAGATAAAGTCATTTTCAAAGCTTATGAAGGCGAAGAAGATATCACTTATCTCTGCAAGGGGATCAAGGACGAAAAGGTCTGCTGTGAGGATACTTACAAAGCAGTCTGGTCGGAAAGACCATATATGGATGAATATCCGCAGATGGGAAAGGTTCATCCGGCAACCGGTTATGTAAAAGCAGAGATTGACGGACAGGAAGTATTTTATCAGACCGTCCGTACCGATATGGAAGAGATCTGGGATGTTTACCAGAAGGAAGTTCTTCCGGATTGCAGACGATATATTGAGGAAAAGACAGGCGGAAAGATTTCCGCAGACCTGCAGCCGTTCTTCCATGAACTGCGTCTGGACGTGACCGCAAGTGAACCGGACTATGCGACCGGATCAAGAGAGGATCTGATCTCTTCACTGGATGCTTTGCATGAAGATATGTATTTTGTCGGAAGTGACTATTTTAAAAATTACGGTGTGAAGAAAGCAGATGTCATGCTGGATGCGCCGGGACTGATCCTTCCGGTGATCCATGAAAAAGAAGGCAGACCGGTATTTAAGGTGACACTGACCGAGCCGTTAAAAGAAGAAGCATGCATTGTAAAAGATGGAAAAGCGGTTCTTTTACAGAGAAAACGCGAAGAAGCAGATGCATGGATCCGTGCCATTTCATGGGAAAATGATAATTTTACTTTCCATATCCGCACAAATGGTGTACAATCTAATGTATTACACACTTACTCAACATTGTGGTCAAAGGGTGTACTGGCAGAGTGTGAAAGTGTTGCTGCAGGTACGAAGCTTTTGTTTGAAAGTGAGCAGGGCGAGATACAGTATGCAGCACTTACACCGGAAAGAGAAGAAAAACCAAAGACGAAACGGATTGAAGAGATTGACCTGCATGAGCATGAACTGATCGGATATGATACTTACCGTGAGATCATCGAAGAACTGAAGCAGGTTCCTGGAATCGAAGTGTTCCGAACTGCGGTATCTTATACAGGACGTGAACTCTATGCAGTATGGATCAAACCGGAATACGAAGGATATCTGTCCATGACGAAGCGTATATCAAGAATTCCTGGCGAGATGATCAATGCAAGACATCATGCAAATGAAGTATCTTCGACAAATGCAGCATTTATCCTGATCAAGAAGCTGCTGACAGAAGATGTTTACAAAGATTTACCGGATAAACTGAATCTGGTGATCGTTCCGATGGAAAATGTGGATGGTGCGGCAATCCATTATGAATTGCAGAAAGAGCATCCGACCTGGAAATTCCATGTGGCAAGATTTAATTCGCTTGGAAAAGAGTTCTACTATGAACATTTCCAGCAGGATACGATCCACAGCGAGGCGATGGGATTAACCCGTATTTATGACCGGTATGTCCCGGATATGATCGTGGACAATCACGGAGTACCGAGCCATGAATGGGAGCAGCAGTTTTCAGGTTATACCTCCCCGTCTTACAAAGGCTTCTGGCTTCCGAGATCTCTGCTTTATGGTTATTTCTGGTATGTGACCAATCCAGAGTACAAGGACAATTACCCGGTCAATAAGGTAATGGAAGATGTGATAGCAGACAAGATTGCCGAGTATCCGGAGATGAGAGAATTGAACCGTGAATGGAGTGCTCAGTTTGAAAAATATGCACATGCGTGGATGCCGAAATTGTTCCCGGCAAACTATTATAAAGAAATGATTAACTACTGGATCCCGTTCGCGGCAGATCCAAACCATCGTTATCCGTCGATCCGTTTTCCGTGGATCACAACGGTTGCTTATACCAGCGAGGTTGCAGATGAGACCGCACAGGGTGAATACCTGAATTTGTGTGCAAGGGCTCATGTGGCACATGACGAGGCGACTATCCGGATGTTGATGGAAGCAGTGCATGTGATGGAATGTCATCTGGAAGAGCAGGATGGACAGATTTTGACCAGTTACATAAGACAGCGTCCGATGATTGTCAAAGTGACTGGAAAAAATAAATAACTTTTTAATACTTTTCTAAAGGAAGAGTTAGGTATGGAACTCATCAAATTACTTGGCGTGTTAATCGTAATCGTTGGATTCGCGCTGAAACTGGATTCAATCCTCATTATTTTCCTGGCCCTTATCGCGACAGGGATTGTTGGAGGACTTGGAGTGGGCGGACTTCTGGAAACAATCGGTACAAACTTTGTAGCGAACAGAAGTATGGCAATCTTTATCATGATCCTGCTGGTTACAGGTACACTGGAAAGAAACGGTCTGCGTGAAGCAGCGGCAAACCTGATCCGTAAAGTAAAAAGTGCGACAGCAGGTAAGCTTGTTGCTGTATATGGTATGCTGAATGCTCTGTTTGGAGCATTCAATGTCAGCTTCGGTGGAGTTGCCGGATTTATCCGTCCGGTACTGCTTCCGATGATCGAAGGTGCGATCAGCAATAAAGAAGGAAAAGCAAATGAAGATCACGTAGAAGAAGCAAAAGGACTTGCTGTTGCTATGCAGAACTTCACATGGTTCTTCTTCCAGGTACTGTTCGTAGGTGGTGCCGGCGGAATCCTTGTACAGACAACACTTGCAGGTCTTGGATACGAAGTAGAACTGATCGACCTTGCAGCAGCTGAAATCCCGGTAGCATTAGTTGCACTTGTTGTTTCCTGCGCATTTGTTATTTTGAAAGATAACAAACTGATGAAGAAATACTATGGAAAATCAACAGATACTAAGAAATAGAGGGAGGAAGACAGATGAGTAATTTAAAATTTATACAGGTCGGCGATTCGTTTAATGCAATCGGACTGAATGTAGTATGGGTAATTATCGGATTGATCACGATTTACGCAGGAATCAAGAACCTGCTGGATAAAGAGAATCCGTCAAGAGTCGGAACCGCTGTTTTCTGGTGCTCTTTCGGTATCGTTTGTGGATTTGGTTCATGGCTCCCGGCAAAGGTTTCTGGTGTGCTTGTTCTGATCATGTGCCTGCCGCCGATCTTCAAGAAAGTAAAAATCGGAAAAACAGATAATCCGACAAAGGAACACACAGAACAGCAGTTTAAGAAGATCGGAATGAAGATATTTGTCCCGGCATTCTCCGTAGCGGTATGCTCCCTGTTCTTTGCATTATTCAGTAATATGAGTTCTATGGTCGCAATTACCGTTGGTGTGATTGTAGCTATGGTCTTACTGATGGCATTCGATACAAAACAGAATAAACCGGCAGTCTTTTTGAATGATTCTGAAAGATTCCTTGGAATCACAGGACCTCTCAGTATGCTGCCACAGCTGCTTGGATGTCTTGGAGGTGTATTTACCGCTGCAGGAGTTGGCGATGTAATCGCACAGCTTGTTGAAAAGATTGTTCCAAAGGGAAATGTAAATATCGGGATCATCGTTTATGCAATCGGTATGGTACTCTTTACCATGATCATGGGAAATGCATTCGCAGCTATCACCGTTATGACAGTTGGTATCGGTGCACCGTTCGTTCTTGCTTACGGTGCTAATCCGGTGGTGATCGGTATGCTCGCACTTACATGTGGATACTGTGGAACTCTGCTTACACCGATGGCAGCGAACTTCAACATCCTGCCGGTTGCGATCCTGAACATGAAGGACCGCTGGGGCGCTATCAAAAATCAGGTTCTGGTTGCAATTTTTATGCTTGTGTTCCAGATCTGTTATATGATAGTATTAAAGTAAATAAGACATAAGTAGCTAAGGTCATTATTTCACTGGAAAGGCAGAAAATAATGGCCTTAGAATTCGTAAGCTTATTCTAGTTTTTGGTATGGAGAAAGAAGAGGGACATATGACACCGAATATGGAACGGGGTGCCCGGATCATTATTCATGAATGGGTAAAAGTAAGGGCGTGGGACAAAGTACTGATCGTGACATCGAAGGAATATCTTGCAGAAGCAAAAGCAATGGAAAAAGAGGCTTCCGGAAAAGCACGGTCAGTGAATACACTGCTTGTCGAGAACAAGGGGCGCCATGTGGGAATCTTTTTTGATGATAATGAAGCAGTTTTTGATCCTTATACGGCAATTATCGCGGCGACAGAGTATTCGCTGGTGACAACGAAAGCCGCAAAGCGTGCGATACAAAGACACAAGAAATTTCTGTCCTTGCCACTGGCAACCAATGACGGAAGATCTTTTCTGGAATACGATTTTCTGACGATGGATACGAAGAAGAGCCGACTGATGGCAAAGGCATTTATCAAATATCTCAAGTATTCAGAAAAAGTCCGTGTGACAACTCCGGCAGGAACGGATATGATGTTCTACAAAGTGGGCAGAGATCCGGGATTTTTTAACGGAGTTCTAAAGGATGGAAAGGGATATTCTTCTTCCAGTATTGAGGTCTATGTCCCGATCGAGGAGACAAAGACAGAAGGTGTGATGGTGCTTGACGGTTCTCTGGGATATATTGGTCGCGCAGAGGAACCGACAAGGATTTTATTTAAAGGCGGACGGATTACGGAGATTGAAGAGACTCCGACCGGTATTCGGTTGAAAAAATACATGGAAGATTATCAGGATCCCCGGATATATATTGCGGGGGAACTCGGAATCGGGCTTAATTCATGCTCACAATGCCTTGGAAACTGCTATATTGAAGATGAATCTGCTTATGGGACATTCCATGTAGGACTTGGGCGTAATATTGCTCTTGGAGGTATTCAGAACGCCAAAGGGCATTTTGATCTGGTATGTATGGAACCGGATATCTACACGGACAACCGACAGATTATGCAGCAGGGGAAGGTTATTATCCCGGAGCCTGTGTTATACTAAGAGATATTAAGGAGGAAATTAACATGAAGGTTTTATTAACAGGATTTGATCCATTTGGAGGAGAAAGCGTAAACCCGGCATTCGAGGCAATCAAGCTTCTTCCGTCAACAATTGCGGGGGCAGAGATCGTATATGTAGAGATTCCTACAGAATTCAAGAAAAGTGCACCGGCAGTTGAAGCGGCAATCAAAGAACATAACCCGGATATAGTGATCAATGTAGGTCAGGCAGGCGGACGTTCCTGCGTCACTGTAGAAAAAGTAGGAATCAACCTTGCAGATGCCCGGATTCCGGACAATGCAGGTGACCAGCCACTTGATGAGCCACTTCAGGCAGACGGTCCAACCGGATACTTTGCAACAATTCCGGTAAATGCAATGGTTCAGAATGTACGTGCTCACGGACTTCCATGCCATGTATCTTTCACGGCAGGAACCTACGTATGCAACTGTGTAATGTACAATGTACTGCATATGTGTGCAACCAAATACACTAACATCCGTGCCGGATTTATCCATGTACCATATGCTTGCGATCAGGTTGTAGATAAGGCGAACGGAATGGCAAGTATGCCGCTTGAGACAATCGCAAAGTCTCTAGAGTATTGTGTTGAAGCTGTAGTGAATAATACAGAAGATGTAAAAGAGGTTATGGGAACTACTCACTAGTTTTATGAAAGAAAAAAGTACCGCTGTGTCAGAATGAAGCTGATGCGGCGGTGTTTTTTTGTAAAATTTTATTGGAAATATAATTTCATGTCGCTTAATGAAAATGGACGTTCATTATATATTAAGAAATTCTATTATAAAGAAAAAGAATTGATTTGTCACGGGCAGAAATGTTATGTATAATATGCATAAAGAAAGTCGAAGCGGAAATAAGAAAAATGAACAATTTTATGAACGGAGAGAGCTTTTTCAAAAAACAAGTTGATTAAGAAGGTGAAGAAAAAAATCTAGTGGGGAAAAGATTATCGTAAAAATAGCCTGCAAATAAAAAGTCAAGGCTAAATTGAAG
>ERZ827423.3314-NODE-3314-length-11240-cov-2.228342_pt1 | contig 11240 bp, 2 predicted proteins | sample MGYA00519775_ERZ827423 | MGnify/ENA primary metagenome ERZ827423 (study PRJEB31778, sample SAMEA3449296) | human gut metagenome | biome: human gut; feature: human-associated habitat; material: faeces | place: United Kingdom | collected 2010/2012 ...
AAAATTGATTGGGCGCTACCTAAGCTCGAACTGGTGCCTGGAGATGAAGATAATGTATGGTGTAATCTTGCAAGACCATTGTTTATTTTCCATCCCATGCCTGCAATACTCACTGCAAGTACCTTTTCTCTGTTGACTACTCCTGAGCCGTTTGTTCCAAATCCAGTTTCCATATACCAAAGATTGTCATCTGCGCCAACTGTCTGTACATGACTATGCGAATTTACAGTATGACTATGTGAAAGGTTCACTGTTTTTGCGCCGCCAGTTTTTTCTACGGTATTAAAATTGCTATCTGAGGTATTTATACCAACCGGAACCCGGCCGGAACCCCAGGCAACCCACGTTCCGCCGATAAAGGTTCCGGGGTTTTTATTTACCGTTGTAAAAAATATAGAACCGACGGGAAAAAGGGTCTTGCCCATATTCGTTAAACTGTTGTTTAGTGAATTGGTCAGCTTGCTGCTGGCGGCATATTCATCACTGTTCGTGGCAAGCGAGGTGGCGATTCCTCGCATACCATTAAAACTGTAGGCTTTCACAGCGCCATCAACCTGCAGCCGGGTAGAAGTATTACTGGTCGTTGCACTGTCGGTCGGCAGACAGTTAACGCCGACGCGGCCATTGTTGCCGATGGACAGAATAGGTATGCCCTGGGTGAGCGTTCTGGCAATGGTGACTGTATTTTTGTCGTCAGCAATCTGTACCTGAAATTCATAGGTCTTGTTGATTGTAAAGCTGCCGATACTGAAAGCCGGGATAGTGACTTTGCCGCCGGATATGGTGGCTTTGGCGGTAATATCCGTCCAGGAAGCTGCGTCTCTGGCAGCAATCGTTTCACCATATCTATATTTTACAGACTTTATTGTGTTTTGGTTGTTAACGACGGCATATGTGCCGTTGAAAGCCAGAGTGGTCGGAGCTTCAAAATCATTTTGACGTTTGAGCGAGATAGTTCCTGTGGGTTGGAAATATTGGTATACGGTAATATTCTTACTCACGGAATTGGAAAAGCCGCGGCTGTCAGTGACCGTTAGTGTAACGCTGTAAGTTTTAGCAGCCGGAGCAGAACCAAAGGAAACAACGTCATTGACGTTTAATTGAGATTTGGTATTGCCGTTAAAGGTAATTTTATAGGCTTTGGCCGGGATTGACGCACTCTTTTTAGCTGTAGCTGCGGCGGTGATTTTTGCATAAATGGCGGATAAGGATTGGACGAACAGAGTATTGTTTGCTGTGGTGAAATAACCGTAGGCATTATTGTTGTCGTATACGCTGAGCAGGGAAGCTGCTACCGATGGTCTGGTGGCGGCATTGTTGGAAATAGTGAAAGTATTCCAGGAACTTTGAATGGTCGACAAAGGCGAGGTATTATTGTTCGCATTCGTTTGATTGGCATAGGTACGGGTATAGACGCAGTATTTACCGGACGCAGTGTTTGGCACTTTGGCAAAAAATTTATTGACCTCAGCTTCGGTAAATGAAATGGCAGTGTTGCCGCTTTTGACCCCAGAAAGAGTTTTGACGACAACATCTGAAGAAATCGTACCTCCAACATCTGTGTAAAAGAAAAGGCGGATATATCCGCTTCCCGGATTCGAGATATTCAGCGTAATATTTCCGCTGGTATCCGGCAGTGTCCATGCAGGGACACTACTGATGGAAGCGCCTGCGATGGTTGTAAAAGAGGCGGTTTTCTCTGTCCACAACCCGGAATCTTTACGTTTGAGCCGGATCCGAACGCTGTGGCTGGTATTAGGGGATAAGCCGCTGACAGTAAATGAGCCGGATGTAGCATTGGTTGTGATATTCACGGCTGTTGAGCTGCCGTCAAGATAGTACTGGCCCTCGGATATGTGGGCGTCGGCAGACCATTTAACCCTTGCGGAAGTCATGGTCCGGTTGTCGACCCCAGTCGTAAAGTTTGCGTATCTTGGAATCGTATCCAGTGTCAGTGTATGCGCGTCGACAACGACATTATCCGGGGCAATGCCGATGTAGGCGTAGGCACGGACTTCACAGGATTTCGTACCGTTATCATTGTGGGGAACGACAAATGTATGGCCGGGACCGATCTGATACCATTGACCGGCATTGTAGTTTAAATTTATGTTAAAGTTTTCTTTGTAATGTTGGCCATCGCACCAGAATTCCACGTAGGCGCTGCCTGTTTCGTTGTACCAGTAAGAACTGTAATCACTTCGCATGAAGGATAACGTCATGTAAACATTTGACGTATTGGCGTTGGAGCCGTTACTGTTGTAGGTACAATTCAGGTGAATCGTATATTGGCCGCCGGAACCGTTTTGATAGCCATTAAATTCTGTATATCCCATTAACTGTCACCTCCTGATGGAACAAAGCATAAGAATTTTGTACCGCCTGAAATCTGCATGGGAACGGCTTTGATTCCATAAAAATCGGCGCCGTTTGGAGCCAGAAGGCGGTTGGTGTAAACAGAATCTTCCTGGATTCCGAAAATACGGTTTTCATTTTCATAGACATTGATTTCATCTGTATTAAATACAGCGTTTTTGCCGCCCTTTGAGAATTGAATCCCCTTGGAACTGATGGTCACTTCGCCGACGGTGGCACCGACGATATGTCCGTTTTCGTCCTGGGTATTGAGGGCTTCCTGAAATTTAGCCATCCAGGCCTCGGAAGTCATTGTATAATTGGCCACGGTTGTTTTTACCTGCTCGTCAATGACTTCGGGAATGTTTGTGATGGTCGTGTTGATACCGTTTACAGTCGTTTCGATAGAGGTCATTTGCCCCTGTAAAACTGCTACATTTCCAGTGTTTTGCTCAACCTTAGTTGAAATATCACCGATTTCTGTTCGTGTCCCTTCAAGAGAATTGTTGATTCGATTGTACATTTCTCTGATGTTAATTTCTCTTTCTGTTGCAGTTCCATCAGTGTCATAATCCGTCACAGTTACCATTGTATTGCTGATCACCTGATCAATCCGGTCATTTTGGGCGGTAATGCTCGCCTCTATATGATTTAGTTTTTGTGCATAGGAAAATGTATTTGTTATGTCATAAACCGTCGCAAAGCACAGTTCCCATGAAACCGGATAGGCAGCAGAAGGCGCAGAGGAGTTACTGGTCAGGCAGAAATGGAACATTTCTCCGAAATCACCGGTATCACCGCAGCGGATATAAAAGTCATATTCGGCCCACCGGCCAGTGCCGATATTTTTCCCCGACATATCGCCGCAGGTTTTTGTTTCACCGATCCACCGGGCGTCGCAGTTGGCGCCGGCAGTGATTTCCTGACATTCAAGTGAATAATCCGCCGGGATTTTTGCAATGATTTTACATACATATCTGCCGTTGCAGCGGGAATTCACATGGAAATAAAAACCGCCGATAGCATGATCTGTTTCAGTGTTCCATTCGGAGGCGGAAAAGGAAATGCTATGGGCGAGAGCGTCTTCAATCGGAGCATCTGTGTTGCCTGTGACGGCCACGGCTGTGTGGTCGCATTTATAAAGAGAAATTCCCGGAAAATATTCACTGAAATGTTCCGGGAGAAATCCTTCCGGGTTTTCCAATGTAAATGTCGGGTTATCATAAAGCATTTCTCCGGCAGCCATATTGGACAGGATTGCGGCGTTTTCATTGGTCTCTTCAAGATGGGATTCAACTCCGATTTTGAAATTGTCAAGGCCCACTTCCAGGGTTCCGGTGCGCTCTTCTAATGAGGAAATATCGCCTTCCAGGTTGGTCTTAATGCTGGAAATGGTGTTTTTTGTGGAATTTAAGTCCTGCTCCAAAGTGTTGGTTTTGGCTGTAACACCAGAGATAGAAGATTCGTGGGATGAGAGGGTCTGGGTATGGCTGTTGACCGTGTCTTTGGTCAGGTTGTAATCATCCTTGACAGAGACGGTGGTTCCGTCCTCCTTTGTAATGGTCGTATCGGAGATTAACTGGTTGATTTCTCCCGTATTTGCATCAATGGATGTCTGAATCGTGCTGATTTTTTCGGTCAGGGTCGTACCATCCTCGTTGACGGTAATACTGCTGGATTTCCATACCGGTTTTCCGTTTTCCTCGGCAGCACCGGCGGAAATCCAGTCCACTTTGCCAGTATCAATGGCGTTATCTTCGACCATACGGGTTTTAATCAGGCCGTCAGTAATCGCATCCTCATGCAGTCCGTTTTCGTCAATAAGGACAGAATGGTCAGAACCCCGAAGAATGAAAGAAAAGTCCCCGTCTGCATCCCTGCCGAGCTGGAGCCGTACACCGAAAGCATCGGAAAACTGCATGGTGGCTCCATTTATGCTGAGAGTACCGTCATCTGAAGTGAGACCGATATAGTCGGTGTTGATGTTTCCGGCTTTCAGGTCATTTACAGTGATGTTCTGTGCCATGAGGTCTTTGATATAGGCCGTATCAATGACGGAGTTTTGAGCATTCAGATAAATCGTATGAAGGGAACCGGTGGTGGCCGAGCCGGAGAGAAGAAGCTTGATTTCTCCGTAGTCAGCAATAAGCTGTTCCACATCGACTTTAGCCGCATCCAATTCGGTCAAAGACGCAAACTGGGTCTGCAGATAGGTGATAAATGCCGAGTCGGCAGACAGTTTGGAAATATCCGCGACTTCTGCCGATAAATCCTTCGTTTTCAAATAGTCGGCCAGAGCTACATCAAAGGTAGCGAGGACGGCCTGAATATTTTGAGCCGTGGCATTTTGAAAAGCCGGAGAGGATGTGAATGAGGCAAACTTGGAATTCAGCAGGGTAGAGAGGGCCGTTGTTAAATCATCAGAAGATATACCCGCCGTAATTTTATTTTTGCCGGAGCGGGAATAGCCGTTTCCCGTCAGATAGGTCGTTACCATGTTGGAGAATTCCAGGTTTAGTTTGGCTGACAAGTCTGACGGTTGAAACTGGATGCTTATGATACGAAGCTTTTCAGCTTCATCCGAATTCATTCCCACACGGATAAAGTTGCCGACAGCAAGCTCATCGGTAAAGCTGTTATATTTGGTGATGGACAGGAAACTGTCCAGATCCATCCGCATACTCAGCTGAGGCCGGGATTCGATGGCAAGCTGTTCACAGGCAGCGGCATACAATTCCTCGGCCAAATCGACTTGAGCTATAGTGTCATCAAAGTCCGTAACAAGAATGTTTTCATTTTCATAGTCTGTGTGAACGGTCAGAGATTCAAAGGTCTTTAATTCCTCACTGGTGAAACCATGTTCCGGGTTGGTCATCTGAGCATAGGTGATGAGGGCTTTTCGTTCCGACTGAAACTTTTCCATTTCCGCCAGTAGTTCAGAAACCCGGGATTTTCTGGCCTCGATGGCCGCCTGAATCTGACGGACATATTCCGCATTTTCCAGATAGAGCTGGTGATTCAGGTTGTAGAGGGCTTCATTTTCCCTATGGATACCGGAATCATAGGGCTGTGCGTAAGCCGTATAAAGTGTTACGGCGTCTGTATAGGTCAGCAGCAGATGATTCAATTCATTAATGCCGTATAAATCCCAGTTGGTTTTCCAGGAAAGCTCCTTGTCCGGTTTGATTTTTCCGGAGTTTACCGCTTCAATCTGTGCCGTCAGCTTAGGGATAATGACTTCGGTAAGGCTGACATAGATACCATAATCGCTGGAATCTTTAATCTGAAGGACTCCATCGGCGGTGTGCAGTTCCCGGAGCAGGGAGGCGGCGGCCTGACAGCTTTCCAGTTCGGTATTTAATTCTTCCAGCGTCAGGTCGGTCCACGCTGCCTCACAGCGGCTGTCCGGCACCCGGTCGTAAAGCTCTGTTACCTGAGCGTTCAGATAATTCCAGGATTTGGTAAGCTCCATGTACCGGTTCCGTTTCGCATCCATATTTGCTTTATAGGCATTATATTTTGTGATGGTGGCTTCATCAAACCAGATGGGATTCAAAAAATAATCATAATTGGATATCGTATGGCTTCCAAAGTTGGCGAAGGGGAGAATATCTTTTCCGTCATCGGCCAGAACTGAAAATTGAGTATAAATGTTGTCGCTGGACGGTGTAATGACTTGGTTGGTGATCAGGTTATGAATGGACAGGTAAATGTGCGTGTCTTCACCGATATTTTCCACCTTATAAGCGCTGATGGTCCGGGCAGCTGTGTCAAAAAGAAAGACACACTCAAAGGCACGGGCCACGTCCTGAGTGAGAATGGCATAGAGGTCGGAAGCGTTGATTTCAAAGGCACGGCGCATGGCCCGAAGTTCTGTGTCCACATGCCCGATTTTCCAGTTTGGAGCGTATTCCAGAAGAATGTGCATCAGACTTAATCGGGGCTCTTTGTCATTGACAAAGGTAATATAGTTTATCGGAGCGCCCAGAGCATTCAGGTTTTCCGAATACCATTCCCGGCTCAGCTCATTGCCCATATTGACAGCCAGAGCCGTAATATCCTTATCCTGCAATTCACATTCAAGAGAATCGGCGGAGACGGACTTTAGCCGTCCATCCGGTGTTTCGCGGATTTCCGGTTCGGCGTTAATGCGGAAGATTCTGCCTTCAGAGTCTTTGATCCGCATATACTGGGACAGATAATTAAAGCATGGATTTAAAACGGTCGCCTTTTTCTGAGGCAGATAAATGTATTCGGGAACTTCGAAGGATAATTCGGAAATATCCAGCAGTTTTAAGGTCATCGAATCATTTTCATAGCCAATAACAGGGGCTGCGGTCTGATTATTCGGACGGCAGACATAAAACTCCAAAGGCGTGTTGTGTTTAAAACTGTCTTGATTAAAATACATTACTGACCACCTGCCAATCTCGGGTAGGTGCATGAAATGTCAACGATACAATTTCCTTTTATGGAAATATCGTTCATTCCGGACCGGAGACGGAACCAGGTCAGATTCCAGTCGTCCATTTTGAAAATGCCGGTATTATCCTCAATATATTTATCCTGATTGTAAAAGGTCAGTATCTGGTCCCGATTCATATAAACCGTCAACGCCCTTTCATTATCCGAATGATTGATGAGGCGGATTGTCTGATTGGCATTGGATTTAATTTTTACAATAGGATAGTAGTCCTCACTGATTTCATCCGAGCTGTTTTCCAATTGGATATCCAGTGAATCTGTACAGGTATAGGACACGGTTTCTTCCTTTGCAAAGGCGTAGGGTGCAATATTCTCGAATACAAGTTTCAGACCATAAGTTTCACAGGTTGGTTCGAAACGTTCAACGGAAATAAAGTTTCCGTAATAGTCTACGGATTCAAAGATTTCATTTTCGCAGCCGGAAAAATACAGCCGCTTTGGTTCATTACAGCCGTTCAGCCAACGACGAATTTGGCGCAGTTCGGAATCTGTAATGACAGAACCGTCATTTTTGACGACGGAAATATGGATTTTAAGAACATCGCTGTATTTCAGACCCTTCCGTATAGGAATGGGGTGATGTAGGTTGATATCCCCCTTGATGACAGACTTTTCGTACAGGGTCGTCAGCGGAGAATCATTGTCGAAACCCACCAGCCGAAGCTGGAAGGTTTCGGAGGATGTTCCGTTAAAGTTAAATGAATGTGCAAATAGTGCCATAAGTACCTCCTTTTTATTTTAAGCCGATTTTACGGGCGTCTTTATAAAATTCTTTGCCGATCATCGGCGCAATGCTCCTGGCAAGCTGGCGCAGCTCCCGAACCGTGTATTCGTCGGCTTTGCCTTCAACCTGAATCAAAGGTGCATCGAATACATTGGTCACGGTGTCCGGGCTCTGAGGCGCAGAAAATTGCGGAAGAGCGTGAACAAGTACCGGTGCGGTGTCTGCCAAATCCCGGATGGTGTTCCACTGGGTTTCTGTCAGCACTGCCTCTTTGTTGCGGCCGAGGAAAATACCGTCCTCCCCGGTGGCCTGCAAGATACCGCCATGACTGAATCCGGCGGCTTTCAGAGCGTTTAGAATGTGAATATTCTGTTCGGCGGTGCCGGTCCAGCTTCCCTGCCCTCCGGCCCATTCATGGAGCAGCTGATAATTTCTGTCGCTGGTTGCCCAACCGTTGTAGAGAAGTCTGTCATGGATAGAGACTTCCTTTAACAGCCAGCTCAGTCCTTTTGTCGATGGGCTTGGGTCCAGTCCGAGATCATTTGGAGATTTTGGACCGGATGGGGCAGCGGGCTGCTGTGGCGTTTCTGCCGGAGGGACTTTATATTCTTTTTCTGCCGGTTTTGGTGCAATTGACTGGATGACGGATTGATTTTCACGTTTGGACGTGTCGATCTTGTCGGTGACAATTGTTGATTTTGCCGCCGCGTCCTTCATTGCATCCGTATACTGTTTGGCTGCATTTTTGGCTGAGAGCCACGGTTTGGCAATGTCTTCTGACATATCCACACCAATCTTATTTAATTCTCCGGCGACGGAACCGTAATTGTCCCGGACATTTTTCAGTGTATTGCCAATCACCTTTTCCTGGGTCCGGGTGTTGGATTCCAGGTCTTTGATGTAGGCGTTAAATCTTTCCTGAAGATCATCCTGAGCCTTGTCATAACCTTCCATCCGAAGGTCATAGGACCGGTCGTCCATCAGTTCCTGCTTATCCGCTTCCAGTTCCCTTAATTTGGCCTGAAGCTCACGACGCTGCCGGTCCACATTTTGTCCGGTCTGGCCTTCAAGGGCAGCCAACTGGGCTTGAAGCTGCTGAATGTCTTTGTTCTTATCTTCGATTTTCTTCTGATAATTGTCATAATCTTTCAGCCCTTTCAGCGCCTCTTTACGGGCGGAGATGAGTTCCTTGTTGGTATCCAGTTCCTGTTTCAGACCATCCTTTACCAGGTCCAGAATGGCTTCTTTGTAACGCTTCACATCCGCCGCCGCATTCTGGGCGCCTTCCCGGTATTCTTCCAGGGATTCGTTGTATTCCTCCTGAGAAATATTTCCCTTAGAAAGATGTTTACCAAGCTGGTCAATGGCATTTTCATATTCGGCCATTAACTGTCTGGCTGTGGTTATCTGCTCAGAGATCAGGGCGATTTTCGTATAGCCGACGGATGTAAAGGAGCCGTTGTCATTGAAGAAATTATTTTCATTCAATAAGTCACCAATACGGTCCAGCTCGTCGGCAAAGCTTTTCAGGTGGGCTTCATTTTTCTTAAAAGCGCTGAAATCCGATTCGACGATATTGTCCTTAATATCTTCCAGTTCAATATTAATCGAAGCAATATCATCTTTCAGAGAAAAGATATGCTCCTGCATGTCCATATAGAGGTCGGAACCGGCAAAGCCTTCCTGGGTTTTCATCAGACGGTCAAATTCAGCCTGCATATTTTTCAGTTCTTCGGATTTGACAGCCTTCAATTCATTGTTATATTTGATAAGCGCATCGTAATCGGTGCGACCAAGGAATTTACCCTGCTTTTCGGCCAGCTGATTCAAAGTTTCGTAGTGACCGATGATGGTCTTAAAGAGGGAAGAAAGATTGCCGAAGTCATTGGTGATATTGTCTACCTGTTCTTCATTTAAATCTTTCACATCCAGTTTTAAATCTTCAATGGATTTACGACAGTCCTCGGCCTTGTCATACCAGTCCTGATAATCTTTGATCTTTTCCTGTAAATCCTCATCGGTGATATCTTCGATGACGAGCTGACCGCTTTGAATCTTTTGAACATAGTCGCTGCTCAGACCAAGAGAAGCGGCCTTTGCCATATAGGCGTTGTAGGATTCGTTCAGGTTGGATATTTCATTCTGGATAGCCAAAATAATCTGGCTGATGTAGGAATTCTGGGCTTTAAAGGTTGTGACAGATTCCAGCTTTTTCTTCCAGTCTTCTGTCAGAGATTCCAGATGCTTGATACGGTTTTCAATCCAGTCAAAGGTTTCCGGTTCCGGCGTATCCCCTGAACCGCTGGCGTAGGCGTTGGAAAGGACGGAATTTAATGTACCGTCCGCATAGGCCCGGCCTTTTCCGGCGGCCTTTCCATATTTCATAAGGCTCTTTGTCTGGTTGGCATTTAAGATAATATCGCCTTTCTTCAGATGCTCCCGGTGCATACCGCCCGGAATCAGCATCCACTTGCCGTTTCGAATGATGGATTCCGTACCCAACTCATTGACCAGAGCCGTTTCATTTTGAGGTAAGGAGACCTTACCGTCGGCGTGGGCCGGGGAGAGAAGCGTGCCAGTGGCCAGGGTGCCTTCGCCAGAAGATAATTTGAAGGGAACCTGATAAACCGTTTGGTAAATTGGAGGCAGACTTGTCGGATAACTTCCAAGATTGAAATTTGCCGTACTGGTTGCCACAGGCACAGTTTGAACTGTTTCTCCAGGGACTTCATTCACCGTTAGTTCACAGACGCTATCTGACGTATCAACTTCTGTGCCAGGAACTTCATTAACGATATAAGTGATGGTTCCATTTTTATTTAATTCGAATTGTGTTCGTGTACCATCAATTTCTGTGAAATAAGAAATGGTTCCATCTTCGTTTTTTATAGCTTCTATTTCCTGCTGCACTCCGCTGATATCTGCATTGAAAGTTAATGTTTCACCAATTTCCATACCAGATACTTGGGCTTCGATAGTTGAAACATCGGCTTCGGCTGTTACTTTGATTACAGGCTCATTCGAAGCAAGAGTGTCAAAATCAATGTTAAGCAGATTTTCCAGGTCTTCTTTGGACAGATTTGTACTGTTCATTATGTCTTCCATGACAGACATTGCTTGTTCGCTGTTCAGGAAGGATTCCCAGTCTACAGCTTCACCATCGCTAAAGGCATCTTGAAAAGCGTTTTGCAAATCCAAAATAGCAGAAATCTGGCTCTGGATACTTTCACGGTCGGCATCGCTCTGATTAGAGTTAAATTGGGACTGGAGTTCTTCAATTTTGTCGGAGGCTGCCCGGTAACCGGCATCATCATTTTCATCATATCCGGTGTTTTTCTCACGCTCTTCGCGGTAAGCCCGTTTGGAGGTGTTCAGAGAGGCGCCAATCTCAGCGGAGCGATAGCCTTCATTCCATAATTCCTGTAAGTGGTCAATTTCCGATTCCAGAGAAGCCATATCATACTCAAACTGGAGCTTGAGTATCTGTTCATTGTCCAGTTCTTCCGGATGTTCTAAGAAGTAGGCATAGTCGGAATCCCATTGTTCGAGCAGGCCCCCAAGACGTTCTTTTGAAGTACCGTCGCTCAATGAATCAAAGAGGGTGCGGATACCTTCCAGAGATTGTTTATAAGCATCCAGGCCTTCGCCGCTGAACAGGATATCGTCAAATTCGTAG
>ERZ827423.3315-NODE-3315-length-11235-cov-9.022361_pt1 | contig 11235 bp, 8 predicted proteins | sample MGYA00519775_ERZ827423 | MGnify/ENA primary metagenome ERZ827423 (study PRJEB31778, sample SAMEA3449296) | human gut metagenome | biome: human gut; feature: human-associated habitat; material: faeces | place: United Kingdom | collected 2010/2012 ...
GTTCTCTTGGGGGTTCAAGGGGGCCATTCTCTCACGTGAGAGAATGGCCCCCTTTATTCGCACTCCCTGCGCGGCCGCAGGGAATCCCTTCGCACCCTACGGTGCGACAATATGAACCATCGCCGTGTACGTCTGATACCCCGACCCAAGGCTCGCATAATACTGCACCGTCACGTCGGCGCTCTTGCCGTCGTCCGCGATCACGGCGTCCAGGACGTCTGCCTTTTCATCCACGCTGACCCAGCCGCGACGGTAGCGCGGCAGCGTGAGCCCCTGCGCACCTGTGATCTCCGCGATGCGGGATGTGCCGTCCGACTGCTGTTCCAGCCGGTAGCTCACGCCGACCGTCGCCAGAAATGTCTCGTTCCCCTCGATCCCGACAGGGGCGAAGTACGTGCGCTCCGCGCCGTCGCCCTCCGTCCAGTCGGTGAGCGAGGTCTGCTACGCGCTGCCCTCGCGCGTGACCGTCACCTTACGCTCGCCGCTCTTACCGGGGACCGTCGCAATGATCGACACGCCGTCGGGCGCAAAGGCGAGGCCGCTGATCTCCTCGCCGCTCGCGAGTTCGAGCGCGGCGAGCTTCGTTCCGTTGAGCGCGTAGACGTCCGACCGGTAGGAGTAGACGGCGGTGGAAAGGTCATCTCCTTGCCAGATGAGGTTGTTGCCGGGGAAGGTCTTGAGCAGCGTGCCGGCCACGAAATTGAAAACCACGTAGAGGTCGTTTTTCTCCCCCAGGCTACCGAACGCCACAAAGTAGTTGCCTGCGGTCCCAATGTCCTCAAACCCTTTGAGCGACGGGTACTGTTCGGCAAAGTCCCAGCTTTTTCTGTCGATATAGATCGTTGTGTCATCCATTGCCACTCTGATCGTTTTCGGCGATACGCAGTACCAGCGCTGCACCTCGCTCGTCAAAATGAGCTCGCCGTCCTGTTGGGCAATGAGAAATTCGCTCTGGTCGATCAGCTCATTGACGCGCGCTGCGAATGCCTGCTGCGATTCGCCCCAATCGCCGTTCTGCGTTCCGTCCCAGTTCAGATAAATGCTCGTGTTGTTGTTTTCCACGATGTTCAGTTTGCCGCCGTCAAAGGTGTGAAGGCCGTAGTAGTAGTCACAATAGCTGATCGCGTCTTGATTTTTGCCCTCGAACAAGCTGTATTGCAGCAGCATGTCGCGTCCGTTTTCGCGGCAGAGGAAGTAGACGTCGCCCTCCCACATGCGGTCGCGCATCAGCTCCTCGCCGTTGTCGTCGACGACGCACAGCTCATAGCCGCCGAACGCTTTCTCGCAGATGATCTGCTCTGCCCTGCCGTCGTTGTCGAGGTCGGCGGACGCCAGCGCCCTGCTTCCGTCGCTCTCCGACGGTTCTGCGCAGCGGATGACCGTGCCGTCGCCGTAGGAATGCAGCTCGGCGTTCAGCGTGGAGAACAGCAGCTCGCTCTTGTCTAAAAGCCTGTTGACCTCGTCCGCGAATTTCCGCGCCTCGACGGGCCATGAATCGGCGGAATCGGAATTTACGCTGAAGCTCACCGAATTCTCCGCCAGCGTGGTCGTCCCGTTTTCACTGAGCATAAAGAGCTCATAGGAATACGATGCCTCACCCTGATAGATCGTCGGCTCGTAGCACAGCAGCGCCGTCTTGACGCTGTCGCGATAGAGGAAATAGCTGCTCCAGCCCGCGTGCGCCAGTCCCAGCTCCGCGCTCCAGAGCTCTTCGCCGCTCTGATTGCTCACCCGCAGCCGGTACGGCTCCTGCGTGGAAGTGCCGGTATAGGAGATCACTTCCTCGATCCCGTCGCCGTTCAGGTCAGCGCGGGTCAGCTCGGTCGCGCCGCCGTTCAGGCGGACGATCCAGCGGTAGGGATGTGCCCCGCTGTAGGGAAGTCCCCCGCTACGATAGCCCATCACGAGGTAAAGGCTGCCGTCCTTCTGCTGCAATAAGAGCCACTGGTCCATCGCTGCAAGCTCATCCTGACGCGCGATCTCCGGTATCGTGGCTGTTGCATTGTCGTCATCGGCCGTTTTCGTACCGCGCCAAGCGTGAGCATTTTCGCGGCGCAGCTTCGCAGCGCTCGTGCCATTCCAGTCTTCGCCGCTCGCGCTGCGGAACAGCCAGTCGAAGTTGCTCACGGTCAGGTCGATCTCCTCCCACTCCGAAAAGCGGTAGCTGTATCCTCTCGCCGCCGTCACTGTACCGTACAGAATACCGGTCATGTCCGTGCCAAGTGCGGAGGAAAGCCACAGCTCGGGCGTGGACTTCGTATTGGCAAAGGTCTCCTCATAGCTGGTTTCCCAGACGGAATCCTCGAAAACGGCCTCGCCGAGCGTATACACCCCCGTTGTCATCCCATAGAGTGCATACGACAGCCGGTCTGCCATGTCGATCGGACTTGCCGAATCGCCCTTTAGCACATAGTTTTCCCATTCCGCCTGATTCTCGACGTCCGCATCAAAAGTATCGCCGTCGATGATCAGATAATGGCCCACTACGCTGCCGACAGCATGCACCGTGCCGTCGTCCATCGTGAGAAGGAACCACACCGGCAAGCCGGCGTAAACCGTCTCCGGTTTTTCGATATATGTGCCGCGGCTGCTGTTGATCAGTTCGACTGCCTGTGCCATTTCTTCCGTATCGAGTTTTTTATACTGCCGCGCCTCCTCTTCCGCCGGAACGTAGAGCTCGATTGACGCAACGTCCGCCGCATTCAGCTTCTGCGCCCAGACAAGGCTGCCGCGCTCCGACCTCGGATTCGTCAAAAAGCACACGGCCACGATCACGACCGCGAGCACCGCCGCGGCGGCGACCCAAAACGCGGGCTTTTTGTAGTGCAGCGCGCTTTTCACGCGCGTTTTGATGTTCCCCTCGCCGAATGCCAGCGGGCAGGCCGCGACGGCTCTTTTCGGCGCGGCGCAGGACAATAGCGCCTGCGAATAGTCTGCGCGTGCCGCGCCATCCAGCCCCCTGACGACTTTTTCATCGCACGCGAGCTCGATGTCGCGGCAGAAGAGGATGTAGGCGACCCACACCAGCGGGTTGAACCAGTGCAGCGCGAGCACGAGGTAGCCCAGCACCTTCCACCAGTGGTCGCGGCGGGCAAGGTGCGCGCGCTCGTGCGCGATGACATACGCCGCCGTCCCCTCGTCCATGTGCATGGGAAGATAAATGTTCGGCTTCACCACGCCGAAGACGAACGGCGAATCGACAAATTCGCTCTCGTAGATGTTATCTCGCAGCAAAATCGCCGTTGCGAGCTTTCTTTTCAGCTTTCCCGCGCTCACGAGCGCGTGGACGAGCAGCGCCGACATGCCGGCAAGCCAGAGGATGCTGTAGATGTTGAAGTCCACCTGCGCCTGCTGGCGGCTCACGCCGACGGGGACCTCCGCCGCCGAAGGCAGCGTCGGATTCGTGACGATATCGAGCGTCGCCTGCTCGTAGAGCACCGGCTCGCGCGTTTCGGTCACGATCTCGCTCGGGATGGTTTCGGCGCTCGGGATGAGCGAGAGCGCGCTCTCAATTGAAAACAGGCAGACAAGCCGCAGTGCGACCACACTCCAGAGAAGCGGCATGACCCACTTCGGCGCTTTTTTGAGGACAACCCGCAGCACGAGCACCGCCAGAATGAGCCAGCTTGCGCTGATGCTGAGGTTCACGAGCTTCAAAAAGACGTCATCCATGATGATTCTCCTTTCGATAAAGGTCGATCATTTTCTGCACCTCATCAAGCTCTTTGTCGCTCACGTGGCTCGACTTTGTAAACGCGGCGACAAACGCGGGCAGCGAGCCGTCGAAGCGCTTGTCGAGCAGCTCGTCGATCTCGGCGGTCTGCGCCTCGTCTTGTGAGATGAGCGACGTGACGACAGTATTCTCGTTTTTCAGCACCCCGCGCTCAGAGAGCCGTTTGATGACCGTGTAGGTCGTCGTCGGTTTCCAGCCCAGGTGCTCGGCGCAGAGCGCGACCAATTCACGGCTCTTGACCGGCTCGTGTGCCCACAGGATTTGGCAAAAGCGGTATTCGCTCTCAAAAATTTTCGGCGTTTCCATCTTGTTCCCTCTCTAATCTGTTAGAGTATATTTGTACACTAACAGATTAGAGTCCTTCTGTCAAGCCCTTTTGCGCTCAATTTTGGGCAAATCTCACTTGACAAGGTCCTCCACGCTCCTTATAATAATTCATATCGCACAAAAAGCTCCGCGCAGGAGCTTTTTTTATGTTTGGAGAAAGAGAGTGTCATCCCATGTCAAAAAAAGCCAATCCCGCGGCGCTGCTGCCGATCTTAGTGTTCCTTGTCCTGTATCTGGGCCTCGGCCTTGTCTTTGAGTATGTGCTCAAAATCCCGATGGGATTTTATTCCATCCCCATCGTCGTCATCTTTCTCATCGCGCTGCTTGTGGCCTGCTGCCAGAACCGTGCGCTGTCGTTCGACGAAAAGCTCACGCTGATGGGCCATGGTGTGGGCGATAAGAACATCATCACGATGCTGCTCATCTTCTTAGCCGCGGGTATGTTCGTCGGCGTCGTGGGCCGCTCGAGTGCGGAGAGCGTTGCGTACTTCATGCTCTCGATCATCCCGTCGAAATTCGCCGTGGCGGTGCTGTTCGTCGTAAGCTGCTTTGTCTCCACCGCGATGGGCACGAGCGTCGGCACCATCACGCTCATCGTCCCCATCGCCATCCCCATCGCTGCGGCGAGCGGCTATTCCCTGCCGCTGTGTGTCGCGTCCGTCATGGGCGGGGCAATGTTCGGTGACAATCTGAGCTTCATTTCCGACACAACCATCGCCGCCTGCAACGGGCAGGGCTGCGCGATGAAGGACAAATTCCGTGAAAATTTCCACATCGCCTTCCCCGCCGCGCTCGCGTCGCTCGCACTCATCCTCGTGCTGACGCTGAATGCGGACGTGCACCCCGCGCCCATCCCTGCCTACAATCTCATTCAGATCATCCCCTATGTGCTCGTGCTCATCGGCGGCATCATCGGTATCAACGTCTTTGTCGTGCTGCTCATCGGTATCGTATCCGGCGCGGTCATCGCGCTCGCGACCGGCGCGACGGGGCAGACCGGCATCCTCGCAGTCAAGGCCCTGCTCGAAAACATGGGCAGCGGCGCGGCCGGGATGTTTGAAACCTCGATGGTCGCGATCTTAGTTTCCGCCATCTGTGCGCTGATCCGTGAGTACGGCGGCTTTGAAGCGCTGCTCGGCTGGATCAAAAAGGCGTTTCGCGGCAAGCGCGGCGGCCAGATCGGCATGGGCCTTCTCGTCGGCGCGATGGACATTGCCACCGCGAACAACACCGTCGCCATTGTTATGGCGAACCCCATCGCCAAGGAGATGAGCGAGGAGTACGGCATCACCCCGCGCAAGGCCGCGTCGATCCTCGACACGTTCTCCTGCATCTTTCAGGGCATCATCCCCTACGGCGCACAGATGCTCGTCGCGATCTCCGCGGCGCACGAGCTGGGCTACGCCATCTCGGCGTTCGACATCATCCCAAACCTCTTCTACCCCTATCTTCTGGCGGTGAGCTCATTCTTCTTCATTGCGATCGACAGCAAAAAGAAGGCGTGACTGATGGTTGACCATAATCTTCTTCAGCGCAAAAAGCTCTTTCTCTTCGACCTCGACGGCACGCTGTACTTGGGCGACCGGCTCTTTGAAGGCGTCCGCGAGCTGCTCTCTGCCATCCGCGCACGCGGCGGGCAGTACCGCTTTCTGACGAACAACTCCTCGCGCAGCGTAGCGGCCTACGTCAAAAAGCTCACGCGCCTCGGCGTCGCGACGGAGGCGGCCGATTTTCTCACCTCGGTCGACGCGCTGATTCACTATCTCCGCGAGCACGGCGGAGAAGACCGACGCTATTACGTCTGTGGTACGGAGTCGATGAAATCACAGCTCCGCGCGGCGGGCTTTACCGTCGCAGAACGGCGTGAGGATGCGAACGCGCTCCTGATGGGCCTCGACACCGAGCTGACATTTCAAAAGCTGGAGGACGCCTGCATCCTGCTCGGACAAGGCATCCCCTACCTTGCGACCAATCCCGACTGGGTCTGCCCCACGGCCTACGGCTTCGTGCCCGACTGCGGGAGCGTGTGCGAAATGCTCTGGCGCGCGACCTCCCGCCGCCCCATCGTCATCGGCAAGCCCGAACCGCTGATGCCGCAGCTCGCAATGCTTGAGGCGAGCGTTTCTGCGCAGGAAACACTGCTCGTGGGCGACCGCATCTACACGGATATCGCCAGCGGCGCGAACGCGGGCATCGACACGCTGCTCGTCCTCTCTGGCGAGACGAAGGAAGAAGACCTCCCCACCGCTGACCCGCAGCCGACGTTCGTTCTGCCGGACGTCGCCGCACTGCTGAACATCTTAGAATCTTAAAAAGGAAGACCTATGGCAAACATCATCGAAATCCACGATTTTTCCGATCCCGCGCTCGACGTCTACGCGCGCCTGACCGAAAACCAACTGCTCAATCGCGCGGACCCCGACAACGCGCTCTTCGTCGCGGAAAGTCCGCTCGTCATCGGCCGTGCGCTTGATGCGGGCTGTGAGCCGGTGTCGTTTCTGATGGAGCGGCAGCATACTCAGGGCAAGGGGCGCGAAATTCTCGCCCGCTGCTATCAAGATATTTCGGTTTACACCGCTGATGAATCCGTGCTGACACAGCTCACCGGCTTTCACCTGACGCGCGGCATGCTCTGCGCCATGCGGCGGCCGAAGCTCCAAAGCGTCGAGGACGTCTGCCGCGATGCGCGGCGCGTCGTCGTGCTCGAAAACGTGATGAATCCGACGAACATCGGCGCGATCTTCCGCTCCGCCGCCGCGCTCGGCATGGACGCGGTGCTGCTCACGACCGCGGGCAGCGATCCGCTCTATCGCCGCGCCTCGCGCGTCAGCATGGGAAATGTGTTCCTCATCCCGTGGACCTACCTGCCCGAAAGCGGCGACTGGACGCAGCTGCTGCGCGATCTCGGCTTCCGCACCGTCGCGATGGCACTGCGCAACGACTCCGTACGGCTCGACGATCCGCGCCTTGCCGCCGAAGAAAAGCTTGCCATCGTCATGGGCACGGAGGGTGACGGGCTCGCGTCCTCGACCATCGCGAGCTGCGACTACACGGTCAGGATCCCGATGTACCACGGCGTCGACTCGCTCAATGTCGCCGCAGCGAGCGCCGTGGCGTTCTATGAGCTGGGACTTCCCCCGCTGAACGAAAAGGAGGACTGACATGCTGAACAATACCGGCTTCGACCTCTGGGCCGACGGCTATGACAAGAGCGTCGGCCTCTCCGACGAGAACGACCGCTACCCCTTTGCGGGTTACCGCGCCATGATGAACGCGCTCTATCAGCGCGTGCTCGCGCAGAGCGGGCGTGATGTGCTGGATATCGGCTTCGGCACAGGCGTTTTGACCTCGCGGCTCTACGAGCAGGGCTGCCAAATCTATGGGCAGGACTTTTCCGCGCGCATGATCGAACTGGCGCAGGCAAAAATGCCGGACGCGCGGCTCTATCAGGGCGATTTTTCCAAAGGCCTTGTGCCCGAGCTTTGCGCACGGCAGTACGACGCCATCGTCGCGACCTACTCGCTCCACCACCTGACGGACACGCAGAAAATCGGCTTTCTGCGCACACTCCTGCCGCTTTTGAAGCAGGACGGCTGTCTTTTCATCGGCGACGTCGCCTTCCGCACGCGCGAAGAGCTCGAAGCGTGTCGAACTGCGGCAGGCGAGGATTGGGACTCAGATGAAATTTACTTCGTCTACGGCGAACTCCGTCCCCACTTCCCCATGCTGACGTTTGAATCCTTCTCCCACTGCACCGCACTCCTGACGCTGCGAAAATAATTTCCCTGGAAATATGATAAAAAGCCTCTGTATGGTCAACCCATACAGAGGCTTTTCTGTGAAGCATTATTCCTTTTCAGTCGTTCAAATGGTCGAGAATCGCTGCAATCAGCTGCTCCTTGCCCGTGCCCTTTTCGGCAGAGAACGGAATGACAAGCTCATCGTCGCGCAAACTCAGCGTCTCGCGAATTTGGGCAAGATTCGGCTCGATCTCGCGCGCTTTGAGCTTGTCGAGCTTGTTCGCCACGATCACGACGGGACAGCCCGTCTGCACGAAGTAGTCGTGCATCGTCACGTCGTCCGCCGTCGGCTTGTGCCGCGCGTCGACGATCTGCACACCGAGGTGAATGAGCCCCGCAGACTGGAAATAGCTCTCCATCAGCTTGCCCCAGCGGTCGCGCTCGGTCTTGGAGACCTTGGCGTAGCCGTAGCCCGGCAGGTCGACGAGGTAGAGCTTGCCGTCGATCTTAAAGTAGTTGATCTGCGAGGTCTTGCCCGGGGACGCACCCACGCGGGCAAAGTTCTTGCGGTTGACGAGCCGGTTGATGACGGACGATTTGCCGACGTTCGACCGCCCCGCAAACGCGAGCTGCGGCATTCCGTCGCGCACGAACTGCTTTTCCGACGCCGCCGAGAGGATGAATTCGACCTTGTTGAAGTTGATCGCCATGGTTTTCGTTTCCTTTCAGCTCATTTCGCCCGCACGCAGCGCGCCATGCGCGCTCTCCTGCACGGGAGGAAGATAGCTCTCGTGCGCGGCAGCGGTGCATTTTTCGGGCAGCACCAGCGCTTCGGCAAAGACGGCGTCCACCGTCTCGACCGGCACAAAACGCAGCTTTTCGCGCACCAGCGGGTCGATCTCGTCGAGGTCCTTTTCATTCTCCTTCGGGAGAATGACCGTATGTACGCCCGCGCGCAGCGCGCCCATTGTCTTTTCGCGCAAGCCCCCGATGGCGAGCACACGGCCGCGCAGCGTAATCTCGCCCGTCATGGCGACATCGCGGTGTACCGCCTGCCCCGTCAGCGCGGAGAGCACCGCTGTCGCGATGGCAATACCGGCGCTGGGTCCGTCCTTGGGGATGGCCCCCTCAGGGAAGTGGATATGGATGTCCTTCGTCTTGTAGAAGTCCGGCGCGATGCCGAGCTCCTGCGCCCGCTGGCGCAGGCACGAGAGTGCCGCGCGGCAGCTCTCCTGCATCACGTCGCCCAGGTTGCCCGTGAGCTCGACCTTGCCGCTGCCATCCATCACGCCGACCTCGACGGGCAGAATTTCGCCGCCCACCTCGGTCCACGCAAGGCCGTTCACCACGCCGACAAGGTCCTTTTCGGGAATCTTCTCCTGTGCAGCACGCGGCGCACCGAGGAAGTCCTTGATGTTCTTCTCTGTCACGGTGACTCGCTTTACATCGCTTGTGGCAAGCTGCATTGCCGCCTTGCGGCAGATCTTGCCGAGCTGACGCTCAAGCGAGCGCACGCCGCTCTCGCGCGTGTAGAGCGCGATGGCCGCGCGGATGGCGCTCTCGTCCACGCGCAGGCTCGAGGCCGTCAGCCCGTGGGCCTGACGCTCCTTGGGCAGCAGGTGCCGCTGCGCGATCTGCACCTTCTCCTCGTCCGTGTAGCTGGGGATTTCAATGATCTCCATGCGGTCGAGCAGCGGGCGCGGAATGGTGTCGAGCGTGTTGGCCGTCATGATGAACATCACGCGGCTCAGATCGACGGGAATTTCAAGATAGTGGTCGCGGAAGGCGTAGTTCTGCTCGCTGTCGAGCACTTCGAGAAGTGCGCTCGCGGGGTCGCCGCGCCCGTCGCTTCCCATCTTGTCGACCTCGTCGAGCACGAGCAGCGGATTCATCGAGCCGCTGCGGGAGATAGCCTCGATGATGCGGCCGGGCATCGCGCCGATGTAGGTCTTGCGGTGGCCGCGGATATCCGCCTCGTCACGCACGCCGCCGAGCGACAGCCGCGCGACCTTGCGGTTCATCGCCTTGGCGACCGACAGCGCGATCGACGTCTTGCCGACGCCCGGAGGGCCGACGAGACATAAAATCTGCCCCTTTGCCTCGGGGTTGAGCTGGCGCACGGCGATGAACTCTAAAATACGCTCCTTGACCTTCTGCAAGCCGTAGTGGTCGCGGTCAAGAATCTTGCGTGCGGCGTCTACGCTGGCGCGCTCCTTCGTCTCCTCGCCCCAGGGCATTTCCATGCAGGTGTCGAGATAGTTGCGCAGCACACTCGCCTCGGCGCTGCCGAACGGCTGCTTGGCGAGCTTGTCCACATCTTTCAGCAGCTTGCGCTCCACTTCTTCGCTCAGGTGCGCCTTGCTGATCTTCTCGCGGTACTCGTCGAGTTCTTCGTCCTCCCCGCCCTCACCGATCTCGTTCTGTAAGACCTTGATCTGCTCGCGCAGGACAAAATCCTTCTGAATTTTTCCGACGCGGGAGCGGACCTTGCTTTCAATGTCCTGCTCCATGGCGGTAACTTCGATCTCGCGGCGCAGAATCTCGTTCATGCGCTGCAATCTCGGCAGCGGGCGCAGCTCGTCGAGGATATCCTGTTTGTCCTGATAGCGCAGGTTGAGCTGCTGGGCGATAAAGTCAGCGAGATAGCCGGGATCGTTCGTCGACAAAATGGCGGCGTAGACATCGTCCGGCAATTTCTGCGCGAGCTCGGCATATTCCGTCACGCTGGCGTAGGTCTGGCGCAGCATCGCTTCCGTCCGCTTGCTATGGCGCGAGGTGGCCGGCTCATCGATGAGCTCGACCTGCGCCTGCAAAAACGGCTCGCGCTGCCACAGCCGCTTGAGGCGGGCGCGGCACGCGCCCTCCATCATCACGCGCAGCACGCGGTCGGACACGCGCAAAATCTGCGTCACGCGCGCGACCGTGCCGATCTCGTACAGGTCTTTTTCCTCCGGCTGCTCCACGCCGATCTCACGCTGGGTGACGAGAAAAATCTCCTCCCCGTTTTCCATGGCGCGCTCAAGCGCGTGCACGGAGATCGGACGCTCAAGGTCAAAGCTCGTGTTCATGCGCGGGAACACATTGAGCCCGCGCATGGCGATGACCGGAAGATTTTTTGTTACAGGTTCCATGGGGTTTCTCCTTATGAAGCGGAGTCTGCCGGCAGCGACGGCTGCGGCGCCTCCCCTTCTTTCTCTGTGCGGTGGGAAATTTTCGGCTGTTCCGTCCCCTGCACGCAGCCCGGCGTGATGGTCACGCGGTCGATCGTGCGGTCGGACGGGATATCGTACATCACGTTCATCAGCAGACCCTCCATTACCGCGCGCAGGCCGCGCGCGCCGATCTTGCGCTCGATGGCCTTGTCGGCAATCGCTTCGAGCGCCTTGGGCTCGAACGTGAGCTCAGCGTCGTCGTAAGAAAACAGCTTTTGATACT
>ERZ827423.3318-NODE-3318-length-11220-cov-5.532020_pt1 | contig 11220 bp, 7 predicted proteins | sample MGYA00519775_ERZ827423 | MGnify/ENA primary metagenome ERZ827423 (study PRJEB31778, sample SAMEA3449296) | human gut metagenome | biome: human gut; feature: human-associated habitat; material: faeces | place: United Kingdom | collected 2010/2012 ...
AGCCGGTAATGGTCCGCAGGGTGGTGGACTTGCCGGCGCCGTTGGCGCCGATCAGCGTGACGATCTTGCCGTCCGGCACCTCTAAGGAAATCCCCCGCAGGGCCTGGATACCGCCGTAGGATACTTTCAAATCTTGGATTTTAAGCATCTTCCGCCACCCCCAGGTACGCGTCAATGACGCGCTGATTGTTCTGGATCTCTGCCGGCGTGCCGTCGGCGATCAGCTTGCCGAAGTCCAGCACATAGATCCGGTCGGAGATGTCCATGACCAGGTCCATGTGGTGCTCGATCAAAAACACCGTCAGGCCGAACTTGCTCCGGATCTCCCCGATGAAGGCCGTCAGCTCGTCGGTTTCCTGGGGGTTCATGCCCGCTGCGGGCTCATCCAGCAGCAGCAGCTTGGGATCCGTGGCCAGGGCCCGGGCGATCTCCAGCCGCCGCTGCTTGCCGTAGGGCAGGGAGTTGGCCTTCTCACCGGCCACATCGCTGAGGCCCACTTCCTCCAAAAGCTCCGCCACCCGCTGGCGCTGCGCCGCCTCCTCCTTCCGGTTCAGCCGGAAGGTGGCGGTGAACAGGTTGCTGGTGGACCGGCAGTGCATGGCTGTCAGCACGTTGTTGAACACAGTCTGGTCCTTCCACAGCCGGATGTTCTGGAAGGTCCGGGCCATGCCCATCCGGGTGATCCTGTCCGGCGTGGGGGACAGGGCGTGGGTGTACTCCCCCGCGTGCTCCCCCTTGTAGAGCTTTTTCATCTTGCCCTGGGGGTAGTTCTCCACGATCTTCTCCCCCTGGTACCACACCGCGCCGTTGGTGGGCTGGTACACGCCGGTGATCACGTTGAAGGCGGTGGTCTTGCCGGCGCCGTTGGGGCCGATCAGGGAGACGATCTCCCCCTCGTTGACCTCCAGGTTCATGTTGTTCACCGCGATGACGCCGCCGAACTGCATGGTGATATTCTCCAGCCGAAGGATATTGTCGCTCATTTCGCCGCCTCCTTCTTCCCTTTTCCGGAGAGGCGCGCCCGCAGGCTCCGCGCCACATCCCCCAGCTCCCGGTCGCCCATCAGGCCCCGCCGGAAGAACAGCACCACGATCATGATGACGATGGAGAACACCACCATCCGGAATCCCGTCCGCAGGAAGGGCACCTTGAAGCTGCCGATATACGTCTCCGCGTCCAGGAACCGCAGCCACCACTCGCTGGCCGCCACATACAGGAAGGATGCAATGCAGCTGCCGGAGATGGAGCCGATGCCGCCGATCACCACGATCAGCAGAATCTCATAGGTCATGGCGGTGGTAAAGGTCTTGGCCTGGGCCTGGTTGGCGAACATGGCGAACATGCCGCCGCCCACGCCGGCGAAGAAGGAGCTGATGCAGAAGGCCATCCGCTTGTGCTTGGCCAGGTTGATGCCCATGGCCTCGGCGGCCACCTCATCCTCCCGGATGGCCTTGAAGGCCCGGCCGTAGGTGGAGTTGATCAGCAGCACCATGATGCCGATACACACCGCCGCCAGCAGGAAGGGCACAAAGGTGGACAGCCGGAACACCACCACGCCGTCCGCGTTCTCAATGTTGAAGCTGGAGAAGGTGGGGAAGTTCTTCAGGGCGTTGGCGCCGTTGGTCACCGGGCCCAGCGCGTCCCACTGGAAGATGGCCCGGATGATCTCCGCGAAGCCCAGCGTGGCAATGGCCAGATAGTCGCTCTTCAGCCGCAGCACCGGCAGGCCGATGAGCCACGCCACCGCCGCCGCCACGATGCCCGCCAGGATCAGCGCCAGCAGCACCCCCAGGATCAGCCCCAGGGTGCCGCCTCCAAACAGATCCGGCAGGGAGAAATTCACCGCGGACCCGCCATAGAGGTAATAGACGCTCTCCCGGTCCGCGTTGGGGATCGTCAAAATGGCGTAGGTATAGGCCCCCAGCAGCATGAAGCCCGCCTGTCCCAGGGAGAACAGCCCCGTAAAGCCATTCAGCAGGTTCAGGGAGGATGCCACCAGCGCGTACACCGCGCCCTTCTTCAGCACGGTGAACAGCATGCTGGTGGGCTGCATGGTGTTCTCCAGCACCATCACCAACAGCAGCAGCGCCGCCACACACGCCAGGGCGATCCATGCGCCCCGCTTGCTCTTTTTTTCCTGTAACACTGTGACCGCCCCCTTTACACTTTGTCGGTGGACTTCTCACCGAACAAGCCGGTGGGCTTCACCACCAGGATGATGATGAGCAGCGCGAACGTGAACGCATCGGAGAACACGCTCCAGTTGGAACTCTTGATGACCGTCTCCGAGAGGCCGATCAAAAACGCCCCCACCACGGCGCCGGGAATGGACCCGATGCCGCCGAACACCGCCGCCACGAAGGCCCGCAGCCCCGGCAGGGAGCCGGACAGCGGCACGATGGAGGGGTAGTTGGTGAAGTACAGGGCAGATCCCACCGCCGCCAGCAGAGAGCCGATGACGAAGGTGAAGCTGATGACGTTGTTGATCTTGATGCCCATCAGCTGGGCCGTCTCAAAGTCCCGGGAGGCCGCCCGCATGGCCGCGCCGATCTTCGTGTGGTTGATCAGCTGGGTCAGCGCGATCACCAGAGCTACCACCAGGAACGGCGTCACCACCGTCACCATCTTGGTGGAGGTGCCGGCAATGGTGATCTGGTTGGACAGCACCGGCAGGCTGGGATACATCTGGGGCAGGCCGCCGGTGATATAGGTGGCCAGGTTCTGCAGCAGATAGCTGACGCCGATGGCGGAGATCATGACGCTCATCCGGGGCGCGCTCCGCAGGGGCTTGTAGGCCGCCCGCTCGATGACGAAGCCCAGCAGCACCGTCAGCAGGATCATCAGCGGCAGCGCCACGCCGATGGGCAGGCTGGCGCTGAGATACACCATGATGAGGCCCGCCGCCATGAACACGTCGCCGTGGGCGAAGTTGATCAGCCGCAGGATGCCGTACACCATCGTATACCCAATGGCGATCAGCGCGTACTGTCCGCCCAGCGAGATGCCCGACAGCAGGATCGAAATTCCATATTCCACAGGGATTCCCCCTTTTATTACTCTGGGACCAAGGATTACCTTGGCCCCAGATATTTTCTCAAGATTCGGATCTCTTTCTGTTTTCAGCTTACGGTCTGAACCGTCTCCAGCCTCCAGGTATTGTTGGCTGGATCCGCAACCTTGATATAGGCGGTATCCCGGATGGCATCACCCAAGTCATCAAACTCAATATGGCCAGAGACACCATCGTAACTCACGCCGGGCAACGCCTCCATCACATCACCGGGATCGGTGGAACCGGCGGCCTTTAGCGCCTCCAGAGCCACATAGTAGGCGTCATAGCCCATGGCGGTGACAGCGGCGATGGTGTCGTTGCCGCCGTTGTTGGTCATGGCGGTAGAGTCCTCGTTCAGCCAGGCCTTAAAGCCCTCATCAAACTCTGGAGAGCCGCCCTCCTGATAGAAGGTGGAGACATACAACTGCACGTTGCTGCCTGCGGCCGCTTCCAACACCATATTGCTGTCCAAGGTATCGCCGCCGAGAATTGGGATCTCAATACCTAGAGAAGCAGCCAGCTTTATAATCTGGGTAGAATATGTAATGGAGACTGGGCAGAAAATCACGTCCACGCCCTCATTTACAGCCTTATTAAGATATGTGGTGAAGTCGGATGTATTGGTCGGGAAAGAGTCCTTTTCCACAGTGCCGTCAAATGCCTGTTCAAAATAGTTGATCAGGCCCTGGTCGTACTCATTACCCAACTCCCCCAAGCAATAGGCCTTTTTCGCAGAGAATTTCTCCTGTGCGAAATCTGCCAGCACCGTTCCCTGGAACGGATCCAAGAAGCAGATTCGGAAGTAATACCCGTTTCCTGCCGTAATCTGGGGATTAGTGCATCCAACGCCAATGGCGGGGACACCCGCCTCGCCAAAGACAGGGCCGCCAGCCAGAGAAACGGTAGAACCATAGGAACCCAATACCACAGATACGTCCTTACTCACCAGCTCCGCTGCAGCCGTAGGAGCCTTAGCAGGATCGGAGCCGTTATCCGCATAGACCAGTTCCACGTTATAGGTGGTGCCACCGATGTCCACGGTGGGGGTCTCCTTGTTGGCATACTGCATGCCCAGCATCTCCTGCTTGCCGCCGGCACCATTGTCGCCAGTAGCTGGCTCAAAAATTCCAATCCTCACCATGCTTTCCCCGGATTCGCCTTCTCCACCGCCGCAGGCAGCCAACCCTAAAACCATAGCCAACGTCAGAACCAGTGCAAAGACTCTCTTCATACTTCTTTTCCTCCCTAAAAAAATTCAAGACCGGCAATGGCCGATTCTAAGCAGGAGCAAAGGGCCCAATTTGTTTCTGCATTCCTGAAAGGGACGCTCATCAAAGTTCTCTAGCAATGGTCACCAAGTCTAAATACATATTTCCGGGTGTGCTGGAGGCCGAGGCTCCGATGCAGTGATGCACCTGCTCACCTTGTGTTCTTGTCCGCATCCAAAGCACCTTGTCGCTCCAGTGTGCCCTGGCCAGCGGATGATCTGCCGGAACCCGCTCCGGTCCGGCAGTCAGTTTCAGGCTACCATCCAGATTCTGGACAGCCCGACCAACCATGCACCAAACCTCGCCCTTGGACTTCGCGTCCACCATATCTGCCTGTGTCAGGCCGCGGATGCCTTGGACCTCCACATCCGCAAGCGTATATGTCTGGTCCCAATAGGTATTGGCCTGGATAACAGTTTTCATAGCTGTATCCCACCCATCGAGATCCATGGAGGGGTCCGGTTCCAAAAATCCGCCTGCCTTCGCCCCCTGTACAGCCGCATCAAAGGACCGCCCATTCCCCATCGCATCAAAAATGTACATACAGGACGCATTGAAAATCCCGCCGAACTCCAGCAACTCCCCACAGCGGCCCAGCAGTTTGCCCATCTCTAACGTGGGTAATCCCGCACTGGCGGCTGTTCCATAGCGAATTTGCAGGCCTCGTTCTGCCGCCAACGAAAACAGTTCTTTCCAATGAAGAGCAAGAGGCGCTTTATTTGCAGTCACCACGTGCATTCCCCGTTCCAAAGCTCTTCGGATATTGGATGTCCCTGGCTCCCCAGTGGGCAGATATGGCGGCAGTCCATCCAAATAGACATCCGCGTTGCACCGTTCAATCATCTCCAATGCCGTAAGGCCCTGAATGCCCAATCCGGGAATATTCGCCAGAGTTCCTTTCGCCTTTGCTTCGGCCAGTGTCTCACTGGGGATACCTTCGGGGGTAATGACACCACCCTTGCTATCCACTGCCCCGATGATTTGAAAAGCGAGACCATACATTTCCTCAAGCCGTGCTCGCTCTGTAGTCAGCAGATCGACCATCGGCCTGGCAGCATTCCCCATGCCACCGATCAAAATACGGATTCTTTTTGCCATACTTGTGTTCCGCACCCCTTTCTTCCTATTCCATACTGTTTGCTCGAAAATGCACATTACCAACTGTTAAATCTGATTGATTAACAAAATTTTTTAGTTTCCGGTGCCATGAAACAAATGGTAGAAATCCGCTGAACGTTTTACCTCCTTCAGATGATCTTCCATATACATACATGCAGCCACCGCATCGCGGTTACGAATAGCTGTATAGAGACTCTTATGATACTCGTAAGCTCTTTTTCTAATATCCAGATACTGGACAGTAATACTTCTGTATTGTTCGACAATTTCTAAAATGCTGCGCAGGTTCATGATCAGGAGCCGATTCTGACAGTGTTCCGCAATGATTTGATGGAACATTCCATCTGCTTCCGAAAACTTTTTTTCATTTGAGAGCTCACAATGTGCTTTGTTAAGGCACAGCTCCAGTTCATAGATGCCGGACTGTGAAATCCGTTTTGCAGTCAGCGCTGCCGCGTCGGCTTCCAAGCGGATCCTCAGTTCATACATTTCATCGATACTGGCATATCCCAGCCGCATATATGCCTGATAGGAACTGAGCATAATGGCATTTTCGGGTTTTTCCAAGTAAATCCCGCTTCCCTGTACCGCACGAATAATGTGCATCGTAGCAAGGATACTTAATGCCTCCCGCATAACACTGCGGCTAACGCATAGCCGCGCTGAAAGCTCCTTTTCCGTTGGCAGCTTTTCTCCCGGCTTTAAATGATTCTCTACAACGTAATCAATGATCTGATCTGCAGTTTTCTGCGGCAGAGTTTTCTGTGGAACATCCATATTGATCTCCCAAAATAGTCTGGCAGTTTCCATCCACGGCAAATCCTTATTCGGTAGTCTTTGTAATTACAATCCGCATGAATGACATAACTATCTAATTGACACGATAAATATATCCCTATTATTCATCAAATTGAATATTTAAGGTATTAATACTGTAACTCCTTTTTGCATTTTAGTCAATACATTTAAAAATTGGCCTGATAAATTTGGTCATTTTTGTCTATTTAGCATTAAAGTGATGCGGTGTAGGAATCTTTTCTGTTTACCAATTTGGCCATGCAGTTCCAGAACACATACCGGTTGACGGGCACACGTGAAATATTGAGCACTCGGATGAGAAAGCGGTAAGATATGGTCGCGGCACTATCTGGGCCTGACTGCCAGAGATTTTTTGATGATGTGTTTGGAAATGGAGGAACTATGAGAGTCTTTCATCGGCAGGGCGGAAGTATGGTGAGTAGAAGCAGAAAGCAGAGAAGGCCATGTACGGCAAACTGGCTTTAACCCCCAGGATACGGTGGCTCCAGAATTTTCCAACGTGGAAATCAAAACAATGTGGGCGCGTCACAGTGGTACCCGAAGTGTGACGATGATCATCCCGTCAGCGGATATCTCCACTACATTGGGGCTGAGGAACGGGCGGAATTGCTCCCAAATGATTGCCTACCACCAAGAATGCAAAAACAGTTTTTCAAAAACCAATGAAATTTTCTGGGCATCAAAAAACTGGATGAAGCCTTTAGCTACAAGGGCGCCCCCTGCCAAGGTAAACACCTCCGTGCTCACCACCAGGGAACTAGAGGAAAGCTGGTCGACGGTACGGAAAGCAGAAGGCCGCCTAGAGTAATCGCTACCCAGCCCGGAGCGGAGCGGTTGGGAGGTTACATTCCGTTTAGTGATCGGAACGGTGCGGACTTGCCAAAGGCTACGGATAAACTGGGTCACTATACCAGGAATGTGTAGATGTACATTCTTTCCCTAGATCGGGATGGGGCGGCAAAGTTATGCTATGACAATGCCAAGGCGTAGATGAATCTGCTCTTGGCAAACCACAAGGCATGGCCGCCGCAATGAATATCCCGTCAAATCATTTCCGCTGGTACGCCGTCTTCCACGACGACGGAGGCTCCCTTCCGTATCCACATCATGGTATAATCAACAGCATCCAGCGAAGCCTATCTGACGCAGGAAGGTATCCGCAACATTAAACCTACGTTGGCCAACTAAGTCTTCCGACAGGAGACTCTTCACACCTATGAGCGAAAATCCCAGTCACGGGACGAACTGATGCGGGAGGCCCACAAGGTCATTCGGCAGTTAACTCGTAAGATAGCACAGAGCACCCTACTCATCCTAATGTGCAAGGCTTCATGCAGAAACTCTCCGCACAATCGAAAACGGTCAAGGGTAAAAAGAGCTTTCGTCCCCCAAGCCAGTGATGAAAACCGTGAAGCTACTACGATAAGCCCAGAGAGAAGAGGCTCTTGCAGATCAAGAACACCGTCAGAGGGGGCAGATCACATCCGGTTTGGAAAAGTTGCCTTCGACAGCGACGGACTTGCTGGGATGAAGTGAAGCATGTGCGTGGTGAGTCTTATGCTTGTGGGGAACTCGACAGCTCCTCCAGGATACGTTCCCTTCTCCGAAAGCATTGCGCGAAAAGGCGTTTCAATAGTTGGTATTCGGTTTTAGCTGCGGTAAAGCAGTGGCCTTGTCTGAACAATCGTTGTTTTACAACAACCCTGTCCCAATGCTTAAAGATACTTTGGTCGACCTGATTCTTGATGATGCCACAAGCGCTGTGCAAAAAGTCTATGATATCTATTACATGGAGCATCTGCCCGTGGGTATTTCAGCCAAGCATATCGTGGCCAAGGCTGCGTTGGACAACTGGTGGATTGGCCGTTCTATCCCAGCCAGTCGATCCGATGCACAGAAAGTGTTGAAATCGCTGAAACTCCCCAGATAACACCTCGGCCGGTTTTTCCAAAAAGCGTTAGAAGATTATCAATGGAGAGATACCTTCGAAAGCTGGTATCCCCCATTCATGCAGCAGCTTTTTAATGTGGTGATTGCCTCAGCGTTTTGCAGGAAATTCGGTATCCCAAACGTTCCATATAAACTGTGTTTGGATGGTGGATTTCCCTAATAGCATATGCCCGGATTTCATCACCCTTGATACAGAGTTGGTCTGTGCCTCACGGGTCATGCAGATGTGGAAAAAGGCTGGCAACTCTTCTGTCTAGCATCATTTTTTGAGCTGTTGAGAAGCCTTTTGCGTACCATGGATAACTTGCGCCATAGATCAGATGGGCGTGCTAGATTCCCCAGCCGCAAACAAGGGCCGCCACCAGAATAACTTTAGCCTGATTCGTGACGCTGACACGCCAGTGTGGTTGGGCGCGGTACCGATTTTCGCCAGTAGTTCTTCGTTTTGGATATGATAAGCCGACAAGCCAAGTTCTTTCTGGAAAAGGTTTTGAATGCAAATGTTTAAAAACATGAGGAGTTGCTGTCACTAGTGACAGCGCTAAGCCGGATCGGTTTCGATGCACTGCAGGGACTAGAAAATGAAATCATAGAAATTCGGACTCCTGTCGGTGGATTTCTTGATCTTGCTAGGTAAAACACGATCATTATATCCATCTAACGGCGAGCTGTGCAGTTTCAGGAGATGGCACTGTCACAGCGCCAGACAACTGATTTTGCAGAAAACGATGTAGATATAGAAGCTGTTGCAAAAGCCTATCAGCAAAGCGGCTCTACAATGAATATACTCTGACAAATAGGCTGTGCCTGGATATCCGGACGCAGTCTATTTCTTAATTAGTGATCCATTTACTTGGAATTGAAAACGATTTAATAACTGTGCACTTTCAGGGCAACTATTTGTTCACTATCACGGTATTGTGTATTGCTGAGGAAAAAGAGGGATATGCAGCAAAAACCATTGACAACCAGCAACATCTTCGAATGAACAGACAGCCGCTGAAACGGCGTAGTCTGGTACTCAGACGAGCAAAGGAAGAAGGAACGCAAATTTTTCTGTGGGACCGCAAAACAGGAATTCAAAGAACAAGTCATCGCCTACCTTGCTGACCTCGCCTGACAGCTCATAGCCTCAGATAGATCCAAATTCAAGTTGAAGAAAGCATAAGCAAATGGAGCCAAGTATTCAAATTTTCCCCTCTGTGGAATGCGTCACTTAAGAGCTACTAGGGTGTACTGCCAAGCATTAGATCTATCCAATCATCGGCTGCAAAGTAGTTGGCGATATCGCCTCGGCGGACATCAAAGGCTTATTGACTCACTGGCTAAACACGGCGCCTATACTACAGTCAAGAAGGTCTGCAACATCCTCACCAACAGCTTTCATTACCTGACTCCGCAGAAGTATATATCCCCAAACGCCCTGTGACTGCAGTTCTCATGATTAAGAAATCGAGCTTTATGGCCCGCCAGGGAAACAGGGAACCGTCAACCTTCGAAGCTGTTTCTGCCCTCACCTCAGATGAAATAGCAAGGTCCAAGAATGGGACTTTTTGCGTCTGGAGAAACGAGGCTCACATTTGTCAGCAGGTAGCCGTCTGCACTTTCATTCCGAACGCCGGTCTTCGCACATGGAAGGCCCCGGTCTTGCTAAGCAGCAGCATCATCTGGGCCCCGTGACATCCACATTCAGCGGAGTGCAAAGAATGCTTCTCGGCGGAGGCGCTGGACCCATCAGCCGGGAGGTCAAGATTGGCAAGCTGAGATCCACCTCCCGCAAGCGGGATATGCCCCTGAATCAGGCAGTGTGAGACACCATCCTGGAGCTGAAGGCAAAGCAGTATACTTTGGAGATTCCACCCTACTCATCTCTGCCGAATACGGAGACTATATCCGGCCAGTAATCTTCGGGAAGTGATACTACCACATTCCAATAGTGTCCGCGCTTAAACAGCGAGGTCTCCATTCCCTCCTCCACCACGCCTTTGTCACCAATCTGGTCTCCCCTGGCCAACTGACAGCTGGTCAAGCGAGTAAAATTTTGATGCTAAAATGTTGCTGTAGCAAACAGAAACAGTAGAATCGGATAAAACTAGCCGGTCACATTCGAAGCATCATCTGCAATCTCCCAAAAATAAAAATCTCAAAAGAGTAACAATAGCCCTGATTCTCAGGACTTTTAGAATAATCAATGGTTGGGGTAGAATGATTCACCCCCTCAGCACGCAGTTTTGAAACGGCTGTGGAATGCTTTTCCCTATGCAGTGTTCTATACTATTCGAAGCACTTGCCAATGCATAGCGATTCGCTCTTCAAAATCCTGCCGTTTTTTGATGCTATCGTCTTTTGGAATAGCGTCCCTGGCGCGGAGAACAATCAAAATTGTTCTCCGCGCCACAGCTTTTGTCGATTCTTCTATATTTTTGAGATGTTTTTTAATCTCCCGATTTGTCCTCTTCCTGGAGGATATAAGCCGTCGAACTGTTAGAGCAACGCAAGGACGAAATACCTCTACATAAAAGAGGATCGCTTTTTATTGCCCGCATTATCTCACATGGCGAGAAGCGAGAAAAATCACTTGTAGCCTGAACCGATTCAAAATTCTCAGAGCTGTAAATAATATAATTTAGGCTCTTTCTTTTGGTAAGCTGTGCCATCCTAAGGATGCTATTTGGGCTTGAGTAAGGTTCTAAAAAAACAAACACAAAGGTTTGATCTGCCCGGTTCTTCGGAAAACCGTACACCCGCCGTACTTTTGGAAATCAATCTCTGTATCTTTTACAATAAATATTCTGAACTATGACCATGCTCCCCCGCGTCTTCGGAATCCGCCGGGTCTGCTCGCATTTGTGGTTGGCAGCGGGATTTTGGGCCGTAGAGCGGTGTGCGTTAGACCGAAGCAAAACTCTCAAGAGTTGGGGAGAGCAATGTACGGCCGCATATTAAAGGGGCCCAAAATCAGGGAGTGCCGGGGTGCCACCCGGCACTCCCTGATTTTGGGCAGACATTATG
>ERZ827423.3319-NODE-3319-length-11219-cov-2.910516_pt1 | contig 11219 bp, 9 predicted proteins | sample MGYA00519775_ERZ827423 | MGnify/ENA primary metagenome ERZ827423 (study PRJEB31778, sample SAMEA3449296) | human gut metagenome | biome: human gut; feature: human-associated habitat; material: faeces | place: United Kingdom | collected 2010/2012 ...
TTTACTGTGGTGACGGCGAGCTGCTGCACCATATTCCTGAACAACTGAGTAAACGGGAGAGGTATTCCGAAAAATGGCAACGACGAACGCATTCTGTCTGGCGTCACCGCCACTGGCACGCATCTGCCTTCACGGGGATTTGCAACGATTTGGCCGCCGCCTCAGCCTGTATGTGAACACGGCAGCGGAAGCCATCCGTGCCCTGTCGTTACAGGTGCCGGGCTTTCGCCGTCAGATGAACGAAGGCTGGTACCAGATACGTATTGCCGGTGATGACACGGCACCGGAGGCGGTGTACGCCCGTCTTCACGAACAGCTGGGTGAGGGAACGGTCATCCACATTGTGCCGCGACTGGCCGGAGCCGGAAAGGGCGGACTGCAGATTGTGCTGGGGGCGGCAGCCATCGTGGGCTCTTTCTTCACGGCCGGTGCCTCGATGGTGTTATGGGGTACAGCCCTGAGTGCCGGCGGTTTTTCTGCCACCACGATGCTGTTTTCACTGGGGGCCAGCATGATACTGGGCGGTGTGGCCCAGATGCTGGCCCCGAAGGCAAAAACACCGGATTACCGCGCAACGGATAACGGCAGACAGAACACGTACTTTTCCTCGCTGGATAACATGATTGCCCAGGGGAACCCGATGCCGGTGCCTTACGGGGAAATGCTGGTTGGCTCCCGCCGTATATCCCAGGACATCAGCACCCGTGATGAAGGCGGGGGCGGAAAGGTCGTGGTTATCGGGCGGCAGGGGTAAAAAGAATAAAAAAATCCCGCAGTGATCGCGGACAGGAACTGCGGGAGAGTTACGAAGATTAAGTGTAAGGAATTATTCTTATATCACGACAAAAAAATTAACGCAGAGAAATTATACGCGCCACAGTCAGTTTGTGAAAATGTGAAGATATTCAGAATTTTTATGCCATTACCGGTTTTAACCAACAGGATTATCGGTGGGCATGAAAGAAAACCCCGGTATCTGCTGATACCGGGGTTTCTCTTTAGCATGGCAGAAATGTGTTTCATGCTTTTCGGGCGAAGGATATCCGACTTCTGTACGGAATGGCAAGTGGCGGTTAATTTATTCAGGGGAAGGCTGTATGGGAAAAGGTGGCGGTAAGGCACACACGCCTCGTGAGGCGAAGGATAATCTCAAATCCACGCAGATGATGAGTGTGATTGATGCGATTGGTGAGGGACCGATAGAAGGTCCGGTGAAGGGACTGCAGAGTATTCTGGTGAACAAAACCCCGCTGACGGACACGGACGGTAATCCCGTGATACACGGTGTGACTGCGGTCTGGCGTGCCGGGGAGCAGGAGCAGACACCACCGGAAGGCTTTGAGTCCTCCGGAGCTGAAACCGGACTGGGCGTGGAAGTGACGAAGGCAAAACCGGTGACGCGCACCATTACGTCCGCGAACATTGACCGCCTGCGGGTTACCTTCGGGGTGCAGTCACTGGTGCAGACCACGTCAAAGGGCGACCGTAATCCTTCCTCTGTCCGGATTCTGATTCAGTTACAGCGTAATGGCCGCTGGGTGACGGAAAAGGATGTCACCATTAACGGCAAGACCACCTCGCAGTTCCTGGCCTCGGTGATTCTGGATAATCTGCCTCCCCGGCCCTTTAACATCCGGATGGTCAGGGAGACGGCGGACAGCACCACGGACCAGCTGCAGAATAAGACGCTGTGGTCGTCATACACCGAAATCATCGATGTGAAACAGTGCTACCCGAACACGGCCATTGTGGGGCTGCAGGTGGATGCGGAGCAGTTCGGCGGCCAGCAGATGACGGTGAACTACCATATCCGCGGTCGCATCATCCAGGTGCCGTCAAACTATGACCCGGAAAAACGCACGTACAGTGGTATCTGGGACGGCAGCCTGAAACCGGCATACAGCAACAACCCGGCCTGGTGTCTGTGGGACATGCTGACTCACCCGCGCTACGGCATGGGAAAACGTCTGGGGGCGGCGGATGTGGACAAGTGGGCGCTGTATGCCATCGGGCAGTACTGCGACCAGACGGTCCCGGATGGTTTCGGGGGGACCGAGCCGCGGATGACCTTTAATGCGTACCTGGCACAACAGCGTAAGGCGTGGGACGTTCTCAGTGATTTCTGCTCTGCGATGCGCTGTATGCCGGTATGGAACGGGCAGACGCTGACGTTCGTTCAGGACCGTCCGTCGGATGTGGTGTGGCCGTACACCAACAGCGATGTGGTGGTGGATGATAACGGCGTGGGTTTCCGCTACAGCTTCAGTGCCCTGAAGGACCGGCACACGGCAGTGGAGGTGAATTACACCGACCCGCAGAACGGCTGGCAGACCTCCACGGAACTGGTGGAAGACCCGGAAGCCATACTGCGCTACGGACGCAACCTGCTGAAGATGGACGCGTTCGGCTGTACCAGCCGCGGTCAGGCCCACCGTGCCGGGCTGTGGGTGATAAAGACCGAACTGCTGGAAACGCAGACGGTGGATTTCACGCTCGGGTCACAGGGGCTGCGTCACACACCCGGTGACATCATTGAAATCTGTGATAACGACTATGCCGGGACCATGACCGGCGGACGTGTCCTGTCCATCGATGCCGCCAGCCGTACCCTGACGCTGGACCGGGAGGTGACACTGCCGGAGACCGGCACGGCCACTGTTAATCTGATTAACGGCAGCGGTAAGCCGGCGAGCGTGGCCATCACCGCACACCCCGCGCCTGACCGGATACAGGTCAGCACCCTGCCGGATGGTGTGGAGACATACGGTGTGTGGGGACTCTCCCTGCCGTCACTGCGTCGTCGCCTGTTCCGCTGTGTCTCCATTCGGGAAAACACGGACGGCACGTTCGCCATCACGGCGGTGCAGCACGTACCGGAAAAAGAAGCCATTGTGGATAACGGGGCCAGCTTTGAGCCGCAGTCAGGCAGCCTGAACAGCGTTATCCCACCGGCAGTGCAGCACCTGACGGTGGAGGTGAGTGCAGCTGACGGTCAGTATCTGGCACAGGCGAAATGGGACACGCCGCGGGTGGTGAAGGGTGTGCGCTTCAGTCTGCGTCTGACCAGCGGAAGCGGAGAAGACAGCCGTCTGGTGAGCACCGCCATCACCGCAGACACGGAGCACCGTTTCAGTGGTCTGCCGCTGGGGGAATACACCCTGACGGTGCGGGCCATTAACAGCTACGGCCAGCAGGGCGAACCTGCGACCACCACCTTCCGGATTAACGCGCCTGCAAAACCCGCCACCATTGAGCTGACGCCGGGGTATTTTCAGATAACGGCGGTCCCGCGTCTTGCGGTGTATGACCCGACGGTACAGTTTGAATTCTGGTTCTCAGAAAAACGCATCACGAACACGGCACAGGTGGAAAAATCTGCCCGTTATCTGGGGACCGGCAGTCAGTGGACTGTCCAGGGGAGCCGGATTAAGCCGGGGACGGATTTCTGGTTTTACGTGCGAAGCGTCAACCTGGTGGGAAAATCTGCTTTTGTGGAAGCCAGCGGGCAGCCCAGCAATGATGGTGAAGGGTATCTGGAAATTTTCCGGGGGCTGATAGATGAGACGCTTCTGGGCCAGGCACTGAAAGAGCGCATTGATGCTTCAGCGCTGCGTACGGAGGTCACGCAACTGGAAGAAGACATCCGTCAGCGGATGGACACGGATATCGCAGAAGTGACCCGGAAAATCGGGGAGGCGGAAAACAGCCTCACGCAGCTGGTTGCGAAAAAGAATGAGGACCAGACACTGGCCATCGCGCAGGTGAGCCAGAAAGTGGACCGGGTGAGCAGTGAAATCTCACAGACTGTCAGCCAGGGGCAGTCAGAAAATGCCCGACAGATAGCACAGGTCCGCCAGTACGTGGATAAAAAAGGGAGTGAAATTACCTCGACCACGGATAAAAAGCTGGGTGACCAGGCCGTGACCATACAGCAAATCCAGCGGGTTCAGTCAGACACGCGCAATGAGCTGAATGCCATGTATATGCTGAAGGTGCAGAAAACAAAAAACGGTATTCCCTATGTGGCCGGGATTGGTGCGGGGATTGAGGATGTTGATGGTCAGACGCTGAGCAGTATTCTGCTGCAGGCTGACCGTATCGCGATGATTACCCCGGAGAATGGCAACACCACGCCGCTGTTTGTGGCGCAGGGGAATCAGCTGTTCATGAACGACGTGTTCCTGAAGCGACTGTTTGCGGTGAGCATCACGTCATCCGGCAATCCTCCTACGTTTTCCCTGACGCCGGATGGCAGGCTGGCAGCCCGCAATGCGGATATCAGTGGAGCCATCACGGCGAATACCGGCACGCTCAATAATGTCACCATTAACGAGAACTGTGTCATCAGAGGGAAACTGTCTGCAAACCAGATTGAAGGCGATCTCGTTAAAACAGTGGGTAAGGCTTTCCCCCGTGACTCCCGTGCACCGGAGAGGTGGCCATCAGGGACCATTACCGTCAGGGTTTATGACGATCAGCCGTTTGACCGGCAAATTGTTATTCCGGCGGTGGCATTCAGCGGTGCCAGACATGAGCGGGAGAATAACGATATTTATTCGTCATGCCGCCTGATAGTACGGAAAAACGGTGCTGAAATTTATAACCGTACCGCGCTGGATAATACGCTGGTTTACAGTGGTGTTATTGATATGCCTGCTGGTCGCGGCCACATGACGCTGGAGTTTTCTGTATCAGCATGGTGGGTAAATGGCTGGTATCCCACAGCAAGTATCAGCGATTTGCTGGTTGTTGTGATGAAGAAAGCCACTGCAGGCATCACGATTAGCTGAATTTTATAACCCCAATACGGGCGCCAGAAATGGCGCCTTTTTTATTGCAGAAAAGCGAGAGGTAATTATGCGTAAATTATGTGCTGTTATTCTGTCCGCAGTAGTCTGGCTGGTTGCCGCTGGTACGCCAGCGAGCGCAGCAGAGCATCAGTCCACACTAAGCGCCGGGTATCTTCAGACCCACACTGATATGCCAGGCAGCGATAATCTGAACGGGATTAACGTGAAATACCGTTATGAGTTTACGGACACACTGGGGCTGGTGACGTCATTCAGCTATGCAGGAGACAAGAATCGCCAGCTTACCCGTTACAGCGATACCCGCTAGCATGAAGATTCCGTGCGTAACCGCTGGTTCAGCGTGATGGCGGGGCCATCTGTACGCGTGAATGAATGGTTCAGTGCTTATGCGATGGCAGGTGTGGCTTACAGCCGTGTGTCGACTTTCTCCGGGGATTATCTCCGCGTAACTGACAACAAGGGGAAAACGCACGACGTGCTGACCGGAAGTGATGACGGTCGCCACAGCAACACGTCTCTGGCGTGGGGAGCTGGCGTGCAGTTTAACCCGACCGAATCCGTGGCCATTGATATTGCTTATGAAGGCTCCGGCAGTGGCGACTGGCGCACTGACGGTTTCATCGTGGGTGTCGGTTATAAGTTCTGATTAGCCAGGTAACACAGTGTTATGACAGCCCGCCTGTTCAGGCGGGCTTTTTTGTGGGGTGAATATGGCAGTAAAGATTTCAGGTGTACTGAAAGACGGCACAGGAAAACCGGTACAGAACTGCACAATCCAGCTGAAAGCAAAACGTAACAGCACCACGGTGGTGGTGAACACGCTGGCCTCAGAAAATCCGGATGAAGCCGGGCGTTACAGCATGGATGTTGAGTATGGCCAGTACAGCGTCACCCTGCTGGTTGAAGATTTTCCGCCTTCACATGCCGGGACCATTACCGTCTATGAAGGTTCCAGACCAGGTACGCTGAATGATTTTCTCGGCGCCATGACGGAGGATGATGTTCGTCCGGAGGCACTGCGCCGTTTTGAGCTGATGGTGAATGAAGTGGCACGTCATGCCGGAGCGTCATCACAGAGTGCAGCGGCGGCAAAGAAATCCGAAACGGCAGCAGCCTCATCGAAGAATGCGGCGAAAACCTCAGAAACGAATGCAGCTAACAGCGCACAGGCGGCAGCGGCCTCGCAGACTGCATCGGCAAACTCCGCGACAGCAGCCAAAAAATCAGAAACCAGCGCGAAAAATAGCGAGACAGCCACAAAGGCCAGCGAAAAAAACGCAAAATCCAGCCAGACGGCAGCGAAAACCAGTGAGACGAATGCCAAAGACAGTGAAGCCAACGCAAAGGTGAGCGAAACAGCGGCGGCGAACTCGGCGAAAGCATCGGCAGCAAGCCAGACGGCAGCAAAAGCAAGTGAAGATGCTGCCAGAGAATACGCAAACCAGACAGCAGAGCCGTACAGATATGTTTTACAGCCGCTGCCGGATGTGTGGATACCCTTTAATGATTCGCTGGATATGATTACGGGCTATTCTCCGGGTTATAAAAAAGTGAAGATTGGTGATAATGTGGTTCAGGTTGCCAGTGATAAACAGGTTAATTTCAGTCGCGCATCAACGGCAACATATATCAACAAATCTGGCGAACTGAAAACGGCGGAAATTAATGAGCCGCGATTTGAGTGTGATGGCCTGCTTATTGAGGGACAAAGAACGAACTTCTTCCAGAACAGTACAGACCCTTCGAAGTGGAATAAGTCAACTTCACTGGACGTTACAGAAACAGGCACAGATAGTTTCGGGTTTAATTATGGTCGGTTTGTCGTACAGGATTCGATTGTTGGTACAAGTAAAGCGCATACCATTATCGGACTGTATTCGAGTACCGGAGGGGTTGATACTTCAGGGGACGAAAAGCATGTAACTATATCCTGTCGGGTAAAAAGTGAAGTTGATAATATCGCCGTTCGTATTTTATTTGAACATTATGATGGGGAGGTAAGGACATCAATAGGAGCAGCAAACCTGAACCTTACCACCCGCATAATTAGCAAGACAGGTCAGACAAGCCGTGTTACAGCAAGGTCTGTTAAGGATGATGCAACTGGCTGGATATTTTTTGAGGCTACATTAAAAGCAGATACAACAGAAAATACGGTTGGTGGTTTTGTCCAGTATTCTCCGGATACAGGGCAGATGGTTACATCAGGGGATTATCTCGATGTAACCACTCCACAGATTGAGGCTGGTACAGGCGCATCATCTTTTATTGTTACGGGGACGGCACCGGCAACGCGGGCAAGCGATATGGTGACAGTCCCAATCAAGAATAACCTTTATAATCTTCCTTTTACGGTTCTTTGTGAGGTACATAAGAACTGGTATAAAACGCCAAATGTAGCGCCGCGTGTTTTTGATACCGGCGGTCATCAAACCGGAGCGGGGATCGTAATGGGGTTTGGTTCATCAGGTGGGTACGACGGTTTTCCGTATTGCGATATAGGTGGTTCAGACCGACGAATAAATGAAAATGCCGGGCTGGAAAAAATGCTTATTGGTATGCGGGTAAAGTCCGAACGGTCCACATGTGTAGTCAGTAACGGTAAGTTAAGCAGCGAAACTAAAACCAAATGGGAATATATCCGGAGTACAGCAACCATTCGCATTGGTGGACAAACTACAGCAGGATTACGCCATTTATTTGGGCATGTGAGGAATTTTCGTCTCTGGCATAAAGAGCTAACAGATGCGCAGCTTGGGGAGGTTGTGGAGTGAGAGATTTCACGTTGCGTTTCAGTGATAAAGCAGATTTCAGGGCATTTCTCAGGAAACTTAACTGGGAAGAGGACGAAGAGCTGCAGAATGCCGTTCTGGTTGATGAGATTGGTTTTACGTTCAGGGAGACAGATGTTTCTGATGACGGAGAACCAGAATACACGCGAAACGAAGGGTACTTTGTTAATATCCGTCTTCTTGACGATGGATTTGAGGATTCCGTGTTCCGTGAGTGGGTGGTTACACCAGAGCGCCCGCTCAGGGAGTGGTTTTAAGGATAGCAGATGGATATCACGTCGATACTTCATGCGCTTTGTGCCGTGGCGGTGCAGGTACTGGCTGGTCTTTTTACCGGAAACTGGGCTTACGGGGCGATAGCCGGTTGTACGTTCTTCATTGCGCGTGAACACACCCAGGCAGAATATCGCTGGATTGAAATGTTCGGGCATGGCAAGCGGATTAACATGCCGTGGTGGGGCGGTTTTGATCCACGTGCATGGGATGTGGCAAGCCTGATGGATTTTGCTGTGCCGGTGGTGGCGTGTCTGCTGGTCTGGCTGTTGGTTAATCGTGGGTGAAAAAAGGTGAGCTGTATATGCAACGGAGGAAGAAACCCCGTTGCTGGAAGCCAGGAAAAAGTATCGGGTGTTGCTGTCCTCGGATGTTGTGCTAATTGGGTGATAACAGATCCTGTGTATGGGAGTTTCCCTTTTTGCGTGCGTTGATGCTGGTAACGGCAAACGTCATGATGAACAAAACCGCGAATAAGACGACAATCGTCGGAGCTGGTGCGCTGTCGATAAAAAAGGACAACCAGACACCAGTCATTGACACTATTACCGATATGCCAGTCGCCAGTAGGAGCGCAATATGAAAGCGTTGTGTCAGGAGTACCGCAATGGCGCCAGGCGCAATGAGCAGAGAAATGGAGAGAATGATACCTACCGCTTTCAGCGTCGCCACAATGGTCAGAGAGACCATGCACAGCAGCCCATAATGCAGCCATCTCGTATGCAAACCGCTTACCTGCGCCTGTTGATAATCAAAGCTGAACAGCAAAAAATCCCGCCATTTTACGCTAATAACAAGTGTAACCAGCCCGGCAATAATCATCGTCTGGATTATATCGCCGATGGTTATCCCGAGCATGTCGCCGAAAAGAATATGGTCAAGATGTACGTCTGGTTTGACTGCAATATACAAGATCAGACCTGCGGCAAACATGCCAGAAAAAACAATCCCCATCACTGTATCTTGCTTGATTCGGCTGTTGTCTTTCAGGTATCCCGTCGCCACCGCGCAGAATACTCCGGCGACGAATGCCCCTGTAGCCAAAGGTAACCCCAGAATCCAGGCAAGCACGATTCCAGGAAAAACCGCATGACTCATCGCGTCACCCATCAGTGCCCAACCTTTCAGGACCAGAAAGACCGACAGCAGCGCACAGGGTATGGAAACTACCAGTGAAATCAGCAGTGCGTGACTCATAAAGGTGAACTGCAGTGGCTCCAGTAATAATGCCATCATGAGCGATCCTCCAGCGCCTTATGCGCACGCCGACGATTTGCCAAAAGCCCATGGGTGGGCGCAAAGACAAATGCTAAAAGAAACAGCAGTGTCTGCGCCACCACGATGATTCCACCTGTCGCGCCGTCCAGAAAGTAACTGACCCACGCGCCGAGGAAACTAGTTACACTGCCAATAGTTACAGCAATCATGAGCAGGCGGGGAAAACGATCGGTTAACAACCATGCTGTTGCACCGGGAGTCACCACCAGACAGATCACCAGAAAGGCACCAACCGTTTGCAGCGCCGCAACGGTCGAAACCGACAGCAGGGTGAAGAAGATGAGTTTTAATCTGCCCGGATGCAATCCAATAGCACGGGCGTGATTCTCGTCGAAAAAGGTCACCATAAGATCTTTCCATTTGAAAAAAAGCACGATGATCGAGAGAATGCCAATGATAGTGAGTTGCAGGATATCCGCCGGATCGATTGCCAGAATATTGCCCAGGACGATGGTCTGAATGTTCACAGATGTCGGGTTCAATGACACCATAAACAGCCCCAGGCCAAAAAAGGACGAGAAGATCAGACCGATGATGGCATCTTCTTTTAAGCGGGTGCGTTGGTTAAGAAACAGCATGCTGCCCGCAGCCAGTCCGCCGGAAAAGAAGGCTCCCAGAGAAAACGGAAGCCCCAGCATATATGCCCCCGCAACACCCGGGACAATAGAGTGCGACAACGCATCGCCAATCAGCGACCAGCCTTTTAGCATCAGATAGCATGACAGGAAAGCGCAGAGACCGCCGACCATCGCCGAGACCCACATCGCATTGAGCATATATTCATAGCTGAAGGGTTCCAGTAGCACGTTCATCTTTCTTCCCTCTGCACCGCTGACGGTCGATGAGCCACAAAAGGGCGTTCATCGTCAGTAATAATGCTTTCTTCCGAGCCGTTAAGTGTGACATGGCGCAGTACGCCGCTAAAAGCCAGCTCTAGGTTCTCGGCTGTAAAAGTGGTGTCTGTCGGCCCGCTTGCCAGGACGGTGCCTTTGACCATGACCGTATAATCGCAAAATGTCGTGACGGATCCGAGATTGTGTGTTGAGACAAGCATCGTTTTGCCTTCCGCGCGTAACTCCCTCAACAGGCTGATGATTTTGGCTTCGGTTTTCACATCAACGCCAGTAAAAGGTTCATCCAGCAGGATCACATCACCCTGCTGTGCAATCGCTCTCGCCAGAAAGACGCGTTTCTTTTGTCCACCGGAAAGCTCGCCGATTTGTCGATGGCGAAAATTCACCATATCGACACGTTCCAGCGCATCGGTGACAATTTGACGATCCCTCTTTTTGGCGATACGCAACATACCCATATGCCCATAGCGGCCCATCATCACCACATCTTCCACCAGTACAGGAAATGACCAGTCAACATCTTCTGACTGAGGGACGTAGGCAACCAGGTTTTTCTGTAACGCCTGTCGCGTGGGAATACCCAGAACAGATATCTTTCCGCTGGTCAGACGCACAAATCCCATAATCGCTTTAAACAACGTCGATTTTCCGGAACCGTTTACCCCAACCAGAGCGGCAATAGATCCACTTGGTACTGTGAAGGATGCATCGCGCAGTGCTGTGTGCCCGTTACGCCAGGTGACAGTAACATCATTAACGACAATGCCTGCAGATTGCATCATTATTTCTCCCTTTTCCCAGCTTTAATTCCCTGTACCAGCGTACTGGTAGTAACCTTAAGAAGGTCGATATACGTCGGTACCGGGCCGTTTTCTGTGCTCAGGGAATCGACATAGAGCACACCGCCGTAGTGTGCGCCGGTTTCACGCGCAACCTGACGCGCTGGTTTATCGGAAATCGTACTCTCGCTAAAGACTGCCGGGATATGATTTTTCTTAACTATATCAACAACCTTACGTACCTGCTGCGGTGTTCCTTGTTGATCGGCATTAATCGGCCACAGATAAAGCTCTTTTAGCCCCAAATCGCGTGCGAGATAAGAAAAAGCCCCTTCACTGGTGACCATCCATCGCTGATTCTCAGGGAGTTCCGTAATCTGCTTACGCAGGGGGGCAAGGGTTTGGGTAATCTTGGCTTTATAAGTATCGGCA
>ERZ827423.3328-NODE-3328-length-11167-cov-2.751260_pt1 | contig 11167 bp, 12 predicted proteins | sample MGYA00519775_ERZ827423 | MGnify/ENA primary metagenome ERZ827423 (study PRJEB31778, sample SAMEA3449296) | human gut metagenome | biome: human gut; feature: human-associated habitat; material: faeces | place: United Kingdom | collected 2010/2012 ...
AGGGCCTCGCGTTTATCTTTCGGAATCTGTTCCAAAAGTTCGGCCGGACATTCAATATCAAGGGTATAGTTTTTCAGCGGACCACCGAAGCCTTCGGAAGCCTCCGGGTGGCTGTCTACGTAAGGAAGGTAGGGTTTGATGTCAAAGATTGGTGTGCCATCCATTAAGTCTGCGCCAGAGATGTGGAGGATTGGACCATGTTCAGGATGGGTTTCCACGGCCTCCAGGCGGACTGAGGAAAGTCCGATGGGGTTTGGACGGAAAGGTGAGCGGGTGGCGAAAACGCCCATGCGGGTATTGCCTCCGAGACGGGGCGGACGTACAGTAGGCGACCAGTTACTGCGGATACTCTCGGAAAATCCCCATATGAGCCATATATGGGAATAGGCCTCCAGACCCCGGAAGGCGTCCGGATTTCGATATTCCGGCTCGAAAATAATCTCAGCCTTCAGCGAATCAATGAGTCCGCTTTGACGGGGAATGCCGAATTTGTCAGGGAAATCACTGTGAATATGAGCGATTGGTTTCATGATATAGGTCGATTGCATAATGAGTACCTCCAAATATGACGCCGCAGTAAACAGGGCAATAAAATGTATTGTTATAAGTATACTGTACATAGAAGGAAATTTCAAAACCAAAAGCTGCCTGAAAAGACAAATCATCTTTTCGGGCAGCTTTGCATTTAAGATTCTTTTTCTATTTCTAATAGTCGTTGAACGGCCTCCGGATGTTTCCGATATTCTTCAATGAGATTTTTCTCCTGAGGTGTTAAATTAAATAGGGATTTTTTTGTGGACTTATATCCAAAGATTTCAAGGATGTTATCAATGTGATAAATACAGCAAAGGCGCATCAACGTATCCGCATCGGGCTGAGTATGTCCGCTTTCCCATCCGTAAATCGTTTTAACAGCGACCGGCTGAGTTTCCGACAGCAATTCAGATACTTGCGGTATGGTCAGATTATTCTTTTTTCTATAGAATTTCAGTCGCTCAGCGATCAGCGGATTTTTCATGGCCATTCTCCTTTTGAACCTCATTTTAGCTATCCTTATAAAAGTATGTCAACGAATCCCAAAATATTCTTGTATAAAAAGAAAAAATGCGAAAAACAAAGGCAAAATACTTTCTAAAGAAGAAAATTATTTTACTTAAAATTTACAAAGTCTGTCTTAAGGATTTTACATTGAGTGTTTAACATTTCAGGTGTAAACAACATTTTTAAGCTAAGGAGATTGAAGAGATGAAAAAAAGTTTATTAATGACAGTATCCGCACTGATGATCGGAACACTTATGTTGACAGGGTGCGGAACAGAAAAAGCCGAAACGACAGCACAGACAGCAGCAGAGACGACAGAAGCCGGTGATTCAGGTGAAACAACAAAAGCAGCAGAATCGGGAAAAGGTGATGTAAAAGGTGCTTCGGGGGAAATAACCGTTGTTTCCAGAGAGGATGGATCGGGTACGAGAGGCGCTTTTATCGAACTGCTTGGCATTGAAGAAAAAGATGCCAACGGTGAAAAAATGGATATGACAACAGAGGATGCGAAAATTACAAACAGCACTTCTGTCATGATGACAACAGTTGAAGGGGACGTCAATGCCATTGGATATATTTCACTTGGTTCTTTAAATGAATCTGTTACAGCCGTTAAAGTCGATGGCGCAGAAGCTACTGCTGACAATGTTGCTGCAGGTACATATAAGGTTCAGCGTCCATTTAATATTGCAACAAATGGAACACCAAGTGAAGCGGCCCAGGATTTCATTAATTTCATTATGAGTAAAGAAGGCCAGGCTGTTGTTGTGGATAATGGTTATATTGCCGTTGGCGATCAGCCGGAGTATGAAGCAGGAAATGCTGAAGGCAAAATTGTTGTGGCCGGTTCTTCTTCAGTAACACCGGTTATGGAAAAATTAAAAGAAGCTTATGCCGCTGTTAATCCAAAGGTTGAAATTGAAGTTCAGCAGAGTGATTCCACAACAGGCATGCAGTCGGCCATCGATGGTCTCTGTGATATCGGTATGGCTTCCCGTGAATTAAAAGACAGTGAAACGGAAGCAGGTCTTACTGCCACAGTTATTGCTCAGGATGGTATCGCTATTATTGTAAATAACGGCAGCGGTATCAAAGAATTGACAAGTGAACAGATTAAATCCATTTATACCGGAGAAATTACAACCTGGGAGGATATAAAATAATCCAATATGAAGCTGAATAAAGAAAATGGAATGAAATTGGTTTTCTTTTTGGCTGCTCTGACTTCTGTACTGGCCGTAGCCCTCATCTGTATCTTCCTTTTTGCAGGAGGGCTGCCGGCCATGGCAAAAATAGGGTTTGGAGATTTTATTTTTGGCCGGAAATGGAAACCGGGAAATAACATATTCGGTATTTTCCCAATGATTATGGGAAGTATCTGTGTGACCGGAGTATCTCTGGCAATCGGTGTACCGGTGGGGCTGTTTACGTCCGTTTTTATGGCGGCCTACTGTCCGAAAAAGATTTATCGTGTATGTCAGTCAGCGATCAATCTGATGGCGGGAATTCCATCCATAGTCTATGGTTTCTTTGGCCTTGTGCTAATTGTGCCGCTGATGAATACACTGACCGGGAAGGATGGAAGTACGATGCTGACGGCCTCCATTGTATTGGCTATCATGATTCTTCCAACAATTATTGCCCAGGCGGAAACATCGTTGCGAAGTGTGCCGGACAGTTATTATGAAGGCTCGCTGGCCCTGGGGGCAACCAAAGAGAGAAGTTTGTTTTTTGTAGTACTTCCGGCTGCAAAATCAGGAGTCATTGCGGGAATTGTTCTTGGCATCGGCCGTGCCATTGGTGAGACAATGGCCGTGGTCATGGTTGCCGGAAATCAGACGCGAATGCCGGCTGGCCTGTTTAAGGGACTGCGGACAATGACAGCAAATATCGTTTTGGAAATGGGATATGCGGCGGATCTTCACAGGGAAGCTCTGATTGCTACCGGCGTCGTACTTTTTGTTTTTATTCTTATCATTAATCTGGCTGTATCCATGCTGAACAGGAGGACCTTCCATGAATAATAAAAGTGATACGCATAGCGGCCGTGTTTCGTCGGCCATTTTAAAGACGTTCGTCATGGTATGTGCAGTTCTCACCTTTGCGGTGCTTGTTTTTCTCATTGCCTTTATATTGGTCAAGGGTGTCGCATATCTGAAACCAGGTCTTTTCTCGTGGGAGTATACCTCAGAAAATGTTTCCCTTGTTCCGGCAGCAGTCAATACGGTAGTCATGACGATATTGACCCTGTTGATCGCTGTGCCGATTGGTGTGTTTGCCGCTGTTTTTCTGGTAGAGTATTCAGGAAAAGAGAGTAAAATCGTTCAGATTATTCGTATGACAGCAGAGACTTTATCCGGGATTCCATCCATCGTTTACGGCCTTTTCGGTCTGATGTTTTTTGCAACAACACTGGGATGGGGACTCTGCATTTTATCCGGTGCCTTTACCATGGTCATCATGATTTTACCGTTAATCATGCGGACGACGGAGGAAGCACTTAAAGCGGTGCCGGATGCTTACAGAGAAGCCAGTTTTGGATTGGGAGCAGGTAAACTTCGGACGATTTTTAAAATCGTGCTTCCGGCAGCGGTTCCGGGAATTTTGGCAGGAGTGATTCTTGCCACGGGGCGTATTGTCGGAGAAACGGCAGCCCTCATATTTACAGCGGGAACGGTGGCCCAGATTCCGTCCAGTCTTTTTGGCTCCGGACGTACCCTGGCACTGCATATGTATGCTTTGTCCAATGAAGGACTTCATGTGAACGAAGCTTATGCGACGGCGGTCGTATTGCTGGTGCTTGTGTTGTTTATTAATGGCCTGTCAAATCTGATCGCAGGAAAATTTACAAAGGCATGAGGTATGGTTAATATGAACGATAAAATGACAATTAAAGACATGAATTTGCATTATGGTGAATTTCATGCTCTGAAAGATGTGAATTTAAATATTGGCGCCCGGGAGATTACGGCGTTTATCGGACCGAGTGGCTGCGGTAAATCTACCCTTTTAAAATCGCTTAACCGGATGAATGATTTAATACCGGGATGTAAGATTGACGGAGATATCCGTCTGGATGGGGAAGATATTTACGGCGATATGGATGTGAACCTGTTGCGTAAACGGGTCGGCATGGTATTTCAGAAACCGAATCCATTTCCAATGAGTATCTATGATAATATTGCCTACGGTCCGAGAACTCACGGAATCCATTCAAAGGCAAAGCTGGATGAAATTGTGGAAATGTCCCTTAGAAATGCGGCCATCTGGGATGAAGTAAAGGACCGGCTGAAAAAAAGTGCCCTCGGAATGTCCGGCGGACAGCAGCAGCGGCTTTGTATTGCAAGGGCGTTGGCAGTGCAGCCGGAAGTACTTTTAATGGATGAGCCGACGTCGGCCCTGGATCCGATTTCAACTTCTAAAATTGAAGACCTTGCAGTAGAGTTGAAGAAAGATTATACTATCATCATGGTGACTCATAACATGCAGCAGGCCGCCCGTATTTCAGATAAGACGGCTTTTTTTCTTTTGGGTCAGGTGATTGAGTACAATGATACGGAAACACTTTTTTCTCTTCCAAAGGATAAGCGGACAGAAGATTATATTACGGGGAGGTTTGGTTGATATGAGAAACCGTTTTGATGCTCAGTTGGAGCAGCTTCATCAGAAGCTCATTGAGATGGGAAATCTGTGTGAGCAGGTTATCTCGATGACGTACAAAGTATTGATGGATGAGGATTATGAAGCTGCCAAAGAACTCATTGAAAAGGATAGTTTAATTGACTTAAAGGAAAGAGATATTGAAAGTTTGTGTCTGAAACTCCTGCTTCAGCAGCAGCCGGTAGCCTCAGATTTGAGAAAGGTTTCCGCTGCATTGAAAATGATCACAGATATGGAGCGGATTGGTGATCAGGCTGCAGATATTGCGGAGATTATTTTAACATCCAATATTAAAGCGCCGGGACTGGATATTCCGATCGGCCGGATGGCAGAGGCCACTGTGCGGATGGTGACAGACAGCGTTAATGCCTATGTATGGCAGGATTTGGATACGGCGCAGAAGGTGATCGAGTATGATGATGTGGTGGACGATCTTTTCCTTGAGGTGAAGGATCTGCTCATACGGCAGATTGATTCAAATCCTGAGATACATGAACATGTAATGGATATTTTGCTGATTGCCAAATACTATGAACGGATTGGCGATCATGCGACCAATATTTCCGAATGGGTGGAATTTTCCATCACCGGAAAACACAGAGGGGACGAAGATTTATGATTTATTGTCTGGAAGACGAAAGAAATATTCGGGAGCTTATTGTATACACCCTGGAGTCCAGTGGCTTTCATGCCGCTGGTTTTTCCAATGGTACGGATCTTTTTAATGCAATTGCCAGTGAAAAACCGGATTTGATATTATTAGATATTATGCTGCCGAAGGAAAATGGTTTGTCCATTTTAAAAAAACTGAAAAGTTCCATGGTGACGAAGGATATTCCGGTTATTATGGTGACGGCGAAGGGCTCTGAATTTGACAAGGTGACCGGGCTTGATATGGGCGCGGATGATTACATTGCAAAGCCATTTGGAATGATGGAATTTATTGCCAGAGTGCGGGCAGTGCTGCGACGGGGCGGTCCAAAGGGAGGAACTTCGGAACTTGTATATAAAAATCTGCGTATCCGTTCCGAACGGCATCAGGTATTTGCAGATGACGAAGAAATCGTGTTGACTTTAAAAGAATATGAATTGCTGAAATATTTAATTGAAAATCAGGACATTGTTCTGACGCGGAACCAAATTCTGGGCCGGGTATGGGGCTATGATTTCGACGGTGAAACGCGGACAGTGGATGTACATATACGGACGCTTCGGCAGAAGCTTGGGGACTATGGCAAATATATTGAGACTGTGCGCGGCGTAGGCTATCGAATCGGAGGCTGAAAATGAAAAGAAAAATTATTCGAAATACGGTGGCCATTGTTGCGGCCGCGGTCATTTTGACCTTTTTGGCGGTGACCTTTCTTATGTATACCCATTCGGTGGAATTACTGAAACTGGGGACAGAAAATGAAGCTGAAACGCTGAAAGCGGCCATTGATGCAGAGGGGACGGATTTTCTGAAAAGTGAGACACTGTTTCAGGATAGCCGTCGGATTACCATCGTCAACCGGGAAGGGGAAGTATTATATGATTCGGTCGCCGATGCCCTGTCTATGGACAACCATAAAGCTCGTCCGGAGATTGCTCAGGCAATCCATCAGTCCACCGGCGCGTCTCTCAGAGATTCGGATACCCTTGACAAGAAAGTTTACTATTATGCTGTTACCCTAGATGATGGAAACATTCTCCGGGTCAGCAGCTCGATGGACAGTATTTATCAGATGATATTTTCCATGGCGCCTTTTATGGCATTACTTATTGCGGCAATTATCGGCATTTCTGTCGTTATTATATATATAGAAACTGAACGAATGGTTCGTCCGATTAATGAGATCAATCTGGATAAGCCTCTGGAAGAGCCGACCTATGAGGAATTTATGCCGCTGCTCACCCGGATGGATCATCAGAATGAGCGGATTCGTATGCAGCTGGAAGAGTTGAAGCAGGCAGAGGGAATGCGCCGGGAATTTTCGGCGAACGTTTCTCATGAATTGAAAACGCCGCTGATGGCCATTTCCGGCTATGCGGAGATCATCAGCCGAAATATGGTTAAAAAAGAAGATATTCCCGAGTTTGCAGGTCGAATCTATAAAGAGGCGACTCGAATGACGACACTGATTGAAGATATCATAAAACTGTCCCGGTTGGATGAGCAGTCGGATATGATGCCTTTTGAACCGGTGAATCTGAATCGGGTGACAAAGGAAGTTGTGGACAGCCTCCAGGCCGTGGCCAGACAGCGGAAGATCACCATGACTATAGACGGGGATGTACCGGCGATTAACGGTGTTCGTCAGGTCATTTATGAGATGATTTATAACCTCTGCGACAATGCGGTGAAATATAACCGGGACGGTGGTTCCGTTCACATACTTATGGAACCTTCGCCGAAGGAAGGCTATGCTGTCCGCTGGTCCGTGTGGGATACGGGAATCGGCGTGCCGGAGGAGGAACAGGAGCGCATCTTCGAGCGCTTTTACCGGGTGGATAAAAGCCATTCCAGAGAGACCGGCGGCACCGGCCTGGGACTTGCCATCGTTAAACACGGCGCCAACCTCCATCGGGCTTTGCTGACCATTGACAGCAAACTTGGGGAAGGCACATGTATTATGGTGGAATTTCCGCAAATGGAATGTGTTGTCGATACTTGATATTTGCATGGGAAAAATAATCGTGTATAATGTAATTAACATATGGGTGGGAGGTGAAATAGTATGCCAAAAACAATTCAATGTATATTGATGGAATATAAAGAGCTTATTGAGTCTTTGAATCATGAACATGTAAAAGCTGTTATCTTATATGGTTCCTATGCCAGAGGAGATTACAGACCAGATTCAGATATTGATATTATGATTCTGGTAGATTTGGATGAGGCGGCGCTGAAATCTTTTGAGTTGAAGGTTATTGACATTACCTATGATTTTAATTGGCAGTATGATGTGCAAATAGTGCCTGTTGTTCAAAACATCCAACATTTTAACTACTGGAAAAAGGTATATTTATTTTACCGAAATGTGGAAGAGAAAGGTGTTTTCATTTAAAAATCCAGAGATTGGATAGTATTGTATCCAATCTCTGGATTTTATTTTTTCAGGTATCCTTCAATATAAGATAAAGCTTTTTCACGTCCTATTTCATCTAAATCTTTTGATAATGTAAGTAGATTCTCTTCAAATGGTGTAAGCCGCATGGCTAAATCAGGGTTTCTTATGTCTGACAATCCCAATAAATAATCGATACTGGTATTAAATATTTCGGATAATTTAATAAGCATTTTTACACTTGGGAAATACTTGCCCTTTTCATAAGCGCTGATGGTTTCCTGTGATACTTCTAATTCGATGCTTAATCGTATTTGGGTAATATGCTTTTCTTCTCTTAATTCTTTAATTCTGTTCATGTCAAACACCCCTATATAGATAATACAATTTTTACTTGACATTGATAGAAGTTGAAATTATACTTATTACAAGTTATACACATATTTGAAACAAGATATTCTTGTGTAAGGGGACGTGTTATGAAAAAAATAATTATGTTGTTTATTTTGATAGGTATTTTGGGTGCCTGCGGAAAGCAGAAGGTAAGTAATCAGGAAAAAGAAATTCAGAATATATATGATGAAGCAGTTCAAAATTATGAAATCATAGGAGATGAAGGAGAGGAAGGATATACGGTCCGTGTGAATGCTCCAGATCTGATTGCTATCTATGGAGAAATTTCCGGGAATTCATCGGAAACAGATATAGAAATTGATAAAAAAATAATCGAGGAATATCCGTATTTAGAAAAAGAATATGTCTTTAACGTTTCAGAAAAGGAAAATGAATCAATAAAAGAAGCTTTTTTGCAACAGATGACCTGGGAATTAATGTGTGAAGCCATAAAACAGACGGTTTTTACGGAAGAGTGGAGTGCTGAGGAATGAAAAAGTATCTATGTATAATATTATCTGCTGTTTTACTATTGTCTGGTAGTTATCGGGTATTTGCAGCTGATGGAGAGGATACAGCGCAACATACAGACTCAGAAGAAGCGTTATTTAATTATTTACAAGATTATAATTGGAAATTATTGGTACAGAGAAAAAATTATTCATATATGCAGTTTGTAGAGAAGTTTCGGAGCAGTGCAGGATCCTTATATTTCATGAATATGGTGGATTTTTTTATTGATTCAGGTACAGAACCGGATAAAACAAAATACATGGAAGTATTGCTTAATATCATTGCGACATATGAAATGGATAATGCCACTGGGATTGCAGAACAAAAAACCAGAGATAATTTAAAGAATTTTAAAGATTATGCCATGGATGTTGCTGAAATGACAAATCAGGCTATTTCAGTTATGGTGGGAAATAGTACAGGGGCAGTTGAATATGAATCAGAATTATCCGTAGCAATTGATTTCCTGGGCATGGCTATAAAAGAAAACGACCGTTGGATTGAGTACGTGAGTTATCTGGAGACTTTGGTGCAAGACTATTCATCCTATGATTCTTTTTTAACTTTAATTGTCGATAATTCTGATGGAGAGTTGAAAGAAGCCGCACAGGAATTAAGGGACGGAATGGACAGATATATGGAGTTAAAATTGAATGCTTATTGTGAAATAAGTGATGCTAATTTTCAGGATTATACGGAATTCTTTTTTGAGGATGTTTTTTTTGAGGGTGTAAAACAAACACCGGACTATGAAAATGATTCTGGTGTAAGGTTTATTACGGACCAAGGTGAAGCTTTTGTTTCAAAAGCCAGCTTATTAAAAAATTCATGGGAACTTGGAGAAATGATTGGTGTTTTGGTGGGGGATATTGCCGTTGGAGGCGAGGACTTGATTAATCGCACTTTGGAAATGATGGCCCTTTATGATATTAGCCTGATTTTGCAGGATGGAGTTTTAGAAACAGGTAATGAATTCCTACTGAAATATGGGAAAGAGCAGGCCCTGCCTGAAAAAGAAAAATATATAGCATATTCACAGTTTCTGGTCGGATGCAGAATACGTGGCGAATATTGTTTATATAGTACCATTGTCCATGATTCAGGATTACAGTCATGGTTTAATAAAAACACTGTAAAGGAGACTGAGCAATGGTATCAGGATAAGGCTGCTAAGATTATGGAAATTCAAGCGAAAATTGACCGTTTGAGTTGTGACGCAAATGCTGGCTCTTCAAGTTCAGATGGAATAGATTATGAGTATATAACAACGAGTGAAGCTACATATACATCGAATGGCGATGAAGCAATAATATGTACGAGTGTTTATCCATACTTTTATGATGAAGATAAAGCTGTTCAGGGACTCAATGCGATTACAGAACAATTAGAAAAGCCAGATTGGAATCAGGAAATGATTGATCTGAATTACCAGGAATCAATATCACCTCTATTGATCGATATGAACTTAGAGGTAGTCTACAATGACAATGGTTATGTCTCGATAAATAAATATAGTACATGGAAATGGAGTACGGGTGAGACAGCGGTACCAACCTATGTAGTCAGTTATCTATATGGAATAGAAGAAGGCCGAGAATTAAAATGCAGAGATGTTTTTAATGGAGACGAAACAGAAATTAAAGAAACGCTATTGAAGTATGCAACAAATCCAGAAGAATATCAAATGTTTTTAGGTGATGGTACAAATTTAGATGACGTGTTGCATTTGTGTTTGTCTGAGGATGGATTACACGTCACATACAGAACGACGGGAGCGTCTTGTGAAGCGATTATTCCTGCGAATGCAGATGAATTGAAAATATCCTGGTGAAGATTATCCGATATTAATAGAAGTTAGAATTGTGATTAAAGATAAGGCATTTTTGTCAACGGGGGAAATATGATTTTAATATTTTTTGATTTGGGTACAGTATGTATCATATTTTTTTTCATGACCTTTGTGGGTGTTGCCACTGCAGCAGAATTAGGTTCATGGGTTCATGAACATTTTGCCTGGGTTGTTATAGCAATTTTGATTTTTTCACTTTGCAAGTCCTTGATTATGCAAAATAAAATCAAGATGCCTTTCAGCAATAAATTTATATGTTCCATTGCAGATACCATTCGTTTGGTTCCAGCTACTCTGTTTTTGCAGGATATGTTAGCGGAAATCCCGGATTTAGGAAGCCTTGGTGTTTTTGATTTTATTTTTGGTTTAATGGGGCTTGTCGTAGGTGTATGTATTGTTCTGCTGCCAATGATGATTTTAATATTAGGAACAGAGGCAATTTGTGTTTCGATGATAGGAAAGATGGATTCCTTTGAAAATCTTGGAAAATATATTCTCGTATCAATTGTTGGAGCGGGGATACAATTAATTGTGTTGAAATTATTTGGAGTTGTATAAAGTGTTAAGACCTAAATGTTGGAAAGGGAAAATAAGTATGAAGAACAAAATAAAAGTTTTATTGATGGTAATGTTGGTGTGTGCCGTATTTGGCGGCTGTTCCAG
>ERZ827423.3329-NODE-3329-length-11165-cov-6.652835_pt1 | contig 11165 bp, 7 predicted proteins | sample MGYA00519775_ERZ827423 | MGnify/ENA primary metagenome ERZ827423 (study PRJEB31778, sample SAMEA3449296) | human gut metagenome | biome: human gut; feature: human-associated habitat; material: faeces | place: United Kingdom | collected 2010/2012 ...
ACGCACGGAGGAATACACCCCCTCCAAACAAAAATCCGGGCGCGACAGATGCCACGCCCGGATGGTTTTCAAAAAGACTCCCAACGTCAATCAGCGTTAAAAACCTTTACGGTTTCAACTGTGCCATCGTCATAAGTGCGTATTACCATATATACAGCACCATCACGATAGACAGGCTCCGGCACTTGCACACCAATGGCGTTGAACCAAACTTCATTGACAACAACTTTTCCACCGATTTCATCAATTCCGGAAACAGTCTTGTTGCAATTAATCTCAAATTCCCTTGTCAGTTCCCCGGCAGTTGCCGTAAGCACGGCTTTGCCCTCAAACGCTTCACTACTAAACACAGCATCCGTTCCAGAGAATGTGATATTCGGCACAGAAGCCGACCATACCACTCCTTCCGGAGCGCCTACAAAGAAATTCTGAGTAACCAAATCCTTGCTGTCGCCATCGGCAAACCCTACAGTAACCGCATTAATCAGAGCTTCAGGCACCGAAGCGGAGTTAGACAACATCGGCAATGTATAGGCATCGCCCATTGTCCATCCTTCTCCCAGTTCCTCCAACTTGGCAAGCTCTGCCACAGTAACCGCAGTGCCTACCGTGCTATTCGGATATGTGCCATAATCCGTCACGAAGTAAGAACCCTCGACTTTATTATCCTCTGCCCATAGGGTCCCGTCGGATAGGTCGACACCTATAAGCGCGCCGCACTCATCATCGCCGCATACGATGTTTCCGGCATTGTAGCTGTTGACAATCGTAGTCCTGTTCTTGTACGGAGCTCCGACAAGTCCACCCACGCGGTTCGCGCCAGTGACAGTTCCCATATTATAGCAGTTGACGAACGGAGCGCCACCCTGTCCGGCAATACCACCGATAGCATAACCTGAAACAGTGGCAGACGTACCGACCTCCTCGCAAGTAGTTTTCACATCACCGACATTGAAACAGTTCTCCACCGGAGCACCATTCACCGTATAGCCGAAGATACCTCCGGCGCGGTTGAGCGAAGTGGTGATGTTTCCGGAATTCCAAGAATCCTTTATCTTGCCGTTTGGCGCAGCGGTAATGGTTCCCACAATTCCACCGAGACCGTATTTTCCTTCCACATCCGCCTTATTATAGCAACCCTGAACAGTCACGTAATCGCTAATATTACCGACGATGCCCGCAGCATGATGGTTGGTAGAAACTATTTTGCCAACGTTATAACATCCGCTGAACAATGTCGGACTGTCCACAGAAGCTTTCGCTTTAGGATAAGCGGCTATTCCGGCCGTGTACTGGTTCGTAGAATTGATTGTCCCCTCATTATAGCAATCTATAAATTGAGAACCGATATTATAGAACGCGGCCAAACCGGCAGTCGGCGAACTTGAAGCCCCTTGCGTGGCCGTAGCATAAGCCGTTATTGAACCGGTATTATAGCATTCTGTAAGAATCAACGGATTCTTCACGGTGGTACTCGAAGTGGTAGCGGCAATCAGACCACCAACAACCGCCAAACCTGTCACATCACCTTCGTTCCAGCACCGATAAAGCTCCATGGTTCCTTTGTCGGAAGAACTTGCAGTAGCGTAAGCTATCAGTCCTGCCACATTCTTGGCACTGTTTTCTTGCGTCACTACGTCACCCTTATTATAGCATTCTTCCAGATAAATAGGATGCGCCTCGGCAATCAGACCGGCGGTATAATTGCCCTTAGCATTGTTGGTAACCGTGCCTTCATTGCCGCAACGTATCAATTTCACGCCATTATCGACCTCTGCCGACAACCCGGCAATATTTGTCCCTACGCCGGAAATATTACCCTTATTGACACAATCGGTCAGGCGGGCAGTCGCATAAAGCCTTCCGAATCCGGAGACACCGTCGCCCTTGGTAGAGTTGACGTTGATTTCGTTGACACAGTTGATAAGCGTACCATACACCTCTCCCGTGAAACCTCCGGTAGAGGCCATAGCCGTCTCGACATCACCGGCAAGAGTAAGATTGGATACCGAGCCCGATTCTCCCACCGTACATATCGCGCCTTGGAACGCAGCCGTAGGCGTGAAGCTGATGCCGCTGATACGTTTATTGTCGCCGTCAAGGCTACCGTTAAAGACAGTCACGCCGTCCGAGGCAAGCATCTTGAATTCCGTGTCCGTAAAGTCGATGTCGGCTGTCACTTTCAAGAATTTGCCTTCCAGCGATTCGGCGACAGTAGTCATATAATCAGAAAGATTGTTCCAGTCGGCCGCCGAAGTTATCTGGTACGGATTCTCCGCCGTACCCTCACCAGCCAACGGCACATCCGGAGCGCGCTTAATCTCTATCTCCTTTTTATAACCGTCCCAATCCGCAACCAACGTGTTGACAGTAAGATCCTGCACTTCTACCGGCGATTTAAGCACATTGCCCTCGATGGTAAACGCATTCTGCTCCTTCAGCGACCATACCAAGCCGTCGCCATCCGAAAGCTGCGCGTCACGGCTCATATCTTTTGCCGTAATGCCTGCCTCCATCGTGACAACAACTTTCCTTGCCTTCGCAAGAAGCTCCTCATCGGCAAACTGTTTCAATACCGGATATTGTCCTGCCGTGAAATCCCACAGTTGTGAATCGAAACCTTCCAGCGGAGTACCTGAAGTAAGAACAGAAGTCTCCACTCCGTTCATCCCTTCCAAATCGGCATTGCCAATTGCTCCTATGATGATAATCTGGGAATCCCAATAGTTGTCATGAACAGCACCTTGTGTGCCCGGGTTGCCGGCAAGCGCGCCTATCGTGGTATTATCGGCCGTCGAAAGAACCGGAACCATACCATAATTGACTGCGTTGCTCATATCGTTCTTGCCAGAACCCGAATCATGGGAAATCTTTATGAAAGAGCCGGATATACCGCCCGATTTACCTCCGGCGGCATAGACAGTACCGGCATTGACAACATTGCGTATGATGCTTCCGTTGGAAGTACCTGAAATACCACCGGCATTGTTTTTCATCTTCGTTCCCATAAATCCCTGCGAAATCTCATCGACAGTGATTGTCCCGACGTTAGCACAATTCTCGACAGTTCCCTGATCATAGCCGGAGATTCCTCCGACACTTTGATAACCGGATGTGACGTTTCCGGCATTGTAGCAGCCTGTGATAACAGCCCCTTTCTGGTTACGGCCTACAAATCCACCGATTTCCGAGCTGTATCCAACCACATCGGCATAATTGCGGCAATTCTCTATTCTTCCGTAATTGCCGCCGGCAATCGCCCCGGAAGTAGACCAAAACGACAATTTCGCGTCGGACGCTATCGTAAGATTCTTTACAACCCCTTCGACACCAATCTTACCGAAGAACCCGGAGAATGCGCCAGTAGCGGTGCTCTGCATATTATCAGGCTTTCCGCCCTTTCCGGTAGTGTCGTCCTCCGGACGAGTAGTCCATACTACCTTGTCGAGCAACAGGCGTGTGATTGAATGTCCGTCGCCGTCGAACGTACCGGCAAACATACAATCGGTTGCCGCTACCGGGTCGAAACAGATACCTACGAACGACTCATCATATTCCATATCAATGTCGTTGGCCAACTTGAAGTAAGTACCGGCAAAATATTGCCCCTTGTTGTTGGTAATGTCCTGCAACGTCAGAATGTCGTCCTTAGTCTTGAGCAGGAACGGACTTTGCTCCGTGCCCTCGCCCTCGTATGGTATAGGAGCTATCTTGATAGAAAGCTCATAGTTTACCGAACCGTTCCTGACGATAAGCCTTTCAGTGCCGAACTGGTCCTTAATCTGAATCTCATCATCGACAATCGAACAGAAATCACCTTCCGTCACAAGAGCATCATTCTTGTAAATGAAATATTCCGTATTTCCCATAGGCTTCAGCTCGACATTCTTCGAAATCTTGTTCAAGGAGTTGCCGTCGCCCATGGCAATTACAGAAGCCGACATATATGCAGCCTCGTTCTCGTCTATGCCTTTCAGACGCGGATACTGCCCTGCGGTATAAGTCCACGCCGAAGCGTCGAACCCGGCAATGCCGGCGGCTTTAGTGAGTTCGGAAGTATTCATACCATATTTAACAGAACCGAAATTTGAAATCTGACGGTTGAAATAGATGTCGGAAATTTCCGGAACAGCACCTTCCTGAATAGCTCCGATCACCTCGCGCATATCGTTTTCAGCATCGTAACCGGTCGTGTAGGCCTTAACTGAAGTAACCGTATAACAGTCGCTTATCGATGACTGGTAAACAGTGCCGTCCTCACCCTCATAGTATCCGACAGAACCGACAAGACCGCCTGTCTTCAAAGACGACGCATTAGAAATCGCACCTACGCTGTAACTGTTTTTTATCGAGCCGTAAAGGGAACCGGCAATACCGCCGATAGCGGAATTTTGCAAAGAAGTGGCCATTTCGCCCACAAAGAAGCAATTTTCAATATCTCCACGCAAACAAGTTCCTGCGATACCGCCGATATAACCGCCCGTATCATAAGTTACGGCATCTACAATTCCCGAGAAATAACAATTCCTTGCCACCGCTTCGTACAAAGAACCGACAAGACCGCCCGACGGATATGTCTCTGACGGAGAGGCCACCAGCACATTCGTTTCCGTAGCGTTGCAGTTCTCTATCAAAGCATCGACCTCACTGGCAAATCCGCCGACGTTTCCGCCGAGACCGATTACCGTGGATTTAGAAACGGTACTATTGGTGACTGTGACCACAATACCAGCCAATCCTCCGGTAGTACGCCCTTGATTCTCGATTCTCGCGCCCGTAACGTGGCAATTGTCAATCATACCGTCGGACCAGCCCGCTATGGCGGCCGCATAATTGCCCTGCGCCTTAACCATCGGGTTCTCAACCGTAAGATTCTTTATCACGCTCGCCTCGCCGGCACGCCCGAACAACGCCGCATATCCGGCATCGCCTGTCGAAACGTCAAGACCAGTCAGCTTATGGTTATTGCCGTCGAACGTACCAGAGAAATGATGATACCAGTCATTGCCAATAGGAGTGAAACGGTAGCCGCCCATATCAATGTCTTTCTCAAGACGGAAATACTTCCCTTCGAATGCCGAAGAATATTTCACTCCATCTGCATTGACAGCATTATATTCCGATTCAGGCACATTATTCACTTCCGCAGAAAGCAGAAGCAAATCGTCCAATGTCTTTACCAAGAAAGGACTCGCCTCAGTACCCTCGCCTTCAAATTCGCTTACCGTAAGTTCAGGATAAACGATGTCGAAAGGCACAGTCAGGCTGCCTTCCGTAAGTACCCCTAAATAACTTGTCGAATTTTTCAACGTCCAGTCTTTCCACGAAACGGTGCGGTTATCCGTAGCAGCTTCCGTGATAATCGTCCCGGAGAATCCGGTTGCCTGCCCTGCCTGAGTGTAGGACACCGCATTGGTATAATAATCATCGCCGTAATTATCCCTGCGAGCGACCTGCGACACGATTGTCGACGACTTGTCGCTGTTAAGCATCAGTTCCACCGTCATTCCGTAGTTCCCGAAATTCTTTACGGAAAGAATGTTGGGCGATGTCTGCTCCGCAATGACATTGTAAGTGAATGGCTCGCCGGTCAACGCCTTCTGCGTCATCGTGGCATTCGAACGCTCGAACAGCGAGTTGCCGAAAATTCCGAAATAGGAATTAGCATACTCACCTTCGACGACAAATATGCCCCACCACGAAGTAATGGATATAGTGCCGTCATCGTTAATCACGCCCTCTATGTTCTTCGAGCGGTCAGGAGATACAAGAGTCGGGTCATCGCCTTGGACCAATGCCACGACATCCAGCCAGCCATACTCGTCCAACTCAATAATTTTCTGGTTAGGGATGGAAATAGTACCGGCCGCCACATCGACCGTCGCCGTAACCTCAATCCCCAAATCATAGAAATTTACAATCTTAATGGTGTTAGGCTCGTCGGCCACGGTCTCGATTCTCACACTTTGACCGCCGTCGGCACCGGGGCTGACGAGTGTGGCGTAGGTCTGCACCCAGTCGCCCGCAAGGTCCGCCGCCGAACTCAATGAAGCCGCTTTCGCGGCCGATTTTTTCCGCAATGGGGTTAAAGCGGCAGTTTTACCCCCTCCCATTTTGATTTCCCCGTCACGTAATAACGTGAAACCGGACGGTTCCGCTTTTTCCAACGAGACAGGAGAAGGCGGCACCGGATTTTTGGCGGCACTCACCGTGGAATAATCCGTAACAAGAGCGCTTGACGAAAATCCCACGCTTATAAGAAGTGCCCCAATCAAAGAAGTCAACTTTCTCATATACATAATACAGAGGATTAGTTAATTAAAACGATACTTTTGTCTGGCAAGACACGGCATCCTCCTTTTGCCATACCCTTAAAACAAAGCACCGGCAGTTAATTCAAATTCCCATCTTCAAACCTCATCGCATAACGAATGGTTCTATGTTTAAATTTATATATGACAAATATAAGAAAAATTATTATTAATCCGTACCAATCTATTCACACTTTGAAAGCCGGCCTTCTTAAAATAACATTATTTAACACTGCTCTTTATTGATTCAAACGGCTGCAAACCCCTGAATCGACCAAAAATATACGGAAATCGCTGCCTACCGCCTGTACGGTCTCGTCGAGATGCTGACGGTTGGTGTCGGATATGAAAATCTGCCCGAAAGACTTGTCAGAGACTATGCGCATTATGTTGGCCACGCGCAGCGAATCGAGCTTGTCGAAAATATCGTCGAGCAGAAGCAGCGGAGTGATGCCGCACAAATCTTTCAGGAAGTCGAACTGGGCAAAACGCAAAGCGATAGTGTAGGTCTTGCACTGCCCTTGCGAACCGATTTTGCGCATCAGCTCGTTGCCGAGCATCAGTTCAATGTCGTCGCGGTGCACACCCTGCGAAGTAAAGCCCAGCAGCCTGTCTTTCTGGAAATTGTCACTGAGCAGCCTTCCCATTGGCTTTTCGTTAAGTTCGCTGCGGTAATCGAGCCTTACCGTCTCGTTGTTGTCGCCTATAACATTGTAATACCTCATAAAAATAGGAGTGAACTTCACAATCCACTCTTTCCGGCAATCGTGTATCTCCTGTGCGGCTTCCGACAAATAAGCGTCGACCGTCTCGAAAAGCAGCGGGTCGGAACATCCTTGCTTCAGCATGGCGTTACGCTGCTCCAACGCCTTGTTGTAGCGTATCAGCGCGTCAAGATAGCGGCTGTCGCCCTGCGAGATAATGCGGTCGACCAGCCGCCGCCGCTCCTCTCCTCCACCCACAATCATATTCCAGTCCTGCGGCGAGACAAGCACCAACGGAAGCAGCCCGATATGTCCGCTCATCCGCTTGTATTCCTTTCCGTTGCGTTTCACCGACTTCTTCTTTCCTTTCTGAATGGCACAGGATATATTCTCCGTCTTGCCTGCGCGCTCATACTCGCCCTGCAACAACATGAACTCTTCGCCATAGCGCACCGTGTTGGCATCCGTCGACGAAAGCGAGCTTTTACAGTTGCTCAGATAATATATCGCGTCGAGAATGTTGGTCTTGCCCATACCGTTGTTGCCGAGCAGGCAGTTCACCTTATCGGAGAACTCCAACGAGGCTTCCGGTATATTCCTATAATTCAATATGGAAAGGGTTTTCAATATCATATTGCAAATATAGTGCAAGGCGAGTGAAAAACAATCAAGCTTGCTTGAAATTGTTTTTCCGAGCCGCAGCCTGTATTATCAAAATATAGTGCAAGGCGAGTGCAATACAAAGAGCTTGCTCTATTTGTATTGCCGAAACGCAGCCTATATTATCCAAATATAGTGCAAGGCGGCTCCAACAGCACATCCCATGCCGCTGGCGCAAACAAATAAGTCCCGGCCACCGGACGGCACACCGCCAACATCTTCACCGGAACAATGTCACCAACCGTAGCGGCCGAATAAGCGCGTATGCAACGATGCCCGGCCACGCACACCGGCTCCTCCACGCCTCCGCGCAGCCACTCGTTGCCCTGCATCCTTGCCTTGTCGCCCGCTTCCGGCACAAACTCCGTCACGCTCCGCCTCCATCCCGGCAACATCAGTTCCACAACCCTTACGCAATCTTCCGGCAGCACGATGGTTACCGCCAAATCGCTGTCGACCGTCACCGTGCAATCGTCCGCCACATCCATCACCGGGACAAGTTCCAATGGAGCGGCAGCGAGAAGCCGCTCGTAACGGCTGTCAATCTCCGATTGCAGCACCTTGTCTATGTCGACGCCGTCATCCCTCACAAGCTCGCAACCCGTACGCGTCCTGAAAAATCCGGTACGCAACTTCCATTCCTCCAGCATCTCTTTTTCCGTATAACGCAGCATCGCGGCGTTCTGAACACTTTCTTTCATTCTTTTTTCCGCAAATCTACTGCTCTCCAAAACAGAAAGAACGCAAAAACGAGAATTTGCGCTTGATAAATCCACAGGATATGAATATCTTCGCAGCCATGAGACCTGTTTTTCTAATCGGATATATGGGATGCGGAAAGACAACGCTCGGGCGCGCGCTTTCCCGGAAGATGGGCTATGAGTTCATCGACCTCGACATATATATCGAAAACCGCTACCGTCACTCCATAAAAGAACTGTTTGCGCTTCACGGCGAAGCAGGATTCCGCAAAATCGAGCGCAAAATGCTTGAAGAGATATGTGAATTTGAACGTACGGTGGTGGCTTGCGGCGGAGGCACACCGTGCCATTTCGACAACATCGCGCTGATGAACAGCAAAGGCACAACCGTATATCTCACCACTTCTGCGGAGCGCATAGCAGCACGCCTTTCACTTCCGGGAGCAAAGGCAAAACGCCCGATAATAGCTGGAAAGACCGACGGGGAACTGAAACAATTCATAGCCGACAACCTGAAAGCCCGCGAGCCATACTACTCACAAGCCTCCATCACCTTCGACTCTACCGACATCGAAACAGCCGCCGCAACCGAAGCCACCGCCGCGCTCCTCGCCGGCATACTGGCCTTCCCTGCAAACAAACGCGGAAATCACCAATAATATCTATGGTTATATACCTCTTCAATTCTCAACAGGACAGAGTCGCAATCATTGCCATCCAACAACAAATCTTTTATGGCATCGCCGCCTGAATACACAATAACTTTGCCGCCAGCTTTGACCGATATTCCGCTTAACGACCCGGCTATCATTTTCACGTTTCTATTGTTTAAAACATATTTCCTTTTCACATTCATACATACTGACCGTTGGGGCTCGACTACATATCTTACGACATCGCCCTCCACTCTTATTTCACCCGCATAAATTTCCGGCCTTATCTCGGCTCTTCCGACTTCTGACGGTATTCCATAGTACACCAATACCCATTCCGGTATGTCGTCAAGCTGTCGTGGCAAATCGTACACTTTGTGGACTATCACGCTGTCGGAAGGCAACAGCTCCTGCTTGTACCGGCATTCTACCGTCACAGGTTTATCGCACTTGTTTTCCACCGAAAAGGCGATAAATTCCGTATAGCCGCATCCTGCAAATGGCAACATTGCAACCGCGCAAACAATTTCTTTCAAGAGCTTCATAACATAACGTTTTTAAAGATTCACAACCAACTCTCCTCTTTCATCATCCTGCACGATGTCAAGTCCAACTCTTATAGTCCATGCCAATTTCCGCATATTTTCTTTCCCGCTATAAATTGTAGTGTCGGTGCCACGGACTAATATCATATTTTCGAGCATACTGTCTGTATGAAAACCGTACCAAACAGTGTTATGCAACCCCCAGTTCCAACCCATAGGCAAGCTCGAATGGGGAAACACCTCTATTATGACCTGTCTGGCACGACAAATCAGCCTCCCGACCGCCACCGCGTCCTCTATATGAATATTGTCACCGTAAGTAAGTTTCGGAGGTGTTTTGAAAATATGCTCCATCCTGAAATCATCAGGCAGACTTTTCACCCCCAAAGTATCGGTAACCGGAAGATATGACAGCATAAACGGCTCTTTATAATTCATTATTATTTTCACCGTGTCGTCACTACAGTTGTTTATCCTGACCTTGCCGGGGAACATGCAATTCTGCAATCCGCACAGCACAAATGCCACCACTACTATATATGCAATTTTTCTCATAGTCACTATTTTATTAAATTCCTCTTCCATTCCAATCGCATTCCGCACGACATAGCCTCAGAACCGTAAAATTGCAATATTTTGTCTGCGTCGTCATAAGTCGGGGTTGTTGGGGTTGATGTAAATCTTCATTCCGGAATCTATCATCCGCTGCGACGGCGGATATTCGAAATAGCCGTCAAACGCTTCCACATCCTGCAAGCTCAAGTCATAACGCGCCAATATACGGTTATTCTTACGGATGTCGTCATAGCTAATTTCTTTTATAACATTATAATCTATAACAAAACAGCATAATGTATCTGTTTTATAGTATTCATAAATATATCTATACTCATTAAATCCAAATATTAAATCTTTTTGCCTATATGGCATTGTCAAATGATATTTTTTTATATCTTGAAAAACGTCTTTTTCTTCGGACGGTATCATTGTATCCGGATATAAAACGCTTACAAACGAATAGATTGTGTCATTCGACTTGTTCTCAATAGAAATCCATACCTTATCAGGGATATGAGAGCATATACTCATACATATTGGCATCGCTATTGTGATTAAACTTAATATCATTTTCATAGCTCTAAAAGAATTTAAAATGGATAAGTTACAGGATACATTAATTCATTCCAGTCATCAACATTCTCATTTTCTTCAAAATATTTTTTAGCTTTTTGATTTGCGTCTATCTCTACCCAAAAAATATCATGAGTGCTTAAATATTTATTAATTGGTTTGCTCTTTTTTGCGTCAAATAAGCTAGGAATACCGTGGCTGATCAGATATCCCCATCCATATTTCATACTTTGCAGATAATGCCCATATTCGTGCATATACATACCGTCTTGCGTTGGGTCAAAATCGCCATTTTCGTTTATCGGCTTTGCATCTCTATCATTCATATTAATGAAGCTTCCTATTGTAATGCCATTTTGCTTCCCTCGATACTCATCTATGACATACGTCGCTCCGCGGTAATGATGCACGGCATCGACCTTGCCTGCCCAGTTGCGCCCCTTGGAATACGCCAAGCCGA
>ERZ827423.3334-NODE-3334-length-11157-cov-5.654206_pt1 | contig 11157 bp, 10 predicted proteins | sample MGYA00519775_ERZ827423 | MGnify/ENA primary metagenome ERZ827423 (study PRJEB31778, sample SAMEA3449296) | human gut metagenome | biome: human gut; feature: human-associated habitat; material: faeces | place: United Kingdom | collected 2010/2012 ...
GGCCGTACGGCTCCAGCTCTTCCGGAAGGATGTCCAATTTGTCCGCAATTTCGGTGATCGGAAGCATTTTTGCGCTCTGCGCAAAAATGCACACGGCGGCCGCCCGCCGACAGCAAACGGGATTTGTAATTTACGACTGAAGGGTTGCAGGAAGCGCACGCAGCGGATCGTCCGACCAGAGCTGGGCTTCCACATAGGCGGGCTGACCGAAAAAATGCGGCTCCTGCGGCCAGATTTCCTGCGGAAGGCCGTATTGTTCGAGCAGGTGAAGGATTTCCGGCAGCGTATAGATTCGGCGGCGGTATTCGCGGCGATCCTGCACCCGGTCGCTGAAGGTGGGAAAGGAGTCACCGTAGGTAAAGGAGATCACGGATGGATCGACGGAATTCAGCGGCAGGCGGAAAACCGCGGGATCGTGATACCAGCTTGCCAGAAAGGGGCATTCCCCGATGACGAGGTAATGCGGGGCCGTGCGCTGCGGCTGGCCGCCCGCTTGAAGAAAGAGAATCCGCATTTCGGCTTCCAACGTGCGGCGGCGGGACAAATAGTCCGCACTTCGCTGCGCTGCAAAACCGGTCAGAGAATCCTGTACCGCCTGCGCTTCCGCTTCGGGCAGCGATGTCAGGCTGCGGAACGGCCCCGCGGCGCGTTCGTAGTAATGGAAAAGCGAAAGCTCGGAGATGTGCATGAAGAGCGTCCTCCCTTCCGGCAATTCAACGCAGCTCCAGATTGATGGACTTTTCCGTGAAACCGCAGCGGGCGTAGAAGGCGCGGGCGGCGCGGTTGCGGGCGTTGACTTGCAGCTCGAGGCCGTCCAGCTTCAGCTCGTCCCGCAGCGAGCGGGCATGATTCAGCAGCGCCTGTCCAATGCCCTTGCCGCGCAGGGACTCATCCACAGCCAGCGTGTCCACAAAGAGCACGCGGCGGGAAACCTGCGTGCTGCTGCCGACAGAACGAAGTTGGAGATGGAGGATACCGACAACCTCTCCATCGCAAACCGCCGCAAAGAATCGGTTTTCGCGAACGGCGCGGTCGAATTCCTCGCGCGGCAGTGCGATCTTATAGGGCTTGTAGATATCCGGGCGCAGGCTGACATGCAGCGCCTGCACCTGCTGCATGATCCGTTCGGCGGCGGGATAATCGGATTCCGCAGCGGGGCGGATGCGGATCTCCTGACGGGCGGGAAGCGGCGGCAGTTCCTTTTTCAGCAAAAAATCGGTCTGCGCATCGCTGCCCAGCTGGAAGATGTGCTGCGAGAAGCGCTCAAAGCCGTGGCTGCGGTAAAAGCGCTGCGCGGGCAGGTTGTGTTCCCAGACGCCCAGCCAGAGCATGCCGCAGCCCCATTCGCGCGCGGTTTTCTCTGCCAGGTGCATCAGTTGAGAGCCGACGCCGCGGCCTTTTGCCCCGGAGAGCACATAGATGCGCTGAATCTCCGCAGCGTTTTCCGGCGAATGCTCGGTCTGCACCCTGCCGCGGTTGAGCTGGAGATAGCCGACCGGCGCGCCCAGCTCCCGCGCGAGGAACAGGGCGCTGTCCGGACAGCGCAGTTCGGCGGCCAGCTTTTCCGGGGAAAAGGCGGAGGCGAGATAGGCGGCCATGTCCTTTGCAGTGTTCTGTCCGGCAAAGGTTTCACGAAAGGTTTTGCGGGCGATCCACACAAGATCGTCCAAATCGTCCGGCGTGCAGCGGGTGATGCGCATCAAAAGCCTCCTTGTGAAGAAAAAGCCCTCCCGGAAAGTGCTTTCGGGAGGGCAGGATGTGTTTTTTGAGGAAATTACTTTCTGGCAGCCCAGTTCACGGCGTTGCGCAGGAGCTTGAGCATGCCCTCGCTGGTCAGCACCTCGGTGGTATGGCCGGGGGTGATGCCCACAATGCGCGCGTTGCCGCACTCGTGCGCCCAGACGCCGACCTGCTGGCCGTGTTCGGACTGGGTCATGGCAAGGACGTTGGTCTTGTCCCACTCGCCTTCCATCTGGTAGTGCTCGTCCTCGATTTCAAAATCGGTCACGCCCTCGGTCACGGGGTGCTGGGCGGTGATATGCACCTTGACGGGGCACTTGGGCGGGTGGTTCAGGAAACGGCCGTGCAGCACCTCGGTGTAGACCGGGTTGTCCGCCGGGATGTTGGCCAGACCGCAGTGCACCGCGATGTAGCCCGCTCCGCCGCCTTCGATCAGCATCTTGCAGGTGAACGGACTCCAGGTATCGTTGGTGTACCAGTTGGTGGTGGGGATCGAGGTGTTGGCGATGCCGTCCTTGAAGTTCATGATGAGGTCGGGCGCCACCATCGTCGCACCGATGTAGTTGGGATCGTCCGTCACCTTGACGCTCCATTCCTTCTCGTCGAAAATCATCGGCAGCAACGGCTCGATGGTCTCGGCCGGGTGCCAATAGTCGCCCAGCAGCACAATTGCGTTCTTTTTCATGAAATTACCCCCTGTCATTTTTTTATTTGTATACAGACAGCGCAGGGAACGCCTGATTTTCTCAGCGGTCCAGCGCGGTAAAGCAGTGCAGGCCCCAGCGCTCGGCGCCGATCTTGGGCATGCCGATCAGGGAAAGGCGGTCGGTGTGCGTGTGCAGCACGTCTGCCAGCGTGCCGACGAACATGCCGGTATCCGCGCTGAGCAGCTGCTCCCGGAAGTCCGCGCCGTTTTCGGTGGTGAACAGGCGGATCACGGGCGCGTCACCCTGGCTGAGATAGCGGGTCTTATCGGCGCTGAAGACGAAGCCGCCCAGGTGCGCGGGCTTTTTGAAGGTGCAAAGGCCGCGGGTCAGACCTTCCTGACCGATTTCGCCCACGATGATATCGGGCAGGCGATTGCCGGTGAAGGAGCCGACGAGCAGCGCGCCGCAGTCGTTGATGGAATCGGAGAGCACCTGCTCCTCCCAGGGCTGGGTGATGTCCACGCCCTGACGGAACACGGAGAGCGTCGCGCCGGAAAGCTCGTATTCGGAGATGGCTGCGCTTTCGCACACCACGATCTCCAGATCGTCCTTGCCGTCCACATCGCCCAGGGCGATGCGGCAGGAGACTTTGCCGGTGCAGTAGCGGTACTGCGCAAAGGCGCTGCCCTCGCGCTTGAACCAGTAGTTGCCGCAGACGAATTCGAGATGGCCGTCGCCGTCCAGATCGCCCACCGCAAGGCCGGTGGAAGGCGCGCTGATGCCGCATTCCGCGTTTTCGTCCATCAGGCCGTCGGCCAGCACCATGGGATCGGCCCAGGGGGAAGCGGCGTCGGCGGGCAGGGGCGCGCAGAGCACGCGGCTGCCGTTTTCGGTCTGATTGACGACGAGCAGGCAGCGGCGGCCGTCGCCCAGCAGGTTATCGGCCAGCACCATATCGGAAAAACCGGGGTTGCCGGTTGCAAAGGCGACATGGCGGGTCCACTGACCTTCCAGATCGCCGGGGTTTTCGTACCAGACCACTTCGTCGGACGTGCTGTCCCCCGAAAGGAGGATGTCGGGCAGACCGTTGCCCGTCAGGTCGCACAGCGCGGCGGCGGTGCTCACGCCGGATATGTTTTCGTCGATCACGATGCGATCCCAGCGGCGATAGAGCTCGCCGTTGCGCAGAATCGCAAGGGTTCCGTTGTGTCCGCAAAGGACAATATCGTTCCAGCCATCGTTGTTCATATCGCCGACCAGCACCACGTTATCGCAGGCGTCAGGGCCGACCTCGTTCCGAAGAACGCCTAAAATCTGCTTCTCAAAATACATATCTGCATCCCTCCGATTCTCTATTATACCAGACCAAACGGCGCTTGCCCATGGGGCATGGGGCTTTTTTCTAAAAAAGATTGATGAATTTTTATGAAAATCCGAAGAAAACTGGCTGTGAGCGGGCAACCCGGCTGGGGGAGAGAGACGCGCGCGCCGCCGCGGGCGGCGCTTTGGCGGATGCGCCGCAGACGCCGGCACGGCGAAGCCGGGCGCGCGGTTCCCTGTGCGGGGTCGGCAAGGGAAGGATAGAGGGGTTCGGCTTTGCGCGGAAAGCGTTTGGCAAAACGGTTTCCGCGCAAAGGGAGGGGGTCCGGGGGAGGCCGCAGCCGCCCCCGGCCTGTGACGGCGGGGCGGGAAACGACAAAGCCGCGGGCCTCCGGGACGGAGGCTCGCGGCGATGAGAAAAATGATGGCGAATGAATAAGAGGTTGGGCGCTGCCTTACGCCTTGTGGATGGTGAGAAAGCCGATGGTTCCGGGGCCGCAGTGGCTGGCGATGGTCGCGCCCGCGCGCTCGCAGAGCACTTCCTTGAAGTAGCCCAGCTTGCGGATCTCCTCGGCCAGCGCTTCCACCGGCTCGTCCGGCAGCGTGTGGGTCAGGAAGATGCGCTCCGGCTCGATCTGATCGAGAATGTCGAAGACCGTCTTTTTTTCGTATTGCGCGATGCAGCGGTCGAGCTTGCCGCGGAACTTTTCGCCCGCGATCATTGCGCCGTCGATCATGTTGATCTGCGGGTGCAGCTTGAGCATGGAGCCCGCCAGGAACGCGATGGAAGAACAGCGCCCGCCCATGTGCAGATATTGCAGCGTATCCACGATGAAGTGGGTGGAAAGGCGCGGCAGCGTGGCGCGCATGTCGTCCTCTGCCTGCTGGGCCGTTCCGCCGTTTTCCACGATGTCCGCCGCGCGCAGCAGCAGGTGTGCCGTGCCGGAGGAGAGCTGAAGCGAGTCCACCAGATGGAAACGCTTGGCGTCATATCCCTTTTCAATCAGGGAATCCCGCGCCAGGCAGGCATTCTGATAGGTGGAGGACAGCTTGGAGGAAAGCCCGGTGTAGACCAGCTCGTCGTATCCGTTGTCCAGCGCCTCGCGGAAGGCGTTTTCAAAGTCATATTCGCCCACAGCGGCGGTCTTGGGCAGCTGCTTGTTTTGCAGCGCGTAGTCAAAGAGCTGCTGGGGAGTCACGTCCACGCCGTCCAGGTAGTCGGTTTCGCCTAAGAAGACGTGCAGCGGCAGCGCGGTGATGTCATGCGCGGCGCGGCGCTCCGGCGAAAGATCGCAGGTGGTGTCGGTAAAGATCTTGGTGCGCAAGGGTGTTTTACCTCCTTTCTTTGAAATGTTCACGTATACAAGGGTCATTATACGCCTAAATTTCGACGCTGGCAAGAGCGGAACCGCTCTTGATTTCCCACGCAAAGCCGTTATAATGGGAGAAAAAGAAGGGAAAAGGGGGAGCGGGAAGATGGATTTTTCCGGCCTGCGCGCTTTTTACGACAGCGGTGCGACCCGCAGCTTTTTTGCGCGCAAAGCGGCGCTGGAAGGTCTGCTGTCCGGTGTGATCCGCCACGAGGAAGCACTGCTGCGCGCCATGGAGGAGGATCTTGGCAAATCGCGTTTTGAAGGGTATATGACGGAAGTCGGCCTGGTGCGCGACGAGATTCGCTTCCAGTTGAAGCATTTGAAAAAATGGATGCATCCCCGCCGCGTTCCCACGCCGCTGACGCAGTTCCACGCCGTCTCCCGCGAGGTGCCGGAGCCCTATGGCCTTGCGCTGGTGATGGCGCCGTGGAACTACCCCGTGCAGCTCTCGCTGGAGCCGCTGGTCGGAGCGATTGCCGCGGGCAACTGCGTGGTGCTCAAGCCCTCCAACTATGCGCCCCATACCGCGCAGGCGCTCCAAAGCCTGATCGAGGAGGCTCTCCCTGCGGGCTGGGCGCGCGTGGTGCTGGGCGGCCGGCAGGAAAACGAAGCGCTGCTCGACTGCCGTTTCGACTATATCTTCTTCACCGGCGGGCGCACCGTCGGCAGGCTCGTGATGGAAAAGGCCGCGCAGCATCTCACGCCCGTGTCGTTGGAATTGGGCGGCAAAAGCCCCGTGCTCGTGCTGGACGATGCGGACATCCCCCTTGCGGCCAGGCGCATCGTGTTCGGCAAGCTCCTCAACTGCGGGCAGACCTGCGTTGCGCCCGATTATGTGCTGGTGCAGCCCGGCGCGCGGGAGCGGCTGATCGAGGCCATGAAGCAGGAAATCCGCGCAGCTTTGGGCGGCGATCCCCTCGCCAATCCGGAATATCCCCATATCGTCAACGAAAAGCACGCGCAGCGCCTGCACGGCTTGCTGGAGCACGCAGACATTCTCTTTGGCGGCAGGGGCGACGGTCTGAAATTGGAGCCGACGCTGGTCGCCTGCTCCGGGCGGGATGAACCCGTGATGCAGGAGGAAATCTTTGGCCCCATCCTGCCCATCCTCACGATGGATTCACTTTCCGACATGATCGCCTTTGTGCGCGGGGACGAAAAGCCCCTGGCGCTGTATCTGTTTACCTCGTCCAAGACGACAGAACGTCGGGTCTTTGACACGCTGTCCTTCGGCGGGGGCTGCGTCAACGATACCATCATCCACCTTGCCACGCCGCACATGGGCTTCGGCGGCGTGGGCGCGTCGGGCATGGGCGCCTATCATGGCAAAAAGAGCTTTGAAACCTTTACGCATTTCCGCAGCGTGGTGTGGAAATCCACCTGGATGGATCTGCCCATGCGCTATCATCCCTACACCGACAAAAAGGACAAGCTGGTGCGCTTCTTCCTGCACTGAGTTTTCCGTTTAGAAAGGACTTATCTTTCTGCAATGCTTCACGATATTGAACCCCATGTCTATTCCAACGCCTTCCACCCCCGTGCATCGCAGCCGGGGGATGTGACGCTGTGCTTCTGCGAGGACGGCATTTACCTCAAAAACGGAGAATTTCCAAGACGTTCGGACTATCCGGCCGAGTGCGGCACGACCTATCTTTTCGATTACGACGGCGCGGCGGTGCATCTTTCCGACCGGCCGCCGGAGGGTGCGGAAAAGCGCCCCTTCCGCGCGATTCGCTCGATGGCGCAGCCCGATGCTTTCCTGGGCGGCACCGCGCAGCACCTTTGGGACTGGTACCGCAAGACGAAGTACTGCGGCTGCTGCGGGTCGCGGATGGAGCACAGCAAAATCGAGCGCGCGATGGTCTGTCCGCAGTGCGGCAATACGGTCTATCCCCGCATTTCGCCCGCGGTGATCGTGCTGATCCACTCCAACGACCGGATTCTGCTGGCGCAGGGCAAGCACTATGCGGGCAGCTTCTATTCCCTCATCGCGGGGTATCTGGAGATCGGCGAGAGCCTGGAGCAGGCGGTCTGCCGCGAGGCGCTGGAGGAAGCGGGCGTGCACGTCCACGATCTTCGCTATTTCGGCAACCAGCCCTGGCCGTTTACCGATACGCAGATGGTGGGCTTTTTCGCCGAGGGCGACCCGGACGAGCCGATCGTGCTGCAGGAGGAGGAGCTGGCTGACGCGCGCTGGTTCCGCGTGGGCGAGCTGCCCGAAACCGCCTCCGGCATCTCCATTGCCAGCGCGATGATTACAGCCTGGAAGAACGGCTTTCTGCCGCAGACTTGAATTGCGCGCGCCAAACATGATATAATGAAACATCAAATCTGTTTTTTCGGGAGGAAGTAAATCGTGCGGGGAATGAAGATCCGAATGACGCGGGAGACGAAGCGGCTTTTCAAGGTCAAGCGAAAGCTCAGCCCGCTGGCGGTGATTCTTCCTTTGCTGCTGGTGCTGCTGGCGGTGTGCAGCGTGGTTTACGACAACTCCCGCATCAGGCTCGACGAGCAGACCTTCTCGATGCCCACGCTCCCCAAGGCGCTGGACGGCTATTCGATTTTGCAGATTTCCGACATCCGCTCCAAGCAGTTCGGCCAGGACGGCGCGGCGCTGGACGAGGTGCTGAAAAACACGTCCTACGATGTGGTGGTGATGACGGGCGATCTCGTCGCGCCGGACAAGGATGCGACGGGCTTTTATCAGGCGCTGGACTATTTTGCCGCGCAGGGAAAGCCGGTGTATTACATCACCGGCGAAGACGACCCGGAGATCACCGAGATTGCGGAGGACGGCAGCTTCGGCCTGACGCAGTGGGCGCGCACGGCGCAGCAAAAGGGCGCGGTGCTGCTCGACATCCCGGTGCAGCTGGCGGGCGGCGACAGCGATACGGCGCTCTGGCTGATGCCGGCCTCGGCGCTGGTGCTCGACACGCAGAGCACGCTCGATTCCCTGGCCGCGCGGCTGGAGGACGAGCAGCTCAGCGACGGCGCGGTGCAGTCCATCCTCTACCGCAAGGCGCGCTACGAAGCCTTTGCCGACGCAATGGCCAAGCGCCAGCACAACGACCTGACCGTGATGCTGTCGCACATGCCGTGCCTGGAGGCGTCGCTGCAATCCGAGAGCAGCACGGCGATCTTCAGCGAGGCGGACCTGATCCTCTCCGGCCACAACCTGGGCGGGCAGTATTGCCTGCCGTTTATTGGCGCGCTGCACGCGGACAACGACATGCTGCCGCGCGGCGGCTGGTTCCCCGCAGAGGAATACCTGAGCGGCCTGCACGAGGTCAATGCCACCTATCAATACGTCAGCACGGGTCTTGGCGCGGCGCACCGCACGCCCTTCCGCTTCCGCCTGTGGAACACCCCCCAGATTTCCCTCATCAAACTCACCCGCAAGCTCGATGCATAACGCAGAAATACACAGGGCGGCTGTTCTTACCGGAGAACAGCCGCCCTGTATGCATGGATGCGGAGAAGGAACCGTTTACAGATAGGAGGATAGGATGGAACGCAGTTCTTGCAGTGCGCCGGATGATGCGACGATTTGAACAAAGCGCTTCTGATTTTCTGGCGATCGTTTCATGAAATCCTGTTATGCTTTGCTAGATTACATCACAGATTATTCGATGATGAAACGACAATCAATCGACATCGAAAGACAAAAAACGATAAAATCTGCTGTGAAGTGCCGGCCTTTGGACTCCCTTGCGTAAAGAGGACTGGCGTCCAGCGCCTGAGGGGGAAAGAAAAACCCGCTCTGCGCCGGGCGGCGCAGAGCGGGTTCGTATTTTATAGAAGATTACTTGCGGTAGTTCTTGGTGTCGGGCAGCAGGGACTTGTTCAGAGCCTTGTCCTTTTCGCAGTCCATGATGAAGACCTTGGTGCCGGCCAGCACGTTTTCATACATCCACTGCACGTCCTCATCCAGCATGCGGATGCAGCCGTGAGAGGCAGGGGAGCCCAGCTTGCGCAGGGAGGTGCGGCTCAGGGTCTTGATGTCGGGCTTGTTGTAGAGCAGGGAGTGGAAGAAGTAGTTGCCCTTGATGTGAACGGCGTAGCGGACGTAGGTGTTGTAGGTCTTGAACAGACGCCATTCCTTGCGGGCGGTGTCCGGCAGGGTGAACTCGCCTTCCGGCGTGGGGTTTCTGGAGGTGCCGGTGGAGCAGATGAACTGCTTGACGATGACGTTGTATACGCCCGAAGAGGACGCGGAGAAAACGGTGATGATCTGATTGGTGCGGTCCACCTTTACGGCGTAGGGCATCGAGTAGTCATAAGGAAGGCTCAAACCGTCGGTAGCGCCGGGAAGCGATTCCTTTTTGCTGTCGGCAACCTTGGTTTCAGTGCCTGCGTTGGCGTCGGAGCCCTTAGAGGTCTCCACATTGCCGGATGCAGTCAGTGTCTCGCCGTAAGCGGGATAGACGTTTGTTTTTTGGGGCGCGGTCGGAGTGGGCTCGATCGCATCCCAGACATTCGTTTCGGCGGCTAGCGCGCTTGCGGGCAGCAGCGCCAGCACCATCACAAGAACCAGTAGAGCAGAAAAAAGCTTCTTCATGACTTCAGGTCACACCTCCAAATTTGAGTAGTTATATTATGACACATCTGTTACAATTTTACCAGTAGCTGAAACAAATTTCTAGGGGGGATTCGCCGCTTGACAGACCGCCGGGCGGCTGATACCATGAATTTACCTGAAAAAAGAGAAAACAGGGAGGGGAAAAGAACGTGGAAGCAAGAAAACTGACTACGGCGCAGGAGGCGCTGGAAGCGGCGAAAATTTCAACCATCGCTTTCGTGGGCTCGATGGATCCGGAAAAGGCTGCGGCGCAGGCGGAAAAAGAGTTGAGGGAGACCGAGGGCTCGGAGGAGTTTTGGGGTGCGTTCGATGAAAACGGCGTGATGACGTCGCACATGATCAACAATATCTATCACATTCTCTTCGACGGCCACATCGTGCTTTGCGGCGGCGTGGGCAATGTATCCTCCCTCCCCGAATACAGGCGGAAGGGCGGCATCCGTGCGATTTTTGCCGAGAAGTTTGCGGATATGAGAAAGCGCGGCTTCGTCTTTTCCGCACTCTATCCCTTCTCGCACGAATATTACCGTAAATTTGGCTATGAGCTGTGCTATTGCCCGATGCGCCAGACCATCCGAACGGCGGATCTGGCCGGGTACGATTGTCCCTATGAGGTGCGGATGCACAAGGAGGGCGAGTGCATTCAGCCCTTCAAGGACGTCTACCAGCGCTTCATCCTCGGCAAGAACATGGCCATCGTCCGCTCCGAACGCCAGTGGGACTGGATCTCGGGCGACCCCTATAAGGAGAAGGTCTACCGCTATCTGCTCAGCGATGAAACCGGCGCGCACGCCTACATCGTCTTTAAACCCGAAGGCGATGGCGATGGGCGAAAGGCCGTCGTTCGCGACCTGGCCTATGACAGCCGGGAGGCGCTGTACGGTCTGCTCGGCTTCCTCTACCGCCTCGGTGCACAATATGCCTTTATCAGCGGCGTATTCCCGGACGAGATCGACTTCCGCACATTGGTGACCGAACCCTATCATGTCGCGCAGGAGGTTGTTTTTCACGGAATGTTCCGCGTGGTGGATGTGGAGCGCGCGTTGGCGCTGATGCGTCACCCGCAGGGCTGCGGCCGTTACGTTTTGAAAACTGCCGACGCTTTTTTGCCCGAAAACGACGGAACCTACGCCGTGGAATACGAAAACGGCGCGGCGGTGCTGGTGCAGCGCACGGAGGAAGCCCCCGACCTCGAAGTTGATGTGACGACCCTTGCGCAGCTGATGATGGGTTATGCCGACCTCAAGACGCTGGCGATGCGCAAGGATGTGACGATCCACGGCAATCGGGAAACCCTGAGCGCCGTATTCACCCGCAAGGAGCGCTATTTCAGCGATTATTTCTGACACAAATAATAGCCGGACCCCGTACCGAAAACGGAACCATTTCGGTGCGGGGTCTGTGTGTTGGTTTTACCGGAGGTCAGTTTGCCCCGCCGCTCCTGCGGCGGGGCAAACCGGGGGCGCTGCGGCTCCCCCGGACCCCCTCGGGGCCTCCC
>ERZ827423.3335-NODE-3335-length-11155-cov-3.511441_pt1 | contig 11155 bp, 7 predicted proteins | sample MGYA00519775_ERZ827423 | MGnify/ENA primary metagenome ERZ827423 (study PRJEB31778, sample SAMEA3449296) | human gut metagenome | biome: human gut; feature: human-associated habitat; material: faeces | place: United Kingdom | collected 2010/2012 ...
CGATATACGGCCTGTCCGGGTTGCCTTCCTCAAAGGCGATGCTGACCTCCGTTCCCGCCAGCAGCGGCAGGTGCAGGCCGTAGGTGTCTCCCGCATACGGGCGCGACTGGCGTACCCACAGGCTTTCATAACCCGGTTTCCACGTATCGCGGTCAAAGTCAAGGTTGACTCGGTAGCGCCCGTCCTTGTCGATATGGGCATAGATATCGTTCTTCACCGTGCTGGTGACCCGCGCCGGGAGCGTTCCGGCCATGACCGGGCGGGGGATTAGCGCCGGACGGTAGCCGTAGCGTTCTGAGTACGGTATCGCCGTGAACGTCAGCTCATAGCTGCGGTCACGCGCCGCGCTGGTCGTCACGCCGGTAATCAGCACGCCCTTGCGGAACACCGCAGGCGCGTCGTCGCCCTGAACTTTTATCTCCAGCCCCGGCATCAGCAGTGAACTGGTGCTCTGGCCTTTGAGAATGGCCTGTTCATTCAGGTAGCGTTCGTGACGGATACGGGCATAAAACGCGCCGCTTTCCGCTGCCTCTTTATCGCCTTGTTGCAGGAAGTTGTCGGCATAGTGGTAGGCTTCGCCGTAAGTGGTGTTATCGCCCCCGGTGGCGTCATGCTGGCCTGTGGTCATTTCCGCCGTGGCTTCACGGTAGTTGTAGTCCCGCGTGGAGACACTTTTTTCCACCACGCTGTACGCGGTGTTCAGCCCCCATACGGCTTCCGTTTCACCATCAAACAGCCCAGAAGGATGGCGAAGCGGCAGCGTCAGCCCGCGCTCGTAGCCGCTCTGGTCGTCGTAAAATTCGATAACTTCGATTTTCAACCGGGCGTCGGTGGCAAAGCGGAACCAGATACCCACCTCTGACAGCAGGCGTGAAACAAACGTCAGGTCGTCCTCACCGTACTGCATCACCTGTTCGCGGGCCGGGTATTCGCTTTTGAGGTTAAACACGAAGTCCTGACCGCGCATCTGGTGCCGCTCGCGCAGGATTTTTTCGACGATTTGCGGCACCGTCTGGTTCTGGTAGATGGCGTTCTGGCGGCTGCGGGTAAGCAGCGCCATACGGGGTTCAAGGCGCACTTCGTAACGGGCTTCGTCCTGTGACGATGAGAGATGTTTAAAGCCGGTAATGACGCCGTGCAGGGTGCGCAGGGCAGTCTGTACCGGCATTCCCTGTACCGGCGGTGCCGTCAGGCTGAATGCGCCATCCTGCATCAGCACCGACTCCGGCGCGATGGCTTTATCGCTGCTGGTAAACTGAATGTCGTAGCGGAACGGGGTACTCAGTTGCTCGCGGCCTTCAAAGGTCAGCACATCCACCGGACTTTGCAGGCCGCGAATTTTGAGCTTGTGGTGTGCGTGGTCGAAGAACTGTACGTTCATAAGAGCCTCCATTATTTCTCATCAAATTCCAGCACAATCCCGTCTTCATCATCCCAGTCAAGCCGCAGTCGGGCAGGCTTATGATGCACGGCCTGCTGCGCCAGCAACTGCTGGCTTAAGACCGGCAGGATTTGCTGGTTCAGCAGGCTGTCGATATTACGCGCACCGGTGTCCGGCAGCAGGCAGGCGGCGGTCAGGGCGTCGTACAGGCTGTTACTGATTTCCGTTTCCAGCCCATAGTGCTGGTGAAGACGGCGGGCCACCTGCGCCAGTTTCATTTCCACAATGGCGCGCATCGCCTCCTGTCCCAGCGGGCGGTAAATCACCGTCTGAAAACGCGCCATCAGTGCTGGCTGGAAGTGCTCGCGCAGCAGGGGATACAGCAGTTCATGCAGGTCTGCGTCCGTGGCGTCCGGTTTTTCCTCCAGCAGTTGCATGATGTGGTCGCTGCCCAGATTAGCCGTCATCAGAATCACGGTGTTGCGGAAGTCAATTTCCCGGCCTTCGCCGTCGCGCATAAAGCCCCGGTCAAATACCTGATAGAACAGGTTCATTACGTCGCGGTGCGCCTTTTCCACTTCGTCGAGCAGCACCACGCTGTAAGGGCGTTTGCGAACGGCTTCGGTGAGTACGCCACCCTGACCGTAGCCAACGTAGCCCGGAGGAGACCCCTTAAGCTGGGAGACGGTATGCGGCTCCTGATATTCGGAGAGGTTGATGGTGATAAGGGATTTTTCACCGCCAAACAGAGTGTCGGCCAGTGTGAGCGCAGTTTCGGTTTTACCGGTGCCGCTGGGGCCGGTCAGCAGGAATACCCCCTGCGGGCCGTTCTCCGGCGTGAGGCCGGTCTTAGCCGCCCGCAGCCGCTGTGCGATGGCGCAGAGCGCCGGGCTTTGCCCGACAACGCGGTTTTCAAGACTCTGTTCCATACTGAGCAGGTCGCTCTGCTCGTCCTTGAGCAGGGAAGATAGCGGGATGCCGGTCCAGTCCGCCACCACCGTGGCGACGGCGCGGGCGTCCACATCCAGCGCCAGCAGCGGTGCAAAGCCCTGATGCGTTCGCAGTTGCTGTTGCAGTTCAGTGCTGTCTGTCCCTTCCTGACGCAACGTCATAATCTGCTGCGCCAGTGCCTTTTCCTGCTGATACTGCGCTTCCAGATGCCCGGCTTCTGCCTGTAGCTCATCACGCAAATCGGTCAGTTCCGCCAGCCGCTCCGGGCTGGCTTCGGGATAAAATACGCTGTCCTGCTCAATCGCTTCCCGCTCAATATCCAGTGCCGCCAGTCGCACATGAAGCTGCGTCAACGGTTCCGGCAGGGTGTCAAGGCTCATGCGGACTCTTGCCCCGGCGGTATCCAGCAAATCAACCGCCTTGTCCGGCAACTGGCGTCCGGTCAGATAGCGGCGCGACAGGCGCACGGCGGTCTGAATGGCGCTGTCCAGCATATGTACGCCGTGGTGCTGCGCATAGCGGGCTTTCAGCCCCCTGAGCATCAGGCAGGCGGTGTCATCATCCGGCTCGTCAACCTTAACCATCTGGAAGCGGCGCTCCAGCGCGGCGTCGCGCTCAAAATACTGTTTGTATTCGCTCCACGTGGTCGCCGCGATGGTGCGCAGTTCGCCCCTTGCCAGTGCCGGTTTCAGCAGGTTCGCCGCATCCGCGCCGCCTGCCTGATTACCCGCACCGATAATGGTATGGGCTTCATCAATAAACAGCAGTACCGGCTCCGGTGATTTCTGCACTGCATCGATGACATTTTTCAGCCGCTGTTCAAATTCACCTTTAACGCCCGCGCCAGCCTGTAACAGACCGAGGTCCAGTGTGCGGATATGCACCGTTTTCAGGCTGTCCGGCACGTTGCCTTCGGTGATACGCAGCGCCAGCCCTTCCACCAGCGCGGTTTTGCCCACCCCCGGTTCTCCCACCAGAATCGGGTTGTTTTTGCGGCGACGGGAGAGGATATCGACCATCTGGCGAATTTCCGTGTCGCGCCCGAATACCGGGTCGATTCGCCCGCTGCGGGCTTTTTCCGTCACGTCTTCGGTAAAGCGGTTAAGCACCGCCAGCAGGGCGTCATCCTGTTTCTCCGTCAGCGTTTTTGCCGGTGCGTCCGCCGTTGCCGTCTCCGGCAGTGCAGAGGTCAGCGGTTCGGTGACCTGTGGCTGACGTGCCGGACATTCATCCGACTGCGCATCCAGCAGGGGACGCAGCCGCTCAAGCTGCACGCGGCTCAGACTCAGCAATACCCACAGGTCATTACAGGCGGGCAGCATCGGTTTTTCTGTCAGCGCCATCAGCAGATGCTGGCTGCGGATTTGTGGATCGTCGCCTTCCAGTGACGCTATCAGCCACGCCTGTCGGATAAGCGCTGCCAGCGGTTCAGAAAGTTGAGGACGTTCGCGGACCGGGCGGGGTAAGGTGTCCAGATGTGCCAGCAGAGACTGCCAGAGCGTGTCGATATCCCATTCATAGCGGCGGGCAATCACCGTGATATCGCCTTCTCCCTGCTCCAGCAGTTTCAGCAGCCAGTGTTCAATGGTTATTTCCGCATGGGCGCGGGTCTGACACAGTGAGGCGGCAGCGTCCAGCGCCCGTGCACAGTATGGGTTAAGGCGACGCAGCAGCGCGGCGGGGTGATTTCCTGTCATAGAAGGGTTTCCTTATCGTGTTCTGTATTCCTGCGATCCGCGTTCAGGCACGCTACCGCCCATAGCCGTTACCTCACTCAGGCCCATCAGGTATCACCAGATTGTGGGTATGCTTTGCTCAGTACCGGTGCCTGCGGCACTGGACAAAGCACACAACAAAAAGGCAGACAGTTTCCTGTCTGCCGCAGTTATCAGGCGGAAGGACGCTCATTCCACGAGTCGGAATGAATGATGTTGCCGTCTTTGTAAGTCCAGGTGATTTTCTCGTAGCGGAACTCAATACGTTCCAGGTGGTTATGCTTCTCTCTGGAAGGATCCTTGATGTCGTGCATAAGCGGAGCGACTCTGACCAGCTTGACGTTATCAAGCGTGATGTTGAAGTACTCCACTTCCTGACCGGCATCGTTGATGCGGTAAAACTTAAATTCTGCCGTTTTCAGGGTCTGTCCGGTGGTCACAGCTTTGTAGAGATACGGGCTGGACGCATCGATTTCTTTGGTAAACGTAAAAGGCTTGTGAGTACGGGTACCGGTCAGTTTGCCGGTGTTATTGTCGGTCGGGATGTACACATCGTGATCCAGCGCCACCACTTCGATGCTACCTTCGCGCCCCTGAACGTCCACGGAACCTTTGATATCCGCGCCGCCGTCATCTTTCAGCCAGAGATAAGCAGGAATAGCCATGAGAATTACTCTCCTTGTTAGTGTGATTGAAGCACCGCCTTCTTCCGGCGGTATGTTTTATTTCACGTCCTGACAGGCGTCAGAACGCGGAACAAGACTGATTTCGACACGCCGGTTGACTGCCCGGCCCTGTGGCGTGTCGTTGGTCGCCGCAGGCTGGCTCTCGCCCAGTCCCTGTACGGCAAAACAGGTGGCCGGGATGTCGCTGGTCTGCAGCATCCAGTTGCGCACCGCTTCGGCACGCCGCAGCGATAACTGCTGATTGCTTTTTTCATCGCCGGTGGCATCGGTATATCCGGCCACGAGGATCAGCCAGCCCGGTTTTGCCCGGATGTTCACCAGTGCGTCCACCAGCACTTTTGTCGAGCCGTCTTTCAGGCGGGCCTGTCCGACGTCAAACAGCGACATACTGTCAAGACGCACGGTCTGAACCTGAAGCGAAGCCGTCACCTCCATTTTTTGTTCAGGCGGACGCCAGTCGCGAATGGCGCGTAATACCGGCTGGCGGATGCGTTCGCCGGGGTATAACCCCAGACCGAGGCGCAGTGGTTCTCCTTCCCGGTAATACCCATCGAGCATGGTCGCATCGTCTTTCAGCACCGACAGGTGACGGGCTTTGGTGATAAATTCCTCCACCGGGACGGCATAAAACCGGTGCAGATCGTCACCGACCTGCCGTAATAACTGGCGATTTGCCGTGGCTGACAGGCACAGCGCGGCGATACTCGCCACGGTGGTGACGCCCAGCATGGTCACGCAGGCTCGTCGCAGCGGGGTAAAGCCCGACTGACGCGGCAACTGCCGTAACAGGGCATCCGGGAATGGCAGCGCATCGTCTGTGCCGGTGTCCGCGATATCCGGCGTCAGGCCGGTTCTGGCGGTGATCCACAACTGCCACAGGTTGTTATCCACCGCAGGCAACGAGGGGACCAGCCCCACGGTCATCGCCAGTGGTGGACATTTCGCCTCCGGGCCGTTCAGTGCCGTCAGCACATTAAGATTCAGCCACTGCATCAGGCTTTCAGCTTTCAGCAGGTAACAGAGTCGCTGACTGCGCTCCTGTACGCCGGATTGTGCAATCCACTGCGCGGGCATGGTGGTCTCTGTGGATGTTGCTACCTGAACTTCGCCGCCGGTACAGATAAACCACGGTGAACTCGCTCTTTCCGGCAACGGCGAGCCGGACAGCCCGCTCCAGAGAAGCCAGGGGACGTTTACGCCTGCCCGACGACGCACCGTCGCCATACTGTGGGCGAACCGTCGCAGCCGTCCGGCCAGAACCGCCACATCCCGGTGTATGCCGGGCATGATGGTATACGCCACGGCAAGCTGCGATGCCCACGCCGGGCGAAGGGTCAGCAATCGCTCCACCTGCGCCACAAGCTGTTCTTCATCAGGAACATGCAGATACAGCCCTTCTGAAACCTGGCGGACCGGGCTGTCAGTGGACAGGTGCGCCGACAGACCGCCACAGACCAGCACTACCGGCTGTCGGTAGGTTTCCGGCGGCAGCGATGACAACCCGGCATCGCCGGTCATCTCCGTCCACGCCTGCCTGCGCCGATAAATCAACAACGCGGCAACCGCCAGAACGATAGCCGCCGCACCGGCCCATCTCAGCACGCCAGACGGACTGATAAACACTGACCACAGCACCAGCAGTAACACCATTCCCCACAGCACGATGGCCTGTTTCAGCGTGTTCCTCACTCACGACTCCCTTTAACGCAGGCTTTGCGGCAGCAGTTCATCCACCAGTACATTCAGCCAGTGGTGTAGCCCCCACCAGACGCCCGCCAGTAGCAGCGCCAGTGTTACCAGCCAGAAAAATGGCGAATGCAGCAAAGGGTGCTGACGGGTGGATAACGGCACGTTCAGTACCGCCGTTTCCGGCAGCACACCAAATGGCGCGACCTGCCCGTTGAGCGTCGAAATAAGCTGGTCGCGCTCCGGGGCTGCCGGATCCTGATAACGCCCGCGAAATCCCAGCAGCAGGACACGGTGAAAGCAGGTCAGCACGGCCTGCGCGGGGGCGGGTTCCTGTAGCACCTGCTTCATCCGCTCGTACAGCAGCTCACCGGCCTGCAGGGTGTTGAAGAAATGCGACTGGAGTGGATCCTTCATCCAGATGGTCTGACCGTCGTCCATGCCGCTACGGCTCAGGACCGTTTCGTCCAGCAGGGCGCACTGCGCGTAAGTTATGTGCTCCACGTTCTCCCGACTGAATCCGGCATCTTTCAGACGTTCGCGGACCAGTTCCACCTGCCGCTGGCAGTGGCGATACAGCTCCATACCGTGACGCACGGTGGTTCCCTGACGCAGTTCCACCACCGTCAGAAACGTGTCGCGCAGCAGCGCGTCGATATTGATATCCGTCTCTTTTTTCATGTGCGCAGCACCGCAAACAGTTCAGGTTTCAGGTCGCCCATTGTTCCCGGCGCATAAATCATGCAGCACCCGGACTCCAGCATCGATTTAGCCGCGTCACTGTGCATATCCAGCGCAAAATACTGGTTCTCCAGCCGCAGTGGCAGCGCTGCCGGAACTGAGGTAAGCGGCACCAGTGGAACACCATTCAGCGCCACATTGATAAGCAGCGTGACGTCATCAGGCGCACCGATTTTGCAGACCAGCGGTAGCTGGTGCAGTACCTGATGCGCAGGCAGAGAGGAACGAACGGACAGGTAAAAGTCGGCCTCTTCCCGCAGGCGCGGATCGTGCAGGTCTGCTTTCCAGCGGTTGCCCGGCAGGGACGCCAGATCCAGCGCGATCACCCGTGACGGCAGGCTGGCTTCCAGCAGTTCGCTGAGCAGGGAGAAAAGTGGCGGAAAGACGATGGACGGCGATTCGTGGACATAGGGCGGAACGGCGCTGACGTTATGTTCAAGGGAAAACGTCAGCAGCGCACCGGCAAGCCTCGCCAGCTCCCGCCAGACCAGTTCGGGATGAACCGCCGGGTAGCGCAGGAAATCACTCAGTACCGGCTCGGCGGAGTTCAGCGCGTTAAGCAGCCAGAACAGGGAGACATCGGCGACGGCGAAGTCCGCCATACGCTGGTTGCTTTCCCGGCGCATCGCCATCAGGCGCTGACATTTGGCCCGTAGCTGCAACAGCAGCGTGTCCAGACGCTGTACCAGCCCGTCATGGGCGTTAAACGCCAGTAACGGCGGAATATAGCTCTCATCCTGTGTCCAGTTGCCCTGAACATCCCGCACCAGACGCGCCAGTGGGCAGGTGATGTAATCCTGATTGTTATCATGAGCAAAGCGCAGGGACAGCGCATGACGCTCAACGGCCATATCTTCACTGTCACTGCCGTAGATATCCTGCACCTTTTGCCATTCCTGACGATAGCGCAGCGGTCTTTCAGTCTGCTCACCCTGACCGAGATTACCGCCGTTACCATGTGCAAGCGGCAGCGCCAGCAGGACAATCGCGCTGTCGTTCTTCAGCGCGCGCAGATCGCAGGCGAGCGGCAGAACGTCACTCACGTCTGAATCGATCAGCGTACCATCAGCAAAACGCAGGCGTACTGCCTGCGTTTTCAGCTTTCCGAGCGCCAGGGCATCCCGGTCAAAGAGCACGTTTGCGATCCCCCACGGATGGCGAATACAAAGCTGCGCAATGCTGTCATTGCTGAACGCTTCCCAGCGGGCCTGCTGCTGAAACTGCTGAGAAGACAGGAATGTCCCCTCAGCCCACAGTGGTCGACAAATTTTCATACATCACACCACCGCCCGATCAGGCTTTTGCTTTTGGCATCTGGGAAACCAGAGAAAGGTTGACGTCCATCCCTTCGATCTGGAAATGCGGCACGGCAAAGAGTCTGACGCGGAAAAAGCCCGGATTGTCCTCTATGTCCTCGACGATAACTTTCCCGTCGCGCAGTGGATGCGAAGCCTGAAGTTCATCGCCCGGATCGGTCATTTCCGTCACCAGCGTGCGGATCCAGGTGTTAAGCTCCAGTTCCAGCACGCGGCGGTCTTTGGTGGTGCCGATATTCTCGCGCTGAATAATTTTCAGGTAGTGAGCAATGCGGGACAGCAGGAAGATATAGGGCAAACGGGCGTTGATACGGCTGTTGGCGGTGGCGTCAGCGGTATCATACAGCGCCGGTTTCTGGGCGGAGTTTGCCGAGAAAAAGCAGGCGTAATCGCGGTTTTTGTAATAAGAGAGTGGAATAAAGCCAAGGTTGGCGAACTCAAACTCGCGGGTTTCCGGGATCATCACTTCGGACGGAATTTTGACCTGATTGCCGGTGCCGAGATCGTAAAGATGGATCGGCAGATCGGCCACTGCGCCGCCCGCCTGTGGGCCACGGATCTGCACGCACCAGCCATTATTCACAAAGCTCTTCACCATATTGGCGGCAAAGGCGAACGAGGCGTTTGTCCACAGGTATTTTTCGTGATCCGGGCCTTTGACTTCTTCCACATAGTTAAAGCTGCGTACCGGCACCGTGTCCGGCCCATAGGGCAGACGGCCCAGCACGCGCGGCATCACTAATCCCACATAGCGGCTGTCATCCGTATCGCGGAACGACTTCCATTTAATATATTCTGCGCGGTCAAAGTAGTTGCCGATATCTTTAATCGCGGCGACTTCTTCCATCGAATTTTTAAGGAAGAATTTCGGTCCGACAGAACCGATAAAAGGCATATGGGAAGCGGCAGACACTCTGGAAATATTACGCAGCAGGGCAATATCCTGCGGGCTGTTATCAAATTCATAGCTGGATATTAATGAGGCTACAGGTTCGCCACCCGGCGTATCGTACTCCTGAATGTATGTATGGCGATATAAACCACTCTGAATGATTTCCGGTGAATCATCAAAATCCTGACGCAGATGCTCTTTGCTGATATCCAGCAATTCAATTCTGACATTTTTGCGAAAATCAGTGCGCTGTACGACGAACCATGTACCACGCCACAGCGACTCGACTTTCTGGAATTCAGGGTGGTGCATGACCGCATCAAGCTGTTTACTGATTTTCTGATCCAGATCGTCGATATGAAAATCCAGCAGGCTCTTGTCGAGCTTAACCACGTCCTCGCCTGATTTCGCCAGACAGGAAAGCAGAACGTGAATCGCCGCCGTCACGCGCTCATCGGGTGAGGCATCGGCCAGCGTTTCGCTGTTTTGCCATAAATCGATTTCCTGAATGGAAGACACCGGGGTTAAATTAATTTTATCGAACAGGGACTGATAAACGCCGCCGGACTCAGTGGTGGTGAGTGTTGCAGTTTCAGAGGTGGCATGTTCTTGTTGTACAGACATCAGCATTTCCTTTTCAGTGATCCTTTCTTCTCCGGTTTAACCTGAATACGCGTTCGGGTTAAACGTTCTCCTGCGGCGCAATTTTCGCCAGTTCATCACGCAGTTCTGAACTGAGCGTCGGGTCTTTCAGGATATTTTCCAGTTCACGGCGAAACGTTGCGTTATCCAGCAGATTGGATTTCAGGTCACGTAGTAAATTGCGCATAGCGAGTAATACACGAAGTTGCGGAATATTTTTTGCTACCTGTTCGGGTTCAAAATCCTTCAGGCTTTTAAATTCAAGCGCGATATTTTGTTCATTACCGTTTCCGTTTAGCGTATCTTCTACTGTTAAATTAACCGCAGGCGAAAACTCAGCCATGACGCTGTTGAAGTTGTTTTTATTGATATCAACCTTGTCCCGTTCGGACAGCGGACGTTGCTCTTTTCCGTTACTGTAATCGCCTACGGCAAGAAGCTTGAGGGGGAGTTCAACTTTCTTTTTAGCATTGCCTGTATGCAGATCAAGCTTGATATTTACACGAGCGGCGGGAACTTCATTCTGGAAACTGTCGGCCATATCCTTTTCCTCATCATCCACTTTTTCTGATGGTTATTGACATAATTATATTCAGGGGATTATCGGATGATTTAAATAAAAAGCAATGATGAGGAAAATATACAAATGAATAATGTATTTTTCAGGGGAATAGATACAGTTGTATCATTTTAGATATTGTTTGGCCTCTTGATTATTTTTCGGAAGAGGGCGGCATTATCTGGTGAGAGAATTTGGCATGAAACTTAAAATAATAACAGGATAAGCTTCACAAATTTGCACTTTTAAGAAATTGGGTAGTATGAGAGCCTATTAAGATATTCATTAAACTTATTGTCCGGGCTTTCACAAAAAATTATTAATTTTTCTACTAATTAAAAAGTTGTGTGCTTTTTGTACAATGATTATATAAGCGTTGCGCCCTGTTGTGATATTGAAATGTTAACATAACCAAAATAAATTGATTTATAGAATATATAAATGAAATTCATTAATGGGGTATATGTTTAATATATAAATAAGATGGATGGCTTTGATGGAGGGATATTAACGGTTTACTCATTGTCTCAGGCTTCACTGAAACGGGTAAGGAAGCGTAAAAACGAAAAAACCGCAAGCCAATAGC
>ERZ827423.3338-NODE-3338-length-11147-cov-53.620718_pt1 | contig 11147 bp, 10 predicted proteins | sample MGYA00519775_ERZ827423 | MGnify/ENA primary metagenome ERZ827423 (study PRJEB31778, sample SAMEA3449296) | human gut metagenome | biome: human gut; feature: human-associated habitat; material: faeces | place: United Kingdom | collected 2010/2012 ...
GTGTTAGGCACGCCGCCAGCGTTCATCCTGAGCCAGGATCAAACTCTCTATAAATTGTATCATAACTGCTCATCGCAGATATAATCTAAATTATGATTGCTTTTCTTAGCTCTCAAAGAAATTAATTTAAGCTCTTCCTCTCGGAAAAACTTGAACCCTTTTCCGGTGCTTATTTAGCATAAGCTGTTCTTACATTATCTAATTTTCAAGGTACAATTCGCGCCGCCGCTTTCAGCGGACAGCTTATTTACTTTACCACGAAGGTTCGCATTTGTCAAGAGTTTTTTCAAACTTTTTTGAAGTTTTTTTATTTCGCTCTTTCATCGATGCGGCGCTCTCTCCCGAGGCGCTTGCTTAGAATACCACTCAGGTCACAGTTTGTCAACACTTTTTTCGACTAATTTCACAACTTTTTTTCGCGGAATTTCCCTTACACTAAATATTGTGCATAATGGCGCGCATAATAACAACATGTCTGATTTTATGAAACTGTTCCGCCGCGAAAAAAGCGGCGAGGGTATCCACGTCCGGCGTGAGCCGGCGTACACGGGAGCAGTCGGCAGGAAAACGCTCGAGGATATTTTCGACGGCTGCTCGGATTTTCAGTCGCGCGAGATACGCCCCGGTCTTGCCGGGGACAGGCTGCTTTTTGTCTGCTGGCTTGACGGAGTTGCGGCCGGCGGCGACATCTCAAAGGATGTTCTGCGGCCGCTTACCGAGCTTTTGCGCTCGGGAGTTGCGATATCCGCTCAGCGGCTGCTCGACGGCGCGGTGTACAGCGCGCAGGCGCAGCTGCGCACGAGCCTTGACGATATCGTCGGCGATATCACGCAGGGCTGCTGCGCGGTCGTGTTCGAGGACGAACGGTGCGCGGTGTGCTTTGAGCTGAGGTCGCAGCAGATACAGCGCGGCATCAGCGAGCCGACGATGGAGAAATCGCTCAAGGGCGGCAAGGACAGCTTCACTGAGACCCTTCGCACCGACACCGCGCTTGTCCGAAAGCGCATCGCCAATCCCGCTCTGAAGATAAAAAGCGCCGTCATCGGCCGCAAGAGCATGACGCGGGCGGCGATACTCTACGTTGACGGCGTTGCCGACCCCTCGGTCGTTTCCGAGCTTGAGCGCCGAATTGATAATATAGATGTAGACGGTGCGCTCTCGACCGGCGTTATCGAGGAATACATCGCCGACCGGCCGCGCTCGATGTTTCCGCAGCTCGTGCATACCGAGCGCCCCGACCGCTTCGCGCGGCAGCTTCTCAACGGGCGCGTGGGGCTTATCATCGACGGCATACCGATAGCGTTTCTCGTGCCGGTGTCATTCCCGGAATTTCTGCGCGTTCCGCAGGAGGACAGCCAGAACTACGTCGTTTCATCCGCGCTGAGCGTCATCCGCTGGGCCGCTGTTATCCTTGCGCTGGCGCTGCCGGCATTTTACACGGCCATAGCCATGTATCATCAGGAGATGATCCCGACGCAGCTTCTGCTCTCGGTCATTGCGTCGAAGCAGGACGTTCCGTTTTCGACGGCGCTGGAGCTTATCGGCATGCTCATCGCCTTTGAGCTTTTGCAGGAGGCCGGGCTTCGTCTGCCCGACCCAATAGGCGACACGGTCAGCATCATCGGCGCGCTCATTGTCGGCCAGTCGGCGGTCGAGGCGAAGGTCATATCGCCGATCGCGGTGATCGTTGTCGCCACGGCCGGCATAGCAGGCTACGCGCAGCCGAGCCAGGATCTCGGCGCGGCGCTTAGGATATGCCGCTTTGCGCTGGTCATTGCGGCGATCGCCGCCGGGCTGTTCGGCGTTGTCATCTCGCTGTGCCTTTTCGTGTGGTATCTGTGCACGATCGACTCCTTCGGCCGCAACTACACCGCGCCGTGGTCGGGCGGACGCAGGAAAAATCTCAGCCGGACGTTTCTGCGGCGGCCGCTTCCCGAGGAGAAAATGCGCGAGCCGGAGCTGAACACGCCCGACAGAAGGAGGCAGGCATGAGAAAGCTCATTGCGCTTCTGTGCGCGCTCGGCGTTGCCGTCTTATCCACGGGCTGCTCCGGCGGCAGCATTTATTCAAACTATCGCGACATTGCCGAGCTTATGATCGTGCAGACCCTCGGCTTTGACTCCATGCCCGACGGCGGCGTGACCGTTTCCGTCTCGGCCGAGGGCAGCTCCGGCGCAGGCAGCGAGGACGGCAGCAAAAAGCCCGAGCGCCTGAGCGCAAGCGCGGCCTCGCTGACCGAGGCGCAGGACGAGCTTCAGCATTACAGCGGCGGACTTCAGCTGTTTTTCGGCCACACGGCGTATTTCTTGCTCGGCGCGGACGTCCTGAACACGGACACGGCTCGGTTTTTCGACTGCATTGAGCGCGACACGGCATTCCGCCTGAGCATACCCGTGTTTGCCGTTTCCTCAGGCAGCGCCTCGGAGCTTATCCTCGGTGCCGGCGACGAGGAGCGCGACGCGACAAAGCTCATGCATGCGCTGACGCAGGAGCTGCGGCTTCGGGGCGACATGCATGTTTACACCGCCGCCGAGATCATATCGGCCATGGATGTAAACGGTGCCGCGCTCATCTGCGCGGTCGCCGCCGCACCTGCCGACGCGACCGATCCCGACGCCGGCGAGGGCGAAATGGCGGTCGTGCCCGACGGCTATACTATTATATATAAAAACAAAGCCTGCGGCCGCATCCCGGCCGAGCTTGCGCGCGGCGTGAGCCTTATCCTCAATGAGGCCGGTCCCATGACCGTGAGTGTGGGCAACGCTGCGCTTCAGATTGACAGCGCCGACTGCGATATAGAACCCGTGTTCGGCGACGGGCTTGAGGGTCTTACATTTAATATTAAAATCAGCGCATCGCTTGCCGAGGTCAAGGGCGGCTTTGACCCGGACGAGCTTGCCGCCGGGCTTGAGGACAAGGTGCGCGCACTCGCCGAGGGCGTGCTCGAGCTTGAAAAAAGCACCGGCTGCGATTTTCTGCATCTGGGCAGCGCGCTTGAGATGCGCCACCCCGTGCGTCTGCGCGGCGCGGCGGAAAATCTCGCGCTTGTCCTGCCCGAACTGGATATGCGCGTTTGCGTCTCGGCGCGGCTTGACCGCAGCTTCAATCTTGACCTGAAGGAGACCGGCCAATGAAATTTCAATACGACCGCCGGCAGCTCCGGGCTATGTGCTTTGTCGCGTCGCTCGCGCCCGTGACGCGGCTTCTTCCGAAGGCGGCCGCGCAGCTTGCCGGAAGCGCGAGCTGGCTTGCGCCGCTTTGCGCGCTGCCGCCGCTGCTGCTGTTTCTGCTCATCCTCACCTCGCTCATGAAAATGCGCCGCGAGGGCGAGGGGCTGGGCGAAGTCATAATGCGTCGCTCGGGGCGCACGGCCGGGGCCATCGGGCTTGCGCTGATCGGCTCTTTCACGCTTTTTTCCGCCGGATTTATCCTGCGCACCGGCGCGCACCGCCTCATTTCGACGATCTACCCCGACGCAGGGCCGCTGTTTTTCATGGCGGCGATGCTCATCATCGGAACGGTGGCCGCGCTCGGCCCTGTCAAGGCCCTGCCGAGGGCCTCGCGCGTTTTCGCGCCGGTGCTGCTGTCGGTCATCGTGCTGGCGCTTATATTTTCGCTCGGCTCTGTGGATGTGCGCAACCTGCTTCCGATAAAAACGCAGAGCGCCGGCAAGGTGTTCATCTCCGGGCTTGCCGGCGTCGAGATCTACGGCGCCGTGCTCTACTGCGCGGCATTTTTGGAGGATCAGTCGCCGCTTCAGGGACGGCGCTTTGCCTCATACGCAGGCTGGCTCGCGCTTATCTGCCTGCTGCTTTGCACGTTCTGCGCCGTCATCATCGGCTGCTACGGCGCACATTTGACGTCGCGCACGCTGCACCCGTTTTTCTCAATGATCCGCGACGTGACGCTGACCAAGACCGTTGAGCGCATCGAGGCGCTGGTCACGACCCTGTGGGTGCTGTCCGACTTTGTCATTTTCACGCTGCTTCTGTGCACCGCATCGCACATTTTCCGGCTCATTTTCGGTTTTCACCCCGAAAAGGGCGACGTGCGCGCGCTCGATATGTCAAACGGCCGCATCATCATTCCGCTGTGCGCGGCGCTGTCAGGCACGGCGGCGCTGCTCATGCCGACAAGCGAGCACGTTATGCGCAGCATATCCCAGATCATCGTGCCCGGCGCGAGCCTCACCATCCTATTTGTCATTTTGCCGCTGCTGCTTCTCATCGCGAAGCTGCGCACGCCGCGTGGCGCCCTGTGACTGCGCCGATATGGTGCAGAAATTTCGGGCGCGAATTTTTCTTTGTTCTATATTAGTGCAAAGTTTCGACATTTTTCGTTTAAAATCGGCTTATCGAAAACGTAATTTTTGCACCGATTCGGAACAGGAGGCAAACGCATGGACAAGGCATACGCACACAGGGTCGGAACTCATTTATCGTGGCTGCGCAAGCAGAAGAAGCTCACGCAGGAGCAGCTTGCCGCGCGCATGCAGCTTATAGGCTGCGATATGACGCGCTCGGCTCTTGCAAAGATCGAGGTCGGCCAGCGCATGCTCTGCCCCGACGAGATCAAAGCCCTCCGCACCGCCCTCTCCGTCACCTACGACGACATTCTTTTATAGGCGAATTGACGCAGCTACGGATACGCATATTGCGGTTGCCCGGTTCGAAACATTGGAATAAACCGTGACTGCTACGCACCACGTTAGTGCGCATTAAAGTTTTGCACCGCAACCCGTAGGGGCGAGCATTGCTCGCCCGTTTTTTAATATTGTTTTTGCCTGGCGGCAAAGATTTAATAACACCTCATCCGTCACCAAGGTGACCCCTTCCCCTCAAGCTACGCAGGGGAAGACAAAAGGGACTGTCTGTGACCGCCCTAATGAATAATGAATAATGAATGATGAATAGTGAATAATTATGGTGTGCGGCTTTTGCCGCACTTTTTTAGTGGCGTTTTTGCGCTGATACCGATACGGTTTTTGCGTCAGCACGATCGGGAGCTGCCGATGAAACCATAATGAAAGGGCGAGCAATGCTCGCCCCTACGACTATAGATTTTAGTATCAGCAAAACCGATACATATGACAATAATGTAGCGCCTGCGGCGCGGATATAATAACACCTCATCTGCCGCAAGCGGCATCTTCCCCTCAAGCTCCGCAAGGGGAAGACAGTGGGGTACGGTGCAAAATTCAGCAGTGCGCTACCACGGTTTCCTCCATTGTCCCAAACCGGGCTACCAGAGATAAATGTATCCGTAGCTGCGCCAAAGCGCCTCTGAAAAAGTGCGAGGCAAACACGGTTTTGTCGGTAGCTTCGACACCGGGCTACTGCAATATGCAGTTTGCACTACCGGGTTGCGTAGCAGTCACGGTTTCCTCCATTGTCCCGAACCGGGCAACCAGAGATAACCGTATCCGTAGCTGCGTCAAATCGCCTCTAAAAAATCGCCACTAAAGAACAACGTTGCGCTGGTGGGAGTTATAGACCTTATTGAGGATCGGGCGCACGCCGTAGTACAGCAGCTTGTTATCGAGATTGAACCAGTATATGAGCATGCTCAGGGGAACGACGCTCAGCGCGCCGACGAGAAGCTTCTTTTTCATTTCGTTTACCATCCTTCGTAATCGTCAAAGTCCACAAGGCTTTCGTCGAGCGGCTCTTCCTGCATGACGGCGGTCATGTATTCGGAAAACTGCCTGCGCATCTCGTTGCGGCTTATGGTGCGGTGGTCGAACATATCGTTCTGCACCCAGACGAGGTGCTTGTTTTTATCCTTGGCCTGATCGTTCACAACGCCTGCAAGACCCATCGCGCCCTTGCAGGTGATGTCGTCATACACGAGCACCATATCGCAGTTGAATTTCTCGGCCTCGTCCCAGACCTCGAGCAGATGCCGGTATCCGCCGGTGAGGTGGCGGCGCATGACGCCGCGCTCGTAGTTGTGCGCGATGCCGAGCAGCGCATCATCGAGATTATCCTCGGAGATGATGACGTTGCCGGAGAACATGTCCATCTGCGCCGGGACAAGCACGCCCCAGCAGTTGTAGGCCCAGGTGTTGAAATCGACGAAGTAGCAGCCGGGGCCGCCCCAGGTTATCATGCGGTGGCGCGCCTTGTCGAAGCTGACGGTTTTGTTTTTGTACGCCTTTTCGGCGACCTTGAGCGCTTTCTTCGCGGCCTTGTCGATATACGGCATGCTGCCGCCGGAGAAGGTGAAGTAAAACGCGTGGAACAGCGGCGAGATTACGTTGCCGAAAGCCGTGTACGGCGTTTTCGCGTACTCCCAGACCTCGAACTCGTTGCGCACCTCTTTGTTGTGCTGCTTCATGACCTCGAAAAACGCCTTCTCGTCGAACTTCTCGCCCGTCGTGTCCTCGATGAATTTTATGACCTCTTTCATCTGCGCAAGGGCGTATCTGTCGGTGGACTCATCCTCCCAGCGCATGGGTATGCCTGCGACGGTCGTGGGGATTTTGATCCTGCGCTCGATGAGCTGGCTGTTCATGGTCGAGGAGTCGCAGGGCATGTTGTTCGTGACAAGGCACGCGCCGACCTCGGGGTAGTCGTCGTTTATCGCAACGCCGGCGGCGTTTGCGCTCAGGCGGCAGGAGTCGGCAGGCAGGCCGACGTTTTCCATGATGTCCATATAAAACGGAGCGAGGTTCTGATCCATATAGGTGCCCAGAAGTCCCTGCAAAACCTCAAGCGGCAGAGCCTTGAGATTGGGGAAGCCTGCGACGATCTCGGGGCACATGGTCTGCTCGAGCATGACGAATTTATCGGCAGCATCGGTGTCGCCGAAGCGGCGGTCGCCGATCATGCTGTCGGCGAGCATGCCGGTCGTGCCCTTCATGATAGCGTGCATTTGTATGTGCGCGGTTCTCAGCGCCGGGCCGCGCAGACCGGCGGTGCATTTATCGGTCATGTGCAGCGCGCCGATGTAGCCGCCGAACCAGCGGTACTCGAACAGTCCCTTGACTATGCGCACGGGGGACTTGGCCGCAAACTGCGCCAGGATGCCGAGGTTGACCACCCACTGGAGATAGTCATAGAAGGTGTCCTTCAGGCCGCGCCACTCGCGGTGCTTTGCGATGCCGCTGCCCTTGTAAAAGCGTTTTCTCTCGTCTGCCATCACATTTTACCTCCCTGGAGCTTCTTTATCTCGATGCTTTCGACAAAGGCCTGGAACCTTGTGCGGAGCTGGCCGGCCGATGCCATCGTGTATTCCTTCTCGACGCCGATGCAGGGGATGCCCTCGACCTCGTTCATGTCGTGCACGCCCATGACGCGCTCGTAGCTCCAATATTCGCAGAACTTCATCTGAAGATACAGAACACCGTCGGCGTCGTAGTCATTGACAAGCTGCTTGAGGTAGCTGCGGCGCTGCACCTGCTTTTCCTTGTTCATGAATCGGGGGCACTCGCTCGTGCTCAGATAGTGCCGCGCAACGGCCGTAAGCGCGCTTTCGCCCTCGCGGATCTCGATCTGCTCCCTGCCGGGCAGCGAGCCGTAGCAGTAGCGGTCGGCAACGACATACACGCCGCAATCCTCCAGCAGCTTCGTGAACGCCGGGTCATCGACCTCGGAGCCGGTCACGACTAAGCGCGCGCGGTAATTGGGCTTGGGATCGACCTTGCGCTTTCTGACCTCTCTGAGAGTTTCGCGCAGCTTCTCCTTTATCAGATACTGCGGGCAGCACTCGCTCACAAGCTGCAAAACGTGGAACTCGTAGCTCGTTATCGGGGGATTGGGCAGCTTGCGCAGCTCGCCAAGCTCGCTTATGATGTCGCAGATCTCGTTGTGCTCCCAGATCGCCGCACGGATGGCCTCGTCGGAAACATCCACACCGTAGACCTTTTCGAGCGGCTCGAGTATGTGCTTGCGCAGCTGATTTTCATAGTGCTCGTAGGCGGCCTTCGTCGTGACGAAGGGAACGTCCATCATGCTCAGGAAAAAGTCGGGGTTCTGCTCCTTGACAAGACCCATTATGTCGAAATACTCATGCGCCCTGTGCATCATCTGGCATGTTTCGGACGAGAACATGGCCGACAGGAAGTTGTAGCCGCCCTCCATGCTGCGCTCAAGAATGCTGCGCGTGAACGGGCAGGTCTTGTTGGTCATGTAATATGTGCCGATGTCGGTGTTGCTCGTGCCGGGGGCGCGCAGGCGCACCGAGAAGCAACCGCCGAGGTTGAGCAGTACCTCGGGGACAAAATAGCAGGTGTATCCCAGCGCCTTTTTCCCATCCGCTGCGGCCTGCTTGACAAGCTCGTTGTTAGCTTCCTGAAGCAGATCCTCAAAGTAGATGAGGTGCTTTAAGTCTTTCATAGTATCCTCCTCTTATTTTCACGGACGCACTTCATTACGCCCGATAACGCTCCCAAATCGTGAATAATCACAAGCAAATATTAGCACATAGCTAATTTTGTGTCAATTAAATCCTTGACATTTCTCAAAATTTGCTTCATAATATTCTTGTGATTGTGATTAATCAATCACCAATCTGCACAGGCGGTAACGGTAAATGGCATTTGAGAAAATTAGCGTGCCCTCGGCGAAGGAGTGCTTTTTTGAAAATATAAAGGCGAAGATACTCTCGGGCGAGCTGCGCCCCGGCGAGAAGCTGCCGAGCGAGCGCGAGCTTGCCGAGAGCACAGGGATAAACCAGTCGGCGATACATCTGGCGATAAAAGACCTTGAGCGCACGGGGTTTCTGAGCATCGTTCCGCGCCACGGGACCTATGTCGCCGACTATGTGAGCAGCGGAAATTACGACACTCTGCACGAGCTGCTGCGCTCGGGCGATAAATACATGACGCGGCAGCGCATAGTTGCGCTTGTCGAAACGCGCAACGCCATCGAGGGCGGCGCGCTCATCCGCCTCGCCGGCAGTCACACCGAGGACGATATTCGGGCGCTTGAGGAATACATCGACCGCTTCAGGGCCTCGCGCGGCAAAGGGCTGAGCGATGTTCGGCTCGGCGAGATGACCAAGGATTTTCACTACCTTATCTGCAAGCTCAGCGGAAACGAGGTGTTCATCCTGCTTATGAACTCCTTTGCCGAGATATCGCGCGGCCTCTGGCGGCACTGCGCCGGGCACTGGGGTCTCGAGGGGCTTATCGAGCAGAGCGAGCACATTGTCGAGCTTATTAAAACCGGCCGCGGCCTCGATGCGCAGGTTTATATAACCGATAAATTCAACGAATTCGTCCGCGACTGCGGCATCGTTTTTTAGTTTTTTAGAGGCGCATTGACGCACCTACCGATACGTTTTTTGCGGTTGCCCGGTTCGGAACATTGGAATAAACCGTGACTGCTACGCAACCCGGCAGTGCAAGCTGCATATTGCGGTCGCCCGGTGTCGAAACTGCGGAGGAAACCGGGCGGCTTCGCAGCTGAGAGCTGATAGCTAATAGCGAATAGTTTTTTCAACCCCACGGCAGCAAAGCTGCCTGCTCCCCTTGACAGGTGAGCCAATGGAGTGCGGCGCAAAATTCAGCGCCGTACTAACAGGACGCGAAACGCTATGGTTTGTTCAGTTGTTTCCGGTCGGGCAACCGCAATATGCGTATCCGTAGGTGCCCCAATGCGCCTCTAAAAATTCGCCACTAAAAAACCCTCGTCCGGGAGGACGAGGGTTTTTTATATGGTATTGAGATCAATCCATCTTGTTGAGTGCGACGGTCATAGCGCTCTTCTTGTGAGCTGCGTTGTTCTTGTGGATAAGACCCTTGCAGGCTGCCTTGTCCACGGCCTTGACTGCGACCTTGTAGCTCTCTGCTGCGACGGTCTTGTCGCCGCCTGCGACGGCTGCGTCGAACTTCTTCATGACGGTTTTAAGAGCGGTCTTGTCGGCGCGGTTCTTTGCGCGCAGCTCCTTGCTCTTTGCGTCTCTCTTCATTGCGGACTTAATGTTGGGCATCGTTGTTGCACCTCCTTGTAACTTAGTAACAAAAGTCTACGGACTTTTCCGGCGAAAACCGCCGGTTTACGCCGGCTGCCAGACTGATTTTCCATTCTGGCGGTTACTGCCGTTGGGACTGAATAACGTAACGAAACGCGAGTAGACGCTCGCGGATAATTAGTTTATCATCAAAGCACTGAAATTGCAAGCTTTTTCTTCACTTTTTCCGCTTTTTTATAAATAAATGTATCGCTTGTGCCGTCGAGGGTAAAACTACCACTATATCTTGTTATGTTGAGGTGGAGCATGCAGAACAAATTCGCGCGCACGGACCTGGCCGCCGAGGCGGTCGGCAGGCTGGACAGAGCACCCGAGGGCGTTTTTGCCGACACGCTTTCGCTGCACGGCTGCGAGGTCAGCCGCGTCGTGATATCTTCCGAGGCCGGAGCCGAGGCGCTGGGCAAGCCTATGGGCAAATACCTCACGCTCGAAATGGCAGATTATGTTACGCGGCGCGGACAGAGCTTCCCGGACTGCGCGGCGGCGCTGCGCGATCTGCTGAAAAGCTTCGAGGCGGTCGAGCGCGCGCAGAGCTATCTAATCGCCTGTCTGGGCAACCGCGCCGTGACTCCCGACGCGGTCGGGCCGCTTACAGCCGACGGAATTATCGTCACGCGGCACCTGAAATCCTCGCTTCCGCAGGATTTTGCGGCGTTTTCGTCCGTATCCGTTGTGCGCCCCGGCGTTTTGGGCACGACCGGCATTGAAAGCGCGCAGACCATCCGCAGCATGTGCGAGCTTGTGCGCCCCGACTGCGTTATTGCCGTCGATGCGCTCGCAAGCGGCGAGATGCACCGGCTTTGCCGCAACATTCAGCTTTGCGACACGGGAATTTCCCCCGGCAGCGGCGTCGGCAACGACCGCGCCGAGTTAAGCGAGGCTTACCTCGGATGCCCGGTGATCGCCGTCGGCGTTCCGACGGTCGCCGATGCAGCGGCGCTCAGCGACAGTGCGGACGCGCAGAGTCTCTTCGTCACACCGCGAAATATCGACGAGCTTGTGCGCTCGGCCTCCAAGCTCATCGCCTACGGCATCGACCTTGCGCTGCACCGGGGTCTCGGTATCGAGGATATCGACGCGCTCATCGAGTAATGTTTCACGTGAAACGCCGCCCTGCCTGTTTCACGTGAAACACAGGCAAAAAATTTTCAAATGTTTCATGTGAAACATTG
>ERZ827423.3339-NODE-3339-length-11142-cov-4.337693_pt1 | contig 11142 bp, 10 predicted proteins | sample MGYA00519775_ERZ827423 | MGnify/ENA primary metagenome ERZ827423 (study PRJEB31778, sample SAMEA3449296) | human gut metagenome | biome: human gut; feature: human-associated habitat; material: faeces | place: United Kingdom | collected 2010/2012 ...
ATCAGCACCAGCTGGGTGGAGTAGGCCTTGGTGGTGGCCACGGCGATCTCCGGCCCCGCCCAGGTGTAGAGGACGTCGTCCGCCTCCCGGGCGATGGAGCTGCCCACCACGTTGACGATGGCCAGGGTCCGGCCGCCCCGGCGCTTGGCCTCCCGCATGGCGGCCATGGTGTCCAGGGTCTCGCCGGACTGGCTGATGACGATGACCAGCGTCTTCTCGTCCACCAGGGGATCGCAGTACCGGAACTCCGAGGCCAGCACCACCTCCACCGGCCGGCGCAGCAGCTTCTCCCAGATATACTTGCTGACCACGCCCACGTGGTAGCTGGAGCCGCAGGCGATGACAAAGATCCGGGAGATGTCCCGCACATACTCCGCCGTCAGCCGCAGGTCGTCCAGCACCACACGGCCGTCCCGGATCCGGGGGGAGATGGTCTTGCGGACCGCCTCCGGCTGCTCCATGATCTCCTTGGCCATGAAGTGGGCGTAGCCGCCCTTCTCCGCCGCGGACACGTCCCAGTCCACCAGGCTGTGGGTCTTTTCCACCGGCATCAGCTCGTCGTCGAACACGTCCACGCTGTCGGCGGTGAGGACGGCGATTTCCCCGTCGTCCATGTACACCACGTCCCGGGTGTACTTGATGATGGCCGTCACGTCGGAGGCGATGAAGTTGCCGTTCTTGCCATAGCCGATGATGAGGGGGCTGTCCTTCCGGGCGGCGATGAGGGCGTTGGGGTAGTCGGCGCAGATGATGCCGAAGGCGTAGGAGCCCTCGATCCGCCGCAGGCAGCGGCCCACCGCCTCCAGCATATTGTGGCACTCGTTGTAGTGGAACTCCAGCAGCTGGGCCACCACCTCCGTGTCCGTGTCGGAGGTGAAGTGGACGCCCTGGCGCATCAGGTGCTCCTTCAGCTCCAGATAGTTTTCGATGATGCCGTTGTGGACGATGGCGATCCGCCCGTTCTCGCTGACGTGGGGATGGGCGTTGATGTCGTTGGGCTCCCCGTGGGTGGCCCAGCGGGTGTGGCCGATGCCCAGGTTCCCCTCCAGGTCCGCGCCGCCGTGGATCAGGTCGGACAGCACCTTCAGCCGGCCCTTGGTCTTGCGCACCTGGAGCCCCGCCGTCTCGGACCGCACCGCCACGCCGGCGGAGTCATAGCCCCGGTACTCCATCCGCTCCAAGCCGTCCAGCAGAATGGGCGCCGCGGGCTCGTTTCCTACAAATCCAATGATTCCGCACATAGTTTCAAAATCCTCCTGAAGATTCCAAATGAATGGTCAAAAGGACAAACGCGCAGTCATTTGTCACTTTCTCCACGGTCACAGCCCCCTTGTTTTGCGGTCGCCCGCATATTTGCCGGCTGTGTGCGCGCCCGTGGGCACGGAAGGGCATCCGCCGAAATCTTCGATACTCCCTTCCCCTCGTCGTCCCGCCGAAACGGCGGGCGCTGGCGCTGTGATGGGCAGCCGCCCATAAACTCCTTTCCCATCTGCGATTTGAGTCAAAAATATATGATCCACTCCCATCCGGGAGACTGATCCGGGATAAAAGTTCCGTTCCGGCAGATACTACCGGGACGGAGGGATTCCCGCTATGATGACCGCTTTTGTCCGCACAATCATCCTTTACTTCTTTATCATGGTCGGCCTGCGGCTGATGGGCAAGCGCCAGATCGGCGAGCTGGAACCCAGCGAGCTGGTGATGACCATGATGATCTCCGACCTGGCCGCCGTGCCCATGCAGGACTTCGGCATTCCCCTGTTGTCCGGCCTGGTGCCGATCCTGACGCTGCTGGCGCTGTCGCTGCTGCTGAGTCAGCTGTCCCTCCGCAGCCTGCGGCTGCGGACGCTGCTGTGCGGCACGCCGGTGGTCCTCATCCGGCGGGGCCAGCTCCAGCAATCCGCCATGCGGAAAAACCGCTTCACCATCGACGAACTGATGGAGGAGCTGCGGGAGCAGGGCATCAGCCGCATCGAGGACGTGAAATACGCCGTGCTGGAGAACTCCGGTCAGCTGTCTGTCTTTCCCTGGACCGCCCAGCAGCCGCCCACGGCGGAGCAGCTGGGGCTGGACCTGGAGGACGATGTGACCCTCCCGGTGGTGCTGATCAACGACGGCCGCATTCTCCGCCGCAACCTGACGGCCTGCGGCCGGAACGAGGCCTGGCTCCGCAAACAGCTGTCCCGGGAAAAGGTCTCCTCCCCCCGGGAGGTCTTTCTCCTGACCCTGGATGAGCAGGGGCAGGTGCTGTGTGTCCGAAAGGAGCGGGAGCCATGAAAGTGTATGCGCTGCCTGCCGCCATTCTGGCGGGAATCTTGTCCTTTGCCCTGTGGAACGGGGCCAACATGACCGATCTCACGGTCCGGTGGCGGGACCAGCTGCAGCAGGTGGACGCCCTGGCCCAGTCAGGGGACTGGACCGGGGCCCTGGCAGCCCTGGCGGACAGCTATGAGGACTGGTCGAAAAGCCAGACCTATCTCCACATCGTGGCGGAACACGACGCGGTGGACGACGCGGAGGCCATGTACCGCCGGGCCACAGCCTTTGCCTCCACCCGGGAGCTGACAGAGTTCCGGGCGGAGCTCTCCGACCTGCGGGACCAGCTGCGCCTGCTGGCGGAGACGGAGCGGCTGGACATCAAAAACGTCCTGTAGCCCCTGTCACCGGTTGTCCGCCAGGAGCTTGTTCAGCTCCGCCATAAAGGTGTCGATGTCCTTGAACTGGCGGTAGACGGAGGCGAACCGGACGTAGGCCACCTGGTCCACGTTCCGCAGCCGCTCCATCACCTTCTCGCCGATGGTCTCGGTGCTGACCTCCCGCTCCATGGAGTTCTGCAGGTCCTGCTCGATCTCCTCGGCGATCTTCTCCAGGTCCGCCAGGGGCACCGGCCGCTTCTCACAGGCCCGGATCATACCGCCCAGCACCTTCCGCCGGTCAAAGCTCTGGCGGCTGCCGTCCTTTTTCACCACCACCATGGGCAGGCTCTCCACCGTCTCATAGGTGGTGAACCGCTTGCCGCAGGAGAGGCACTCCCGCCGGCGGCGGATGCTGCTGTTCTCGTCCGCGGGACGGGAATCGATGACCTTGCTCTCACTGTAACCGCAATAAGGGCACTTCATACGGGACCTCCATTTTCCCTCCGCCGGGTGCCGGCGGAGCCATCGCGGCCGCCGCGGGGATATGCTTTTCCAGCCATCCCGCCCGATGCGGGGGACAGGCCGGGCGCATCCCGCAGCCGCTTTGCGGCTATTATACCACAGGCCGCCGGGATGTGGTATATATCATTTGGCATTTTTTGAAAAAACTGTCCCGCCGGCTTCACAGCACAGGCCGCTCCCCGCTGTCAAAGGCGTAGACAACGTAGTCCCGGCCGCCGATCCGGCAGACCCGGGCCAGGCAGAACAGGGCCGGCAGCGGGAAGGGCCGCCCCGCGTCATAGGGCAGGGCCACATACCGCCGTCCCGCCGCCTGCCGGGTGAGGACGCCGGAGGCGTTTTGCAGCTGCTCCCGGAGCCAGGGGGAGCGGAACAGCTCCCCGGCCGCCGGGAGCCAGTCCCCCGGTTCCGCCGGGTGGGCGGGGCGGAGTTCTCCCCACTGGAGCCGGCCCACCGGGCCGGTCAGCCGGGCGGAAAACCGCCGCCGGATGGCGGCCCGGTCCCCGCAGGGCTCCAGAACCCCCAGCCGCAGCTCCCCCTGATCCCCCACCGCCCAGGCACACCAGAGGCCCTTCTCCGGCAGGCGGCACCGGGCCTCGAACCAGGTGTACAGCGCCTCCCGCTCCGTCGTCAGCTCCCCGACGGATCTGCCGTCCCACAGCAGCGGAAACTTGTCCATGGTCCCGCCTCCTCTCTCCAAAAAGGTCCCGCCTGGCAGATCCTATGCCCAGGCGGGACCTTTTATGCGGACAGGTGTCAGGAGACGGTATAGCTTCCCCGGACCAGCAGCTTGGTGGTGGCCGCCGTGGCCCGGACGCCGCGGCCCTCCACAGTCATCATGTACAGGTGATTCTGCACCAGGGCGCCGCCGTTGTTCAGGGTGGCGGCCGCGCTCTCATCGATCAGCCCCGGGGTGGAGGGGGAGACGCAGGCGGCCGTCCCCACCCGCAGCATCACCTCGCAGCCCACGTCCCCGGTGAGGACCTGTCCGCTGGTCAGCGTCACCACGGCAAAGGTGGATGCGGCGGTGCCGGTGGAGACGCCCAGCTGGGCGTTCCGGGCCTCGATCTTCTGGTCCACCCGCTCCATGATGGAGTCCATGAACGTCTCGTTCAGGTAGCTCAGCGTCACCAGCGGGTCGCCGGAGGAGCCCGCCTCCGCCGCCGCGGAGATCGTCACGTTCAGGGCGCCGCAGAGCACCAGCAATGCCAGCAGCCGCAGATACCATCTGTTTTTCTTCATCCCTATGTACCTCCGTGTTTTATCCGTTGTATCCCGAGGAACCAGGCCCCCTGAAAAGGGCGTGACGCCCCCTTCAGGACGGGCCTTGCGGTCAGGCCGCCTGTCTCCAGGCCGCGCCCGGTCCGTGTGTTGCCGAAGTTCCGACTCTCCTATACCAACTGGTCGTGGGGCAGCCCGAAGCTCACCGCGATGGCAAGGTCCACCTTCTCCATCACGCGCTCCTCCACATGGCCCATCTTTTCCCGCAGGCGCTTTTTGTCCAGGGTGCGCACCTGCTCCAGCAGGACCACGGAGTCCCGGCTCAGCCCACAGCTCTCCTCCACCGGGAGGTCGATATGTGTCGGCAGCTTGGCCTTCCCGGTCTGGGAAGTGATGGCCGCCGCGATCACAGTGGGGCTGTAGCGGTTTCCGGTGTCGTTCTGGATGATCAGAACCGGCCGGACGCCGCCCTGTTCGCTGCCCACCACCGGGGAGAGATCGGCATAGTAAATATCGCCGCGCTTGACACTTGTATCCACAAAGTTCACACTCCGCCGAAAGAAGTACCCGTCACCGAAAGTCCTTCGGTGAGGCCACTTTCATTCTCCCACGCAGGTACGGAATTTATACTTTGCCAAGGCCGTAAAATTCCGGCGTCCTCGCCCCGCATCATCCTATGCCGGAAGCGGGAGGGGTGTGAAGCACTGCGGAGAAACAAACTGGATGGGCGGCGGCTCACTGCCCCGCGCTCACAGCAGGTGCAGGCTCCGCTCCACCACTCTGCCATCTTCAATATACACCCTGGGCACCCGGCGGCTCACCGCGCAGGTCAGTTCGTAGGGGATGGTGCCAAGGATGGCCGCCAGGTCGTTGACGCTCTGGCGGCGGCCGAAGATCTCCACCGCGTCTCCCACCTTCACGTCCGGCAGGCCGGTCAGGTCGATCATGGACATATCCATGCAGATCCGCCCCCGCTGGGGCGCCGGGCCCGCGTCCGTCACCACCGACATCCGGTTGGAGAGCCCCCGGAAGAACCCGTCCGCGTAGCCGATGGGCAGTACGCCGATCCGGGTCCTGCTCTGGGTGTGGAAGGTCCGGCCGTAGCTGATGTCCGTGTCCGGGTCAAAGGTCTTGATGGTGGAGATGCTGGATTTCAGGGTCATCACCGGCCGCAGGTCCAGCCGCTGGGCGTCTCCCCCCACGCCGTACAGGGCGATGCCGGGCCGCACCATGTCCAGGTACATCTCCGGATACCGGGCCAGGGCGCCGCTGTTGACACAGTGGCGGATGGCAAAGGTCCGGCCCTTTGCCGCCAGGGCGTCCAGCACCCGGGTAAAGACCGCGAACTGCTCCCGTGTATAGGCCTCGCTGTCCGCGTCGTCCTCGTCGGAGACGGCGAAGTGGGTGAAGATCCCCTCCGCCTCCAGCCCCGGCAGGGCGCAGGCCTCGGCGATGGCCTCCACACCGGCGTCAAAGTGCTCGTCCCGCACCAGGAAGCCCAGCCGGGACATGCCGGTGTCCACCTTGATGTGGACCTTCAGGGTGCCGCCGCAGGCTGTTGCGGCGGCGCTGTACTCCTCCGCCTTGGCCTTGGCGGACACCGCCTGGGTAATGCGGTATGCGATCAGCTGGGGCACCATGCTGGGGGGCGTGTGGCCCAGGATCAGAATGGGGGCCTGGATGCCTCCCCGGCGGAGCTCCTCCGCCTCGTCCAGGCTGGACACCGCCAGATAGTCCGCCCCCAGCTGCTCCAGCTTCCGGGAGATCTGGATGGCCCCGTGGCCGTAGGCATCCGCCTTCACCACACCCAGATACTTCACATCCGGTCCGATGCGCCTGCGGGCCTGCTGATAGTTGTGGGCCAGGGCATCCAGGTCGATCTCCGCCCAAGTCCGTCTCAGAACCGGTTCCTCCATATGTCAGGTCACCTTCTCCGTCATTTGCGGAACCGGCGGGAGGATATGACCTCCCGCCGGCTCATTCCTGGTCTTGTATTGTACCATAAAAAGAAAAGCTCGTAAAGTCCGCCGTCAAAATGATTTCTCCGTCCACGGCGATCTCCCCCCGGAGGGGCACGCTGTCCACCTGCCGCAGCCAGAGGGTGGAGAGGATCTTGCCGTCCTCCGCCCCGGTCTGGTCCACAGTCAGGCGGATGCAGGGCGTCTCCTGCCAGTCCTCCCGGTTCTCCTCCAGCAGCCAGCCGTCCCGCAGGGCGCTCATCAGCTGGGGCAGGCAGGCCATGGGGCTGATGTCCTGGCTGCTGACCGTCCCGGCGTTGAGGCACTGGTCCTCATACACCAGCGCCGCCTCTCCGTCGGTGAGTACCGCCTTGACGCCGGCGATGGTCTCCGGCGAGAGGACCTCCACCGTGGTCTCCCCCTCCGGCACGTAGTCGCACCGAAGTGTGGCCTCCCAGACCGCCCCATCCTGGGTGCAGGAGACCTCCGCCTCCATGACGCAGCCCGTCATGTTCCGGTAGGGCATCCGCGCCTCCGCCGCGCCCTCCGTCTCTCCGCCTGTGGTGCCGCAGGCTGTCAGCAGCAGGCACAGGGTCATCATTGGTACGCAAAGCCATCTGCGCACCGCAAAAACCTCCGCTTTAAGATAGGACTTCCCGGATGGCCGCCGGCAGAGAGGCGATCACATCCTCCGGCGTCATGCCGTAGGCGGTCAGTTGTTCCGCCGCCAGATCCCCCGCCCGGCCGTGGAGCCACACGCCCCCGGCCGCCGCCTGGACCGGCAACGCCCCCTGGGCCAGCAGGGAGACGATGACGCCCGTCAGCACGTCGCCGCTGCCGCCCTTGGCCAGGCCGGAATTCCCGGTGGTGTTCACCAGGGCGTTGCCGGAGGGCACAGCGGTGATGGTCCGGTGGCCCTTCAGCACCAGGATGCAGCCGTGGGCTGCCGCGAAAGCCCGGGCGGCCCCCAGCCGGTCCCCCGCCGACAGGTCTCCGCCGATCCGGGCGAACTCCCCGTCGTGGGGCGTCAGCACCGTCACCCGGTCCCGCCGGGCGTCCAGTACATCCATATGCCCGGCCAGCGCATTTATGCCGTCGGCGTCCAGCACCACCGGCATCTGAAGTTCCCGCAGCAGGTCCAGCACCAGCTCTGTGACACCGCTGCCCCGGCCCAGGCCGGGGCCAATGGCCACCGCGTCACAGCCGGCGGCCCGCCGCAAAATCTCCTCCTTTGCCTTGGGGGACAGCTTCCCGTGCTTGTCCGGCAGGGGGAAGGGCATGGCGCTAACGCACTTGGCCGCCTCCACCGGCCAGATGGCCGCCGGCACCCCCAGGGACACCAGGCCGCACCCGGTCCGCACCGCCGCCGCGGCGGTGAGATAGGGGGCCCCGGTGTAGCCCACCGCGCCGCCCACGATCAGCACCTTGCCGAAGGTGCCCTTGTGGCCGTCGATCTTCCGAGGGGGCAGGGCGATGCGGACGAAGTCCCGCTCCACCGTCTGGGCCCGGCAGACAAGGTCTTGGACCAGATCCGCCGGGATGCCGATGTCCCGGACCTCCACCGCGCCGGAGCGGACGGCCCCCTCCCCCACCGCCTGGCCGATTTTGGGCAGGGTGAAGGTGACGGTGCGGTCCGCCCGGACAGCCCGGCCCAGCACATCACCGGTGTCCGCCGCCACACCGCTGGCGATGTCCGCCGCCACCACGGTACACCGACTCTCGTTCATCCAGTCCACCGCCGCGGCAAAGGGGGAGCCGTCTGCGATGGGCCGGGACAGTCCCACGCCGAAGAGGGCGTCGATCACTACGTCGCAGCCCAGCACCCAGGCCCGCTGGCCCGCATCCTCCGGATCGAACCGCTCCAGCTCCACGCCGCACTCGCTGAGGCGGCGGGTCTCCTCCAAAGCGTCCGGGGTCAGCTTCTCGTAGTCCCCCACCAGGAACGCCCGGGTCTTCAGGCCCTTCAGGAACAGCAGCCGGGCGGCGGCGATGCCGTCGCCGCCGTTGTTGCCTGCGCCGCAGAGGGCCGCGCCCCGGCATCTGCCCGGCCGCCGGGGCAGCAGGTCCAGCGCCGCCTGGGCCACGCCCTCCGCCGCCCGCTCCATCAGGTCAATGGAGGGGATGTTCCGCTCCTCGATGGCCTGATGGTCCAGCTCCTTCATCTGTACTGCTGTCGTCAGTTTCATGGCTGTGCCCTCCTGCGCTCTGCTTGGTGTTTCTGGTGCCTATTATAGGAAGTTCCGCGCCGGATTGCAATGATTTGTAACCGGTTTGTCATGGATTCCGGGGGCAAGTATGATATGATGCAGATACAGAACAGGAGGTGCACCGCATGAGACGTTTTTGGATCCCCCTGCTGCTCACTGTCGCGCTGCTGACCGGCTGCGGCGGGCAGATGGTCGGGCAGATACCGTCGACGCCGGAGGACGCGGACACGTCCGACACATTGACAGAGGCGGACGTGCTGGACCTTTATGCGACGGCGTCCTCGATCTACGACTGGTTCGATCTGGCGCCTCCGTCTCTGGACCGGACGGACTCCCTCACAGAGGATGGTGTGACCTATTATAAAGTAAAGGAAGCCAGCGCTCCTCCCATTACCCTCACCGCCCAGGCCGGGATGGAACAGCTCCGGCGTTTGGTGGACCTCTTTTTCTCCGCAGAGATCGCAGATGCGCTGTTTTCGGAATCGCCGGAGCAGTTCCGGGACTTCGACGGAATCCTCTACGCCACGGATGGCGGTCGGGGGAGCAACCTCTACCTGCTGGACAAGGCCGTGGCGGCGGAGCAGGTAGATGCAGACCACTGGACCGTGACCGTCACCTTCTACGCCGACAGCTGGGCTTTTGAAGAGCCCAGCGCCACCGTCGGCTACTCCCAGGCGGTGCTGGATCTGGAGCGCATGGCGGACGGCTGGAAGTTCACCAGTTTCTGCCCCTCGGACGGACTGGACCTGGATGCGGAGACAGTGTTTCAGTTCACCTATACGGATGAGGGCTTTCCGGCGAGCCTGGGCAGTCTGGAGGACTGCTCCGACCTGAAGCTTGCCTGCTGGCTGCTCCACGCCGATGGGGCCTATTCCGAGGGCCCCTCCGACACGCTGACCCGGCGGTTCCTGGAGGCCCCGGACACCTGGTTCGAGGCGTTGTCCGTGTTCCCGGGCAGCCCCTGGGAGCACGCCGACATCGTGATGGCCGCCCCGGTGGACGACACCTATGCCTGGTATGGCCAGGAGGAACAGGCCCGGCTGACGGAGATCCTGGACACCTACCAGCCGGAAAACGACGCCCAGCAGGCCCTGCTGACCGCACTGGAACAGGCGCTGATCTCCCGGCATTTTTCCCTTCAAATCAGCGGGAGTCCGCTGTCTCTGGGAGATCAGTCCGGGAGCTTTCCTTGGAGATTCCCGTTAACGGAACATTCCCGCACATATTATAAAGAAGACACCGTTAGCCGTTATGCCTTCTATGAAGTTGACTGCGGAGATCTCACAGTCCAATACACGGTCTTCGACGACAATGAATGTGTCGTAAAAATCATCACAGATCATTCTGGATTCCCCACTGACGCCGGCATCGAGGTCGGCAGCTCGGCAGAGGATGTACAGGCCACCTATCCCGTAGAAATTCTGGAGGATGCGGCGGACTGGTGTACAGAGGCCGATTATGCACTGATATATGATCCGGGTGGTTGGGCGCTGGGAAATTACATTGCCTTTTTTATGAAAAATGATGCGGTCATCGAAATTGAAGTCGGCATCTGGTAACCGGCAGAGGTCCTTGCTTTGTACATTTTCCCCAGTCCGCTGAAATTCAGCGGACTGGGGCTTGCATTTTGACTTTTTCTGTGCTATAAGTGTTAATTGTTATCAGCGATGAACGGGAAAATAACCGCGATACGCCGCCAAGAGAGGTCTGGCCACCGGCTGCAAGCCAGACTGCGGACGCCCGGTTTGGTTCGCCTGGGAGCCGCCGTGGAGACACGGCCGGTCCGCCCTCCGTTACCGGGGCCACGAGTGCGCGCCGTCTGCGGCGCGAATCCGGGTGGTACCGCGGAAGGATTCGCCTTTCGTCCCAGGGATGGGATGAGAGGTGTTTTTTTATGCCCGCCGTCCCGCAGAATCCGCATATGCAACATTATTATATAAGGAGCATCGACCATGAAGGAACAACTGGAAGCCATTCGCGCCGGCGCGCTGGCGGCCATCGGCGCCGCCGGAAACACAGGAGAGCTGGAATCCCTCCGGGTCCAGTACCTGGGGAAGAAGGGCGAGCTGACCGCTCTGCTGAAACAGATGGGCAAGCTCTCCGCCGAGGAGCGGCCCGCCATGGGCGCTCTGGCCAACGAGGTCCGCGCCGCCCTGGAGGCGGCCATCGAGGAGGCCTCTCAAAAGCTGGAGGCCAAGGCCCTAGAGGAGCGGCTGGAGGCTGAGGCCCTGGACATCACCGTCCCCGGCAAACAGCACAAGCTGGGTCACCGCCACCCCATGTACACCGCCCTGGACGAGATCAAGGAGATTTTCATCTCCATGGGCTTCACCGTGCTGGACGGCCCGGAGGTGGAGCTGGCCTCCTACAACTTCGACAAGCTGAACGCCCCGGAGGGCCATCCCTCCCGGGACTGGAGCGACACCTTCTACTTTGACGAGGACAGCCGGGTGATGCTCCGCTCCCAGACCAGCCCCATGCAGGTCCGGGCCATGGAGACCATGGAGCTGCCCATCCGCATCATCGCCCCCGGCCGGGTGTACCGGAAGGACGAGGTGGACGCCACCCACTCCCCCATGTTCCACCAGGTGGAGGGCATGG
>ERZ827423.3343-NODE-3343-length-11133-cov-7.661762_pt1 | contig 11133 bp, 4 predicted proteins | sample MGYA00519775_ERZ827423 | MGnify/ENA primary metagenome ERZ827423 (study PRJEB31778, sample SAMEA3449296) | human gut metagenome | biome: human gut; feature: human-associated habitat; material: faeces | place: United Kingdom | collected 2010/2012 ...
CAATAGTAAAAAGACTATGAAAAATCACTAATATTTCTATTAGTTATTTCATAGTTTTTATTTATATTATTTATATTTAAACTATATTCTAGATATAGAAATGGTAATAAATACCCCCCCCCATTTTCTACAAACAAGTGTATGTTACTGGTTAAGTTCATATTTATTACCTCCTCTCTAGTCTTTTCTTACAAATAAATAATATCATAAATAAATAATAAATTCAATATATTTGAAAATATTTTTAATAAAATAAGTATTCACACCAAATATAATATATATGGTTGATATTTATTCTAAAGCTTAGAATAAGATTTAGAATAACACTCTAAGATTATAGCTTAGAGTGTATATTATATATTATTAGTATCTTTAATAAATTTAATTCTACTATCAGTAATTCTATTCTTATTCATAACAATACTATTAAGAATAATCTCTAACTCTTTAATTAAATTATCAATATTATCTTTATCTAGTTTATCTTTAGTTAAATTAAAACCAAATAAATTATAACGATCCATAATAAGCATACTAATATCTTTATCTTCAGATATTAAGATATTATTTAAAATATAATTATATGGATTATATACAAATAATCTTAATTTATTTATCTCACTAATATCTATATCTTTATTCTTAAGCAATTCTATTAAATAATTATAATTAGAATCCACTAATAAGAATATATCATAGATAGTAGTATCTTCTTCTAAAGAAGAAATTCTTTCTAAAAAATAATTTCTTTCTAATTCTTCATATAAATTCTTTAAATTATTAATATTAGTATTAACCTTACTATTTAATACATCAATCTTATCTATCTTATTCTTAGATACTAATTTAAATATCTTCTTATTTTTCTTAATAATATTTCTCTCTAATTTATCAATTTCTTTCTTCTTAGTACTATAAATATTCTTATACTTATCTTTATCTTTATATAAAGCTTTAATATCATTAATTATATAATCAAATTCTAAGTAATTCTTATACTCTATAATAGAATGATATAACTTCTTAATATCCTTATTTATCTTTTCATTAGGAGCGCCCTCTATTACATATTTATATGCTTTGCTTACTTTATCTAATGAATAATCACTAATATTAAGTTTACCTTCTAGAAAGTTATTTTGTAATAAATAAGCATTATTTCTAATTAATATATTTCTATTTTTATATAATTCTTTATATTCATTATATATATCTTTACTTAATAAGTTATTTACTAAGTTATCATAATAAATATCAAATTTCTTTTTATTTTTATAATATAAGTATTTAAAATTTAAAGTTATATGAGTTATTATATCAGGACATTTCCAATATATTTCTTCAAAATCAGTTTTTAATATATCATTATCTTGATTTGATAGAAACTTCTTCATATAATTACCACTATAATAACTATAATTAAAGTCTTCAATTGATAAAGGAATTCCTACTAAAGAGAATACTTCTAAAGCTCTATTTATATCTTTATTAACTTTGTCTAAATCAGTTTTATAGAAATGTCCTAATTCATATAAAATGATATCTAAATTACTTTTCTCATAAGAGGAATTATATTTATTTAGTAAAGGTATTTGAGGTAGTAGTAGTTCTATATTCTTGGTTAATTTATCAATATTAGGATCATCTTCTAATGATAAATATCTATTTCTTCTCTTAGTTATTTCTTCATCTACTACCTCTTTATCTACTTGATATTCTTTTAGCATTTCTTCTACTTTAGCTTTATATAATTTGTTATTCTTATTATTATTTCTAGGTAAAGCCGCTAATACTTCTTTTTGTAATTCTATTTTATCCTTATATTCATTTAGCATTATCATCACCTACTAACTCTTTTTCAAGAAAACTTATAAAATTATCTATTACTTTGGATAATTCTACTATGTCATCATCTACTAACTCTTCTATTTCTTTTCTTGTCATATAAACCTCCTATTTTATTATTATGTATTGATATACTTCTCCTATAAAATTATTATTATCATATAAACTTACTACTAACTTATATGTTCCATCTAATAGATTATCTTTAAAGTATAAGAAATATGATGATTCACTACTTGGATTATTAGTAAGTAAATATTCATTAGGATTATTAGTATTATCTAAAACATTAGTTACATAATTCTTTAAATCTACTTCATTATATACATCAGTATAAATAGCACTATAATCTCTTCTTAATAATTTAATTCTAGTATTAGGATTAGATAACCCTGAAGTATATTCTACTTTATATACATAACTGTTATTATCATTTAGCGTAAAACCAGTATTCTTATCTATAAATACCATCTTATCACTAGCACTTACTTTTAAACCATATATATTATCAATAACTGTAAATTTAAGTTCTAATTGATCAGATGAATTTAATCCGTAGTAGATACCATCTGCTGATCCAAATGATTCTATTAATAATGTATATTCACCACTAGAAAGGTTACTATTCTCAGTATTAATAGTTATCTTAGAACGAACATTAGCTATTTTCTCAGTTATATTTATTCTTATAGTACCATCATATCTTGGATAATAAGTATTACCATTATATGTATAGTTAACTCCCATTAAACTAGAACTAGTAAGAGGAGTACCCCTACTATCAAGAATAGTCATTTTTATACCTAATTTCTGTTCATCATAATTTGTATCAAAGATAGTATCAGTAGCTATTTTATCTTGAATAAAGTTAGTATCTAATATTAAATTAGTACTCTTACCACGATATATAGTACTATCAGATAAACTACCAGATAATTCTATTATAGCATCTTTATTATGATATAAATCATATTTCATAGTAGACTGCTCTATACCAAGTACACTAATTAAAGTCTGATTATCATTATTTCTAAGTTCTATCAATAATGACTTATCTAAAACATCAGTATCAATATTAGTATCTTTAAAATCAACCATAAAGATAAACTCTTCAACAGTCTTCTTATCTTTATAATATACAGCATTAGCACTACTATCATCATAATTATTATTTGGACTAGTACTACCCATTTTAACAAATTTAGATAATGGATAAGATACTTCACCATAGTTATTATACTCTATTAAGCCATTATTATAGTCTTCTTCAGTTACTGTATAGTAATAGTAAACAGGTTTATCTTCAACATGAAAGTCAATCATGGTAAGTTCTGTATTTACTGGTAATAAATAAGTAGATACTAAACTACGATGATATCCTTCTTTATATGGAGTAGTATCACTTTCCATATACAATGAATAATAAGTACTAAAACTACTCTTAGTTGTTATATCAACAGGACTAGTAGCAAACATTTCATACTTCTTACCTGGAGTAATAGTTCCTTCATAGTCATTAGTATTATATAATGCAGTATTTAAATTAACATTAATATTAATTCTCTTTACTTCATTATTTAAGTCATCAATAGGAGTAATAGCTACAAGAGATATAGTAACACTACCTAGACTTTGAGTTGTTGTTAAATTCTTAGAATGATAGAAGTAGAATACCAATCCTGGAGCTCCTGCTGAATTCTCTCTTTGATAATCAATAGTACCATTAACATTATTATTACCTTCCGTAGTAAAGTTAGTACTACCTTTAGTTATCCAACCATTTTGTCCTGATTTCATATTTAAACCAAAAACAGTATTAGCCTTATCCTCAGTATCCGCTACTCTAGGTATTTCACTATAATTTATTAATTTAATATCTTCATTTAAAGTAGCATAATTAAATCCTAGTATAGAGAATTTAGTATTAGCTGAGGCGTGATTTAATAAAGATAATTCATAAGTACCCAAAGTAGAATACTTAGAAGCTGTTAATGTTATTTCATAAGAATCTACTTTCTCTCCTATTGACCACATATAGAAATCAGCATTATCAGGGGTTGGCTCTATATAATCTATTATAATACCATTACCTTCTTCATTACCATAATTAGTATAAAAACCATCTTTAGTTATATCATGATTAGTCTTATGCATACCAAGTACATAACTACCTTTAGTAAAGTAATAAATATCTCCTGATGATACTTCACTAGAATAGTCATAATCATTATATAAAGCTGTTATTATATCACCGCTTCTACTTTGTAAATACATACCAAAGAAAGTCATACCCGATACTTCACCAAATGAAGTTATATTTTCATTAGTGGCTATATTTAAGTTTTTACCCTCTAACATATATATTCTATTATTAGTATTTCTTGATAATAATTTTGTTTCAGGATCAAGAGTTACTTCTGATTTTACTTCATTAGTGCCATTCATAGCTAAACTAGATAATTTCTTTACTAAGTTACCACCATTTTGTAAATATAATGAAGAGGAATTAATTAGTTTTAGTTCATCAATTCTACTTAACGAGAATAATACTGTCGAGTATTCATTAGTTCTATCAGTAGCACCTTTTAATTCTATATATGAATTATCAAGTGTTACAGTATTAGCTCTCTGTATAGATATATTTCTCTTAATATCTTCTTTAGTACCATAATTTTTAATATTTACATAACTATAACCGGTAGTAGAAGAAGCATTACCACTGCCAAAGATGGAACCTCCAATAGTAAATGTATCATAGCCTTCGCCATTAATATTTATATTTATACCTACGGTTACACTGATAAATGAGTAGTCATATTCTTCACTACCGCTAGCATTGGCTTCTCCTCCACCAAAGACAGTTCCTCCTATTACGATAGGAGACTTAGTAAGATTTTTATTACTACTTGCAGATAAACCTATATTTACTGTAGTATCACCATATAATCTAGAAGTATTAGCACCACCATAAACATTACCTCCAATAGTAGCTCCTACCACATTTACTATGCCTTTAGAATTATTATTTTTTTCTAGTCCAGTAGCAGCAGCATTACCTCCTCCAAAGACATGTTTACCAATAGTAGTATTATCATCTATATCAAGATTAGTATTACCATTAACTACTGCTAATACACCATTACCACCAGCATAAACACTATCATTTACATTGGTATTAGATATATGAATATTAGTATTTTCTCCTACTACAGCAGCATTACCACCACCATAGATAGAATCTTCAACGGTAATATTATTAGTATTAACATTAGTATTTTTATTTACTTTACCTAAGTTTCCACCACCATAAATAGTTTTTACTTTAGTAGACTCTCCTATTACAAGATTGGTATTACCTAATACTTTAGCTGGATTTAATTCGCCAGTTTCATCTCCCGGTACAATAGAATTCTCTCCATTACCACCACCAAAGATAGCATTAGAAATAGTACTATTATTAACTGTCAAAGTAGTATCTTCTTTTACTTCGGCAGCATTACCTCCACCATAGATATTATTATCAATAGTAGTATTATCTAAAACTTTAGTATCAGTTTTTAGAACAGCGGCTTCATTACCGCCTCCAAAGACATTACCAGTTACATGAGTATTTGATAAAGTCATTTTAACAGTAGTTTCTACTTCACCTTTGTTTCCTCCTCCATAAATATCTCCTGATACTTCGGAAGAATTTACCTTTACTTCTAAACTATTAGTTACTTTAGCAGCATTACCACCACCATATATAACAGCCTTATTTTCAGCATTGCCAATAGTACTACTATCAATATTTAGAGTTACTGAAGATACATCAGCTTCATTACCACCACCATATATTGATTTATTAACAGTTACATTATTGATATTCGTAGAAGCAGTAGTTACACTAGCTTTATTGCCTCCCCCAAAGATAGTATTTATGTTTCCATTAGTTAAATTTATATTAGCAGAAGTAGTAGTACCTCCTAGATTATTACCACCATATATTTTATCAACATTTAATTTACCTATATATTTATTACCATTAGCATCATAACCCACTAATAAATATCCTAGTATTTTAAAATTCTCATAAGTATCATATGAATGAATATTAAATTCAAAACTATAAGTACTATTATTATTTAAAGTATTAGTTCCATACCACTGATTTGCTTCATCAATATGATAAATATTATTAGTACTATCAAACTCCACTTTAGATGAACTCCAGTTAGAATCGAAAATACTTTTACTAGTTAAAATATATAAATCCCATGTCGGTAAACTAACTCCTGTATTATTGGTTATATCTACATTTATTTTTTCACTGCCTAATATATCAGTTGCTCCTGTTTGATTTATATCAGACTTACTTATTGTAAACGATGAAGATAAATCGCTAGTAGTAACAGATAGGTTTTTAATATTAGTATTTTTAACTTCTCCGCTAGTATTAGAGCCTCCAAATACATTAATAATATTTGCTCCTCCTAAATTAACATTAGTAGTAATAGCTCCTGCCTCATTACCACCACCATAAACGTTAGTTATTAATCCATAATTTAGATTAACATTAGTAGTAGTAGTTTCGGCCTTTAAACCTCCTCCGTAAACATTAGTTATTAGAGTGCCATTTATATCAATATTAGTGTTTTCTACTTTACCACCTTGATTATTACCGCCATAGACATCATTTATATTAGCATCATTTACTACAATATTAGTTATAGGAATATTTCCTGATAAATTAGAACCACCAAAGACTGTACCTACTTTGTTATTTATTGTTACATTAGTACTTTCTGTTACAGAAGTAGCTTCTCCTCCACCATAGACTGTAGTAATATTTCCATTATCCACTAATACATTAGTAACCCCAGTAGTTCCTCCAGCATTATTACCACCATATAAAGTAGTACAAGTGCCTCCTGATGCAGTTACATTACTAGTAGTTACTGTACCGCTAATATTTGAACCGCCAAATATTTTATCTACTGTTCCACCATTTAAGTAAACATTTGTTATATTAGCTGATGTTTCATTACCTCCACCATAAGTATTAGTAATAGTTCCATCATTAATAGTAACTGTTATATTACCATTAGGTTTTCCTTTTAAGTCATTACCTCCAAAGACATTAGTTATAGTACCATTATTTATAGTAACTTCAATATCTCCCATTACATATGGTGTGTAAGTATTATTACCTTCACCACCACCAAAAACATTTACTATTATACCTTTATTTACAGTAACTTTGGTTTTACTAGAAGATACGTTGTTTCCAGAAGAAGAATCATTTACAGTACCATAAGCACTACCACCATATACACTCTTATTAATAATTGGTGTTGTATTAAGAGAAGAATCTCCTATAACAACATTTATATCATCTCTAACAAAAGTACCAGAGTTTGATGAATTAGTATAACCTCCACGGCCACCACCATAAACAGAATTAGTTACTTCACCACCATTAATATTTACATTGACTGTGCCATAAATAGTTCCTTTTTCATTACTTCCACCATAAATACTACCAACAACATTTCCATTATTCATAGTAATATTAACAGTAGCTGTTTTTGATGATGATCCACTTCCATTCTTATTACCACCACCATATACAGATCCTTCTATAAAACCATCATTTATTATTATATTAGTATATGATGTATTAGAACTACTACTTACACCTGTTGCTCCATAGTTACCTCCACCATAAACATTATTATTAATAGTAGCTTTATCATTAATAATTATTATAGCATTATCGCATGATCCGATAGTAGAATATCCGCTACGACCATTACCTATTCCAAAGACACTACCAGATTCTGCTCCAAATAAAGTTGTATTATTACTTATTAAGTTTTTATCACCAATAGTAGCGGTTCCTCCTATATAAATATATGGTGTTCCATTTAATGTTCCATCACCTTCATTACCAGTAGAACCATTAGATCCTCCAAAGACACTATAGTTTACTGTACCTCCAGTAACAGAAACAATTCTATTTCCATAAGTGGCAGTTGTTCCTGCTCCTCCTATTATAATATCAACACTACCACCAGTCATATAAATATATATATCATTTACACCACTTCTATTATTGCTAGATAGAGGTCCTCCTATTAGATTATAAATATAACCGCCCTCTATTTTAGCTTTTCTAGCAGAATAATGTGTTCCTCCATATCTTCCTCCAACATATATTCCTGTTGATAGATCATATTTACTACTTCCAAAAGTACCGCTTTTTACTGTTAAATCAAATGATATACCTTTATCTGTACTACTATTAGTACTAGCATAAACATTTCCACCCCAAGATCCTGAAGCACAATAATATATATCTAAAGCGGTATTATTTTTCTTTGCCTTATCATAATCATTGCCATATACACTTTTATTATTTAAATACAAATCAGGATCATTCCAAGAACTTGTTGATGCTCCCATACTAAGTGATATGGAATTGTATATACCAGATTCTAACATAAATTTATATTTAGTTGGATTATTATTGCTTCCAGTGCTTGAACTATTACCAGCTACTACAGATCTTAATGTTGGATAGTTACCATTTTGAGTTAATCCTCTTCCTAATTTGACATTATGATAATTACCAAATAAAGTTCCTGATGTATTATTAGTTGGTGGATTATATATTCCATTTATTCTTGCTCCATAGTATAATGTAACATTTTCTATATTAGTATCATTATAACAGTTAATAGCGGAATTAGCATTCCAAGTAATATTATATTTAGTACCATTATGTAAACTAGTTATTGTAAATGGATAATCTCCATTATCACTCCAAGAACCATTAATACTATTATTTAATACTAGTATATTAGTATCTCTAGTAACTAAATAATAATATTCTTTATTTACATCAAATATTTCTTCTTCACCATTATCATTATAATACTGAAGTAATTTATAGTTAGTACATCCATAGTAAGAATTACAAGTACCAGTTGCAATTTCACCATTTGCATTATAATAACCAGTTTGTGACTCACCATAATTTATAGATACTTCTTGATAATAAGTAGACATATTAGCATCTATTAGATCGGTATTAACTTCCTCAGATAACACTTCTCTATTAATAGTACTATTATCTAACTTAGTCATATAGCCATTATTTAAATAATAATAAGTATTATTTTCATCAAAATTTTCATTAGTTATTCTTTGATAATATGTACAAGTAGTTTCTCCATACCACCAATTAGGACGACAAGTTCCATTACTTAGATGATTGCCTCTCTCATCATATAAGCCATTATAACTTTCTCCTCTGCTAAGAATAACTTGATAATAATAACCAGTCATATCTATTTCTTTATATGTTATTATTATTTTTTCTACTTTTTTCATGCCAATAGTATTTAAACTTCTAATAGCATTATTAAAATTACTACCTACATAACTTACTTTGGCAGTTGTCCATTTGGCAATCATAGTTATATCTATTTTCTCTGGTTTGTCATCTTTATAAGTTACTGGTACTTTAACATATCTTTCATAATAATTACTATCATAACTTATTTTAGCATTTTGATAATCAGTATACCAACCATTAAAGCCACGTTCACCTGGTCTATCAGTAAAAGGATTATCTATTAGTTCTATTAATACATAGTCATCACTTTTATCAGCAGTATTATTATCATTTACTTCAAACATTTTAAAATATACATAAGTATCTTGTCTTTCAGATAATGATACATAACCCTTATTAGTACCATCATTACCTTTATATGTTATTTTAGTTTGAACTAAATTATTATCATTATATATATCTTTATTATCCGTAGTAGGAAGAGTTCCATCATTAGATGTATAATTTAAACTCTTATAATAGTAATAATCACTCTCTACTTCATTTATTATTACTTTATTATCTTTTACTGAACTTTCTACATAGTCAGGATCATCATTAAATTCTAATATTAAATCACTATAGGTAGCAAAGTATGTAGTAACTCCTATTACTAAAAGAAGTAAAGAAGAAGAACCCACTAAAAAACGAACTTTAAGTTTAGTATTATTTTTTAAAAGTTTCTTTATATGTTTAAATTTACTTTTAATTTTATGCACTTCTACCACCTACTATCATCATATTAAGTATAGCATATTATAATAAATAAGTAAATTATTTTTATCATACCTTTCATAAAAACCCAAGGTGTTTTTATGTCTTATCTAGCCTAATTCTTAGTCTATCTAAGATGTCTCATTAGACCTATCATATCTAAGTCAAAAACATAAAGAAAAGAACTAGTTCAAATAACTAGTTTCTATATTAATTATTACTTTTATATGTTAAATATCCATTAGTATAATTAGCCATACTTATATCTGTTTTACTACTATCAAATGGGACTGCTCCAACAAGAGAAGTACATGAATGAAACATAAGAGAAGAACTAGTAACATTTGATGTGTTCCATTTTTCTGATACATATATAGTATTGATTTCATTATTTTGCAGAAACATTTTAGACATGTTTGTTACTTTACTTGTATTAAAACTACTTAAATCTAATTGTTTTAATGATTTACAATTATAAAACATATTTGCCATATTAGTTGCATTAGTTGTATCAAAACTTGAGAGTTCAATATTTTCTAATGAACTACAACCATTAAACATATCTGAAAAATCAATAACTTTCTTTGTATCAAAATTACTTAAATCTAATTCTTTTAATGATTTACAATTATAAAACATTCCATATCCCATATTAATAACATTACTCGTGTTAAAGTTTGATAAATCAAGACTTGTTAGTGAGCTACAGTTATAAAACATCGATCCCATATATGTTACTTTATTTGTATTAAAACTACTTAAATCTAAAGTAGTTAATGAACTACAATTATGAAATAAATTTGCAAAAGTAGTAGCACTTGATGTGTCAAAATTACTTAAATTAATTTCTTTCATTTTTTGACAGTCTCTAAACATATTACTGAAATTAGTTACCTTTGATGTATTAAAATTTGATAAATCAAGACTTTCAAGAGAGGTGCAACCATTAAACATATTATTTGCATACAATAATTTAGAGGTATTAAAATTTGATAAGTTAATACTTTTTAAACTATTACTGTTATAGAACATATAAGACATACTAGTCATATTACTAGTATCTAAACCAGTTAGATCTAGAGTATCTACATTATCTAAGTAAGAGAACATACCACTACCATTAGTGTTAGCTTCTAGTGAGCCATTCTCACTACCTATTGATACTTCATATAAACTATTATTATCTTTATCTGTAT